>Ga0208040_1000123_pt1 | contig 110495 bp, 101 predicted proteins | sample AD_UKC083_MetaG_FD_184431 | JGI IMG/M metagenome (GOLD analysis project Ga0208040, IMG submission 184431) | Active sludge microbial communities of municipal wastewater-treating anaerobic digesters from USA - AD_UKC083_MetaG (SPAdes) (version 2) | ecosystem: Engineered > Bioreactor > Anaerobic...
TTTGCGCAAAACCATCTCCAACGTCTGACAGGGACATTGCTTGATGCAAACACCGCAACCAATGCACTTGTCCTGATCCACCGTAATATGAAATGGCCTCGTTACTACCGGCGGATCGTTTAAATATTTATACTTGCTCGGACGGTAATTCTTTTTTTGCGTTTCGATTTTTACGTTCGAATCTTTGCCCCATGTTGAAGACATTTAGTGTTCCCCCCCCCGTTTTATATTTTCTTCAGCAGACGCTGAAAAGTTTTCGCATACAGGACTGACGCGCTACGATGATTTGGAGGATATTTGTTTTTGAACATTCACCACATTGGGCGCGTCAGGGTGAAACTGTTCTTTGAGAACACGATCCAGCGCCTTTTCCGTAATTGTTTTGGGAATTTCATCGACAATCTGCAAATACGACGGAACCGAATTGCGTTCGAGCTTTTTCAGGCAAAGACCGATCAATGAATCCACATCAATTTTTTTACCGGAAAGCGGCGCCACAGCGGCCACCAGATCGCTTTCTCCCGGCGCGCCCGAAGAGGCCGGAATCCCGTAAACACACACTTCGGAAACACTATCATGTTCGCCGATTATTTTTTCGACATAGTCGGGCTGAATGAAATCGCCCTGGCGGCGCAATCCGCCTCCCTTGCGAAAATCGAAGAAAAGAAATCCTTTATCGTCTTTGTGACAGATGTCGCCGCTGCGCAGCCAGCCGCCTTTTGTTTTTTCGTCGGATTCTTTTTTCTTCCCGAAGTAATCCACTTTCGTCGGACGGAACGTCATTTTGCTGATGAGCTCTCCCTTGACAAACGGGCCGACTTCCTTATCGTTCTCATCGACGATTTTCATCCGGTACATAAAAAAGTTGGGCTTGCCGAAGGAGCCGATGGGGCCCTTGCCCGGAGGATTGTGCGCCAGTCCTCCTTCGACCGCTGCGTACCATTCGTGAATTTTCACATTGAAGCGCTTTTCAAAATCCGCCCAGATGGCTGCCGGTGTGCCGGCGCTCACCACCACGCGCACCGGATTATCCGCGTCATTGGGTTTGGGCGGTTCATTGTATATGCCCGACATCATTCCGCCCAGCGATGAAAAAGACGTGCAGCCGTACTTGCGGCAGATGTCCCAGATTCTGCTCTTGGTGAATTTCTCACCGATGACGGCGGGAATGCCTTTGGAAAGAGCCGGGAATAACGTAACGGACTGGCAATTGCCGTGCGTCATGGAAAGGCCGTTGTATAAAATGTCGTCGCTCTTGTATTTATAAATCAGTTTCCCCAGGATGGCGGAATCGCGCAGACGCCCTCCCCGCAGTATTACGCCTTTGGGATCACCGGTCGTGCCCGACGTATGAATGACCTGAAGGGGACGGCTCAATTTCATAGGCAGAATCTTATCGGGAAGAGAGCCGCTTTCCTTTTCCAGGATCTCATTGAGCGAAGGATACGAAGCATCAAATGGAATCTTATGATGCGTTTTGTAAGTTACACCGATCACCGGGACACCTTTGATGTTTTTTTCAATCTCTTTGATACTGCCGATGAATTCGTCAGAAACAATAATTCCTTTGGATTTGGTGTTGTTAATCTGGAAAGAAAGTTTTGCCCCCTTGGAACGGGGATCGATAGGTACCACGATCGCCCCCAGGGAAAGCGCCGCCGCAAGGCCATAGAGAAATTCCGGATGATTTCTCATCAGCACGGCAAAGGTATCCCCTTCGCCCACTCCGGCCTTGATCAAAGCGCGGGAAATTCTGTTGGTATTTTCAAAAATCCCGGCATAGGTAATCTTCTCATCGCTTCCGTCGTCATTGACAAAAATCAGAGCGGCCTTGTCCGGATCTTTGACCTTCAGCCACAACGACTTAAATAAAGGAAAATCTTTTAACTCATTGGACATCTCTAACTCCTTTAATCAATATCTATGTAAATTTTTCTCCGGAAAATCATGGGTATGAACCCCAAGGCAAGCTCTGGGCCCTAATTCCACCCCAAGGGGCGGAGTATTATACCCGCATTGATCCCGCGCGGCCTATAGTGACCTTTAGGTTATTCGCCGCGGGGATAATTCCCAATCCCGATAATTTGGGATTGGATAATTCGTCTAATAAACTTCAATGCGCTATGCTTTTGAAGTTTAAGCCTCATGACGACCATCAAATTTCAGTGCACCTATAGTGCCCCCATGGTGCCCTTTAGGGTATTTAGGGTATTCGTTTCTGCAATAGTCCCACATGGCTTCGCATGTGGGATAATTCGACTTAACAATCTGACTGCGCTTCGCTTGTCATATTGGAGTCTCATTAAAATTTGGGTCTCATTAAAAATCAGCCTGAAGAATTGTAATCATCATAGCCGCTTCTTCCACGCCGATGTTTCCGCCGCCGTTTTCCGCGAGCGCGATGCGCGCCCCCTCGACCTGGCGTTTTCCGGCTTCGCCGCGCAGTTGCCACACCAGCTCGGCAATCTGACCCGCGCCCGTCGCTCCCACCGGATGTCCTTTCGACTCCAGACCGCCGGAAGGATTGATGGGAATTTTCCCGCCAATGGTTGTGTGTCCCTGTTCGGCGAAAATGCCGCCTTCGCCCAGTTTACAGAAACCCATGTCCTCGGAAGCGCGAAGCTCGCCAAAAGCCGTCGCGTCATGCACTTCCGCCACATCAACATCTTCCGGCCCGACACCCGCCTTTTCATAAGCCACTTTTGAGAGGCGCTCGCCGATATCCGGCGCAAAGAAGTCTCTGTCCACGCCGCCGCCCAGTACCGTGGCCAAAATCTTTACCGGTTTTTGAGCGCCGATTTTCTTTACATAATCCCTGGAGCAAATAATCAAAGCCGCCGCGCCGTCGCCCACCGGCGAGCACATGGGACGGGTCAGCGGATAAGCAACCGTGGGCGCGGCCAGGACCTCGTCAACCGTGAAGCTGGTGCGATATTGCGCGTAGGGATTATGCACGCTGTGGGCGTGATTCTTGGCGCTGATGACCGCCAACTGGCGCTGGGTCAGACCATAGTGTTCCATGTGCAAACGGGCGCCCGTTGCATAAATTTCCATGAAGGCGCTTCCTTCAACCTTTTCCTTTTTTTTCTCGCCTCCAGGCGCTGCGTTCTTCTCCGCTTCCTTTCTTCTTCGTTCGGCGTCCTCTTTCATCGCCTTGACGAACATCTCGACGACTTCAACGTCGGCCGACGACGAATAGAGCTTGAGCCTTTTCTCGCGATCGTCCATGTACATTTTTTCCATGCCCAGAACGAGACCGACATCATGCAGTCCGAGAGCCACATCCATCCAGGCTACCTGCAATGCCGTCGCGGACGAACAGCAGGCGTTCTCGACATTGGTGACGGGAATGTCGCCGATGCCCATGGCTCTGAGCACCACCTGCCCGCGAATGGATTCTTGACCGGTCACGATGCCCTGATAGGCATTGCCCACAACGGCGGTCTGAATGGCATCTTTCGTGAGACCCGCGTGCTGTAAAGAAGCGTTGACCGCTTCGGCAGCCAGGGTTTTCATATTTTTATCCATGTGTTTGCCGAACGGCGTCATGCCGACGCCAATAATGTAAACGTCTCTCATCTAATTCCTCCTGATAACCATATCGTTATTATTTTCTATTTTTCTCTTCATCTATCTTTATATTCAATATCCGGCCCGGCCCACGGATCAGGCGGACCGATCATCACAAAAGGCATCGGATTGTATTTGCCGAAAGTGATTGTTAATCTTCCGATGCCCAGGAAAAGGTTGTCGTTGACCTTTCGGACTTCATCGGTCATCGTACTGGTGAAGAAGGTATTGTAATCCCGATAACTGAGCTGGAACACAGGCCGATGGTCGAAGACCGAAGAGCCAATGGATGTCTTATTGAGCATGATTCTCGCCAGTCTTTGGGGATTATGCAGACGACAAAAAGAACGGATGATGCTCACAATCTTCATGAAGACCGCCACAAAATAATTTTCGTAAAGTGTTGATGGCGTCGTAACAAAAGTGTTGTAGCCATGACCGTGATTTTCATCCAGTGGTTCAAAGGCCTTGTGCTGCCAGTCTCCCCAGGTAAAATGAAGGTACATTTTGGCAAGAAACATATTGATAATGTACCCGCTGTCCAAGAGCGCTGCGCGGTACTCGCCTCTCATTTCGGACATGGATGGTGCATCAAGCTCAAAGAACAACGCCATGAGTTGCTTCCGGTTGAGCGTCATCAGATCTTCATACCTGAAATTCTGCAAATCTTTGCCGTGAAATCGCTTGATAGACGCTGAATGATTCATAACCCGGCCATCTTTCTCAGTACAAATTTCTCCACCGAATAGGGAACAAAACTCCTCAACCGGTAATAAAGTCTGTTATGAGGTCTATCAATGACCCAGTGGAGACGCTTGCAAGTCGCGGCTTTCCAGATAACAGCGGCCACATCTTCTGCTGTTATATAAACACCGACGCTGTCAACAAATTTACCTCGATTTTGTTCGACCATCGGCGTGTTCACAAAGCACGGCATGATGTCACAGACATGGATCCCATATCGTTTCCATTCGACGTGCAACGCCTCCGTAAAGCCTCTCACCCAGAATTTCGACGCGGAGTAGGTTACCTCCGTCGGGCTTCCTATAATTGACGCGACAGACGCCATATTGATTACGCGCGATCCTTTGGTGTTTTTAAGGTAGGGGAAAGCATGATAGGTGCAATTCATCATCCCTCCCGCGTTGATGTCGAGAATCGTGTGATGATTTGCAAGCGATATATCTTCAAAAGGACCGGTTCGGAGAATGCCCGCGTTATTGAACAACACATCCATTCTCCCACCCGCGGCGGCATAAAATTCCTTCAATACGGAAGAAATCTTTTCCGCATCCGTTACATCAGCAATTGCAGAGAAACCTATTTTGCCGCCGGAACTTTTCTTCAACTCTTCCAGACCGGTTGCGTTCACGTCGGCAATTCCGACAAACCATCCTTTACCGGCAAAAAGAAGAGCCGTTGCTTTGCCGATGCCGGCTGATGTCCCCGTAATAAAAATACTTTTCATCATAAGAAATGCCGCTAATCCAGCGCCGGATTGAAATCCGTGCTCAGGTGATGCTCAAACAGCGCCAGCCGATTGATCTGATTCGTGCCTTCGTATATCTGCGTCAGACGGGAGTCGCGCCACGCCCTCTCCACACCGTGGGAGTGCAGATAACCGTGATCGCCCATCAGTTCCATTGCCTGATTGCAGACCTTGAATGCCGTGTCGGAAGCAAATACCTTGGCGGATGCCGATCCCGACTGATAGCATCTGAACTGCTTGCAGCTATGCCAGATCATGGAACGCGCAGCCCAGAGGCTGATGGCCATATCCGCCAATTCCAACTGCACATCCTGATATTCGATCAGGCGCTTGGGGCCCAGATTGGTTTTACGGCAGAATTCCAGGCACCGTTCGAACGCGCCGCGGCCGTGTCCCAGCGCCATCGCACCGACAACGGGACGCGAATAATTCAGCACGTTGCGGTTGTTGGCCCAGCCGGAACGCAGCTTGCCGACAACATTCTTCTTCGGCACAAATACATTATCAAAAATAAGCTCCGAGGCATCCGACGCCCTCTGCCCCATTTTGCGTTCACTTCGTCCCACGGAGAATCCGGGCATGCCCTTTTCCACCAGAAAGCATGTCCACGATTCGATGCCTTCGTCCTCAAGCTTCGCATACACAGTCACCTTGTCCGCTTTGGCTCCATCCGAAATAAAACACTTCCGTCCGTTGAGAACGTAACCTTTTTTCTTCGGATCGTATTTCGCCGTGGTAACGAGTTTCGCTTTTGCCCCGCCTTCGGTTTCCTCGACATCGGACCCGGCGCCCGGTTCGGTGATGGCAAAAGCCATACACGCGGGCCTGCCCAGGATATAGGATTTCAAGTAGAAAGGAACCAGTTGTCCGATGATGTTTCTCAGACTTCCGGAAAGCAGAAGCGGAACAATTCCCAGATTGTGCGCCAGAAGCAAGAGGGCCAATCCTCCGCATTCAGTCGCAAATTCCTCGCCCACAACGGCCACCTGAAACGCCGTTCCCCTGCAATATGGAAGAATACTTGCCGTACCCAGGGGCGGGACAAGCAGGAGAGTTTGAAATCCATGGCGCGCCGCAGCAGCCAGTATCGGTTGAGGATCGTAATCGTGAGGATGAAGATCGGCTTGAGGCGCCAGCGGCCGAATATATTCGCGGGCGAATTTCAGAGCCTTGCGCCGCCATCGGCGCACCCCCCAGGATAGCGTTTTCGTATCATGTTCCCAGAGGCTCATCTCACGATTATCCACAAGCAGGCGGCCGAAGATATTCATCGTTTCCGTTGCATTTTTCAGTTTGAGCTGTTCAATGCGTCCTTCAAGAGATTGTTTCATAGCACGCCCTCCTTTTCGATGTCGAAAATGAATTGTTTCAGATACGTGGGAGAACCCGATGCCGATTTCAAGACGGTTACATCCCGCAAACGCTTTTCCATGCCGTAATCTTCCATGTAACCGTAGCCCCCAAAGATCTGGAGGCAATCAGTCACCGCGCGCGAACATAGCTCCATGACCGACAATTTCGCAGCGGCTGTTTTTTTCAGATGTTTCAACGATCCCAAATTGCCGTCCTGCAAAGCAAAAAGGGCGGCCTCTGCCGAGGCGACGGATGCTTCCGCGCCGGCAATAAGCATCTTGACCGCCGGATGCTCCTCAATTTGTTTTCCCCCCTGGTAACGCTCGGCGGCATATCTGCGCGCTGCGGCAGAAGCGCCTTTGGCTATTCCTGCAGCGATGGCAGCCATGCCCGTCCAGTTGAGGTTCAACGCGCGAATGACCAGTTCCCGCGCATCGCCGTCATCGATGCGAGCCTCCAGCGGGATTTTCAGATTGTTAAATTTCACATGCTCAACACGGCACGCCCGGAGGCCGGTGCGCACACCCACATCCATCATCTCCACGCCATTTTCATATGCATTCACGATAAAACAGCCCCACGTTCCGTTAACAAGAGCAAACACGATGTAAGCGTCAACATCATTCATCGAATAAACAAAAGATTTGGAGCCGTTCATGATGTAATGCTTATTTGTCTGCACAGCGGTCGTTGTGATTTTTGCGGGAGCGTCTTGATCGGGAGAAATGACCGTTCCAATAAACGGCGGATAAAACCCTTCTTGAAGGCAAAGGGCGACTCTGACCGGTACAAATGGCAGTTTTCTTTTTGCCCCGAGGAGCAGATTGGAAGCCACGCCCTGCGCGTGCAGGCACATGGCTACTCCGCCGCAGGTTTCCGCTATAACAGACAAAAGAAGCGCGGAGGGCATTATCCCCGTCTCGTCCAGCGCTCCGCCCCAGATGCCATACTGACAGCCGGCAAGCGACTCGTCAGGCGTGGCGGCAATGCCAATGTCAAAAGCGGTATTTAATTTTTCCGGCAGCAGTGACAAATTCCCGTCGGAGTACTCGCCCTGAAAAATCGGAAGCAACGATTTTTTGGCATACTGACGAGCCAGATCCTGATAATGCATAACATCGACGGCACAGATTCCTGAAACAGGTTCTTTATCCATTGATCCCCCCCTTTTTTATAGTAAGATGGCTGACTGCATAAATACAGACTTATCAAAATCCGGGACCCGTGACTGTTTGCTCTTTGATCGCGCTCCGAATAAAGCCCGACAGCTTATCAGAGCACGAAGCGATAGTCATTGACGGTCCTGCGTATATTCAGTATGTTTTATTTTACGAATTATAATATGAATAATATTTCATATTATATCCGGTATATTGTATAATGTCAACAATAATATGAACTATATTTCATATTATTTTCATGGATAAAAAATCATTGAAATTCAGCCCATGAATCATATATACAAACAACGCTTCGGAAATTCGCAGAACTCCGGGCAATCGTTAAAACGCGAGGGACGATATGGCTGTTTCAAAAAATAAAGCCCGTATTCCGAAACAACAGAGGGGGATTGAGTCCAAAGAAAAAATTATCAGCGCCGCAACGGTGTTGTTTGCTGAAAAGGGCTACCAGGGAACGAACGCGCTGGAGATTGCCGCCAAAGCCGATGTCGCGACAGGCACCTTCTACAGTTATTTCAACAACAAAAAAGAGGTCTTTATTGAAATAATCAAACGAATCTTCAAAAACATCTTTGATAAAGTGCTGCTTAATTTGGAACTTAAAATTCATAAAAATCAGGCGGATAATTATAAAGAAGGGAAAAGGCTTGCGCACCTCATCATCAACCAGATTATTTCAGAGTACAGAGTGAACGTTAAACTTCTCAGAGAAATACTGGCTATGATACTGCTGGACAAGGAAATAGAAAAAATACGCCGCAAAGAAGAAAAAAAAGTCATCGACCTGCTGGTTTTCTATATGCAGACATACAAAAGCTATATCCGCATATCCGATTTTGAAGCGGCCGCGGTATTATTGCTCAAATTCATGGAAGATATGATTCACCAGATTAAATTTGCCAGTACCGGTGTTGACGAAAAAAGGCTCCTCAAAGAAATCGAAGACATGATTTGCAGGTATTTGCTCCCTGAAAATTGATTGCCCTTCCAGAGATACGTCCATACCCGCTCATTTCAGTATGGAAATGGCCTGGGGATCACCGCCGGATTTAATACGGTTAAGCCAAAGATCAAAAGCGTAAACGCTTCCTGAATAAAATCCAGGTCGAGGAAATTAAATAGAAATTGCGTAAAATCACATGAGGTGCCCACGAGGTTTCGAGACTCAACCGCTGACGATTTTCACCAATCTTGAAGCTCTTATTTTTCTTATAATATTAATCAACAATCTCGTTTTTTACCGTGTTCGTCGGCCCCGGCAAAAACATTAAATTAAATTAAATATTAATCCTTTTTTCCTTGACAGGTTAGCGTTGTATTTCCTATACTCCGCTCACACGAAAAAGAATTGCTGCTTAAATTCTTATCAAATCAAAAACAATAAGAAGGAGAACAACTATGAAATTGGATGATATCAAGAAAGTTGCGGTAATCGGTTCGGGAGCCATGGGAAACGGCATCGCCCAGGTATGCGCACAGGCCGGCATCAAGGCTGTCATGGTGGATATCAAACAGGAGTTTCTTGACAAAGGCATGGCCACTGTCACCAAAAGCCTGGATACTCTCGTCAGCAAGGGCAAAATGACGGCTGAAAAAAAGGCTGAAGTCCTGGGCAATTTGTCCACGTCTTTGAGCAATACCGAAGCAGTCAAGGATGTTCAGGTGATTATCGAGGCCGTTCCGGAAATCATGTCGCTGAAGAAAACGGTATGTGCCGAACTATCGGCCGCGGCTCCGGCTGACGCACTGATCGCGTCCAACACATCAACCATGAGCATCAGCGAAATCGCCACCGCCGGGAAAAACCCGGAGAGAATTCTTGGTATGCACTTCTTCAACCCCGCACCGGTTATGAAAGGCGTGGAAGTGATTTACGCCAAGCAAACCACCGACGCCAATGTGGATCTGCTGTGCGAATTGACCAAGAAGATCGGCAAAGTTCCCATCAAGGTGCTCAAGGATTCCCCGGGCTTTATCGTCAACCGTATCGGCGCACCCAACCAGGCCCTGATCAGCGCCATTCTGGATGAAGGCAAAATCAAGGTCGACACGATCGATGCTCTTATGAAGGCCAAGGCCGGTATGCCCATGGGCCCCTTCGAGCTTGCCGATTACGTCGGCATTGACGTTTTCTATCACACTCTCAAGTATTATTCCGAGACGCTTTCTCCTGAATTCAAGCCCGGTAAAGTCCTTCAGAACCTGCTCGACAGCAAGAAACTCGGCATGAAGAGCGGCCAGGGCATTTACACCTGGGAAGGCGGCAAGGCCAAGATCGATATGTCCGTAGAATCGCAGGATTTCGGTCCCCTGGATTTTCTGGCCATTCAGATCAACGAAGCCGTGCGGGTTTACAAAGAAAAGATCGCGGCATCCGCGGCGGATATCGACCTGGGCATGGTCCACTGCATGAGAGCCTTCGCCGGTCCGTTCGCTTTTGGCGCCGGTATGGAACCCGCCCAGCTGGCGGATACGCTGAATAAATTGCACGCGCGTTTCGGCCTGAAGATTTTCAAACCCGAGCCCGAAATCGTGGACGGCTCCTTTAAGCAGATGAAATAGCTTTCTGAAATCAGATAACCAATTAGGTTATTTAATTATCGGGAGCACGGTTCTTTCACCATGAAGAACCGTGCTCTTTTATTTTATCTTTCCTTTGACAAATCCGATTTCAATCTGCTATGCCCATAACAAATCTATCAACTTAAAGAGGAATTATTATGGCTGATCTATTAAAGTATGCGGAAGTTTTTTCTCAATCCATTAACCAGCCGGATGTATTCTGGGGCCAGGCGGCACAGGATGTCATCTGGAACAAGAAATGGGACAAGGTTCTCGACGACAGCAACAAGCCGTTCTACCGCTGGTTTACCGGCGGGGAATTAAACACCTGTTACAACGCGCTTGACCACCAGGTGAAATCAGGACGGGGCGAACAGGCGGCAATTATTTACGACAGCCCCGTAACCAATACCGTCCAGAAAATCACCTATCAGGAATTGCTGGACAGAGTTTCAACATTTGCCGGCGCCCTCAGTTCACTGGGTGTCAAAAAAGGCGATACCGTGATCATCTACATGCCCATGATACCGGAAGCCGTCGTGGCCATGCTGTCCTGCGCGCGCATCGGAGCAGTTCATTCCGTCGTCTTCGGCGGATTCGCTCCCAACGAACTGGCTATCCGCATCGACGACGCCAAACCCAAAGTGATGATTTCCGCTTCCTGCGGCATTGAAGGCAAAAAAACAATTCCCTACAAACCGCTTCTGGATGAAGCCATCAAACTGGCTGCTCACAAACCCCAAAAATGCGTTATCTATCAGCGCCCGCAGGTCAGGGCGGAGATGGACGCATCGCGTGATCTGGACTGGAACGATCTTGTAAAAAATGCCAAAGCCGTCGGCTGCGTATCCGTTGCCGCGACCGATCCTCTTTATATTCTTTACACCTCCGGAACAACCGGCAAACCCAAAGGCGTCATGCGGGACAACGGCGGCCATGCTGTGGCCCTGAAGTGGTCGATGAAAAACATTTATGACGTCAAGCCGGGCGAAGTTTTCTGGGCGGCCTCCGATGTCGGCTGGGTTGTCGGTCATTCCTATATTGTCTATTCCCCGCTTCTTTATGGCTGCACCACGATTGTTTACGAAGGCAAACCGGTCGGCACGCCGGATCCGGGCGCTTTCTGGCGTGTGATCTCCCAGCACGGCGTCTCCGTTTTGTTCACGGCGCCCACGGCTTTCCGTGCCATTAAGAAGGAAGACCCCGCAGGCGATTATCTGAAAAAATACGACATCACGTGTCTCCGATATTTATTTCTTGCCGGCGAACGCCTCGATCCCGACACCTATCACTGGGCCAGCGACATGCTGAAGATTCCCGTCGTGGATCACTGGTGGCAGACGGAAACCGGCTGGCCCATCGCCGCCAACTGCATGGGCATTGAAAAGTTTCCCATCAAGGCGGGCTCGCCGACAAAACCGGTGCCCGGCTACAACGTGCAGATCCTCGATGCCGACGGCAATCAGTTGCCCAACGGCGAAGAGGGCTCCGTGGTTATCAAACTTCCTCTGCCTCCGGGATGCCTGCCCACACTGTGGCAGGACGATAAACGCTATCTGGAATATGTGACGGAACGGCCGGGTTATTACGTCACCGGCGACGGCGGGCGCTTCGATGAAGACGGCTACATCTTCATCATGGGACGCATTGACGATGTTATCAACGTCGCGGGGCATCGGTTGTCCACCGGCGCCATGGAGGAAATCGTCTCCAAACATAAGGACGTCGCGGAATGCGCTGTCTTCGGTGCGGAAGATCAGCTTAAAGGTCAGGTTCCGGTGGGATTTGTCGTCCTCAAAGCCGGCGTAGACCGCAAGCCGGAAGACATTATCAAGGAACTTGTCCAGATGGTCCGTTCCGAACTCGGGGCCCTGGCCTGTTTCAAGGAAGCCGCGGTCGTCAAGGCTCTCCCGAAAACCCGCTCCGGGAAAACCCTGCGCAGCACCATGCGCAAGATCGTTGACGGCAAGGATTATGTGGTGCCTTCCACGATCGACGATCCTTCCGTGCTGGACGTCATCGCCCAAGCAGCGAAGACCATCGGCTACGGGAAGAAATAATTTTCATTTCATAACCGAGAAGGGTTGTCGCACTTAAGTGCGACAACCCTTTTTTATTTTTTTGTCTTTCCTGTCGGAAATGACCCTGCCATACTGGAAACCTGTATCCGAAAACACATGACAAAAGATGCCGATGCAAGCGAAATAATGTCTATATATTTGATATTATTACAAAGATATCGACACAGGACGGGAAATCGCCGGTGATGAGCGGATTAATTAATTCCTCAACTATTGGCGTACGATTAAAGATAATATTAATCTTGACTAATGACAGGTTAATGATCTAAAAGAGCGGAAAAGTCGTCATTTATTGTGACAGGAAAAATCTCAGTAAAAAAAAAGGGGGGGGGACAATGAATAAAAAAATTATCATCTTGATGCTTGTTTTGTGCGTAACCATTATTCCGTTAAGCGTAAAAGCAGAAATGACAGCAATGACCGACAATGAGATGGAAAATGTTGTAGGTCAGGCTTCTCTTGTAGATATGGGAAGCTTTATGCTAACCATGGCCAATAAAGCGGGAATTGACACAAATGCAATTTTTAAGTCATTAGATCCGCTTTTAAAGCCGCTCATGAATTCCACTATCGGCAAGAAACTGCTGGGCGTAATGACGCCTCTTCTGGAATTTGATCCTTGCGACGCATTTAAGAAATAAAAAAACCCTTAAGCGGTAAAGTGTTAGCAAGATTTATTCGGAAACCTCACCGATTGATTCTGTAAATCGGTGAGGTTTTTTGATTTTATATACCATAACCCTTTCTTTTTCTTTCAAAGATTGCGCCAGCGAAAATAGTCGATTTTGTTATGGAGCTGTCTGCCTAAAGCAATCGGTCCCTTTTGCTTCAATTCATTCATCATAAAACGAAATTCATCCGTTAGGCGCATGGCCCGGTTATCCGGAATGGAAATTCTCGATGCCGGACCAGCCGGACAGACATCATTTTTGATTTTTTCATAGAGGTGCGGGAAAAATTGCCATCGGTTTAAAACAAGTTCACGCGCCTTCTGCAATGCGGGCAGACGACGACGCCAATCGTCAGGGTCTGATGTTTCAGCGATGATTTTCAAGCTGGCATCGGGATCATCGATATCGATGCGGATAAAGGACTCGGGCGGAAAATATTTTTCCAGGTTAAGGCAACCGTCATAAACAGGCACCGTCCAGCTCAGAAAACAATCCGCAAGTTTTTCCGTCCAGTAATCATTGCCTCGGTCATTTTCAATGGCCAGCGAATAATAATAAGAAGCCAGACCGTCCCACTTATCATGGATATGGCGGATGCCTCTCCCATAAACATCCACCGGGAATTTACAGGATTGCAAATAGTGATAAAAGGCCATGCGTTTACAATGCATCGGCGTAACCGTTAATCGGCTGGTAACCCAGGAAATCAAGCGTTGCTTGACCGGCCGTCGGCACCACATTAATTGTTTGTAGTTCCGGTCTACGTGCCAGGGAACAGCGGGATGGGACGCCTCGGCCCTGTTCACACCGGCGGTGTGATGGGTTAAGATTCTCGAGCACCAGTCCAGATCCTTGATCATCCAATCATTCGAGAAAGGGATGTACGGTTCCTGCATCATGATCCAGACATGCTCCGGCGGGCAATGAACTGACACGGAGATATCCCGTTTGTTGTTGAGCATAATCAGATAGTCGCAGTGTTTGACCGGCTCAAATGTAAATTGAATATCTCGCCATTTGCCATCTCCCTGCGGCGTTTGACGCATCAAGTCAGGCTGCGACCAATCTTTAACCAGACGTATCAGCATGGATTTTATCCGTTCGAAAATTTACACTCAATAATCATTGTCTGAAGATAGTGATTCTGCAAAAGAGAATAAGAAATGCCGTCGGCCCTGTCAAGAAAATTGCGACAACGCAAAGACCGTTATCATTAATTTACCCAATGAGTTTGCTTCGCTCCTTCAAGGCGAAAGGATGCCTTCATCAATTATCACATCTTCCGCTTGACAGAAACGCGCATGATCTATAGATAAAGAACAGGGGTGGCCGATATACGGTCTGAGATTATACCCTTTGAACCTGATCCGGATAATGCCGGCGTAGGGAGAGAAAAAGGCGTATTCATCCGTTTCCCCTCATGAGGAAACGGATTTTTTTTGAGCATCCATACCGGTCAGCCACCCTATAAAATCTTGGGGAGGCATCTATGTTAAACGAAGTCATCATCAGTCGGGCGATTCTGGATTCTTATTTTAAAAAGCTTGTTAACTGTCTGGAACTTGATGTCGCCATCGTCGGCGGCGGACCCTCGGGTTTGGTGGCCGGATACTATCTGGCCAAAGCAGGGCGTAAGGTGGCGCTCTTCGAACGCAAGCTTTCGATAGGGGGAGGCGTCTGGGGAGGCGGCATGATGTTCAATGCCATTGTCGTGCAGGAAGCCGGCCGGCAACTGCTTGATGAGTTCGACCTGACAGGGTCGGAATACGCTCCGGGATATTATGTTCTCGATGCCGTGGATGTCACGGTGACACTTATCCACAAGGCCGTTCGCGCCGGACTGCAGATTTTCAATCTTATTGCCATGGAGGATGTGGTGATCAGGAACGATCGCGTGTCCGGACTGGTCATCAATTGGGGGGCGGTTGATACGCTGAAATGGCATGTGGACCCGCTAACCCTTCATGCCCAATACGTCATCGACGGCACGGGCCATCCCGCCAATGTCACTGAAGTGCTCGTCCGGAAAATGGGCGTCAGACTGAATACGAGCACCGGCGGCATTGTGGGCGAGAAATCCATGGAAGCCGGACAGGGCGAGTTGCAGACGGTGGATAATACCCGCGAGGTCTATCCGGGGCTTTATGTCAGCGGTATGGCGGCCAACGCGGTCTATGGCGGCTATCGCATGGGCCCGGTCTTCGGCGGCATGCTGCTCTCGGGACGCAAGGCAGCTGAAATGATCCTGGAGCGTTTATGATGACAAAGGAAGGACAGATTCCTCGTGCCATCCTGCAACGCGGGCTTTATCTGGTGTTGACCGATCCGCGCGACGGGTATGAAACGCTTTGCCGGTGGGCTGTGGAAGCCGGCCTTCCCGCCGTGCAATTGCGTTATAAGGGCCACGATGAGTGTGAACATCTTGCTCTGGCGCATGCCTTGCGGCGGATCACCAAAAACAGTGGTACGCTCTTCATCGTCAATGACCGGCCGGACATCGCGTTGATCTCGCAAGCCGATGGCGTGCATCTGGGACAGGATGACCTTCCGGCAGCAGAAGCGCGGCAGCTTATCGGTCCGATCATGCTGTTGGGCCTTTCCACGCACAACCTGGAGCAGGTCGCCGCCGCCAATGCCGCGCCCGTGGATTACATCGGTTTCGGTCCGCTGTTTGCCACCAATTCCAAGGCCCAACCCGATCCGGTGACAGGGCCCGCGGCTTTGAAAGCCGCGCTGTCCGTCAGCCGCCATCCTGTCGTAGCCATCGGCGGCCTGGACCTGGAGCGGATCAGGCTACTGCAGGCGCATCCGCATAATGCGGCGGTCATTCGCGCCGTAAGCGATGCACCCGATCCATTGGCCGCGATGCTCGCCATCCATGAAGCTTGCCTGACTATGAAATCATGACGCCTATCGGCTTACGTATTGCCGGTTTCGCTATCAATTGATTTTAAATATTCAATTCTCTCCAGCAACGGCGGATGGGAATAATAAAACCAGACATACCAGGGATGAGGATGCAGATTGGAAAGGTTGTCTTTGGCCAGTCTTTTGAGGGCATTAATCATCGGCTCGGATATTCCGATCAGTTCATGCGCCATCTTGTCAGCTTCACGCTCATAGCGGCGCGAGATGAAAGCGCCCAAAGGACTGAAGAAAAATCCGATGCAACTGAAATAAAGCGAGACCAGCAGCAAACCGGCGTAAACAGGAGTCTGCTGCAAGCCGAACGCGCCATAGAGCGGACGCCAGTTTATCAGCAGATAAACCAGATAAAATCCGACCAAGGAAGCGGCAATCATAAAAATCAACTGTTTGAGGATATGTTTCTTCTTCCAGTGACCGATTTCATGCGCCAGCACCGACAGGATTTCCTCGTGTGAATGCGACGCCAGCAACGTATCAAAAAGAACAATGCGCTTGGTTTTGCCGATGCCGGTAAAATAGGCATTGGTGTGTCTGGAGCGTTTGCCTTCATCAACCTGAAAAATTCCCTTGGCCTTCAGTCCGACATTGGCCAGCAGCGCCGTGATTTTTTCTTTCAGTTCCTCGTCCTGAATCGGCTCGTACTTATTAAAGAGCGGCGCAATGACCACGGGAAAAAGCCACATCAATAAAATTTCGAATGCCGTGAAAAAAATCCACGCCCAGAACCACCAGCTCTTCGGCAGATAAAGAATAAACGCCATGAAAACGGAAAGCAAAACACTCATCAGGATAGTGGCAATCATCAGGGACTTCATCAGATCGGTCAGCCACAGCTTCCAGGTGATCGTGGAAAAACCGTACTTTTTCTCCAGAATAAACGTGTGATAAATATCAAACGGAATGCCGACAACGCCGCCGATCGAGGCCAGCGCCCCGAAGAAAATCAGCGTCTGCCAGATCAGGTGCAGTTGCAAACCGGCAATTTCCTCGACCAGCACCGGCAGCAGAAGAAACAATACGGCCAGTTCCAGAATATCGTCCGTTAAATCCTCTTTGGTTCCCAGCCGTGAATTATCGTAAGTGTAATCCACCATCCTGGACAGCGTCGCTTCATCGATCACGCCCCGAAAAACCGCCGGAATAATTTTTCCGTGATCGCGCAAATGCCTGATGTTGAGCCGCTGCAAGATAAACCGCCAGACGATCCGGCCGAGAAACAAAATCAAAAATACAATCAAAAGTGCCTTTGCCATCCCTAGCCCTTTCAGAAAAGTAATTTTAAATTACACAATCATGATTTGAGGTCAATCGTCAATATACTGATCGTGGAGTTTCAAATCTCATTCGGAATTTTGGAGTTTCAGCCGCTGGAATATTATTGCTGCTAAAAAAGCCTGATGCTTTTAATCCCACGTCTGCTTTTGAGAGACTGAAAAACGATATCCGCGCAGGAAATATCCTGAATGGCCAATCCGGTCGCATCGAAGAGCGTTATTTCTTTTGCCGATATTCTGCCCCGCTTCTTTCCCGTCACGATATCTCCCATCTGTGCGTGCACCTCTCTTTTCGTTATCTGTTTCCGGCTTAACGGAACATTCATCTCGCCGCTGTGGGAGGCCTGTATCCAGTCATCAACCACCACAGTGGACTGCTTTAATATCTCCGGATTGATTTTCTGTTTACCCGGAGCGTCCGCATCCTTGGGGAATTGCCATATTTTGATCTTTCGAATATGGCGAACTTCCAGCAGGCAGAACAACTGAGCCCGCGCCTGAGCGTCGCAGCCGACGAAGCCTGCAACCTGCGAATCTTCCCGGCTCAGATATTTTGCCGCAACGGCTCCGGCCGCTCCGGTTCGAATACAAGTAAGATAGGTGCCGTCCATGACAGCCAGCGGGAAACCGGTCCCGGTATCATTTGGCAGGAAACCGGTCGGGTTTTACGGATGAACATTCACGCATTTGATACCGGCCGCATCAAAACCTTCACCGGAAATATATGCCGGCATCGATCGTAAATCGCCCTTCGGAAAATAAAAATAGCTCTTGGACGGCATCTGCGTGAACCCCAAGCTGTATGCCCGGAAAGCCTTTTCGACCGTTTCATTGGCTACTCCGGCAGTCAGTATTTTTTCTATCTCACGCCTTGTCAGAATCAGTGTTTTCACAAGCGGGAAGAATCATCCTCGTTTACGTCGCGCACGCTTAAAGCCGTTGCCGCCTTCGGAATTTTAACGATAATACCCGGTGCCGACAACCCATCCGAATGGTTTAAACGGCAGAACATAGGATCTCTTGGCCTGTTCTTTGGTATGTCCCTTCTTTGTAAACCAGTATTCGACATATCCGCCGCCGGTTTTTGCTTTGGCCATAAAATCTTTAACGTAGTAATTGCCCTTGGAGTCCTTATCATTCAGACGGTTTCTTCCCTCCACATCCCTGCGGCCATACAGAACCACATTAACGCCGTCCGTCGTATCGGCCCAGAAATATCCGTCAGATCCGTATCGCAACTCCCGGAGCAGGTCGGCACCGAGCTTTTTGGCTTTTTCCATGGTCATTTCTCCGCTTTGCTGCCGGGTATGGATGGCCCCAAGCATACTCACGGCTGTTTCCACTTCACTTTTAATCAGAAGATCCTGAGCCATAGAATTTGCCGGCCCCTGTGTCTGAGCGACAACCGGTAAACAAAATATCCAGGCGCTCAAAAAACCAACGAGCGCTGCCGTCACTGTCTTTTTCATATTTTCTCCTTTTATTGGCAATGATTCTTCGCACGACAAAAGCCGTTCACCGCCGTATTTATTATCCTGTGCTTTTGATTATTGAACCTCTTGATAGGCCGCAATAATCCAGTCATTATTAAAGAAATGCACCGTTCTCCAGACCGTCCGTTTCTTGACCACCCTGCGCGTGCCCGGTGTTGTAAAAGAATAGAACCCTTCGCCTTCTTTCTCTTTAATCATCCGTTTCCCGAGCGCGATCACCTCGGGAAAATCTTGATAAAGGGGATCCGTAAACGTGTTATGGCCTATCTGTGTCTGATCTGTTTTATAAAGGATCAGGCCGTCCTTCTGCATGACCATGCAATTCACACCCCTCTCTTTTTCAGTCTTCCCAGCGGCAGAGCGAATCAGTTCATCATGCTTGATCAGCATACTGATCGAACCGAGAAACTGTTTATCTTTCGAAAAAACGGGATATTCAATATCGATGGATTTTATGCCTTCGACGGAAACAAATGCGTTCCCCATCCATGGTTTCCGTGTTTTCATCATATTCGCGACGGCTTCCTGCCCGGCGATATTCGAGCCTTCATGCTTTCGATACTGCTGAGGCTCGATAAATTTCATGATACCCCTGTTGTCGACAAACGCGGAATCGATCACATAGGACCGGCCGGCGTTACAACCTTGCAAAAGTTTTCTCATATCAGCTTCACGCAGAAGGTCCGGCTTGCCAGTTTCCTTCGCGGCATAAGAAATCGTCTTTTCGATTCCCTTCAGAACATTCGAGATATCAGATTTTATTTTCAGAACGGCCTTAACCTGATTATCCGCGGCCAATGCCTGTCCGGCCATGAAAAAAATCAGTGCCGTCATCACGAACACAAAGCGTCTCATGGATTGCCTCCTTCATTCTTTTATGACGTTGAACAGACCGGTCGTCAGATTGAGTTTTGTGATCAGGTTACCGTCCGGTGTCCCGACGCGGCCGAAACGGTGCGCATGTGAACGCATTGCTCCCCCCCTACGCTTTCTGATAAATTATATCACAGCGATCGTTAAAATCATATTACTTTACCCATGAGCCTTGCACTGATGTGTCCAGGCTCTCGATATCCTTTCGACACCGCCGGGAAAAAGGCCGCAAAAAGGTCAATATCGAAGTTGAGACGTGCCCAGCAAAACAAAGCGCAGATTCGTCAAGGAATAATGGTTGACACGGAAGGATGCCTCCTGTATAAGGGAGACCGGTCGGTCTGTATGATGAAAGAAACCACAACATTAAAAGAACGCATTATAGAGGAGTCTCTTAAGCTCTTTTCCGTGAAAGGGTATGCCAGCACGTCAACGACGAATATTATCGAAGCGGTCGGCACGTCCAAGGGTGGATTTTACAACCATTTTAAAAGCAAGGAACAACTTTTTCGCGACATGCTGAGCACGGCCAGAAAAATCTGGCGCGAAAGAAACCTTTATAAACTGGAGGAAGAATCAAGGCCTCTTTTGAAAATTCAAAAATTGCTGGAAAACTACCGCGACCGCTATCTGGCGGATTCCAAGAATTTTCCGGGCGGCTGTATTTTTGTCAATCTGGCGGTTGAACTGAGCGATCAGGCGCCGGAGCTCGCCAAAGAAGTCAATACCGGCTTCATCCGGTTGGGAAAGATGATCAGACGCCTTCTGGATGAAGAGAAGAAAACGGGAGGCATCGGCGGGAACGTGAACACCGAAGATGTCAGCAACATGATATTTTCCGGCCTTCTCGGCGCCTGTGTATTGTATACATCCGACAAATCGAAAAAACGGCTGCGCTCCACAATCGCTTCGCTCATTTCGTATCTTCAGGGCTTCGATTTAAAAGGACAGGATTCGGTTTCATGAAATCATGCCGTGTTTTTATATTCGTTCACTAAGGTCATTCTCGAACAAAACATACAGGAGGTCTATCATGGAAGCAAAAAAATATCGCGCGCTTGTCGTGCGGGAATCGGAAGATAAAAAATTTACCAGCGCCATCGAGGAATTATCAACGGAAAACCTTCCCGCGGGGGATGTTCTTGTCCGGGTTCTCTATTCGTCGCTCAATTTCAAGGACATGCTTTCGGCTTCGGGCAACAGAGGTGTTACGAAAAAATATCCGCACACGCCGGGCATAGACGCCGCCGGAATTGTAGAAAAAAGCAGTTCAGCGGACGTTAAGCCGGGCGAAGAAGTAATTGTCACCAGCTACGATCTCGGCATGAACACCTCAGGCGGCTTGGGGCAGTATATACAGGTTCCGGCTTCCTGGATTGTCAAAAAACCCGCGAACCTGGCTTTGCGCGAAAGCATGATATTCGGCACTGCGGGACTTACCGCCGCCCTGTCCATTCTTAAGCTCGTCGATCACGGCTTAAAAGAAGGCTCTGAAATTCTCGTAACCGGCGGAAGCGGCGGGGTCGGCAGCAGCGCCGTATCGATACTTTCACACGCCGGTTACCGGGTCACCGCAGTCAACGGAATTTTCGACGAAAGCTCTTTCATTAAAAGCATGGGAGCGGCGGAGGTGATGGACATCCCCGACCCGGCTGAATCGGCGGGGAAACCTCTTCTGAAAGAAAGGTGGGATGCCGCCGTTGATACGCTGGGAGGCGATCTCCTCGCTTTTGCCCTGAGATCGGTAAAGAGCAACGGGGCGGTCACGTGCTGCGGCAACGCGGCTTCGGCCGACCTCGCCCTGACAGTATATCCCTTTATCTTACGCGGCATCACACTGTACGGAATCGACTCCCAGAACTGTCCCATGAAAACCAGGGCAAGAGCGTGGGAACTCATGGCAAGTCGTTGGAAATACCCCTGGCTCGAATCAATTTCCACGGAAATAAAGCTGCAAAACGTATCTGACGCAATTGAAAAGATAAAAGCAGGGAAACACAGAGGACGAATCATTGTCGATATGCAGGATTAAAGAATCATCAGGCAATAAAACGGTAAAGAGAGATCAATAAAATGAAAAACGATAGCATTCTATTGGAAAGAAAAGAGAAGGTGGCCATCGTCACCATCAACAGACCCCAAAAGAGAAACGCCTTCGATGAAGGACTTTTCCTTCAGCTTGAATCGATAACATCCGAGATTACAGCATCGCTTCCCCGCGCGGTGATCATCACCGGCGCGGGCGACAAATCCTTCAGCGCGGGGTTCGACGTGAATCCGGATAACCCGATGGTCAAGCGTATCATCGATGCGGCAGCTGCACGCGACCCGGAACCGGCCGGGAACGTGATCACGGCGATAAGAAAATCCATTGATGCGTTTGTCTCCATCCCTGTTCCTTTGATTGCGGCAGTTAACGGTCTGGCGTACGGTGGCGGAGCTGAGCTTGCCACACGATGCGATATGCGCGTGATGGACCCCGACGCGGTCATATGTTTCTCGGAGACAAAACTGGGGCTCATGCCCGATTGGGGAGGAGGGGCGGCACTGACGCGGCTTATCGGACATTCGCGTGCCGCCGATCTGATCCTGACCGGAAGGAAAGTAAATGCCGATGAAGCGTATTCCCTGGGACTTGCGAACAGAATCAGCGCGAAAGGAAACACGTTTAATGAATCCGTTGTCATAGCGGATAAAATCGCGCAAAACGGACCGCGCGCAATAAGATCTTCATTATCTCTTATCAGACAAAGCGCAAACACCCTATCGTCGGATTTGCTGAAACTGGAGGCTCTTTTAGCCTCCGAACTGATCTCTTCAGGCGAATGTTTTTACGGTGTGGGAGCCTTTCTGGAAAAACGGGACCCGGCCTTTCCCGATATAGAATAAGGATCCCGGCCATTTAATTTATGCGGACTTGTTTACAGGATTCTTTCGCGGGGGAATCGCGTAAATATCCGCTTTTAGGTTGCTGTGAAAAAGGCCGGATGCTTCACGGGTCGCAATCAGATAATACCGCCATTCTTCGGCATCCTCCCGCAGACCGTTAAAAGATTCTATCATTTTATTGATCTCTTGAACGGAGAGATTATCCTGAATAGCCTTATCGATCCGCACGCTCATTGCTTCCAATTCTTTCAAGCAACCGGAAAGATTTTCGGAAATCCTGCGCAGGGCGGCATACTTTTCGCTGGCGATTTCATGCTGCAAATTATCGAAAGGACTATTCTTCGGATTTGACATAATCAAAGAGACATTACTCCTGACTCCTGCAAATATCATATAAAAGATTGCATTTCTGCTCGCAGGCCTGCTTCACGCCGATGGTCGATGGACAATCATAATGACATACTGTCTGATCGATTTTACATTTCGCTTCTGTGCATGATAGACAACACATGACCAACATCGTGAATAATGCGATTGTGAACACATGATAGATTCCGCGACGCATATTTATCCCTCCTTCCCTGTATTCGAATGAAGTATAACAAAAAAGATGAAAAAGGGGTAATTCGGAATTGTTGTCCCGAATTACCCCTTTCGGTTTATACAAAAGATTTTTGTTTTATTCCTTATACATCTCCTCGATGAGGTCTTTGTAATTGGCCAGAACAATTTTGCGCTTGATCTTGAGCGTGGGCGTCAGTTCGCCGGTTTCCTGACTGAAGGCGTGGTCGATGAGGGCAAAACGTTTGATCTGTTCCACGCGTCCCAGCGGCTTGTTCAATTCGTCGATCGTTTCGTTGAATTTTTTGACGACTTCCGGATTGACAATCAGTTTTTTCGGATCGGTTTCGTTGATATTTTTCGATTTGGCCCATTTGATCAGTTCGGGGAAACAGGGCACGATCAAGGCAACGAGGTATTTTTTCTGGTCGCCCATGATGGCGATCTGCTCGATCAGCGGATGCATCATAAACTGTCCCTCGATGACCTGGGGTGAAACATTCTTGCCGCCGGCGGTAATCAGAATATCTTTCTTGCGGTCCGTGATCGTCAGATAACCGTCGGCGTCGATGGTACCGATGTCGCCGGTGTAAAACCAACCGTCCTTTGTGAGCACCTGCGCCGTATCTTCCGGTCTGTTGTAGTATCCTTTCATCACCTGAGGCCCGCGGATCAGGATTTCACCGTCTTCCGCAATCTTGCATTCCGTGCGCGGGAAGGCCGGGCCGCAGGTGCCTATCTTGATCGGCTTGAGATGCTTGTATGTGTTCAGATGCGTGATCGGCGTGGTTTCGGTCAGTCCATAACCCAGATGGATTTCAACGCCAATGATCTGAAAGAACTCATTGATGACGTTGGATAACGGCGCGCCGCCAACCCCGATCGTGACCATGCGATCAAGCCCCAGAGCCTTGCGCAGTTTGGAATAAATGAGTTTTTCAAAAAGCTTGTATTGCAGATTCAGGAAAAACGGAACCGGTTTGTTGTAAAGAATATAGGGCAGCGCCTTTTTACCGACGTTCATCGATGCGTGAAACAACTTCTGTTTACTCGGTGGAGCGTTTCCCAGTTGGCTCATGACGCCTTCATAAATTTTTTCCAGGACACGCGGCACGTATACGGCCAGCGTCGGCCTGACGTCTTTTAAGTCGGCCAGCAGGGTCTCGGCACCTTTGGTGTAGGAGATGGTGCACCCTTCATGCATGGCGGAGTTATAGCCGACTGTGCGCTCCAGCGCATGGGACAGAGGAAGAAGCGACACACACGTTCCCCTGGGGGGGAACGGATGATGCTCGACGAATTGTTTCACGTTCGACACCAAATTGCTGTGGGTCAGCATGGCGCCTTTGGGATTGCCCGTCGTGCCCGAGGTATAAATCAGGGTTGCCGTTTCCTCAACGTCGATATTTCTCAACCGCTTGTCGATTTCGTCGAGATTGAGGCTGGCTTTACCGATCTGCAAGACACTGGAGAACTTCACGACGATCGGATCCCTGGAATCAATTTCGTCGAAAACGATGATTTCCTGCAGATAATGAAGATTATTTTTTTCCTTCAACAGATTGTCCACCTGGAATTTCCCGGCGCACATGCATATTTTCGCCCGGGAATCATTCAGGATGTATTCGGCTTCCGGCCCGGAGTTGGTCGGGTAAACGGTGACGTCGGCCGCGCCGATGGCCAGTGTGGCCAGATCGGAAACAACCCATTCAGGCCGGTTGTTGGAATAGATGGCAATTTTATCTTTCGGCTGGATGCCTTTTTTCAGAAAGTAGGAAGCCAGTGCGTCGATCTGCCCGCTGATATCGCCGTACGTGGACTCTTTCCAGTTTTTGTTTTCATCGCGTATTCTCAGAAAAATTATGTCGCGGGACTTCTCCACCTGATTTCTGAAAATACCTGGCATTGTCGTGTCATTGTAGGGTTTAACTGCGCTCATGATATCACTCCTGTATTTTATGCCTGCCCCGGCCACAGGTTCCGGACGATCCGAACGTTGCAAACCGGCACAGGTTATTTCAAGCTTATATTTGACATCTGAGAAACGAACTAACGAGGATTAGATCATGGAAATAAATGGAAACAACAGAGTCATGCCGTTGAAATATAAGTTTTCAATCCTATTTAACTTTCATTTAATGTTTCCATCATGAAACATTAATGTCGTTTATATACTCTCTTACGCCTGAGGTGTCAACGCCAATTCATTTCGTCATCGGGAATACACGGATAGCTTCCAATCCCTGCATGTCGGGATTGGATAATTCGTCCAACGTGTCCTTCTTCAATCCATTTGCTTTCAGCAAGATTCATGACAACTTGCAGATACCACGGCGCTTCGTTTGTAATATCCGAACTTCATTAGATTTCATTAATATTTTCTTGACAAAAGCATTTTACAGACTTATCATCCCAGTTAACGTAAGGTGGCATTTCATTAAAAAACGGTCGTAATATTAAAAGATTATCCCCGTTGGCCAATTTACGCAAATGGCATTTAATGGCTGGATTTTACAATAAAAAAATCAAATGCCGGGAGGTGGAATAATGTCAGATTTTGTTAAAAAGACTGTCGGCCGGTTGGTAAAGGAAACGGCGGAACGTTATCCGGACAACATAGCTCTTGTTTGTCCGGAGTTCGGCATCCGGCAAACATACAGCGAATTCTATCAGGCATGCAGAGATGTCGCCAAAGGACTGATGGCTATCGGTGTCAAACGCGGTGACAATATCGCCGTCTGGACGACCAATATCCCCGAATGGATTTATCTGCAGTTTGCGCTGGGAATGACGGGCGGCATTCTGGTGACGGTCAATACCAATTATCAGACGCATGAGCTGGAATATATTCTCAGGCAGTCCGATTCCACCACGCTTTTTCTTATAGAATCTTATCGCGATATCAGCTTCTACGATAATGTTCGCAAGATACTGCCCGATATCGATCATCACAAAGCAGGCCATCCGGTTTCGGAAAAACTACCGGCTTTGAAAAACATTATTTACATCGGGAAAAGAGAGGACACGCCCGGGATGCTTCGTTTCAGAGACATCCTTGAATTGGGAAGGGAGGTTACCGACAGGCAACTGGACGACCGGTTAAACAGCCTGGATGACGACGATGTCATCAATATGCAGTACACGTCCGGAACAACGGGATTCCCCAAGGGCGTCATGCTGACACATCACAACATCGTCAACAACGCCCGCATGGTCGGTGATGTCATGGGAATGACGGAAAAAGACCGGCTGCTGATTCAGGTGCCGTTGTTTCACTGCTTCGGCTGCGTGATGAGTTCGCTCAATTGCGTTTATCACGGTTCCACCATGGTGGTGGTGGAATTTTTTGATCCCCTCAAGGCTGTTCAATTCATTTCCGCGGAGCAATGCACGGCGGTGAACGGCGTGCCCACCATGTTCATCGCGATTTTGAATCATCCCGACTTTGACAAATACGATATGACGTCTCTGCGCACGGGCATTATGGCCGGGGCTCCCTGCCCTGTCGAAACGATGAACCAGGTGCGCACGAAAATGCATTGTCCCGAGATCGTCATTGCCTTCGGCCAGACGGAATCGGCGCCGGTGATGACGATGACGCGGCGCGACGATCCGGTTGAACTGCGCGTTTCCACCGTGGGCCGGCTTCTGCCGGACATCGAAGGGAAAATTGTCGATCCGGATCTGGGCATCGATCTGCCTCCCAATACTCAGGGCGAAATTGTCACGCGCAGCGCCTGCGTTATGAAGGGCTATTACAAAATGCCCGAGGCGACGGCGGATGCCATTGATAAATACAACTGGCTGCACACCGGCGATCTGGGCGAAATCGATGAAAACGGTTATTTCAAAGTAACCGGCCGCATCAAAGACATGATCATCCGCGGCGGTGAAAATATTTATCCCCGCGAACTGGAGGAGTTTCTCTTCACGCATCCCAAAGTGGTCAATGTGCAGGTGATCGGCATTCCTGATAAAAAATACGGCGAGCAGGTCCTGGCCGCAATTCAACTCAAAACCGGACAGACGGCTTCGCCGGAAGAATTCACCGAGTTTTGTCAGGGGAAAATCGCGCGGCACAAGATTCCCAGATACTGGGAGTTTGTCGACGGCTATCCGACAACGGCCAGCGGGAAGATCCAGAAATTCAAAATGAAAGAAATGTTCGAGAAAAAATATCAGGTTTAAGCTGTCCCCGTGCGGGGAATGCATCGTAACGGGAGCCGATGTCATTCCGAACGTATGTAAGGAACTTTAAGAAACATAAACCCCTATTTCTCCCGATATAGCCGGGCTATAGGTTTCGCCTCAAAATGACCTATGGTATAGAGCACGAATGAAACATCACGCAAAAACATGCTGAACAACGATTCAATAAAGGATTACAAGTCATGAGCAACATTATTAATCGCGACACCATCGGCGATATGGCCCGCCGGGCGGCAACAAAATACGGCGACAAAACGGCCATTATTTTCCGCGATGAAAAGCTGTCGTTTTACGATCTGGAAAGGGAAGCAAGACGTTTTGCCAATCTCATGACCAGTTACGGAATCAGGAAAGGCGACCGGGTGGCCCTCTTCGCTTACAATTCCCATTATTACCCGATCAGCATGATGGGACTCGCCAAAATAGGCGCTATTCAGGTTCCCATCAATTATATGCTCAATGCCGACGAGATAGCTTTCATCATCAATCACTCCGGCTCGAAATTATTCATTGTCGAAGATTCGCTCTATCCGGTTATTGCCGGTTGCCGGGATAAATTTTCCACCGTCGAACATTGGGGCTTCATCCCTTTGGAAAATTCACCTCTTCCCGAAGGATTCTTTAACCTGATAACGGAAACGGCAAAAATGACCTATGATGAGCCGCAGGTGGATGTCAGCGCGGAAGACATCGTGCAAATTCCTTACACCAGCGGAACGGAATCAAGACCCAAAGGCGCCATGCTGTCTCACCGGGCCTTGATGTCGCAGTATCACAGTTGCATTTTCGACGGCCAGTACGCCACCGACGATGTCAGCCTCCATGCCCTGCCCCTGTTTCACTGCGCCCAGCTCCACTGCTTCCTGATGCCCTATCTGTACGTTGGCGCCACGAATATCATCATGCATAAAGCGGACGCTCTGGAAATGATCAGGCTCCTTGAAAAATATCAGATTACGCATATGTTTGCGCCGCCAACCGTCTGGATCGGAATTCTGAATCATCCGGAGTTTAACAATTACAATCACACCAGCCTGAAAAAGGCCGCCTACGGCGCCAGCATCATGCCGGTGGAAATCATCAAACAATTATCCGTAACGTTTCACGGCCTGAAGCTCTGGAACTATTACGGGCAGACGGAAATGGGACCGGTGGCCACTATTTTAAAACCGGAGGATCAGCTTCTGAAGCCCGGTTCTGCGGGCAAACCGGTATTGAATGTAGAAACACGGCTGATGGACGATGACGGAAAATTTGTTCCGCTGGGAGAGGTGGGAGAAATTGTTCATCGTTCCGGCCATGTGATGACCGGCTATCTGAACGATGCCGATAAAACCGCCGACGCTTTCCAGTTCGGCTGGTTCCACAGCGGCGATCTGGGACGTTTCGACAGCGACGGCTATCTCTATGTGGTTGACCGTAAAAAAGATATGATCAAAACCGGCGGAGAGAATGTGGCCTCCCGCGAAGTCGAGGAAGTCATTTATCAGTATCCGGGTATCGCGGAGGCCGCGGTCATCGGATTGTCCGATCCCAAGTGGATAGAAATCGTGGCGGTGGTTGCCGTGCCGAAGAAGGACGTTCATCTCCAGGAGAAAGAAATCATTGCCTATTGCAAAAAGCACCTGGCCGGGTTTAAATGTCCCAAGAAAGTTTTCATCACCGACAAACTGCCCAAAAATCCATCGGGAAAAATTCTCAAACGGGAACTCAAAGAACAGTACGGTTCATAATTTCAACGGGAGTCCTCCATGACGAGAGAACAAAAGGAAACGTTCACCTCCATCGGCGAGCTGGCGCAGAAACTGGAAATGAGCCAGCGCACGATCCGCTATTATGAAGAAATCGGCCTGCTCAACTCCATCAAACGTGTTGAAGGCGGACGCCGCATTTATACGGATGCGGACTTGCGCCGTCTGAAATTAATCAAGCGCCTGAAGATTATGGGCATGACGTTGTCGGAAATGCAGGAACTGGAAGCGATGTGGACGATTGAAAAATCCAACGACAAGGTTCTCGGACGATTGCTGGAGCTTTTGAATAATCAACTGACAAGGCTCGACGATCGTATTGCCGACCTTAACATATTAAGAAACGAAATCATCGAATATCAGAACAGAATTAAATCCAAAATCGGCAAATGATTCTTGGAGATTCCGAATTGTATAACCAGGGAGGAACCGCACAGAAAAATGGAAAAATTTTTTTATCCGCGCAGCATGGTGGTCATCGGCGCATCCGTCAAAAGGCTTAATCTGGGTCACATCATTGTTCTCAACAACCGTCAGCACGGCTATTACGGAAATATCTACGGCGTGGGCCGGGAAGAAGGCGATATCGCGGGCGCTCCGGTTTTTAACAGCGTTGAAAAAATCCCGGAAGTGCCGGATGTCGCTATTATCATTTCTCCCGCGCAGACCGTGCCGGATTTCATGGAAGCCTGCGGCAAAAAAGGCATCAAGCGGATTGTCATCGAGTCAGGCGGGTTCAGCGAATATTCCGAAGGGCAAAATGTTCTGGAAGAAAAGGTGCTGGAAATCGCCGACCGTTACGGCATACGTTTCATCGGTCCCAACTGTATCGGCACCATCAATTTCGATATTAAAATGATGATGCCTTTCGGATTTTTTCCCAGGACAGTGCCCGGCGGGCGTGTGGCCATGATCGTTCAAAGCGGCGGCGTGGGAGGGTCTTACCTCGGCGAATTCGGCGACAATGCGATTGTGCCCGGGAAATTTGCCGCCGTCGGCAATAAGCTGCAGATCGATGAAGTGGATGTTCTGGAGTATCTGCTCCATGACGACAAAACGGACGTCGTCGCCATGTATCTGGAAGGATTCAAGCGCGGAAGAGCTTTTTTTGATCTGGCGATCCAATCCGACAAGCCGTTGATCGTTCTAAAATCCAATCGCAGCAATCTTACCGCGAAGATCGCCCAGTCTCATACCACCGCCCTCTCCGCCGACGATGCAGTGGTCGACGGCGCTTTCCGGCAGACGGCGGTCATCCGCGTGGAAGACGATATTGATTTCATCAACGCGGTAAAAATTATCCGGCTGCCATTCATGAAAAGCAGGCGGGTCGCGGTCCTGTCGCGTTCCGGCGGACATGCTGTGATGAGCGTGGATGCCTGCGCGAAATTCGGATTCACGCTGGTGGACTTTCCGCCCGCGTTTATCGAAAACCTGAAAACCATTTACAACACGCGGGTCATCGCTCACCAGAATCCGCTCGATCTGGGAGAAATTTTCGATTACACCATTTTTACCCATATTCTGGAAGAAGCTCTGAAGCTGCCCGATGTGGACGGCGTTCTGTTCAACCACCTCTATATATCCAACTATGAGGGAGAAATGTCACGGGATTTCCTGAGCAACGTCGGCAAACTTGTGCAGCAATATCAAAAGCCTGTGGCCATGACCATGGTCACGGATACTCAGGAACTGGTGAATATTTCGAAGAATCAGGAATATCCGATTTTTACAACGCCGTTGATGGCCGCAAAAGCCCTGCACATGTCGGCCACCTATTACGAAAACAAAACAGCGCGTGATGCCAGAGGAAGCCATGTCCGGTCATCTGTCGATCGGGCGGCTATCGATAAAATCAAAGAAAGATGTCAGTCTGAAAACAGGATTCCTCTGACGGATGAAGCCCTGCAAATCACAGCAGCCGCGGGCATTCCAAGCATTTCCGGCGTTACGGTCACATCCGCGAAAGAGGCCGGCGAAGCGCATCTTCATTTCCCCGTCGCCCTGAAACTTCTTTCACGCGACGCGTCCCATAAATCCGACGTCGGTGGTGTGCGCCTGAATATCAAAAATCACGGAGAACTTAAAAAAGCGATTTCCGGCATGAAACAAGCTCTCAAAGGAATCATGCCGCGACCGGCCATGGACGGGTTCCTGATTCAGGAAATGTCTGCCGAAGGCGTGGAATGTTTTGTCGGCGGACGTCAGGACCCTGTCTGCGGACCGATTGTGATTGCGGGGCTCGGCGGAATTTTTCTGGAAATCTTCAAAGACACGTCCATACGACTCGCTCCAGTCACGAAAAGCGAAGCGCTGGATATGTTGAAAAATTTACAGGCCTACCCGGTTCTGCGAGGGGCCCGAGGAAAGATGGAAGCGGATATCGACGCTTTTGTCGATGTGATTTGCCGTGTGTCCAACCTTCTGGCAGCGGTTCCGGACATCGCCGAAATCGATTTGAACCCGGTTATCGTCCACGAACAGGGCAAGGGCGTTTCGATTGTCGATAGCCGCATCTTCTTCAAATAAGAACGTGACAATGGAATAGCCCGGCAATGCATTGTTGATGACGGCCGTTGACGCATTGTCCCGACGCAGCGGTTATGCGCATTCGCTGTAACCGCACATGCGGCAGACAGCGCAACCGCCTTCATGTTCGACAATGCCGCCGCAGTCCGGACAGGCGCCTTTGCGGAATACGATTTTTTCGTGCTGCACTTTTCCGCCGTTGGCTTCGATGTGGGATTGAATGGACTTGGCCACAGCGTCGGCACAGGACAGGATTTTATTTTCACCGAAACCGGAAGGTGAATGACACGAAATGCCCTGCAACTGCTTAATCACCTGACGGGACGACAGCCCGCTGCGCCAGGCCAGGGAGACCATGCGTCCAATGGCTTCGCTTTGTGAGGCCGCGCATCCGCCCGATTTTCCCATCGTGGTGAAAAGTTCAAACAAGCCTTTGTCGTCTTCGTTGATGGTTATGTACAGCGGTCCGCAACCGGTTTGCATCTGATAGGTCCAGCCTTTCAGGATTTTCGGACGTTCGCGCTTGGCCAGCTGTTGTTCCCGGTCGGCATCTTCCTGCACGGCCGTTTCTTCCTTTTTCCCTTTGGACAAAACCTGCTGATCTCTGGATCCGTCGCGATAAATGGTCACGCCCTTGCAATCCAGTTTATAAGCCAGTTCATAAACCCGAGCCACGTCCTGGACGGTCGCCTCTTTTTTAAAGTTAACGGTTTTACTGACGGCGTTATCGGTGTACTTCTGAAAAGCAGCCTGCATCTTGACGTGTATTTCCGGCGATATTTCATGCGCCGTGACAAAATATTGACGGATATCCTCGGGAATTTCTTCCAGATCATGAATGGTTCCGTGTTCGGCAATACGCTGCATTAATTCCGGCGAATAGAATCCCCTTTCTTTGGCCAGAGCTTCGAAGTAGGGATGAACTTCCACCAGAATGTCATTGTCCATGACCTGACGGACGTAAGAAACGGCAAAAAGCGGTTCCACACCGGAAGAAGCATTAGCAATAATCGATATGGTGCCGGTGGGCGCGATGGTGGTCACGGTGGCATTGCGCAGCGGCGGCTGTCCTTTTTTATCATAAATGGAACCTTTGAAATTGGGAAATGGACCGCGCTTTCTGGCCAGTTGCTGCGACGCGCCGTGTCCCTGCTCGTTGATAAACTTCATTACTTTTTCAGCCAGTTCAATGGCCTCATCCGTATTGTAGGGAATCCCCAGTTTAATCAGCATATCCGCCCACCCCATTACGCCCAAACCGATTTTACGGTTGGCCATGGTCATCTGGGCGATCTGCGGCAGAGGATATTTATTCACTTCGACGACGTTATCCAGAAAATGCACGGCCAGGTAAACGATTTCTTTGAGTCTTGCCCAGTCAATCTTGCCCTCTTTCACCATTTTAGCCAGATTGATGGAACCCAGATTACAGGACTCATAGGGCAGAAGCGGCTGCTCGCCGCAGGGATTGGTTGATTCGATTTCACCCGCCTGCGGAGTTGGATTGTCGCGGTTGAGCCGGTCGAGAAAGACAATGCCCGGCTCGCCGTTTTCCCAGGCTTGATTGATAATCCGGTGGAAAACCTTGCGCGCGTTGAGGTGTCCGGTAACCTGTTGATCCCGCGGATTGATCAGGTCATAATTTTCGTCTCTTTCAACAGCCGTCATAAAGGCTTCGGTCAGACCGACGGAAATGTTGAAGTTGTTCAATTGTTTTTTGTCGGCCTTGCACATGATGAAATCCATAATGTCCGGATGATCCACCCGCAGAATGCCCATATTGGCGCCGCGCCGGGTGCCGCCTTGTTTGATGGTTTCGGTCGCCACGTCAAAAACACGCATAAACGAAATCGGACCGCTGGAGATACCGGTTGTCGTCAAAACGACATCATTGGCGGGCCGCAGGCGGGAAAAAGCAAAGCCGGTGCCGCCGCCGGATTTGTGAATCAGCGCGGTAAACTTCACGGCGTCGAAAATTTCATCCATGGAATCGCCCACCGGCAGAACAAAGCAGGCGGACAACTGTCCCAGTTCGCGTCCGGCATTCATTAAGGTCGGCGAATTGGGTAGAAATTCCAGAGAGGCCATCATGGCGTAAAATTCTTCGGCGCGTTTACGCGTATCCGCCTTCTTGTTAAATTTCTTGTCGGCGGCGGCTATCGTGTCCGCCACGCGATAAAACATTTCCGAGGGCGTCTCGAGAATTTTTCCTGATTTGTCGCGTTTAAGATATCGTCGTTCCAGAACGGTTAAAGCATTCTGCGTCAATTCCGGGGTAATGGGGGCGAGATGTTTCTGTTCCATAAAGCTGTTTCCTCATAAATACTTAAAGAGATTAAAGAAAAAGACACTATATATTGTATGAATTTAGCTTATTAACCACAATATATAGATAAAGTCAAGAGACGGGAAAAAATTTTCATTGAAGAAATCCAAGGAGTTGGGAATAAAAATAAATAACAGGCAAAAGGCTCTTTAAGCGGCCATCCGCATGGTCATTACATTATAAATGTTCATCCGTCCGGTGAAGGCTTGGGGAGATCAAGGCTTTGCTTTGTTCAGGTTTACGATTTCCGATATCCTGATAATTTGCCCGACGGTCTGATCAGGCAATTTTCAAGGCGCATGCCCGTCCATAAATTTTCTGCCGTGGTCCCTGCCGCTTTGATAGGCGGCACGAAGACGTTTGATATCGGTGGTCATCCTGCCGACATCGATATCCGGAGGCGGGGCTATTTCAAAAACGCGCACTCCCGCCGGTGGATGTGTGATTAAACGCACCGATTCCATGTAATGCCCGGGTCTTTTTTTCATCGCTTGCGCAAACAGCGGATAATCCCTGAAGATGATAGGATAGCACAGGGAAAACATACTCTCTTTCTTGACATATTGCGACGGCCTGGTTCTGATAACCGTTATCTCGGTTGCCCTGCGCCGGATGGCTTCTTGCACCGGCAGAGAATCCGCCACACCGCCGTCCGTCATTTTTTCGGAATGGACCTCCAGAAAATTTCTGTAAAAAATCGGCAGCGAACTGGACACTTTCAGATAATGTTCCAGCGTGTCCTCATCCGGTGCGAGATACGCTGCTTTTCCCGTCGCGACAGATGTTGCCGCAATGATATATTCTTTCCCCCGTTCTTTCAATCGCCCGAATATTTTCTTCAGGTCCAGACGATATTCTCTGATGGTAACGTCCCACAGCCAGTCCAGATCCATCCAGTGTCCGCCCCGCAGAAACCGTCCCGGATTGATGAACCGGCCGTCAATGGAATAGCGTTCGATGATGTCAAAATTTCTGTCGTTCTGGCCGGCCAGATGCGAGGCAAGATTGCAGGCGCCGGCGGAAACGCCCAGATACATATCGAACGGATCGAATCCTCCGCTGCCGAAGGCGTTGAGGACTCCCGCGGCGAAAACACCCCGCATGCCGCCGCCTTCGACAACCAGCGCTTTCTTGCCTTTTTTAAGATTTTCCATCGTTGTGTTTGTAACTCGTCTGGTCTCCGGTCATCGGTGCATATTGATCTATCTGGACTTTTTCTCTTTCTGGATTAACGCCTTCGCTTCTTCAACGGCTTTTTCAACTGCGCTGATGACATCGGGTTTGATATCAAAATAGAAACCCGTATCCTTGCAAAGTTTTTTGATCTTCTTGATTTCAGACATCAGCGACGCCGGTATGCTGACCCGCAACAATACGTTTTTTGATTTTTCCTTCTGCTCTTTTCTTATAATAGCCATCATGCCTCCTTGAACCCACGTTCTGAATTTTTATCATTGCTATAATATAATACGCATATATTGTCAATAATAATAGCTATATTTTGTAGTTATAAATATTGCTATTATTTTTGCTATTTTTATTGACAATTATAATTGCTATGTGTATATTGCATTTGCCGGTCGGAGAAAAGGGTTTGTATCGTCGAACCCTGCGCGATGATGCCGGCCAACAGTTAATGATTTTAAAAAGGAGGTCTTATGAAAGAGAAACGAGCTATCGTCAAATTGGTTTTCGGTTGCATTGATGACGTGGTTTCAACGACTGAAAGCATTCACAAAAGCATTGCCGAGAATGTAAAAGGGACTTCCCGCAGCGGCTTTGCGGAACGCGGAAAACGGAAACGCGTTTATGACACCATTAAGGCCGTCAACAACAAAGTCGGGAAACTGATTTCAGGATTTACAGAATAAAGCTTTTTCGGACACGAATCAGAGCAATGACGGTGGTTCGTGTCCGACGACAGCCGAAAAAAATTATGAGAGGGGATTATATGACAAACAGAAGGGCAAAAATCGGGTTCGCTTACCATGTAACGGCATATCTGGCCGTCAACGCCGTGTTAATCTGGATTAATCTTGATGCATCACCGCAATATTTCTGGGCCAAATGGCCTCTGGCGGGATGGACTGTCGCGCTTTTGTATCACGGATTCGGTATCTTTTCTTTTTCAATAAAAGCGCGCAAGGGATTCTATTATCATCTGTTTTCGTTTCTCATCATCAATGCTTTACTGATTTTTATAAATTACGATTTATATCCGCAGTATCTCTGGTTCAAATTTCCACTCATCGCCTGGTCTTTTATAATCATCTTTCATGCATGGAGAGTCTTTTCAAAAAGACGGTCCCTTGAAACGCCGATCCCATAAATCGATATTTTTTATGATTATTGCTTGAAACCCGGCGCGATTTCGTTTAAACAATTTTGTATCAAAATTTAGCGCAAAAGGAGCCGCCATGATCAAGACGAAAGAAATAAAAGCAAAAAACATGAACGTAAATAAATTTATCGACGACAAAGTACGGAACATCCGGCAGGCCGTGGGCGACGGATTCGCCATCAACGCCCTGTCGGGAGGCGTCGATTCCGCGGTCGTGACGGCCCTGGGACATAAAGCGCTGGGTAAACGTCTGAAAACGTATATCATTGACAACGGCATTATGCGGGAAAATGAACCGGCCAAAGTGGCGGCGGCCTTTAAAAAGCTTGGAATTCAGGTTGAGGTTTTCGACGCGTCCAGAACGTTTTTCTCGGCGCTGAAGGGGCTGACCGATCCTGAAGAGAAAAGAGAAGCCATCACCCAGACTTTCTATAAAAATGTTTTCGGGAAACTGGTCATGAAAAGCAAGGCCAAATACCTTCTACAGGGCACCATCCTGACCGATGTGGATGAAACGGTTGCCGGCATCAAAAGACAGCACAATGTTTTTGAACAGCTGGGAATTGATCCGCAGAAAACGTTCGGCTACAGAATTCTGGAGCCGCTTATTGAACTGCGCAAGGACGGCGTACGCAAAGTCGGACACGGGCTGGGACTGCCGGAAAGCATGTTCAACCGGATACCCTTCCCCGGACCGGCGCTGGTTGCCCGTGTCATCGGCGAAGTGACTCCGGCTAAAATCGCCCTGGTCAGGAAGGCAACCGCCATCACCGAAGCGGCTCTGAAAGACATCAAAGCGTTTCAGTATCTGGCCATTCTGCATGAAGATCGCGTGACCGGCATGCGCAACAATAAACGGGTCTTCGGCAATCAGATTGAAATTCGCTGCTGGAACAGTCTTGACGCGCGCACGGCCCGGCCGACGCGTCTTTCTTTTGACATTCTGGAAAGCATTGCCGCAAAAATTACCAAAGAGATTCCGGAAGTGGTCAGCGTCACGTACAACATCACCTCCAAACCGACGTCCACCATTGAAGCAATTTAATGCGCCGGAAAAAACTCATAAAATAGGCAGGACCCGTTTGAGCCTGCCTATTTTATTATTCAGCGGTTTCAGGACACCATTAGTTTTTCAATTTCAACGACGAATCACTTTTTTATGAATCCGAACGCCAGCGGCACCCACCAGGTGACGCCGAATACAATGGTTTTAATTATGATCGTTTTCAGGGGAATCCCTTTTGATTTTCCGATGGGAATGGCAGCGGCCAGTTCAAAAATATGCCCGACACCCCATAGAAAGGCAACAGCCATCCACACTATTCTCAGGCTTTCATCCTGAATCGGAAACAATAATCCGTACACGATAAAAATCCACCCGGCCACAGCGCCGGGCATCATGACGACATGCCAGAACTTTTCATTTTTAAACATAGCAAATCTCCTTTCTTATCTTCAACAATCGTTTTTTACTCTTTAAGATGCAGATGCATGATGCGGCGGATTTCAATAATGGCCTCGGGTTTTTCCTGAACGCTATGAGCAGATAAAATCACTTTTTCCGAATCGGCGCCTTCGAGATGCGAACTCGAATACGGCACCACACCGTCACTGGAATCGGCCAGGGATTTCTTCGGCGTGTGATTACCGATAATGGAATGGTAACGCACCCGCGGTGAAATCGGCAGAGTCGAGGTCAGTTGAATAAAGGAATCCCGGTTGCTGAGATTATCGATGCTGTTGAATGAACGGGTCAGTGAAACGGGATTAGCGGACCCGGGATCGACAAGCAGTTGGGCCACTTCCTTGAATCGGCCCAGCACGGAAAAAGGAACGGTAATAAAATCGGCGAACCAGCGAACGACAGCCCATTCAGCCACGGGAGTGCCCTTATGCGGCGCAGCGATAAAGATCGCCCGGGTGACCTGCGGCAACGGGTCGAATTTCATATAGGGTCCCAGTTCTTTGCTCACTCTTTCCAGACGTCTTCCCTCCAGCGGGTACATTTTGAGGAACGCCTCCCACAGTCGATCTCCGGAGGAGGATACCATCAGCCGCGACAAAATTCCGCCCATACTGTGTCCGACAAGCAGAATCTTCCGGGAAGCGCGCGCCTTTCCCGCAGGATCAAAATATTCCAATGTCTGCCGGATCGCCTGATAGATTTCGTAATGATTATAAGCAATGGGCGCGTTGGTGGGATAATAAACCTGCCAGATCTGGAAATTCTGACGCAACGTTTCGTCGCCCAATACTTCATTGGCCAGATTGATCCATGCTTCGGGGCTGCTGGCCAGCCCGTGCAACATGATGACAATATGGCGTTGAGGATTATAAGGCTGCATCAGATAGACACGCGGCATTTCCAGCACATCACCCCTGCCGATAAGCGTCAGCAGGGATTGCGCGGCAAAACCCGATCGCGCCAGCCACAGTCCGTAGCCGGAAGTAAAATTGGCCGCCAGCGGAACCTCGGTCCCGGCCAGTTGGACACTTTCCCGCCCGTACGGATCGTACCCGGTAATGACCACGTCACGGGTCTCCAGCACTTCTCCGGGGCTGTTCCCGGGGAAGCTCATCACGGCTGTTACGGCGGGGAAAGGCGTTTCACTGAAAGGCACTTCCGCACTTTGCCTGTCAACCACGCGACGGGAGGTTACCGCCACCAGTTCGGCGCCCAGACCGTCGCGACGGTATTGATTGCGCAGGCCGGCAAATGACAGAGACGACGCCGGGATCAGGTCCTCGGGCATGATACGCTGGGCGGCAAGCCGTACATCTTCATTCCGGACGGTAATATGCCATGTCCCGAATCGAACAACCGTATCACGTTGATGCTCCATTTCCGTCGTCGGGTTTTTGCGATAATATTCAAACAGGGTGGTCAGGGTTTTCTGCACGGCATAATTATAATAATCCCGAACCTGTGTCTGGCGATCTTCCAGAGCTCTCTTATTAAATGAACGTTTGGTTAGAAAAAGATAAACATACGCATATCTCGCCGTTTCCAGATAGGCATTCAGCACCTCTTCGATACGTCCGCCTTCCACAAAATTCTTGTCCAGCGTCATGGCTTCCTTCAGCCAGAGCTCGGCCAGCGCAGACATACGGTTCTCGCCGTGCAGTCCGATGGTTTCCATCAGAGCCTGCCGGCAAAAGGCGCCCTGTTTATCGCATTGTTTTTTTTCAATGCCGACAACCTGCAATGCGGCGCCGGTGTAAGCGCTCAGGTCGCCGGTCGTTAGAATGTCTCCTCGACGCAGCGACATATAATCGCTGCTGCTGACGAAGGAAACCTTGACCCCGGCACAGCCGGCAGGGATCATGCAGATCCATAAAAGAAACAGAAAAGTAATTCGTTTCATGTGTGAACTCCGCATTGGAAAACCCTTCATTATTTATTGTTTAAATATATAAATGAGTTTCGTATGAGTCAAGAAAATCATGGGTTGGAAGATCGGAGGAAGAAAAGACTCCCAGCGGTCATGACATCTTTTTCTCATTCAGCGGACACTCCGCCCAAAGATCACGGCCGATTATCCGAAATGCCTTCCGGATACAGGTTCTTTTTTACCGGTGCTGCCTCCTTTAATCCGCGGCGTTTTCAATTTCTCTGGCTACGCTCATGTAGTGGAGGCCGCGGAAAGTCAGTTCGATCGTGACGGGCGTGGAAAGCAATCCGAACCGTAATGATTTGATGATAAAAATCAACCCATAAATACCAAAAGGATTAAATACAAGCTTCATCAGTTCAAAGATCAGCTTGGCCTTATTCGGATGAATGGTCATTTTGGACATATACAATTTTTTCTGCCACGGTTCCGCGTGCTTCAATTTTGATAATCTCATATCCGGAAATTTTTTCAAAAGCGTCGCCGCGCGGGCAAAGTAATTACGGGGCGCGTAGGTTTCTTTGATCACTCTTCTGTAGCCGGCAATGAGCTGTTTTGCCGGCATTTTGGGGATGAAGTTGAGGTCGGTGTCAACATTATTGCCGCTGTGCCCAAGCCCGAACACCAGCCGTCCTTCCCGTTCTAATCTGTTGTACAAATCGGTATGCGGCATGGCGGCAAGAAGGCCGACCATACTCTGGACAATGCTGTTCCGCCGGATAAATTCCAGTTGGTTATCGAAAACGTCGTCCGTATCGGTGTCGAATCCCAGGATAAATCCTCCCATCACTTCTATGCCCGCCTTCTGAACCTTTTCTATGGCGGCATTCATGTCGCAGGTCACGTTTTGATTTTTCTTGGTGGCACGAAGGGTGTCAGCGTCGGGAGATTCAATTCCGATAAAAACGGACGTAAATCCCGATCGTCTCATGAGCCCCAGCAGTTCATCGTCTCGGGCGAGATCGATACTGGCTTCGGTAAACAGCAGGAAAGGATACCCGCGCTCCTCTTGCCACGCCGCCAGTAATCTGAGCATTTCCTTGACTTTCTTTCTGTTGGCAATGAAGTTATCGTCCACAATAAAAAGACGCCCGCGGTATCCGGTTGAATAAAGCGCTTCCACTTCGCTCATGAATTGCTCCGGCGTCTTGGTCCTGGGAATGTGTCCGAACATCTGGACGATATCGCAGAATTCGCAATTGAAAGGACACCCCCTGGAAAACTGAAGGGCCATGGAGGCATAATCTCCGGGGCGTATTAAATCAAAACGGGGAGTCGGGGTCTGTGTCAGGGGAGGTTTGTCCTTGTTGTCGTAAACTTTTTTCGCGTTGCCCTGCGCAAAATCCTCCAGAAATTGCGGAAGATTATTTTCCGCTTCGTATATAATCAGGTGCTCGATCTTGCTTACTTCCAGATTATCGAGCGCTTTTGTTCCGTAAATGGACTGCACAAAGGGCCCGCCGGCAACAACCGTCTTGCCTTTTCCCTGGCACAAATTGACCAATTCTATAAAAGATTCTCTGTTGACGATCATGCCGGTTAGAAAAACCATATCGCTGTTCTCCACATCCTGCATGTCCAGATTTTCCACATTGAGATCGACCAGTTTAATATTGAAGTTCTTGGGAAGCATGGCCGCTACGGTGAGCAATCCCAGCGGCGGCATGGTGGTTTTGAATCCAAGGGCCTTAATCGTATGATCATGACTCCAAAACGTTTGCGGAGTCTTCGGTTGTATCATCAACACATTGATATTTTTCATTATTATTCCTGTTTTGCGGGGATATGCCTAAACAATATTATCCCTGTTGTTTTTCGGTTATGATATACTTGCAGAAAATTTAAAGGGTATAGGATGGAGAAAAATACTGCATTAACTTTCCAAACTGCTTGTTGTCGGAAATGATCGACTATTTAAAAGGGAACATCGTCCAGCGGCACACTGCCGTCATTAACATTCGTTGCATCAGCCTCAAAAGAAGTTTCTCCGGATTTGGTTTGTCCCTTGGAATCAAGCATCATCATATTGGAAGCGATGATTTCCGTCGTGAAACGTTTCATGCCTTCTTTGTCTTCCCAGGAGCGGGTTTGAATTCTCCCTTCGATATAAATAAGCTTACCTTTCACCAGATAATTACCGCAGATTTCAGCCAATTTCCCCCATGTTACTATTTTATGCCATTCCGTTCTCTGGATTTTTTCACCGTTTTTATCTTTCCGCTGCTCATCCGTGGCTAAATTGAAGTTGGTAACCATCGTCCCATCAGGCGTATAGCGAACCTCCGGATCTTTGCCCAATCTTCCAATCAAGATAACCTTATTTACCATCTTCCTTCCTCCTTTTAATCTTCCCTGATGGTGGGATACATAACATTACATGGGTCTTGTGGCAAACGAATTTTATAAGTATTGATTCTTCCCTATTAATTTACGATAATCTTAAAAAATATATCTATGTTATTCATCAAAATATGTTAAGATTTATGAAAAATTTTGCGGAATTAATGATGCTTTCTTACATGAAAAATCATGAACATTACGTAAAAGAAATTCTTCAGCAAAACCCTGATGCTGAAAAACGAAGGGAGCTTCTCGCCTATCACGACAAACAAATCAAGTGGATGCAGCATGAACGGCTGGTGCATTTAATTGTTATGCTTTTTGTTTGTTTTTTTACTTTGATCATTTTCGGATTTGCGGCTATTCGACCTTCCCTTCCCGCTATTGCTCTTTTTGTTATCCTGCTTATTCTATCGGTTGCCTACATTTTTCATTACTTCCGGCTCGAAAACAGCGTGCAAAAATGGTATTTGATTTCGAATGAAATCAGGCCTAAACGCTGAAAACGCTTTTACCGCATGAATAATTCATGATGTCTAAAAGGAGACGATAGAATGATTAAGAATAAAATTGTTGCCCATTATCTTGACGGGCAATTGTTTAAAGGCATCACCAACGATTTTTTTCCCGGCAAAGATTCTTTTCATTTATTTTCAAGAGACGCTCAACCGGAAAGCAAGGCAATAGAACTGCAGATGAGGGGATTGAAAGCTTTATTTTTTGTCAAAGAGTACGACGGCAATCCGGATTACCACGAAAAAAAAGATTTCGATCCTTCTATCCCTTTAATCGGTCGTAAAATCAAAACTCTTTTTCAGGATGGTGAATTGATGGTTGGCACAACGAACGGCTATCAACCGACACGCACGGGATTCTTCGTTGTGCCGGCCGACATAAAATCAAACAACGAACGTTGTTTTGTTATGACATCTGCGACGCAAAATATCACCTTGATCTGACGTCTTGACTCATAATGGACGGTTATTTGTCTGACGCAGGAACTTCCCAAAATGCCTGTCGAGTTTACTCGTATGATTAATAAGCCAGTCAATAATCAGCACCTGAACACGAAAAAGAACATACGCCCTGTTTGCATCGAATTTGGCTCTTATTTCTTTTTTAAGTTCCTCAAAGTATCTTGAAAAACGTCTGTGCTGATCTATTTGCATCTGAAGAAACGGATAATTTTTCTCAGCCATAAGTCGCTCCTCGGTATCAAAATGCACGTTGATGTATTCATCAAGGAATTCCATTACCGGGTCCAATTGCGCATAGTCTCTGCTGTTATGAACCGCATCGACGAATCCGCGGGCGCGTTTGAATAAAGTACGGTGTTGGTCGTCAATGACCGCATGATCGACAGCCATGGATTGACTCCATGATATGGCCAGATCAAATTCTCCACTGCTCTCGTGATTGCCTGTCGTTCGAAATTCAGCGCAGCGATCCCGGTAAACCTGAGCCACGGTATCATCGGGAGCCTGCCGCAGACATTCGGAAAGCAGCTCCATCGCCCGGTCAACATTTTTAAAATGATAATGCGCCAGCGCTTCTTCAAAAAGAATCTTTGTTTTACGCTTCGCTTCCCGCAGTTTTTTCGGATCGGCGTCAAACACCTCGTAAACGGACTGGCACTGCATTTTTCCCTTAACCTTAACCCGATCGACAAAGCGTATATGATAAAGCGATGGATGCTTTAGACTGTAGTAAGTATGTTCACTGACCAGCAGGGATGTTTTATAATCTTTGGTTAACGACTCCACGCGCGACGCCAGATTGACGGCGTCGCTGATGACCGTTGTTTCCATGAAATGCTCTCCGCCGATAATGCCGAGCATCACCAGTCCGGTATTGAGTCCCAAACCGATTTTGACGGAAGGATATCCCGCCTGTTTGATTTTTTTATTGAATGATTGCAGTTGACGAAGCATTCGGGTAGCGCAACGCAGCGCATCATCGGCGCCAGCAGGAAAAAGCGCCATGATCGCATCGCCGATGTACTTGTCAATGATTCCGCCGTTCTGCGCGATCACGGGATTCATGCATGCCATGTAGGCATTGATAAAGGTGAAGTTTTGCCGGGGAGACATTTCTTCTGAAAGAGACGTGAAATCTCTGATATCAGAAAAAAGTATCGTCATTGTTTTTTCAATGTGATCGCCGAGAAAGACGCTGTTGATATCGTCTTTTCCCATCAGCCGGATAATCTCCTGCGGCACAAAGCGGCTGTAAGCGCCGATTATTTTCTCGACGGATTTCTGCGGGGAGCGCCTGCTTGATTGAGAAACGCGATTCTTTTTCTTTATGCCTGCAATGGACATTCGGATTATCCGGGGATACGCAATCGATTCGACAATGCCGACGTTATTAAATATTTTCCTGCCACATGGCGTCTAAAAAATATTTCCGACCCGGTCAATATCGGCTTTGGCCTCGGAAACCAGTCTTTCGATAAGCTCCTTGCAGGTGGGAATATCCTTGACCAGTCCAACGGATTGTCCCATCATCATCGGAGCGCTGTCCACCTCGCCGGATTCCCAGGCTTTTCTGACCCGCTCTCCGGCAATCAGCGGGATGAGTTTTTCCAGGCCGCCGCCGGTCGATTCCACGGTTAAGACTTCTTCCACAAGTTTATTTCTGATGGCCCGGCCCTGCAGGCCGATGGATTTGCATATCAGCGCCGTTTCAAATTCCTGCCGTCTGATGATCTCCTGTTTGATATTATTGTGCACCTCGCACTCCTTCGTGGCAACGAAACGGGTAGCCATCATCACGCCCTGGGCGCCGAGAGCCAATGCAGCGGCAAACGTGCGTCCGTCAGCGACACCACCGACCGTCACCACCGGAATTTTCACGGTTTCGGCAATACGCGGCGTCAGCACCATCGTCGTGACATCGTCATTGAGCGGATGACCGCCTTCTTCAATGCCCGCGGCGTAAATGCCGTCGTAACCGCTCTTCTCGGCATGCACGGCGTGACGGACCGATCCGACCTTGTGAAATAATTTCACACCGGCCTTTTTCAGCGTGTCTATAAATTCCTTCCCCACCGCTTTGTCCAAAGGGGTTCCGGATATTTCCAGACCCGCAACCTTTTCTTCGGCGCAGATGGTCAGATACATTTTGTGATGTTCGGCCGTGATATGAACCGAAGGGAGAATGGTTACATTGACCATGAAAGGTTTGTCCGTCAATTTTCTCGTTTCCCGGATAGCTTCACGGAATTCATCACCCGTGGGATAGTTCCCCGCGGTAAGATTACCCAGCCCCCCGGCATTCGAGACGGCTGCGCAAAGCTTTGGTTTGCAAAGCCACATCATGGCGCCGCAGATAATGGGATATTTTACACCGAACATTTCGGTAATCGCTGTTTTCATTGTTTATACCTCTTCGTTTAAGTCGCTCTAATATGGTTTATGGAAGTCTAATCCATCATGACCAGAGAAGTAATTTTGGCCGTCGGCGGCATAAAGTCGTCGTCCAGGACTTTGATGATATCGGCGTAAAGTCTTCGTTTCAGCTCGCCGAAGATCGACCGTTTCTTCTGGAACGTCCTGGCAAAGGCTATCGCGGAGGACATTAATTCTTCCTGGCTGGCGCAGGCCTTCACAATAATGTTGTGCTTTTCCAGCTCCGGTGCGGTGTAACGATTACCGGTCAGCTGCATCTGCGACAATACATGCACAGGAATGGCTTTTTTCACAAAAGCATTCATCCCCCAGCGGAAAGGAATGCTGATGTTGACTTCGGGGAAACAGAAAAATCCTTTGTCCGAACGCATGAAACGGAAATCGCAGGCACAGGCAACAATCGAACCGTTGCCAAACGCATGGCCGTTGATGGCCGCAATGACCGGAATCGGATAAAGAAGCAGCTTTTTAAAAACCACATCCATTTCGTTGATGAAATCCGTCACCGGTTGATGTTCATTTTTCTGCATCTGTCCCATAATCCATTCAACATCTATCCCCTGCGAAAAATTCTTCGGATCATTGGACGTGATAATCAGAGCGGTTATGGTTTTATCCGCGATTATTTCATCAAGCATCGCATTCAATGTCTTGGAAAATGTCAGATTTTGTCTGTTTTCGCCATTGGTCATGGTGATAATGGCGACGGTTTCATCTTTGGTCCAGTTCATGATAGACATATGTTTTTACCTCTCTCCTTCAAAATGTATAAATTATGGCCGTAAAGGCTGTAATATTTAACGATTCCAACAGCATAATACCAACTTCGCCTTAAAAAAATCAGGCACAAACTGAAGAAGTATAAGAAGTCCCCCTTTGTATGTCAAGGATATAATACGTTCTCAAATAACCTTGAAATTTATCCGACAAAATATTAGCTTAATGAAAAATGAAAATTGTCCGGTGATGTGTTTACAATAAAATTTGTTCATGCGCGAGGAGGCTGACATGGCATTAAAAACTGCGGATCAATATGAAGAAAGTCTGCGTAAAATGAATTTGAAAGTCTATCTGCTGGGTGAACGGGTGCAAAGCCCGGTCGATCATCCGATCATCAGACCGTCCATGAATTCCGTGAAAATGACATACGCCCTGGCTCAAAATCCCGAGCATGAAGATCTGATGACGGCCAAATCCCATTTGACCGGCGAGAAAATCAACCGTTTCTGCCATCTGCATCAGAGCACGGACGACCTGATTAAAAAAGTAAAGATGCAGCGTCTGCTGGGACAAAAAACCGGCGCCTGTTTCCAGCGCTGCGTCGGGATGGATGCCATGAATGCCGTGGACAGCGTCACGTTTGAAATGGATAAGAAACTCGGCACGCAATATCATGAACGTTTCATCACATTTCTTAAAATGGTGCAGGAAGAAGATCTTGTTGTCGACGGCGCCATGACCGATCCGAAAGGCGACCGCAGCCTGCCGCCCAGCCGTCAGGCCGATCCTGATTTGTACACCCATGTTGTGGAAAAAAGAAAAGACGGCATCATCGTACGCGGCGCCAAGGCCCACCAGACCGGAGCCGTCAACTCTCACTGGATTCTGGTGATGCCGACCATCGCCATGACCAAAGACGACGCCGATTACGCTCTTTCCTTCGTCGCGCCCGCGGACACGGACGGCATTTCCTACATCTACGGCCGTCAATCCTGCGACACGCGCAAACTCGAAGGCTGTGAAATCGATGTCGGCAACCGGCAATTCGGCGGGCATGAAGCCTTGATGGTTTTTGACAACTTATTCGTTCCCTGGGAAAATGTCTTCATGTGCGGAGAATATGAATTCAGCGGCCTCCTGGTTGAGCGCTTTGCCGGCTACCATCGTCAGAGCTACGGCGGCTGCAAAGTCGGCGTGGGCGACGTGCTGATCGGCGCGGCGGCGCTGGCGGCCGATTACAACGGCGCAGCCAAAGCCTCTCACATCAAAGACAAACTCATTGAAATGACGCATTTGAACGAGACTCTTTTCTCCTGCGGCATCGCCTGCTCGGCGCAGGGGCACAGGACCGCTTCCGGAACGTACCTGATCGATTTGTTGCTGGCCAATGTCTGCAAGCAAAACGTGACCAGATTTCCCTACGAAATCGCCCGACTCGCGGAAGATATCGCCGGAGGGTTGATGGTGACCATGGCTTCGGAAAAAGATTTGCGTCATCCGGAAATCGGCAAAATCGTCGAAAAATATTTCAAAGGAATTGATTCCGTCTCCACCGAGAACCGCTGCAGGATTATGCGGCTGGTGGAAAATATCACGCTGGGCACCGCCGCCGTCGGCTACCGCACCGAATCCATGCACGGCGCCGGTTCGCCGCAGGCGCAGCGCATCATGATTGCCCGCCAGGGCAACCTGGAACAGAAGAAAAAACTGGCTAAAGAAATCGCCGGCATCAAGGATTGAAACAAATGTTATCCTCTCTTAATGTCAGAACAGACTATTCAATGAGCGGGCATTAACAGCCATTTTCATAACGTAATAGCTAATTATACTGCCTATTTTGAATAATAAGCCGTAAGGAAGAAGACAAAAAATATGCAAGCCGGCTCTTTTCCCATGCTAATTTTATCTGTTGCAATATTCAGAAAGCGTTGATTAATGATTGTAATACATGGAAGATTCCTCCAGACATTTCATGTCAAATAGTTATATTTCAGGCCATCAATTTATTTGCATTGCTTATTGCACTAAATGTATTTGTGTTTCATTTATATGTTTTCACTAATATTTTATTTTAAAATCGAGAACTTGTCATTAAGAACTCTTTTTTCAATATTTAATGTAATTTTAAATTTCACATCACTTTTCTAATATTTAAAAATTTTTCTTGCAAAATGAACACTGTTCATTTATATGATCCATGTTCATTTTGTAATGTTTATAGGAGATCGTATGACAGAGAAAAAATTTACAGAAATAAAGTTGAAAGAAAAAGAAAACAGAAGGCTGGCACTGCTGCAAATAGCGGAAAATATCCTGCATGAAAATTGTCTCGAAGACGTGACGATAAGAAACGTTGCAGATAAAGCAGGACTTTCGGTTGGTGCAATCTACATGTACTTCACGAGTAAAGAAGAGTTGCTCCTTGCTATTCTTATCAGGCAGTTGAAAAAGCTTCAATCAGAGTTGGAATCGCTCAAAGACATCGATGATCCCCTGAAAGCGCTTAGGGCAATGGCGTTAGCCTATCGGGACTATTTTACAAATTACGGGAAGTACATAGATGTCTTCAGGCATCTGACTGAAAAAGAAGGAAAAGAGCTTATCAGCCAGGACAACAAGAATGAACTGCTAGAAAGTCTCGGTGCCATATTTGCCTTCATCGAAGAATTGGTCTCGAATGAAAAATTTATAAAATATTTCAAAGGCATCCCGCCTCGTCAGGTTGTCCCAATGGTGTGGAGCATCGTACATGGTGTTTCGCAGATAACACTTTCAACCACGCGCGGTGAAACTGTCGGTTTTGTTTTTGATCAGGTCATTGATAACTTTATACATCTTATTTCCGAAGGCTGCAATAAATCGAATCGATGAAAAATCCTTTTATAGGGAGGTCAAACATGGATAGGCTTAGAAGCATTCATACCGAGCAATTAAGGATTTCCCAGCAATGGGCCATGATGAAAGATTACGATGAAGAACACGCGAAACAGTTAAGGAAAGAGGCCCTTCTCATAAATCATTCCAGATATCTTGAAAAAATACCCGTCTATAAAAAAATGGCGAAAGAGGAAGGTATCGATAGGATTGATGATCTGGAAACAATTAAAAAATATCTAATGTTTACGGATGATGTTTTCAAATCCTATGACCAGTCGCTTCTTGACAACAATGATTTTGCGGGAATGAACGAATGGCTGAGCAGTATTTTCCATGAAAGGATTAATGTAGATGTCAGAGGTGTTAAATCGATAGACGAGTGGATTGGGCGTCTTGCTCCCCACGGAATTAACCTGTGTTACAGCTCTGGCACCTCGGGAAGATTTTCCTTTATTCCACGATGTTCGCAAAGCTGGGAGCTTCTCCTGACTGCACCCATATGCTACTGCGCCCCATACGTTACTTCACTGGGCATTACCACATTCATTGAAAATATCGTTGTCCGCCTTGCTGTTTCCCTGCTTGATCCATTCAGATTCGCGGGCATAGCCAGGGATTTCACGCTTCCCGGGTATGATGGAATCTTTCTGAGTTTCCAGAGAGGAAATATGGGAATTCAAATGGTCGCGCAGGAACTCAGCAAAGTATTCAAGAATAGTTTCTTCCTCTACGACATGGACATTTCCGCGTCGGCCATTCGCATTATAACTCGGGGTGCCAGAAATGAGGAAGAACGAAAGACGGTCGAAAATTTCTATAATGAAACCATTGTAAAATCAAAAGAACGTTACAGAAATATAATCGAACATCTTAAAGAATCAGCCCGCAAAGGCCGGAAGGTTCTTCTCTTCGGTGCGCCATATCAATTCAAGGAGCTTGTGGAACTGGTACGCAAAAAGGAAGGGAGCGTAAAACTGAAAAAAGGAAGTATGATGATGACGGGAGGCGGATGGAAATCATTCGAAGGGAATAAAATAGAACGCAAGGACCTCACAGCGATGATCAGAGATACTTTCGATGTGCCTGAAAAAAATATCAGGGATGGCTATTCCATGACGGAAGTCAACAGCCTCATTCTCGTGTGTGAACACGGACGCTACCATCTGCCTCCCATCATTGAGCCGGTGATCCTCGATGATAATTTTATCCCCATGGAAGGAGAAAACATATATGGCAGACTGGGGTTTCTTGATCCTTTTGCCGTCTCTTACCCGGGCTTTATTATTACCGGAGACAACGTCCGCTATCATTACGGCAAGTGCGACTGCGGTATGTACGGAGCGGCTTTTTCAGAAATTACCAGAGCGCCCGGCAGGGAAATCAAAGGTTGCGGCGGCATTATGACGGAAATAGCCTCGATCAAAGCGTAGCCAACTTAAATCCAGGAGGAATATGATGGAAAAAATATGCGCCAATCTCAATGTCCTGTCTGAATCGTCGAATATTGTCAGAATTCCCTTTCTGGTTAAAGGCAAGCTTATTGTACCTCCCGATGTTCACAAGGACGACATTGAAAGGGCTTTTTCCGCCAAAGGGAAAGATGCCGATTACGTGAGAATGGAAAACGCACAGGTTGCCCGTGAACAGATCATCGATAGAAAAACAATGAAGTATACCGATGAATTTATATATGAAGTTATGCCTCTGTTTAATCCCGCAGAACTTATCGAATCCGATATAGAAAAGTTATCCAAGGAACTTTATTCCCTCCCCTTTAACGAAGTGGAAAAATATCTCTCATCACTTGCCAAAGTAATCCAGGAAAATTCCGAACTGGTCGACCGTGTTCGCAATATGACGAGAAAGATTGCCGAACACCCGGACGCATATCATGACGCGGCTTTCGCATCTTTCCCTTTTCTGCTTGATCCGGCAATGGCGAGGTCAATGGTGGATAATGAGCTTGGCGCCTGGGGTAAAAAGGGAAGCGAGTTTCTCGACAGCTGGGTTCCATTACAGGCGCAGGTTTTCCCGGGACTATCGGCACTGCTGGGTTCGGGTGTTTTTAATAATGAATTAGGAGATCATTTTCACACGTTTGAAACCATGCTTCGTGCCATGCCGACGCGTCAGCTGCATATTACCGCCGGCAATTCGCCTGCCGTTCCTCTCATATCGATGGTCAGGGCCATGATGACGAAGTCCGCCGCAGTTATCAAATCCCCCTACGGCGCGCATGTTCCAGCGGCCTTAATAGCCCTGGCGGCAGTTTCCGCGGCACCTGATCATCCCATCACAAAGAATCTTTCTGTCGTTTACTGGCCGGGAGGTGACCTGAGTGTCGAAAATTTGTTCTTTTTGCCCGAGTCTTTCGACCGGATTATCGTGTGGGGAGCGCCTGACGCAGTTGCCTCCGTGCGCTCACGCGTAATGTTTACCAAAACAATCTGTTTTAACCCACGTTACGGATTCAGCTTTATCGGCAAAGAAGCTTTTAACGGAAAGCTCCGCGAAGCTGCGGCGAGAGCCTCTATGGATACGATGATCTGGAATCAGAAAGCCTGCATTGCCTCTTACGTCCATTATGTTGAAGGAACTTTCGAACAGGCCGAACAATATGCCGAATTGCTGAAAGAGGCCCTGGCGAAATGGGACGACATCGCACCCAACTTTATCACACCGGACAGTAATAAAACTCTCGTTAAAATGAGACGCGGTAAATATATGGATGCATTCTGGCATCTGAACAAAAAAAATGGCGATTTTTCGTCAGGCGTCGTGGTCATTCGAGATTCATTCGACATGATGGACCATCCTTTTTGCCGCCTTGTGCCGGTGAGACCGGTCAATGATCTTCGCGATGCCTTGAAGTATCTCCACTCAGGCGTGGCCACGGTTGGAATATATCCTGAAGAACGCAGGCTTGAACTTAGAGATGCCGTATTGGCCAGGGGGGTAACCAATGCCATGCCGCTGGGACAGAGTGATAAAATGTTCGGCGGCATGGCGCATGACGGTATGATGGTTCTCAACGAACTGGTTGACTGGAAAAATGGATAATAGGTTACGATAAACTTTCTGTATAACGGCGACAAAAATAATTAAGGAATAAATCCGGGCAAAGACACAAAATTATTCTTCGAAAATTTATTTATTAAATTAAATCGCTAAGGAGGGGGCTATGGTTCAGGTCGATGTTGTATGGGCGTATGCGTTCGGTGCCGGCTTTGCCGCATGTTCGGCAAGGCAATTAGAAAAGCAGGACAAACCTTTTAATAACAAATGGTACATCTTTACATTGCTTTTCCTGTCGGTCTTTTTTGCTCCATCGGGAATCTACCTTCTTTGGCAGTTCGTGCAGTGGGAGACGATGCAGGTGGCAACCACCTTTACGGACTTGCCGGCCTGGCTTGTCTGCGGGTTTGCCATCACCAATATAACACAGGGAATTCTCGGTTATTGGGTAAGTTATAAATTTATTAAGAAGAAAAATTACTATGCTGCCCACGCCAACTGGATGTGGGCCTGGATACTGTTCTGGTTTATTCTGGTTTGCGGCTGGGACTGCACCGGTTACCAGCGTTTTCTTTATGACGCCTCCGTCCATAATGGGGTTCTCTGGACTCCCGGCACACACATGGGCATTGAGTTCTTCTGGAAAAGCAATGTTTGGTGGACTCTGGTCGTCATGGCTATATTTTATGCTCCCATGCTGATTTATTCAGTTTTGAATTTTATCATCAAGGGGGCCAGGGAGGATAAGACTTTATCAGCCAATGAGGTTCCCAATCCTATTGTTTTGTTGATTTTCTCTTTCGGAGCACAGTGGGTAGTCTGCCTCGGTTTAGCCATTTTGGCGGCATTACTGGTGATGGCTTTACGTGATTTTACCGGCAGCATCCTCCTTGGATATTTAATCGGTGTACCGGTTTTTATTGTTCTTGCTCAGCTCCTACTTTTCAGGCGCGGTATGCCGATGCAGATAATCGCTAAACAACTATATATCAAAGAGCCATAAGAATAAGGGGGAATCCATGCTAATTTTTTCTGGCAAAACAGCCTTGATTACCGGTGCTTCATCAGGGCTTGGAGCTAAGTTCGCGAAAGAACTTGCCCGTGAAGGTTGCAATCTTGTTTTAGCAGCCAGAAGGGAGGATCGCCTGCGAGCTTTAAAGGAAGAACTGGAGGGATCGTATAACATCCGGGTGGACGTTATTCCTGTCGATTTGTCCACAATCAACGGTTGTGAAAAATTAATCAGTCTTATTGGTCAAAAAAGACTTTCGATAGACATCCTGATTAATAATGCAGGATTCGGTTACGAAGGTGAATTCATATCCCAGAAAATTGACAGGATCAACGATATGATAGGCCTCAATATCACTACCCTTACAGTTCTGTCTCAATATTTCGGCATGATGATGGCAAAAAAACAATGGGGATATATCCTACTGACTTCTTCTGTCGGAGCGTTTGCACCTTGTCCCCAAATGGCTGTTTACGATGCTACCAAGGCTTATGTTTTACTACTGGGGGAAGCATTACATAATGAATTCAAACAAAACAATGTTGTGGTGACTACACTTTGTCCCGGCGCCATGGAAACGGATTTTTTTAATGTTTCCGGACAAATTCTCAATCCTTTGGTCAAGATGACCTTGATGAAACCCAGAGACGTTGCGATTAAAAGTCTAAAAGGTCTTTCTAAGGGAAAGAGCGTTGTGATTCCCGGCCTGCTGAATCAGTTAAGTGTTTTTAGTCTTCGGTTTCTACCCAGATTGTTTATGGCGCCAATCGTAAAAAAGATAATGTCTTAGATTTTATTTTTTATACAAGGAGATACTTTTATTAAGTGTACGTTTTTTACAGGAGGAGATTTATCTAAACATTAAAAACAAAGTTTCAACAGTGTAATGACTTGATGAAAAAAGGAGGCGCAGGCAATGAACAATGCAGACAACCCGGCAATGTCTTTAAATTCAGGCATGAGCAGTATCATGAAAGACCTTGAGATGCCGCCCATTCCCGAAAAGGAAGTACCCACCACGCCGTTTGATTCCATTGAATGTTTCATTAACGACAAAACTCCGGCCGATCTCAAGGATTTTCCCTTCTCTCTCGGTGAAGTATTTTACAACTTCAAAACGGTGCGAAAATTGCCCAAAAGATATTTCCGGCAGATGGAGGAGATTCGCCGCTCCACGGCGGAATTCCGGGAAAAATACATCCGGCCGGTCGCCCATGAAATTGAAAAAAAAGTTTCCGAAGATCCGAATTATTTCCCTCACGATATTATTAAAAAAGGAAGCCCGTATAAATTTACCACTCTCGTGGTGCCCCGTCAGTTTGGCGGCCCGGGCTATATGAGCGTCCACGCCGCCATAATGGCGGAAGAGCTCGCCGCGGGCTGCGGCGGTTTTGCGACATCACTTGCCGTAAGTTCGGCCGGCTCCAGTCAGATTTTGATGGCTTTAGATCCATATCTGATCGCTGTTTACACCAAGATGAGTATAGACGCTGAAAAGGCAGGCGACCCTATACTCTGGAGCGGAGCAGTCACAGAACCGAATGCGGGAACAGATCGGTGGGATATGGATTTTCAAAATAAAAACAAGGCGGGTATGGTCGCCAAGCGCGTAGAAGGCGGATACGTTCTCAACGGATCGAAAACATTTATCTCTAACGGAAGCGTGGCGCAATATTCCTGCGTGACCGCAGCCCTCGATCCAGCCGATTATAAGGGCACGGGATGCGCGTTTATTGTTCCTACCAATTCACCGGGCTTTTCGGTCGGTCGTGTCGAACGGAAGATGGGACAAAAAGCATCAGCCACCAGCGAGCAAATATGCGACAATGTTTTTGTCCCTGAAAAACATCGCATCAGTACGATCGGCATATCAGCGGAAGGTACCATGCTCTATCTGGCCGCCTCGCGCGGACCGGTGGGAGCCATTGGTGTTGGCTGCGGCCGAAGAGCCCTCGAGTCGCTGGTGCAGTGGGCTGCGGAACGTAAGAACGGCAGAGGCCGGTTAATTGACCAGCAGGCATTGCAAATGAAGATCTCCCAATTTACCCGCGATTTGACTGTCGCCAGAAATGCCTACATCCAGGCGGGCATCGCCTTTGACAGCATGATGCATTCCCTGCTCGGCAATCCCCTTATCAGCCTTACCTTATGGCTGACACCGAAATGGGTTCTGCGAACGGAGCCGTTCAGAAGAATCGTTCAATCCGAATATGGAAGAAAATTTATTTTCGAAAAGATGCGCAAGATATTTTCCATTTTTAAAAGAGACGAGGCCCTTTACGCGTCCGGCCTTGCCGCGATTGCTAAAGTTGTGGGAAGCGAGACAGGACGCAAAGTTGCCGGCGAGGTCATGAAAATTATGGGACCCGATGCGGCGGATCCCCGGTGGGGCGTGGACAAGGCGTATCGTGACGCGCGCCTGACCGAAATTTATGAAGGCACCAATGAGGCATGCGCCATCACAACCTTTAAGGCCATGGCCGCCAGTTTTCAGGAAACCCTGAAGAAAAACGGAGGTAAATAATCATGGAATGGTTTGAAAATAATGAGATAGCGGAAATCGCTCAAACAATAGTCAGATTCAATAAAAATGAAATTACGGGCAAGGTTGTCGACCTCGAACATCTGGGCAAACCAAAATTTCCAAAAGAAGCGCTCGGTCACCTTGCTGAAATGGGTTTTCTCTGGGGTGTGGCCAATGAAGAAACAGGCGGAATAAACATGAGTCCCATTACGACGGTAGTCGTTCTATCCAAGCTCGCGGAAGCGTCAGCCGGATTTGCCGCGATTGTCGCCGCGCATTACGCGGCTGTACAATCCATTCAACTGGTGCCCGGAGGAGATGATTTTTTAAAGACCATCGGCACCGATTCACTCATCGGAATATCGCTCAACAATGATGTCGAAATATTGAAAGATCATTCATCAGACAGTTCCCCCACGGGACAGAGCATCAACTTTATTCCTGCGCCGCAACAGACTGCCTACACGATTGTTTTCGATAAAGCAGGGACTGATTTTCAAATGTACATTGTCAAGCGTGGTGATTTCGATAATTGCGTCAAGAAGGAGATATGTTTGTCCGGATGTGATGAAATACCATTAGTGAGGATTTTCAGCGGTGAAGATTTTCTGAAAAAACTGAAGCCAATCTCGGAAGGCAAATACGCAGAGAACGCTTACCATTATCTGCTGTCGCTGATGAAATTATATCTTTCCGCCATTATGCAGGGAAGCGCCCGTTCGGCTACGGTGAGTGCGTTGAAATATACAACGGAACGTTTCCAAACCGGCAAAATAATCATCGAACACCAGAATGTCCGGAAGAAAATCATTGATATGGAAATTAAAAATCAGGCCATGGCAAGTTTTGTATACCGGGCGGCACATAATCAATTTAATCATACAGGATTCGATTTATGCGATATGCTCTTTGCCTTCACCGGCGCGGAAGCGGAATACGTTTGCAATGAAGCCATACAATCCCTGGGCGGATACGGTTACATGAAAGAATACGGACTGGAAAAGAAACTCCGAGACATAAAAACTTTGCAGGCGTTTATGTCATGCAGTCTGATGGATTGGCTGGGTTTAAAACACTCAAGATAAAAAGCACTTGCTTCATTTTATTAATTTAGCGGGGATTCCAGTGACAGAGGCTACTTAATTAAAGTCAAATAATACTGTTTGATATTATTATCGTGAATTCTGGAATAGTATATTTTAATTCAAACAGAAATCTCTAGATTGCCCGGTCGTTGCCGGGCAATGACACTTGCTCAATTCTTGTATTTAAAATAAACTTATCATTAAAATTCCAGAAAGTGATTTGTTATATGAAGCTAATCGGCATCAAATACTGCGGCGGGTGCAATCCGCAGATCGACAGGACAAAACTTGTTCAGGAAATTAAAAAACGATGTCCACCGGAATATTTTCCTACAACGGAGCCATCGCCTGCCTGGGACATCGGTATTCTCGTTTGCGGCTGTCTGACCGCCTGCGCGGACAAGCCGGATTTCAGGAATCTTGCCCGCAAATGGATTGTCGTTGCCGGCAATTCGGTTGATGACAGCAGTACGCCCGAAAAAGAACTTGCTGAAATTGTTCTAAGTAAAATCAGGTCTTAAATCTCTCGAAGTCGTTTATTTCCTTGTGAAGCTTTCATCATTCATCCGCCGGATTATCGAATTTTCTTAAGCAATATTCTGATCTTTCCCGTTTTTATCAATGGATATTATCGTGACATACTATGATATTTTTATTTTATTTCATAGTCACACTATGAAATAAAATAATTCTTGACAGTGTGACTATGAGGATGTATCTTAAAATCACTCTCACGGGAGGAAATGATCATGACGGACAAGAACCGACCCAAGACCCGAAAAGACCGCATTATGGATGCCGCCCTGCGCATCTTTGCCGAGAAGGGTTTTCAGAACGCCACCATCACCGAAATCAGCAAAGCCGCAGGTGTTTCGGAAGCGACAATCTACGAATACTTCGGCACCAAGGAAGACCTTCTCTTTGCGATTCCTGAAAAAATAACCAATGACACATTTGAGGAATCTTCAAAGGTCATTCCCTACATCAAAGGCGTGGAAGGAAAAATCAGGGCGATTTTGCTTTTCTATGTCCAGCTCTATCAATCCAATCCCAACTACTCCGCGCTGGTTCTCCTGCAACTGATGTCCAACAGGCGCTTTCGACAAACGCCCGCCCATGCCGCAATACGCACATCGGCGCATACCCTGCTGGACTGCATCCGGGAAGGCATCGCCGACGGCACATTCAAAAAGGATTCCAATCCCTACCTGATTCGTTCCATGTTCATGGGTACGATCGAGCATTTATTCATTCACTGGCACATGCAGGGCATGCCCAAGAAAAAACCGGGCATCGCGGATATGCTTGACGCCCTGCTCGAAACCGTTTTTGACGGCATCCGCGCGAGGAAAGAGGATTCCGGAACAACGCTTTACCTGAAACTGGACGATGCCGGCATCCTGGAAAAAATTCTGAAAAAGAAAGACGGAGAAACATCCTCAAAAGATAAGATAAAATAATTATTTTCAGCAAAAAAAGAGGTGCTGCCATGAGAACGAAAGAACAATACATTGAAAGGCTTCGGAAAATGAGAAGGAACCTTTACCATGACGGTGAAAAGATCGACCGTGATGATGAAATCCAGGCTCCCGTGCTCAACGTGATGGGCCTGACTTTCGACGCCGTCCATGATCCGGAGTTAAAAGACCTGTGCACCGCGACTTCCCATTTAACGGGAGAAACGATCAATCGCTTTTGCCATGTCCATCAAAGCACGGACGATCTTCACAAAAAGCAGGACATGACCCGGGCTTTATGCCGGAAGGCAGGGATGTGTATTCAACGATGCATGGGAACCGATGCCCTGAATGCCGTCAACGCCGCTTCGTTCGAGGCCGATAAGGTCAACAACGGCAATACGCAATACCACAATAATTTCCTCAAATGGCTCGAACGTTTTCAGAAGGAAGACCTTGTGGGAAGCTGCGCCCAGACCGACATGAAGGGCGAACGCCTGAAACGCCCCGCGGAACAGACAGACCCGGATATGTACGTCCACGTCGTCGAGAAGAAAAAAGACGGCATTGTCGTCCGGGGCTGCAAACTCCACATCTCCGAGGCGTCGATCTCTGATGAAATCATGGTGGTGCCCACCCGCGCCCTGGGTCCCGATGAGAAAGATTACGCCGTGGCCTTTGCGGTTCCGTCCGATTATGAAGGGGTCAAGCAGGTCGTTTCCATTCACAACCAATACAAACGCAAACATATCAAACGCGGCATCGACATCGGGTACTCCGACTCCTATATCATCTTTGAGGACTGTTTCGTTCCGTGGGAGCGCGTCTTCCTCTGCGGCGAAAACGATCACGGAGGAATATGCGCGCTGCTCTTCGCCCTGTTCCATCGCCACAGCTATTCGGGCTGCAAACCCGCCATCGGGGATGTTTTCCTCGGTCTGGCCGCCCTGGCGGCGGAATACAACGGCATCGAGAAGACACCTCATGTGAAGGAGATGCTGGCGGAGATCATCAAAGTATCCGAACTGGGTTATGCCGCAGGATACACGGCCTCCAGTATGGGCAAACCCGAAGTTATTATTCCCGGTCTCGGCATGTGCCCCTACGGTCCGGGAAGCTACATCCCTAATTCCATCTATTGCAATGTCGGCCGGTGCCTGACGGGGGAAGCGGTTTTCCATGAGCAGGAGCTCATCTGCCGCATCGCCGGCGGCATACCGTCCACCTTCCCCTACGAAGGAGACCTCACGCATCCCAACCTGAAGAAGGTTCTGGAGAAATACCTCAACCGGAATCCCAAGGTTCCCGTGGAAGATCAGATCAAGTTCTGGATGACACTGGGTGATTATACCATCGGCACCATGGCCGGTGTCATGAATTACGGGAACTATCACGGCGGCGGATCGCCCATCATGGAGCAGATTGCCATTACGTCCCAGTATGATATCAAGGACAGAAAGAAACTCGTTAAACGCCTGGCGGGGATCAACGGTTGAGCCAGAGAAACTTGACAATTTCACTGGAAACAGAAACAATATTGTAATAGACATCATTTGCCCCCTCGCTGACAAAAGAGGGGGAGTTAGATCTCTCAAGGAGAATAAAATATGCTCGACATATCCCAGTTTTCATTAAAAGATAAAGTTGCGGTGATTACCGGCGGAGGCCGCGGCATCGGTCAGGCCATCGCGTTCGCTTTTGCCAGGGCCGGAGCCAAGGTGGTTGTGACCAGTCGCAAGGCGCCGGATCTGGAAGCGACGGCCAGCGAAATCAAAGCCTTCGGCGGGGACGCTTATCCTCTGCCGGCTCATCTGGGCAAATCGGAAGAAATAAAAAAAATGATTGATGCCGTCATGGCCAAATACGGCCGGATTGACATCCTTGTCAACAATGCCGGCGCCAGTCCCGCGAAAGGTTCCGTACTGGAATGCGACGAGCGCCTCTGGGACAAGCTGATGGATATCAACCTGAAAGGCGCGTATTTTATCAGCCAGGCGGCGGCCAATATCATGGTCAAACAGGGCGGCGGCAAGATCATCAACATCGCCTCCATCGACGGGCACAATCCGGAACCGGGCCTGAGCATCTACGCTATTTCCAAGGCCGGCATACGAATGCTGACCAGAGCCTTCGCCAGCGAACTTGTTCGTTACAATATTCAGGTCAACACCATCGCTCCGGGACCCATTGCCACCAAGATGTTAAAATCCAACTGGGAATTTCTTCCCCCCGAAGACGCTCAAAAAGTGAAAGAACTGGTGGAAAAAGCACTGCCCTCCGGCCGCATCGGAGATCCCGATGAAATAGCCGGCGCCGCGCTTTACCTGGCCTCCAACGCTTCCAGTTATACCACCGGCGCGGAAATTGTGATTGACGGCGGCGTGCTGCTGGGCATCCACCCGTCCTGACAGGAGAAAGCTCGATGATCAGTCGAACAGCAGCGGTTCTGGTAATCATTGATATTCAGGGCAATCTGGCTCAGGCCATGTTTGATAAGGAAAATATTTTTGCCAATGCCGTCAAGTTGATTAAAGGATTCAAGACCTTGAATCTCCCGATAATCGTCACCGAACAAATTCCGCAGAAACTGGGGCGTACGCTGCCGCAGATTGCCGACGAGATTGAAGGCTTCAATCCGATCGCCAAGGAATCCTTCAGCTGCTGGGGTGAAAAAAATTTTAAAGAAAAACTGGAAAGCTTAAGCCGCAGGCACGTCGTGCTGCTGGGAATTGAAACGCATGTTTGCGTTTATCAGACGACACTGGATCTCCTCTCCGAGGGATACAATGTGCATCTGGTGGCCGACGCCGTTTCGTCGCGCACGCCTGAGAACCGTAAGGTCGGGATTGACGCGATGAAAAGCGCCGGAGCTCATATCGCCAGCACGGAAATGGTTTTATTTGAACTGCTGCGTACCGCCGCGGATCCGAAGGCTAAAGAATTCTTCAAGATCGTAAAGTAAGAAGAAATTTATTATTCCGTGCACAACCCTTCTTTGAATTTATCGTCTTCTGAAATATTATTTTCTGATGCTGCCGCCTCATCCCTTTTTATGATTCCAACGTGAAGCATTACAATTCTATCTGGGTGCCGAGTTCAACCACCCGATTGACGGGAATTCCGAAATAAGACGTCGGGTTTCCCGCATTTCTCGACATAAAGGCAAATAATGATTTGCGCCATTTCATCATCTTCGATTTTCCTCCCGTAAGCAGGGTCTCCTTGCCCAGGAAAAACGTCGTCGTCATCGGGTCTGTAACAAGCCCGTACTGGGCAAGGATTTTCATCAGCTGCGGCACGTTGGGTTTCTGCATGAATCCGTAAAATGCCTCCACCCGGTAAAACCCCTGACCCAGATCGGTCAACTTAATGCGTTCACCGGCAAGAACGGCCGGCGTATTTTTGGTGATAATGGAAAGAAGCACAACTTTTTCATGCAGAATGTGGTTGTGTTTTACATTATGAAGCAGCGTCGGAGGCGTTCCCACGGGAGACAGCGTCATAAAAACAGCGGTTCCCGGCACTCTGGGCATATGGCGCTTCGGCAATTCAGAAAGAAAACTTTCCAGCGGGAGCCTTGCTCCGATCAAATTACGGTAAAGTTCATTCCGTCCTTTTTTCCATGTGGTCATGGCCGCCGCTATGATTCCTGCGACAAAGATAGGGAACCACCCTCCATCAGCAAGCTTGAAGAAATTGCCGGTGAAAAAGGCGACATCAAACGCGAGAAAGATCCCGACAAGGGAAATGACTTTCCATAATGACCACTTCCTGCCATAGGTCAGCACGAGACAATAAAGCGCCGACGTGATGATCATGGTGCCCGTAACAGCAATGCCGTATGCGCCGGCCAGCGCGCCGGATTCCCGGAACCCCATCACCACGGCAATACACGCAATCATCAGTGCATAATTCACAAACGGGATATAGATCTGTCCCTGCATATCGCTGGAGGTGTGAATAATCCGCACACGGGGACAGAAACCCAGTTGGACGGCCTGCTGCGTGAGTGAAAACGCGCCGGATATTAGGGCCTGGGAAGCAATGACCGTGGCGGCAGTGGAAAGTCCGATCATCGGGTAGAGCAGACTTTCCGGCACAATTTTATAAAAAGGATTGATATTCATTTCGGGATGCGCAAGCAACAGAGCTCCCTGCCCGAAATAGTTGCAAAGCAATGAGGGAAAAACAAATGAAAACCACGACAGGCGAATGGCGCCTCTGCCAAAATGGCCGAGATCGGCGTAAAGAGCCTCGCAACCGGTAATACAAAGAACAACCGATCCCAGCACCACAACGCCATGCATGCCATTGTTCAAGAAAAACTCCACGGCATATAGCGGATTAAAAGCCCGAAGAACGGAGGGTTCTCGCATGATTTGCATGATGCCGAAAACACCGATAGATAGAAACCATAATACCATGACCGGAGCAAATAACGTTCCGATATTCGACGTCCCTTTACGTTGCAACAAAAAAAGCAGAATCAGCACAACGCAGGTCAAGGGCAATATAAAAGGCGCAGCAGCCCGGGTGGCGACTTCCAGTCCCTCAATGGCGGAAAGAACCGATATGGCCGGCGTAATAACGCCATCTCCATACAAAAGCCCGGCGCCCAGAATCCCGGCAAGCATAAGAACGGACTGAACAAATCGTGAAAAGCTTTTCTTCGGCGCTTTCAAAAGGCTGACCAGCGCAAAAATTCCGCCCTCGCCGCGATTATCGGCGCGGAGAATGAACGTGACATACTTGACGCTGACAACAACGAACATCGACCAGAAGATGAGAGACAAAACGCCTAATATATTTGTCGCGCCGGGAGCAATGGCGTGCTGTCCGTAAAAACAGGCTTTGATGGCGTAAAGGGGGCTTGTCCCGATATCGCCAAAGACAACGCCAATCGATGCGAATGCAAGAAAAATGGTTTTTTTATTGATCCCGCCGGAAGGGCTCTCTTCAGATGATTCAGCGGCTGATTCATTCTCGGAATTTGCTGACGACATAAATAACCTCCGTAAAATGTCCGGGGAGAATAATCATCCCGGACGAATCCGGTCGGTTCTCCTCATCGAAGCCTGCGAAGTTAGCTGAAGGGCTCGGGCCGAAAAGGTTACCCTACGCCGTAGCGATACGCCCCTGAAAATTGGTTCCTCCGCTCCTGAAAATCAGAATTAGGCATATGTTTGACGCTAATTAAAGCATCTTTGCATGTCTGTCAATACGTTTACCAGGATTCTTTCAGGGATGGTTTTGCAATGGGTGAATATTCAAGACGCCGGCCTTGACTTTTTTTATGCTGTGTTGTAAATAGGCAATGACCTTTTAAGGGAGATGATTTATGGTCCCGGTCGCCACCAAACCGTATCGACATAGTCTCGTCATATCCATGCAGGGCATCCCTGCATTTTTTTTATTATTCCAAAGAAAATTAATCATCATATTACTTCCTGAGAAACAGGAATAAGGAGGATTTGAATCATGACAAAAGCTCAAGTATTTGAAAATAAACAGCCGGTTCTGGGCATCAACAGCCTGGGGCGAATCGGAAAACTCACGCTGTGGCATCACATCGGAAGAAAGTATTTTAAGGAAATCATCGTCAATCAGGGACGGGAAATAGGCACGGGGCTTGATTCTGTGGCTCAGGCGATTGAAAAAGACTCCACCTACGGCTTAATGCACAAGTTCCTGTATGGCGTTAAAGCGGAACGCATCATTCAGATCATCAATGAAAAAGAGGGAAAGATGCTGATCGACGGCATTCCGGTGACGATCCTGCGCGAAGCGAGAAATCCCGCCGAGATCCCCTGGCGCCAGCATGGTGTGGACGTGGTTGTAGATTGCACGGGAAAATTCAAGGATCCTACCGTAGCGTCGGATAACAAAAGCGGCTCCATCCGCGGACATTTGCATGGCGGCGCGAAGGTCGTGATTAATTCGTCACCTTTCAAAATCAAAAACAAGGCTCTTGCTCTGCCGGATGACGCTGTAACGATGATCTACGGCATCAATCACACGTCGTTCAATCCCAAGAAACATCTGATCGTTTCCGCCGCCTCCTGCACCACCACAGGACTGGCCCACATGGTCAAACCGCTGCTGGACAATGAAGAAACCAGCAATATTCTGACGGCCTCCATGTCCACGGTTCACGCCGTTACCAATACCCAGAGCGTGCTGGACAGCATTCCCAAGGCCGGCGAAAAAGATTTACGGAAAAACCGGAGCATCCTGGACAGCATTATCCTGACCTCCACCAATGCCGCCAAAGCGCTGGCGGAGGTCATTCCGGAAGTTCAGCACATCGGCTTCATGGCGGATTCCATCAGAATACCGGCCAGCACAATGTCGCTGATTGTTCTGAACGCAACGTTCCAGGTACGGAACCAGCAGGGCATTAATACAAAAATGCTCAATGAATTATACGGCAAAGCCGCCGCCAATAACCCCGAGAAACTGATCAGATTTACCATGGAGCAAAATGTATCCGCCGATCTTTTCGGCGTCGATGCAGCCGTCATCATTGAAGGTCAGTTCAATCACACGCGCACGGCTTTCATTAATCTGGATCTGGCCCATATCCCCAATATGCCGGCGGAAGTCGCCAAATCATTCCCCGATAAGGTTATGAAGGTTCCCGTCGTTCACGCCAAGATATTCGGCTGGTACGACAATGAATTCGGCAGCTATACGAACAGGCTGGGGGATCTGACCGTTTATATCCACAAGAATATTTTATAAAAAAGTTTGAAACTGTTGTTTTTGAGGTATCTGCATTCACCGACCGCTCGCTTCCGCGGTCGGTGAATATTTTTCTGCTATTACTCGGTCTCGCTGTCGTGCCAGCCCAGATAAACCGTGCCGCTCCATCCGTCTATGCTGATAAAATCACCGGCCTTGATGGTATGGTTTTCGATGGTCGCATATTCATCGGTTTCATAAACTTTCAGTTTACTGAAACCGACAACGCCGACCTTGTTAAGCTGGGGAATCGTCACTGCGGCATGTGACGTGCTGCCGCCTTTGGCCGTCAGCAGTCCTTCAACCTGCAAAAGGACTCCCACGTCATCCGGAACCGTATCCGGACGCACCAGAATCAGATGCGTTTGCGGTTCTTCGCTGCGGAATCGTTTGATATCCGCTTCCGAATAAACAGCCCGGCCGCTGAGAGCGCCGCCGTTCACACCGATGCCGGTTCCGATAACCGAGGACTGTAATGCGGGAGAGTCTTTAAAACGGGTCCAATTCTGAGTCGTGATCTGATTCATGTCACGCGTCTGCAGGATGTATAATTTATCGCGTGTCGGGCCTTCAAATGTAAATTCGATTTCCTGATGATTGAATCCTTTTTCATAAATGAGGATCTCCGAAATCCGCAGCAGTTCCGCGTAAATTTCGGGGAATTTTGCCTCCAGCGATATCTTGGAATCTCTGTATTCCGCGATTCTCTGTTTTTCCGAAATGGGATAGGTTTCCACCAGACCGGAAACAATATCGTCTCCCTGAACGCCGAAAATAAAATCGCCGTAGAGCGTTACATCGGATGAAGAACTTTTCGGTTCGCGGGTGAAAATGACCCCGGAACCGGAATTGTCATTGAGATTGCCGAACACCATTTTCTGCACGATGACGGCCGTCCCCCATTTATCGGAGATATGCATCTGCCGGCGATAAATTTCCGCCTGCTCCGAATACCAGGAATCAAAAACCTGCAAAATGGCGTGTCGCAACTGATCCAGAGGTTTTTCCTTAAATTCGATGCCGTTTTCCGTTAATCCTTTTTTATAGGAAAGGGCTATCTGTTTCATTAAGTCCGGCGAAAACTGTATCTTTCTTTCTACGCCGTATTTCTGCTTGAATTCGTCTATAATCGCATCAAAAAAATTGCGGTTCAGTCCCTGGAACATCCCCCACATCTGCAGGAACCGCCGGTAGGAGTCCCAGGCCGCCCATTTGAAGTCATCCTTCCCGCTGAGATTCTCCGCAATGGCTTCATTAATGCCCACATTTAAGAAAGATTTCATCATCCCGGGCAGAGAGACCGTCGCCCCGCTTCTCACGGAAAGCAGCAAAGGATTGCGGCGGTCGCCCAGCTTACAGCCGGTTATTTTTTCCAGCCGTTTGATTTCTTTATTTACCCGCACAGCCAGATCATTAAAAATATATTTATAACCGTAGACAGCGTCGTATCCCCGGAACACTTCCGTGGTGATGATAAATCCGGGGGGAACATTAAATCCGAAGGAAACAAGTTCTTTGAGAAAATATCCCTTGTTGCCCAGTAGTATCTGATTATCCAGTTTTTTGTTCTTCTTATAAAAGGACGATACGGTCAGATCGGGATTGTAAGCCATAACAACCTTGAGGATCTGTTTGTTGTCCTTGAATTTCTCCGATTCCGCGTTCAGTGTTTTGATGACCGCATTGATGAAATTATCCAGAACCTGAATGCCGAAGGCTGAAGATATGATTCCGCGGATAAAATTTTCCGAGTGCGCATAAATCAGCTTCTCCTGTTTCTTATATCCGGATTTCTTGTCCGAATCAATGTCCTGCCCGTATATCCGGCCAATTACAACAGGCAGGCAGGCCGTGTGGACGTCAATATAATAATTACGGATAATGTCCTGAATGTCCTTGGAAATAAAACGAAAAATATCCACATACTGCTCCAGTGAAAACTGTTTGATGGACAATGCGTTGGTCACGTATTTAACTTTGGCTGCCAGACCTTCCGTGGCAATGCCTTCGATTTCCAGCGCGTTGATATAAAGCCAGAGGTATGTATGAATCTTTTTGATCGTATGTTTGGTAATAAATTTGAGATTGTAGGATTTGGTCAATTCTTCAAAAAGCATGGTCGCCAGCGATTCGAGTCTCAGGGAAAGGCCGACGGCTTCAAATTTTTTCTCATAGTATGTGCCATACATGGAGGGAATGCCCGCCGCGATGTGTCTTTTGTAATAAATGTTTTCGTAGGACTGCGTTTTTTTGGAAGATAGAATTCTTTCTTTCAAAATGGACAGGAATTTCAGAATAATGGTAATGCTGCGATAATAGTTCTTCGCATTCAAAGAACGTTTCAGCGACGCAATGTCCGTTTGGGGGAAAGCGTTGGCCGCTTCCAGATCCTTGAGCAGGTCGATAAACAAAGGGTAATATTTTTTATAAATCAATTGATAAATGCGGATCATGATTTTGACCCGTTCCTGATCCCGGTCATTAACGCCCTTGACATTATTCAGCTCTTTACAGACCTTTTCGTTATCCCAATCGAGAAATTTCATCGGAGCATTGTTAATTCTGGGGAAGAAAGCTTTGAAAGCTTTATGCATTCCGTTGAAATATTCCCCGGAATTCATGACCTGTTCATAAACTTCAACGGGAAGATGTATGCGGAGAAAATTCTTATCCCCGGAGTTCCAATACCGGAAAATGTCCTCAATAAATTTAACCAGCAGGCTGTTGCTTTCGACGTGTGACTGTTTCCGTAAAAAATAAACCAGTTTGTCGTTGCGCAGAGAAAGTTCATCGACCTTGGTGGTGATATCCCGGAGTTCGCCTTCAGCGCCGATTTCGCTGAAATAGACCGGAAAAAGCCTGAGAAGCTGTTTGATCAAACTGTACGTTGACGCAATATCACTGTTGAGCAGAGCGGAAATGTTTTTCTGAATCAAATCCGTATCGCGGATGAAAACTCCTCCCATTTTTAAATTGACGATCAGCGCTGAAATCAATTTCCTTGTCCATCTGGGTTTCATCCCGATAATTTCCAGCCAGCACCTGATATTAATGATATGAGCGGGATTGACCTTCACCTGCCATTCTTCGTTGGAGCCTTTAATTTCGGGGTACTGGAAGCCATAGGCAATCAGCTCATCGATAAATGTATCCGCAAGCGAATGGCTGTTTTGCGCAAAAACTTCCCGCGCTGCCGTTGTGATACAATCAAAAGTGGCCACGCTGAATTCATTCTGAGACTCATTCTTCTTTAAGAAACCGAACATTTTACGCACGAAATCGTTGAAGGTTTCCTTTTTTTCTTCCTGAAAAACCATTTTGAGGGAGTGGTTGATTTCCCGCAAGGCGCTGGCGTGGATATCGGCAAGGCTGGGGACATCGATGATGTTGAAGAGGAAGTGCAACTTCACCAACTGCTGATGTCCCAGATATACCCTGGATTTCTCCAACTGATCGGCAACCTGCAAATATCCGTTAACGATCTGAAAATAATCCGGCATATTGACATAGCTTTTGATCACGTCGCTTTTTTTCTTATACGTGTCCTGACGCAGAGTGTCCAAACGTTTGATAAGAGACCGCAGATATCCGTGACTCAGCGGTTCAATCAATTGCCTGTAGGTTGCAACCGACGTCTGATCATTATCGTTCTCTACGATAAACCATTCTGACGGATCAGGCTGGACAAGCCAGAACCGGTATGTAATCTGGAAAATCCTGTGAATGAAACCGGCAAACAAATCGGTTTGAACATCCAGATTATTCTCCGTAATGTTTTTAATGATTTTTTTTACGTACGAAGAGCTTTTCTTAAAGATAGCCTCATCTTCATCAATAACATCCAGCAGAGATTTGATAATCTCAGGGAATAAAGACTGATTCCTCGGAAGAAATTCCTTGCTCTGATTAAAGATCGCATCGATATAATCGAAAAGATAATGTACGGCGCTGTCCTTCACATCGGCATCAGATGACGATTTGATAATATTGAAATAAATACAAAGCATTGTCGCAATGGCGGCAAGCCCGTCCTGATGCTTGTTATAAACATAGAAATCGCCTATGGAAACCGATTTCAATTCCCGCAGAACATATTCCCAGTTGACAAACGGATGATGCAGCTCTATCAAAAGTTCACGAACTTTTTTCTGTAAACCGTAATGATTTTCAACAACTTTGAGCAGCGGGGAATACTGATCCGGAATCTCTATCGTCGCGGCGGTTCTTTCCAGATTTACTTTGAGAGCAAATGAATTCAGCCCTTCGCTTTTTTTCTTTGGATGATCTTTAGTTGTCATATCAGACAGACCTTTGGAAAGGACATTAATCAAAATTCGCACATTTTTTCAAGCGGGGAACATGCCGGCGTGAAAATCGGGAAGGCTTCGTTTCTTTGATTAATCCCAGCCATCGCCGATGGAGAAAAAACTCCGGTAATCCCCTTGGAGCAAAGAGCGTTACCGGAGTTGATATTTATCTTCAAGAAAATCTGTTATTTCCTTTTAGCTGTTTTTTTAGCGGCTTTTTTTACAGGCTTTTTTGCCGTTTTTTTTACAACTTTCTTTGAAGAAGCCTTCGCTTTTTTGACAACGGGTTTTTTCTTTGACGCCACTTTGGCTTTTTTTACGGTCGCCTTCTTTTTAGGCGCCGTCAGAGCCTTTACCTTGGGGGGTTTTGCCGGACCAAGATTTACCATAGGTTCTTCACAGCAAATAAGATCAATGGTGGCACAACCACAGTCTTCGTCCAGAATTACTTTCAATCCGCATACTTCACAACTCAGGATATCTCCAACCTTTGCTCTCGACATTTTCTTCCTCCTCGTTGTGAGGGGTTGAACATCTTCCCTCCGGTATTTTTATGTCATTCTAATCAAAAATATTAATTTTTCAAGCATAAATTGGTAATTTTTTTCAAAATATAGACAACTTGACATTCATTTGCGATTTGATATCATTCTTTCCAAAGACAGCGTCTCGGCGCAAAAAGATTTATGTCTTAAAATCTTCATAAACAAGCGCAACAAATAGCAATCCCCGTGCGCTTCATGATTAGAAAGCGAAAAATCACCGGAATAGTTTATGCCCCTGAAAAGAGACCAAAAATACCGCAGTTGGGTCGAAGTCGATCTGGATAACTTCATCGATAATCTCAGAGAAATAAAACGGCTGATCGGTCCGAAAGTCGATTTTATGCCGACGGTTAAAGCCGATGCTTACGGACACGGCGCTCTGGAAATATCCAGTACCGCACTGAAGAACGGCGCCCGGATGCTGGGTGTGGCGAATGCCGACGAAGGAGTCCAGTTAAGAATCAGCGGGATTGAAGCGCCTGTGGTTATCCTGGGACCGTCCACAACCGCGGAAATTGAACAGATCATCAAATATAATCTGACGCCTTCCGTTTCAGATTCATCTTTTGCGAAAAAGCTCAACAACGCCCTGATCAAATCGCATCACAAACTGCCCGTGCACATAGAAGTGGATACCGGCATGGGACGCGGCGGTACCATGCACACGGAAGCGCTTGGTTTCGTTTTGGAAATATCCAGATTATCCAACATTATTCTGGAAGGAATTTTCAGTCATTTTGCCTCCAGTGAAAAAATGATTTCTTATAATGAACAACAATGGAAATCTTTTTCGGATTTGCTGGCCGACCTGGAGTACCGCAGCATCAATATTCCCATCCGGCACATTGACAACAGCGGCGCTGTTTTAAATTACCCTGATTTCAAATTAAACATGGTGCGTCCGGGCATTATGACCTACGGGATTTATCCATCACCGGAAAACGAATCCAAGGCCAGGCTTGCTCCGGTCATGTCTTTTAAAACCACAATCGTGCTGATCAAAGATTTTCCTGCCGGTTACGGCATCGGCTACAACAGCACATTTGTCACCACTCGACCCACACGCATAGCGACCATCCCTGTCGGTTACGGGGATGGTTATCCGTTTATTCTGTCCAACCGGGGAGAGGCTTTAATCCGCGGCTGGAGAGCTCCCATCGTGGGAAGAATTTCGATGGACATGTGCACCATTGATGTCACGCATATCCCCGGATGCTCGGTCGGCGATGAAGTTGTTTTACTGGGCCGGCAGGCCAAAGAATCCATCAGCGCCAATGAAATCGCGGACAAGGCTCAAACTATCAGCTACGACGTGCTCTGCGCCCTGGGCAAAAGGGCGCCGCGCGTTTTTCTGCAAAAAGGCAAGAAAGAAGCTGTCGCGCCCAGATTGCGGCGGATATTTGTACCGGATGAGGAGAAATCCATTTCCCGCATCGACAATATCATCCGCCATTGCCTTCAGACACGCGCGCGGGATGAAGAAATGGGCAACGCCATTTATTATGAAATGTTTGAGACACTTTTCGGCAAGGAAGACCGCCGTCTCGAACTGCGATCCGGATTCCGCTACGATATCCGGATCGCAAAATTGCCGGAAACACAAAATGCCGTGCCTTCCAGAAAATATCTGCGCGTCAGCACGCACATTGAGTACAGGAAAATAATTCGCGATACGATTTTCATGATCGGCTGCGCTTCCAATCATTCCCAGTTAGCCGCGCTGTTCGAAGATCCGCGCTGCGAGTACAGGTGGCTTTTGAGCGACGGCAGGCATTTATCTACGGAGCGTGACTTCAATGTCGAATGTGTGCGCATCGATCACGAGGATATTCCCATTATCGAAAAAAAGAAGACAAAGCGTGGTTATGAAGTCTGGTGCGGATCTGAAACACTCAAGAGAAAAATAAACAAAGAAGTAAAACTCGAAATTGACATTTCGACCAAACAGGCCAAAGACAACAAAATCTTTCCTGTTTATCTGATTTATCCCGTCAGAGGACTGGAGATAAAATTTGATTACGCAAACGCGGGCATCAAAAACGTCCACGAGGAAAGTTTCTTTGCCGGGAAACATCCGCAGCCTTCCGTAACGGGAAAGAAAGGGAAATCCATCGCCGTTAAAATATCCGACAGAGAATGGATTTTCCCGACAAGCGGCGTCATTTTCATTTGGGACGCCTGAACACGATGGTCCGGTCTTTACTTGATGTAGTAGCCGGACACCCTCCACCGGCCATCTTTGTCGACCATCGGCGTAACGGTCTCAATGCCCGATTTTTTATTCTCAAATGACGTATTGAACTGAATGACAACATACTGCCCGTCGGGCGCTCCCGGCAGGGACGTTGTGTAGAGGGCGTTGGCAACTTTCCGGGAAATCAATTTACCGAGCGGCTCGCGTCCGGATTTCATGGCCTGTTCCCACTGCTCCTGCGAGACTGCCCGCTTAAAATAGTCGGCGGATTCCTTCCAGCTTTCAATATACTTCCCCTGATCAACAAGTTTCAGCCACTTTTCAGCCGATGCAATCGCTGCCTTCTCCCTGCCGGAGCTGTCAGCGACGACGGCCGTTACGCCAAGAAAAATTCCAATCACAACAAAACATAATATCTTTCTGATCATTTATTTATTTCCTCCTGTTCATCCGGCGATAAACGTAATTTCCTGCATGAATTCGCCGTTTTCTAAAATGTTGTAAATTCACTGACGGGTTCTTTCCTTCAGCAGCCAGATGCCCAGAGCGCCCAGAGCAATGGCGGCAACCGCGCTGATCCAGACAGGAATTTCCACCCCTGCGGCGGTCACGTTGAGCCCGATGATAAAACGGCCCGCCTGCGCCGCCGCCATCACAAGAAGTAAAAGACCAACTACCAACGATGCCGGACGTTTCATAATTTTACCTCCTTCAACAGAGAGTTACTTTTCCCAATAAAATTATAACGCATTACAAAACTCACGAGGCCGCCGCAATTTTAACAACGACCTTATGAAGCTGCCCCGATGCTATCAAAGGCATGTGCGCATCTTCCGGAAAGAAAATCACAAATGAACCTCTTTTTGTTGCTACCCAGGAATCCGGCTCGTCGGCAAAATACTGTATATCTTCTCCCGCATCATATGCACCGGTCGGTTTTTTACACAAAGACTTAGGTTTCCATCCCATAGCGTCTGTTCCTTCAAGAACCAATTGGATATCAATATATTTCTCGTGCGTTTCCAGCAAAGCATCCTCTTTTTTGCGGCCACAATCCTTGGACACCATCGCGTAAACATGTTCACCGTCTATCTCATATTTGCCAACAGGCAATTTCTTCAGGTCCGGACGCAAGAGAAACTCAATAGCTTTCGAAAATCCCTTGTTCAGAATTGAATAACGTCTTGCGTTTTCGAGTATGTCTAAAATCATATCTGTTTCTTACCCACTATGGCTAATGGTGCCGAATATTTCATAATTTCACTTCTTGAAAAGAATAAGTTGTACATTCATGTGTACTACTACTGTCGAGAGCTAGTGTAGTGCGTCATAAATAACTTGACTTATGATTATTGGATGGTGTACATGCTGAGCCATCATGAAGAGCGCAGCGCCAATCATATTATCGTCCGACGAGCAATCCACTTTGGATACGTGGGCACGTGGGAAGAGTCACCCCTTTCGACTTGTCCAACGTGCCTTGATTATCCGCATGGCAGCGGATGGCGCTCAGAATCAAACAATTTCTCAGGAATTGGGCATATCGAAACCAACCGTGCAACTTTGGCGACAGCGTTTCCTGGCTTTGCGACTGGAGGGGCTGGAAAAGGACGCGCCCCGTCCCGGTCGCATTCCCAAAATCCCGATGGAGAAAGTCCAAAGAGTCGTCGAAGCGACTCTCCATACCACCCCTCTCAATGCAACCCATTGGAGCACACGGAGCATGGCCGCGGCTCAAGGGGTAAGCGAAGCCACGATACGCCGTATTTGGAAGCAGCACAATCTAAAACCTCATTTAGTCAAGACCTTCAAGGTCAGCCACGACAAACATTTCGCCGAAAAACTGCACGACGTTGTTGGTCTCTACCTCAATCCTCCAGACAAATCCCTGGTGCTGTGTGTCGACGAGAAGAGTCAGATTCAAGCTCTCGACCGGACTCAGCCGGGTTTACCGATGAAAAAGGGTCGTTGTGGGACGATGACTCACGATTACAAACGAAACGGCACAACAACCTTATTTGCAGCTCTCAGCATGCTCGACGGTACGATTATCGGCGACTGTCTGCCACGACATCGGCATCAAGAATTTATCCGCTTCCTCAAGAAAATAGACGGCGAGACTCCGACCGGTCTCAATCTGCACTTGATCGTAGACAATTATGGAACGCACAAGCATCCCAAAGTAACAGCTTGGCTCAAGCGACATTCACGATTTCAATTGCACTTTATCCCGACTTCAAGCTCTTGGTTGAACATGGTCGAGCGGTGGTTCCGCGAGATCACCGACAAGCGCATCCGCCGTGGCTCGTTCCGAAATCTGCCAGCATTGATCGAGGCTATCAAAAAATATATCGAGAACCACAACCAAAATCCACAGGTGTTTGTATGGACAGCACCCGTGGCACAGATTCTGTCCAAAGTAGCCAAAAGTAAAGAAGCGTTAGACGCACTACACTAGTTTATTCTGTTATAGTCTATAAGCTTTAGCAAAAAGTTAACGATTTGTAATAGCGTCCGCAGGTATCACTATATCTGCCAAATCTTGAAGTAGTAAAATATTTTGAAATTGATCTCGTTTAGATATTATTACATGTTTATTCCTAAAAGCATCAATACAGGTAATTCTGTATTCAGGAATTGCTTTATCGTGAAGAGAGCTATCTCCAGCGAAAACAATCCAACCAAGTAAAGGTTTCCCAAATTCTACAGGAAGATTTTTTCTGTAGATTAGGTTATCAGAGAAATTCTTGATTTCAATTTTGTGACCTTCGGGCGAAAGAAATTCAAGATTCTTAATTGTATGTACACCATAGACTCTTTCAAGTCTTTGCCATTTACCATCTACAAGTGCTTCCATTTCGTAATCAAGGATATGTAATGCACTTCTACCTTTATTTATTAGATAGAGGTATGTGGTGAAAGTCGTGAGTTCTTTATTCGCAATGGTGGGATGTTTCATTTGACCAACCATGACCTGAAAAACTTGTCCTGAAATCTTCGGTACACTTGTATAATAATTATAAAATACAGTTGCCCAACCAGAAAATGCTATAATACATGTTATTGTATAAAGTAATATATTTTTCAATGATCCCTCCTTTCGAAAAAAATTAACAAATCTCTTAATTTACACACCCCAGTTATTTATTATATCCCCTCCGTTTTTATTTCCAACTTCTTCTTATGCCGATCAATCGCAAGAGCGATGAGTTTATCGAGAAGGTCGCTGTATTTCAAGCCGGTGGCTGCCCAGAGTTTGGGATACATGCTGATGCTGGTAAAGCCGGGCAGCGTGTTTATTTCATTGAGATAGAATTTGTTGTTTTTCCTGTCTAGGAAGAAATCCACCCGCGCCATGGAAGAACAGCCCAGCGTCATATAACCTTCCACAGCAATCTTTCTGATTTTAGCGGAAAGGGCTTTGTTGATTTTAGCGGGAATATTCAGCGCTGCCCCGTCGGGGTCAATATATTTGGCTTCGTAAGAATAAAATTCGTGACTCGGAATGATTTCGCCCAAAACCGATCCGGCGGGTTTTTCATTTCCCAAAACGGCGCATTCGATTTCGCGGCAATCGATTGCCTTTTCAATCATAACGCATGTGTCGAACTGAAAGGCGAAGTTCATCGCTTTTGCAAGTTCTTCCTTTTTCTTCACTTTTCTGACGCCCATGGAAGAACCGGCGCAAACCGGCTTGACAAAAAGCGGCAGCCCCAGTCTGGACAGCGCTTGTTTCATAATGACTCTGTTATTCTCCTTCCAGTCCTGTTTGTTTACGGTGACAGAAGGAACGATGGGAATGCCTGCCTCATGGAGCAATCTCTTGGCAACGTCCTTGTCCATGCCGACCGCCGAACCGATCACATCGGCTCCTACATACGGCACCATCGCCAGCTCCAAAAGCCCCTGCAGGGTGCCGTCTTCACAGAACGTTCCGTGGATCACCGGGAAAACAACATCCACAACCACTTCCCTGTTCTTATTTTTAATATCGTAAAGATGCAGTTTGTTCTTCTGCTCGAAATGGTTGACCAACCACATGCCCTTTTTTTTCAGCGCCATTTTTTTGCCGAAATCCTTATCGGGAATAATTTCCGGCTTTTCCTGCACGTACCAGCGGCCGTCTCTGTCGATGCCGATCGCTGTCACCTTGTACTTCTTGCGGTCCAGGGCGGCAACCACTGAAGCGGCGGAACAAAGCGAAACGTCATGCTCCCCCGAGCGGCCGCCGTATAAAACGCCTATTCTTATTTTTACCGTCTTTTTCAAACCTGTTTTTCCAGCCATATTGATCCTTTCGATGGAAGCGCTTATTTGTCTTATAATTTTCAAGAGTTATACGCCTTGAGCGATAAAATTGTCAATTTAATTTTGCGATTCATGATTTTCGACTTTCTTTTTTTAACCAGCAGACGCCCTGAACGAGAGGTCTTGACATCCATAATTTCTATCAATATATTACGGACGAACTGAAAATACTTGCGGTGATTTATGCCCCTTTATTTTAACGCGGCGCAAATGCCCGTGACAAAAAAAGCTTTTAACGATGCCGAAAATCTGGTATCGCGTCAGTTCAGATTGAGCGATGCAGACTTCAAAAAGAATAGATATGAAGTGAAAACGCTCGCTTATCTGGATGAGCAGGAAATCAAAGACGGGACGTTCGCTCATCTTTGCAAATATACGTATGAAAGACCGGATGGCCTGGCAAGTCGCAGCGAGAAGGTCTTTAATTTTTACAGAATCTGTTTGCAGGACAACATCATTCTGGACGCCGTGGAAAGGGCCAATCCGTTTATCAAACTCAGCCCCCTGATGCTTTACATCGCCGTTCATGAATTGATCCATGTTCTGCGTTTCAGTCAGGGCGAGATTGATTTTGACGCCGGTGTGGAGGAAAAGGAAAAAGAAGAGGTCATTGTCAACAATTTGACGCGCGCGGCTCTGCTGCCTGTTAAAGGCTACGATCTGGAAATCGTTTTGGACTGCTTCAGCAGTCATTTTAAAAATTTTGATTCGTTCAATTAACGGAGGTAAGTTTTTAATATGCCTATTTACGAATACAAATGCCAGAAATGCGGGAAACAGTTTGAAGCATTTCAGGGAATCACCGATCCGGAATTAAAAACCTGTAAATTCTGCAAAGGGAAAGTGCATAAAATGATGTCCCTTTCCTCTTTCAGTCTGAAGGGTTCGGGCTGGTATGTAACGGATTACAAAGGAAAGAAACCGGGCGCCGCAGCCAGGAAAGCAAAATCTGAAACAAGTGAAAGTTCGTCCGTTACCGAAACGCCCAAAACCGATAACACCAAATCCAGCGGCGATAAGGCATAAAGAAAAACCGACGCCAACGCTCTTCGGGTTTTTCCAACAAAATTAAGGAGTGGCCTTCGGTTCATACATCACTCTATCTCTGCCGTTTTCTTTGGCTCTGTACAGCGCAGCATCGGCTCGGTTTATCGCCTGCTGAATGTCTTCGCTGGCCTGATATTCCGTCACTCCGACGGAAATAGTCATTCTGAAATCAGCAGGCATATTTTCAAACGTAAGGTTTTTTACCAGATTTCGGATTCTGTCGGCGCAAATCGTGGCCTGCTCCTTTTCCACGTTGGTCAGAATGAGAATGAATTCCTCTCCGCCGTATCTCGCAATATGGTCAATGTTGCGCAGATTTTTTTGAGTTTCCTGAGCCACGGTTCTTAAAACAACATCACCGGAAGCATGCCCGAACGTATCATTAACCCGTTTGAAATGATCCAGATCGAAGATACAGATGGAAAAAGGATGAATGCCCCTGTCCACCAGGGCTTTTTGGTTTTCCAGAATTTTAAACATCTGACGCCGGTTGAACACCTGTGTCAGGTCATCGATAATTGCCAGCTTTTCAATCGTCGCCAGCGCGCGGGATACCTGGGACCTCAGCCTGGTAATGTATCCGCCAACCAGAGAAAACCAGGGGAGCACCACCGCAAGCACCGCAACGCTCAAAAGATCCACGGTGTTGACCAGTTCGGGATTCATTTTGTAAAGAATTAATAAGACCAGCGAATAATTGATCACGGCAAAAGCGGAAAGAAAAAGAAACTGCCAGACATTTAATCTGAAGAGTCCGAAAATAAAAACAACCAGATACGTCAGAAGAACCAGAGGCCTCATCGTGTCGGCGTAATACGCGATGACCATAACCCAGAATGTGGCAATAATCATCTGCAACAGGGTGAGGCTGGGATCTTTGAACTTCTTGTTCAGGCCGCTTCTGATCAGCGCGTATATAAAAATGTTACAGGCAAAAATTCCCAGAGACGCAATAAAAAGAATTTGAATGGTTCCTCTGACCATTTGTCCCTGCGAATAAAACAGGACGCAAATGGCGAACCACATCAGGTAAGACCCCAATGCCATGAAAAAACGCTTTAGCCTTAATGTCTGGTTATGATCGTCTTCCGGCAAGATAGTGAACATTCGAATCCCCCTGTGATTCCAATATTCAGACAAAACCTTCTTTGTACATTATATAATCCTTAAAGCCGTTCACTGTCAAGGTGCGAATAATACTCAAATAAGTCGGCGCTTTGTGTTTAGGGCACAATCTTGAAATAGGGCTGCAACTCCTTGCATAATTCTTCCGGAACAGTCGGGCAGATAATTTCATTATGCAGCTTTTCGAAATAATTCAAATCGCTCGTTCCCAGCGGATAGACGGCAAAACGGGGAACGATTTTCCCCTGAACGCAGAAATAGTTATTGTTGGTCATCGTTGCATACAAGGATAAGTTGAAGCTGATGAAGTTGTTGGTATAAAGATAGGCGAAGACGCGGGACAGCCCGGTCAGCAATTCGTTGAAGTTGGATTCAGTCAAATCGAACAAGGATGTCTTTTCGCGGAAATAAAAATCTATTTCACCGGCCATACCCTTCGGAGCGAAACTGGTCAGCCAGCAAATAGCGCCCGTGTCGGCGATAAATCGTTTATCCGCTTTCTTCTCCAGAGCGATCAAGTTATGCCACAAATTGTCCCCATTGGCATTCGCGGCGTAATTCTGCGCACTGGATAAAAGTTTCTGCATGAAACTGGTCGGTCGGTAACCGGCAATCGTCTGCAAATGCGGATGAATCAATCCGCCGCCGGCCGGCGGCATGTAATTCCAGTTGATGGAACAATATTTGTAACCGAGATTCAATTCGACCGCTCGGTGAAAATAATCGCGGCATACGGCAAAGCCATCCCGCATATATTCCGGGGTCAGTTCATTCATGGCGACAAAATGACGCAATGAGAAAATTGCCACGTTGTTGTTCTGATCGTAAGGAAACGAATTGGGGAAAAGGCAGGCTTCCCCTTTTTTAAAGTTTCCCGCTTCAACAATGCTGGACGTAAACCGCGGGGTGGTTTTTTCAAGAAGATCGGCGCAGAAAGGGCAAAGCGACTCCGGCGATTTTTCCAGATAATCATCGAGATCCGGTTTCTGGGCAATGCGCATACGATAAGGCAGAATACGGCTTGCGACGCCGGTAATTTCATCGTACCGCGATTCAATGGTTATCTTTTTTTCCTGATATTCATTGAACGGATCAAGATAATACCCGGTGGTGATTTCTTTTTTGAAGCCCAAATCTCTCATAATATTCCTTTCCTTGCCGATTTCGTATGTTATTTTTTTCCGAAAACCGTTCGGGGTTCCTTTCGCAGGCTTTGCAAAATAAATCTTTCAACATTTTTTCGGGAGAGATCGCCGCCGAGATTTGCTTTTAACACATCCAGAGAAACCTCCATCCGCGCGGCGCTTCTGTGGCCGCCGCCTTTGCCAATCAACCCGAAAGCCTTCTGCGCTATCGCGCCGCAGTTTTGTCTATAGCCGTCGCCGCGAAAAATAATAATTAACCGGTCGCCGACGATTCCAGCCACTACCACGTAATAGGTGCCGATCAAATGAAGGTAAAAGTCGGCTATCTGGACGCAGACATCCGCGCTTTCGACACTGTCCAGGAAACAGACCCGTCGGCCGCGAAAATTATTCATGTGATAATAAGCGTAATTGAAATATTTCAAAAAACGGTCGGGGGTCTGATTCAGCTCGATGCGGCGGATCAACTGCATATTGGCGTATTTTGCGTGATAAGTATAGGCTTTGATATCCTCGATCATCGTGGCTCGATCGAAATTATCCGTATCCGTCTTGATGCCGTAAAGCAATGCCGTGTGCAGGTTGCGGGGGATCTTAATGCGGGAACAAAGCAGGTATTCGGTCAGCATGCTGGACAACGCCCCGTAGCCGGACCGGATGTCCGCCAATTCGGCGCTCCATTGCCCTTCATAAGGATGATGATCAAAAACAATCTGCGGCCGGATAAATTTTAACGAATCATCAAAAAAAGACGGCTGAGCATCCAGCAGGGCAATCAAACGATAAGCATTACACTCTATCTGATTGATCAACTGAATACGGACATGCATGGAGGACGCAAACGCGATATTTTGCTGCCGGACTAACGGCTCGGTGGATACGAAAACGCTTTTGGAAAGCCCTTTGGTTCGCCGGACAATTTCCATCAGTGTCATGGCCGATGCGATGGCATCAGGATCGGGACTCCCGTGCATCAGCAGCAGCAAAGAATCACCGGGTTGAACCATCTCCATCAGCTTTTTAAAATTCAGCTCGGTCTCTTTTTTAATCGGAACGGATCCTACTTTCATGTCTCCGGCGTGATCAGATGCCGGTTGCGCCTCCTTTAGCAAACAAATATTTTACCGGGATGATCTTGGATAACTTCACCGATAACAGCGGCACCGGTTATTCCCGAAGCCCGCATTGTCTCCACCAGGTTTTGCGCCTTGTCCGCAGGCAAACTGAAAAATAAACCTCCCGCCGTTTGCGGATCAAACAACAAATCGAAAAGCCAGTCCGGACAGGATTTTTCTTTCACAATCTGATTCATGCGAAAATCCCGGTTACGGTAAAGACCGCCGGGCACAAAACCGGTTTCCATCAGATCACGCACTCCGTCGAAAACAGGCAGCGCCGAGGAATGGATCCGCAGGCCGACAGCATCCCCTTCAATCATCTCGCAGGCATGTCCCAGCAAACCGAAGCCGGTGATGTCAGTACAGGCATGGATGTCGCCGGCGGCAACCATCATCTCGGAGGCTTTTTTGTTGAGACTGGTCATCATGGAAACTGCCTGCCTGATTTGTTCGGCAGACGCTTCCCGGGCTTTTATGGCCGTGCTGATGATGCCCGTACCCAGCGGTTTTGTCAGAATCAATTTATCGCCGGCTTTTGCGCCGCGGTTATACAACACCTTGTCGGGATGAACAACGCCGGTCACGGAAAGGCCGTATTTGATTTCGTTGTCTTCAACGCTGTGCCCGCCAACCAGCAACACACCGGCTTCACGCATTTTATCCAAACCGCCGCGCAGGACGTCCCGCAATATGGATTTATCCATCGTCTTGATCGGGAAGCAGACAATATTCATGGCGGTCAGGGGTTTCGCACCCATGGCGTAAATGTCATTGAGCGCGTTGACGGCGGCTATCTGGCCGAAGACGAAAGGATCGTCAACCGTGGGGGTAAAAAAATCGACTGTTTGAACCAGAGCAAGATTAGAGGAAATTTTATACACACCCGCGTCCTCCGCGTGTTCAAATCCGCTCAGCAAATTCGGATCCTGAATCAGCGGCAAATCGCGCATGATTTCCGACAGGTCGCCCGGACCGATTTTACAGGCTCAACCGGCGCTCTGTACGGTCTCGGTTAAACGGATCACGTTTTTTTCTTCCATTCTTCCTCTTTCATTTTTTTACAAATATTTACCTGAGTATTCACCAAGCAGCTTTTAAAGTATAAGGACAACAATTCTGCATGTCAACGAAATCTTCACCCTCAAAAACATCTGCGATGATGATTACATCGGATAAAAGCCTGATTTTCTTATAGCAGTCTTTTTCCCCTTGCCGCCTGCCTCTTGTCCCTTGTTTCCGCTCTTCACCATTCACCATTCACGATTTACCAATTAATCGTACCTTTTGAGTTCAAATATTTTTTTATCCTGTTTGGAAACGATATGATAAAAGCGATCTTGAGGAATATAAATATAGGGGACATCGTCTTCGCGCCGGTAGAGGAAGTGAGACAAAATCATGCGATTAACCGCCTGATGACCGACAATCATAATATTACTGGCGTGCCGGTTCAGGAAAAAAGCCTTTTTGATTCCTTCCATAATGCGGGGTTTCATCAGCGCGTAACTTTCGCCATCCGGGTAAACATAATTGTATTTATCCGCGCCTCTCTTTTTGAAGACCTGCGGGAGTTTTTTTTCGATATCCTCATAAGTCATTCTTTCGCAGATTCCCGCATTGATTTCATCAAATTCCTTAAGCGGAATAATTCGGCAGTCGTCCTGCTGCGAACCGATGAGTTTCGCCGTATGAATCGTTCTTTGTTTTGAACTGGTGAAAATATAAGAAATTTTCTTTTTCCTGAAAAAACGTCCCAGCGCGCTGGCCTGTTTGAGGCCTTTGGGGGTTAAAGAGGGATCTCCGCCGATTCTACTTTCCACATTATATTCCGTCTGCGTATGGCGAATCAGAAAAAGATTTTTTACTTCATCCGTTACAAGATAGTCTCGCAAGCGTTCGTAATAGGGAATCACGTCGCTGTGTTTTTCATCAATAATCATTTTTTGCAGGGTGTCTATACGGATATAATTTCTTTCCACTTTCAACGGTGAGTAAATCATCCGATAATAATCAATTCGTTTTAGGAATTCTTTTGCCGCCCTGTCTTTGAGATGAACAAATTCAGGAAGTCTTATTTTTTCCTGAATGCTCATTTTCAGTATGTCGTCGTCATCGTTGACACACTCAATAAAGAAGAGATCATGATCATTGAGGTTTTTTTCAATTAAAACACGCCGCTCACGACCGGCGTTGGTCGCATCCAGAATCGCAATCTTCCCGTGGCCACGCAAGTATTTCTTTGCCCGATCCATATTCATTAAGGCGAATTTCTTTCTTAATTCCAGCGCGGCGGTATTTTCCGGAGAATAAAATTCCGAGCTGGATGTTTCCAACTGGGGCAAATAAAGCCTGCGCAAATTGCCGTTGTTGAATATTCGCGTCGGGATGCCTTCCTTGAGAAAATAATCTCTCAGGCGTATGGCCAGAGTAGATTTCCCCCTCGCGGGAAGCCCCATTAAGACAATGTATAATTTTTCGTCATTCATATAATATTGTTTTTTTATTCTCCTGTGAAAAGAAGTATAGGGTGATTAATTTTTTAAGTCAATCGGTGATCTGGAGATTTTCGGCCTGCGACAGCCTGAACGGACGGGAGAATATTTTAAATTGATTTTTTGATCTAAATAAGTTTAAAAGTTTCAAGATAATAATAAGGTTATCATTATGCGTATTGGCTATTACAGCACAAATCACAATTTAAAACATGTTACAGACATCGTTCCCTTTGACGGCAAGGTTTCTTTTAAGGAAGCTCTGCTCAAGGGCCAGGCCCCCGATGAAGGCCTGTTTATGCCGGATACCATTCCGCAACTCTCTCTGAAAGATATTCAGAGAATGAAAGGCAAACCATACAGCGATACGGCGCTGCTTGTTGCTCAAGCGTTTCTGGCCGATGAATTTCCACCGGAAGTTCTGCAAAAAGTAGCGATAGATTCCTATAATTATCCGGTTCCTCTGGAAGAAGTGAGACCGAAAAACTATGTGATGCGTCTGGATCAGGGGCCGACTGCTTCTTTCAAGGATTTTGCCGCGCGCCTGATGGCGCGCTTGATGAGCCATTGCCGTCCGAAAGGCGAAAGGCTTAACATTCTGGTGGCTACATCGGGCGACACCGGCAGCGCCGTGGGTGAAGCCTTCAAGGGCGTAACAGGAATCGACGTTACCATCTTGTATCCCGAAAATGAAGTCAGTGGCATGCAGAAAAAACAGCTCGATACGATCGGACAAAACGTGCAGGCGTTGAGCGTTGCCGGCAAATTCGACGATTGCCAGAATCTGGTTAAACAGGCTTTCTCCGATTCGGATTTAAACAAATTTAATCTGACCTCGGCCAATTCCATCAACTTTGGCCGGATTCTCCCGCAGATCATCTACTACGTCTACGCCTACGCCCAGCTTGCCGAAAACGGGGAACAGGCTATTTTTTCCGTGCCTTCCGGAAATTTCGGCGACGCTCTGGGCTGCGAATACGCGAGGAGGATGGGACTGCCGGTGGCCAAACTGATCATGCCCACCAATGAGAATGATGAATTTCCGATTTTCATGGCCACAGGTAAGTATCGTAAAGTGTCCCCATCACGGGCGTGCATTTCCAACGCGATGAACGTCGGACATCCCAGCAATCTGGCTCGTTTCTTTGATTTGTACGGCGGAACCGTGGACCGTGCGGGACAAGTTCACAACTATCCGGACATTGAGGAAATGAGAAAGCATATCTTTGCAGTCAGTGTGACGGATACACAAACCAGAGAAACCATCAAGAGCGTCTATAAACGCTACAACGTCGTTCTGGAACAGCATGGCGCCGTGGGCTGGGCTGGACTGGAAGCATATTTAAAAACTGTACCCCAGCAAAAGTTGGCCATTTGTCTGGAAACGGCACATCCGGCTAAATTCCCGGAAGAGATTCAGAAGATGCTGGGATTAACCATACCATTGCCGGAAAGCATGAAAAATCTCGATAAGAGAACGGGCAGCGCCGTTGCCATGACCAACAATTACGACGATTTCAAATATTATTTGCAGAAGCATTTGATGATTAAAGCATAGCCGATCTCTTTTGAAACCATGCATTATGCCGGCAACCAGAGTGGGAAGATTCTCTTTTGCCGAAGAGATGAGAATGCTATCCGGCTTCGATACCCTTCTAGCCGCAAAGATGCCGAAAGCCTGAAATGGGAAATCTATGGAGGCTGGAATGTGTGACCCCCGCGGGCAAGGATTGTTCAAATCATCGACAATGCGGTGCGATTCACAAAATTCCGACTTCTTTTGAAATGCCCGTAGCATCAACGATGCCGTAATTTCTTTCTTTAAAGAACAATGCGTGGCGCGATGATCGTCCCACCTCGGGGGGGATAAAAAGTCCGGATATTATGCATCAGCAATAAAAACAACAGAGGGTGAATTATGGAATATAAGATTATTTCCAGCAACGCATGGTCAACGGAAACGGCGATCAAAGTTTTAGAAAAAAAGGTCAACGATTTAATAAAAGAAGGATGGGAACCGATAGGCGGTCTTATTATAAATGTCGTCAACGGCTATGTTTACCAGTCGCTTATAAAAAAATAAGCGGTTGTGTGTAAGACATAAGCAGCCATCGTGGTTAATTGCGATACCATAGCTTGAAAATAACCAAGCAAGACTTTATTTCAGAAATTTACCCTCAATCAAATCAGCGATACTTTGGATGTCGTTGATGTCGAAGCAGGGAACGCCGGCATCGAGTTTTGTATCGGAAGCGATGGCCAGCAGGTTGTCTTCCTTGCCGCATAATAATTCGCGTTTCAATTCCGAACGGAAGACTTCGATTTTAGGAAAAGGGTTTCCCTTGTAACCTTCGGCAAGAACGACGTCGGCGCCCTTGATATATTTATCCCTGATTTCACCGAGTGTCTGATCCCGTTCGAGATCTTCAATCAGAGCAACCCGCGTGGGACAGGCAATCACAGTCGCGCAGGCGCCGGCTTTTTTGTGCCGCCAGCTGTCTTTGCCTTCATGGTCGATATCAAAGCCGTGCTTGTTGTGCTTGATGGTCGCGACGCGATACCCCCTTTTAATCAGTTCGGGAATCAGTTTCTCCACCAGGGTGGTTTTGCCCGAATTGGATTTACCGACGATGGATATGAGCGGGACAGTCATTTTCACCATTTTCCTTTCAATCAACGCATTGCCTTGTTCACTACATCCTGGTCGAAATAATTACAAGACATTCCCGCATCCACCACAATACCGGTGGCGTTAATGCCGCCGGAGGCAGGCGACAGCAGGAACAAGACCGTGTTGGCCACTTCTTCGGTTTTAAGCGCGGCCTTGCGCAGCGTCAACTGCTCGGCAAAAAGATAATTGTTCACATATCCCGGAATACCGGCGGAGGCCGACGTCTTCAAAGGCCCGGCGCATACCGCATTGACACGGGCTTTGGACATTTCGGATAAGGATTTTGCCAGAAAAGCCACCGTCGCGTCGAGCGCGGCCTTGATCGGTCCCATGTACCCATAGGCGGTTGCCCGCGTATTGCTGATGGATATGGTGACAATGGAAGCATTGTTTTCAAAAGAATTTTTCAGGGCATTGGCGACGGCTACCAGCGAGAAACAGGAAATGTTGGTCGCCTGCAGAAAATCTTCCGCTTTGGTTTCATGAAACGGCTTGAGGCCTTCGCTGTAATTGGCAAAGGCGATGGAATGAACAAAACCGGCGAGTTTGATATTATTATTCTTAAAATATTCTCCCAGCCGATTGATGCTGTCGGATTTTTCAACATCGCAGATTAAAACAGCGCTGTCGGGGAAAAGCTTTTGCGCTCTGTCTTTATTTTCTTCATTTTGAACGGAAAAAATCACCTGCGCCCCGTTTTCGATCAGACCCTTGGCCACAAAAAACGCAACGCTCTTTTTGTTGGCCACACCGGTCACCAGAAATGTTTTTCCTGACACTTGCAGAAAGTCCATATCAACCTCTCCTATTGCTCCGGCGGAAGAAGCGCCGCCTGAAAAATAATTTTTAAAATGAGTTTGTCTCCGATATGAATCGTACCACTCATATAATAAGCGTTATCCACCTGATCATCAAGGGCAACCTTCATGGTTAACGTATCGCCCGGACGGGCGAAATTTTTAAATTTAGTATCTTTAATCCGGGTGACGACACCCAGGCCCGGCTGATGGCTTGCTCCCATTAAGATGGCTCCGGTCTGAAAGCAGGCTTCGCACAACAAGACGCCCGGCATGATGGGATTGCCGGGGAAATGGCCCTGAAAAAAATATTCATCGGCTCTTAAGGTTCGTTGGGTTGTGATGGAACGACTGTCTCTGCAGATAATTTTATCGACAAAAAGAAACGGCGGACGCTGCGGCAGGGCAGCCAGAACGTCTTCCATTACAGACCTCCGGCAACGGTAATGGTTGTTCCGGTAATATAAGAAGCTTCGCGGCTGGCTAAAAACAAAACCGCGTGCGCCACTTCCTGTACCTTGCCGAAACGTTTGAGCGGAATCATTTTCAAGTATTCCTTGCGCTGCTCTTCGGGGAGATCCCCGATGAGCTCCGTATCGATAAATCCCGGAGAAACACAGTTGACGGTAATGCCTTTTTTAGCGACTTCTTTGGACAAGGATTTCGTGAGTGCGAGTTGGCCGGCTTTGGATGCTGCGTAGTTGGCCTGTCCCTGAAATCCGATATCCCCGCCCAGCGAACTGATGTTGATGATGCGTCCGAAGCGACAGGACATAAAGCGCGGAATAATTTCCCGCGACATATAAAACGTTCCGGTCAGATTAACTTCCAGAACTTTATTCCATTGTTCATCGGTCATTAACGCCGTTATCGCGTCCTGCCGGATACCCGAGTTGTTCACCAGCACTTCCAATGAGGGATATTTTTCATCTAAATATTTAAAAAGTTCTTTAACTGATTGAGAAGATGATACATCATATTTTTGAATATTCAGCCTTGAAGCGTATTGTTCGTTTTTATTTTTAAATTCATTGGCGGCAGTATCATTGGAAGAATAGGCAGCGATCACCGTTGCGCCGGCCTGCAGAAAAGCCTCGGCGATACCCGCTCCGATCCCACGGGTTCCACCGGTAACAATAACTCTTTGATTGCTGAAATCAAACATAAGACACCTCACCCTAATTTGTCTAAATAACCTTCCACTTCATAGGACTGAATGACACCGTAATTGGCGGCGCCCAGCCAGCCGGACATGATAATGCCGACCGATCCGGTATGAAACAGACCGCTGATTTCATGATGCAGTTTCATGGAAATGTCCAGGCCCTCGTGTTTGGTTCCGAACGAGGAACCTCTTTCATGATGCGTATATCGTTTGATTGTCAATGGCGTTGCCGCCTCGACGTAGTCAATTTTTTGTCGGATGCCGGGAATAATTTTTTCCAGACTCACCAGCGTCGCCTCAATCAATTCCTGCTTCTTTTGCTTATAATCTTCTTTGCTTAATTCTGCCCAGTCTTCATAGCGTGCGTTGGTGGATGCAACGATGGTATATCCGGCATTTTCCAACTGGGGCCGCAGTCGCGGATAGTAAAAGGAGAACGTCCGACTGGTGGTGTTCATGGACAGCAACTCATCGGTTTCAAATTCTTTTGCTTCCGAGTAGAAGATCAGATCGCCGATATCCTCAATCGTTTCTCCCTGCCTGATTCCCATATACACCTGGCAGGAGCTGGTGTTGAGCCGGACTTTTTTGACCCGGTCCATAAATTCCGGCTTAAAATTATTTTCTCCCGCCAGACTAAAAATGGTGCCGATGAGATTGCCGTTGGAAAGAACCGATTTGGAAGAAATAAACTCGCCGCCGAGCATGACTCCCCGGCAAACATTGCTTTCGACCACAATTTTTCCCACGTTTGATTTCAGACGAATATCGACATTATTTTTCAGAAGCTCCTCCTGCATCATCCCGATGACCAGGTCGGTTCCGCCCTGAAACGTATAAACGCCTTTGCTCATGAAATTGGAGAAAACGATTCCATAGGTCATTGCCGGATCCTCCAGCGTCGATCCATTGGCGTACACAATCGGCTCAATTAAAAAGCGATGCACGTCTTTTCTGCCGGGAAAGAAACTCTCCAGCAGTTCGCCGTTAGTCATTGCCTTGTTGTCGTAGTAATTCATGTTCAGGACCAGATTGAAAAAATTATCCACCTGCTCTCTGGGCACTTTGAAATAATGAATGAGCTTGCCGGTGAAATCTTCCACCGTATAATCCGTCTCCAATTGGTACATGGGATTGATGAAACGCATTCTTTTAAGTTGAACGATTTTCTCCGCTATCGCTCTGTTCCAATACTTGCGGCAGGTTTTGATCATCCCCACCGGAAATCCATGCAACGACACATCAAAAATATGTTTCTTGCGATAAAACCAGGTGGCAAATCCACCAAGTTTATCGTGCGACTCCAGGATTAATACTTTTCTGCCGCCTCTGGCCAGTTTGTTGGCGGCGGTCAATCCCCCCAGTCCGCCCCCGATGATGATGACATCGTAGTGTTGTGTAATTTTATCGTTTTTATTTAGAAGCATTGATTCCCCTCTCTGTTGTAAGATCCAGCGCCTGCTCTATGGATATTTTCGGGGCATAATCGAAATCGTTTTTCGCTTTTTCATGGGAAAAATAATGGGAACGGGAAAACTGCAGCGCCACAAATCGTGTCATCGGCGGTTCTCCGTTAATCTTAAAAAATCTGTACCAGGCTTCGAACAGGCCCCCCATGTTCAACGCCACTTTTTCGGGAACTCTTTTTGTGATGGGAGAAAGATTATATCGCTTCAGAATCTTGTTGATAAAATCCCAGAGCACGACCGGCCGTTCCTGACCGATGAAATAAGCCTGCCCCGCCGGCGCAGATCGGGGAGATAATTTTTCAAAAGCAAGAATATGCGCGTCAACAGCATTTTGAATATAGGTGACATCCACAAGATTCTTGCCGGTTCCGACTATTTTCAGCCTACCCTGCCTTGCCGCATTGACCAGCCGCGGGACGAGATGCGGATCGTCCGGACCGATGATCTGGTGGGGCCTCAGAGCGACGGTGCATAATGTTTCGTCATTCGACTGCAAAACCGCCTGCTCGGCCAGCGTTTTGGTCCGGGAGTAGTCATTATAAAATTTCCGGGCATAGGGTTTGGTCTCGTCGGCTCCCAAAATATCATTGCCGTCGAAAACAACGCTGGGTGTGCTTGTATAAATCAGTTTTGTTATGCTGTTGGCGCGGCACGCCTTGATTACATTTTCAGTGCCGACAACATTCGTCCTGTAATAGTCTTCGTATTCACCCCAGATACCGACGCGTGAGGCGACATGAAAGACCGCATCCATTCCCCGGAATGCCGTCATAACATCGGAAGCGTTTTGCAGATTGCCGCAAATGGTTTCAACGCCCATGGCCTGCAATGGCGAATGATTCCTGCGGCTGAAGTTCCAGACCTTGTGTCCTTTGGACAGCAAACCGTTTGCCAGGTTTCTTCCCAGAAAACCTCCCGCTCCGGTAACGATAATGTTCATATTCTCCCCCGGGCAACGTCATCGGCCAACTTCAAACGGTCGATCTTGATATTGTGCCGGACATCGACAGGAAAGCTGTCGCAGAAATGGACTGACGTTATCGGCGCTGTCAATGGATTCTTTCCGGCCAGATTCAACAATTCTTTTTCCAATTGTTTCCGGTCAAGCTTCCGGCCCGTCGAATTTCTTTCAATGACAATCGCGGCCGACTGCCTGCCTTTTTCTCCGATTCCGACCAAGGCCGAACGTCTGACACCGTCATGCGTGTTAAAAATCGCTTCACACATGACCGAACACAGCAATTCTCCCGATACTGTTTCGACGCGGTGCGCTTTTCTTCCGCAGAACCAGAGTCTTCCTGCATCATCGATATAGCCGAGATCGCCCATTCGATGCCAAAGCGATGCGCCGTCTGTAATTTTTGCCTGAGCTGTTTCCTGCGGAGATTGATAATACGCGGCGGTGACCATGTCGCCTTTGACAATAATTTCTCCGATCTGATGCAGGCCCAGTATGCGCGCATTCCTGATATGGTCGACGACGTCGTCGCTGATCGTCATAATGGCAACTTTGACGCCGGGGACAGGCTCTCCCACACAGGTTCCCTTGCCTTCATCGGTGAGAGTGGCCGTTTGCTCCAAAACCATTTTCCCGGAAATATTGGCCACGGGGAGGCTTTCCGTTGCGCCATAAGGCGTATAGGTGGTTCCGTTGGGCAGAATCCTGTTGAATCTTCTATGCAGTTCATTTCTGACCGGCGCGCCGAACATCACCAGATATTTCACCGAAGGAAGGGTAATGTTGTTTTTGATGCAGTAACTTCCCAGCGTTTCCCAGATGGCCGGCGATCCGGCCATAAAGGTAACTTTATTGTCGGTAATGTTCCGCAATAACTGTTTCGGGTCGGCTTTTGCCGGTTGCGACGGGTTCATATCGGGAATACAGGACGTCATGCCCATGCAGAGTGTGAAGAGGGAAAACAGCGGGAAGCAGGGAAAATCTATTTCACTTTCATCGAGAGAAAAAAGCTCCTGCAAAAGACGTGTCTGCTCGTAATAAATTTTGTGGGTATAGACAACGCCTTTCGGACGGCCGGTTCCACCCGAGGTGAACAGAATGGCCGCCGTCTCATCCGGTTCCAACTGGGCGCTTTCAAAACCGGTTTTCGCGCGCTTCAGCATGGACAGCGGGAAGCAATTGCCTATTTTAGGTCCTCTGGTGGTAACCTTGAACCTCACAGATTTAAATGACTTGCTGAAAAGAATCCTCAGAAGATGAACTTCCGGCTCGGCAATCAATCCTTCCGGGGCCACTTCTTCAATAGCCGCGAGGAGATTTTTTCTGCCCATGCCGGGATCAATGAAAACCGGAATGACGCCTATTTTAAAGAGGGCAAAAACCAGCGCGGGAAATTTTAATGACGGTCGGACAAAAAGAAGGGTTTTACTGCCGCGACGGAATCCGATGCGGGTAAGACCATTGGCGTATTGGTTGGCGAGCAATTCCAGTTTCCCAAACGTAATGGAATCGTAATGGTAATTCCTGCCCGTGCGACGGGGGTATTTTACCGCGATTTTGTTGTGATGAATTTTTGCTATTTCAGCAAAACGATCAGCGATGTTCATGGTTACCGCTTTTCACCGTCATAAGATTTTATTCAAATAAACTTTTTAAGTTCTGCGATGATTTCGTCTCCGGCGTCTTCCAGAACATAATGCCCGGCGTTCTCAAAAGTCTTTACAATGGCGTGAGGATAAATTTCCCGCCAGCGATTGAGAAAATAATCATGAAAGCAGAAATCTTTTTTACCCCACAGAATAAGCATCGGGCAACGATGCCGGGGCAGCGATAATTCGATGTTCTTTAACGTTCGGTAACTGCGATGCTCCGGATTCATGGGAATGTCGGCGACAAATTTTGCCGTGGCAATCCGGTTTTTGTAACTGTCGTAAGGGAATAAGTATCCTTTTCTGATTTCCGGAGACATTTTTTTAGCCACGGCCATGTAGGTGGCGGTCAGCGCGAACCCGTTCAGGCGGCGAATCACCTGCTCGGCCAACACGGGAATCCGGCACATATTGATCTGGAAAGCAATGACGTCGGATGTGTAGGCGGCGGTGTTCAGGAGAACTATTTTCTTAACCCATTCCGGATGCCGCGCAATCAGTCCGAAACCGATTGCGCCGCCCCAGTCGTGCACAACCATAACGAAATCTTTCAATGCCAATGCAGTGACAAGTTTTTCCAGATTATCGATATGCTGCTTCAGGGTGTATTCATAATCCTGCGGTTTGTCCGAGAGTCCGCAACCGATATGATCCGGAACAATCACCCGGTGGGATTTGGAGAACTCCGCTACCAGATTCCTGTAATAAAACGACCAGGTGGGATTGCCGTGCAGCATCAATATCGGATCGCCTTTTCCTTCATCAAGATAATGCAGGGAGAGATTATCTTTGAGTTGGAAAAAATGAGATGTGAAAGGATATACTTTATTCAACCAGTCCGGTTTTACCATTTTACCCCCAGCATAATGGAATTAAGTCCCGACCCGATGCCCAGCAAACCGACCTTGCTGCCTTTGGGAATTTTTTTCTGCTCATCAAAAATAGTAAGCGTTATCGGCAGAGCGGAAGCGCCGGTGTTGCCAAGGCGTTCATACGTGGTAAAGGTAGGACAGTTTTCGAGTTTCAACGTCTGTTTCAAAAGCGCCTCATGCGCCACGCCGACCTGATGACCGACAAAACAGTCAACGTCATCATTGGTCCATCTCAGTTCCCGTTTTGTTTTCTCCCATGTTTTTTCGGCCAGAGCCACGCCGGATTTCATCAGCTCTTCAGAGTCGGTTTCCATCATCAACGACGTTGTATCCCCCCCGCCGCGACAAAGGATATTCGCTGACGAATCGACCAGAGATGCTCCTCCCAAAAGCAAATGGCCTGTATCGACACAGTCCTTATGCGAAAGGGTATAGGCCACCGCAGCGGCCCCGATGGTTAAATTGGCAATATATTTTTTAATGCTTTTTCGGGTGATATTCGTGTCTCCCAGCAAATGTTCAATCGTTTGCAAAAGCAACGGGCCTCCGTTCTCACCGGAAACAATAAGAGCATGCTTGATGAATCCGTTATCAATCATGTTGGCGGCAACCACAAACGAGCTCAGCATTCCCAGACAGGCGTTAGACAGATCAAAAAACATGATTTGTTCTCGCAGATTCAGATTGTGATGCACAATGGATGAAGTCGACGGCTCCAGATAATCCCGACAGACGGAAGCATGAATCAATAAATCGACCTGATCCGGTTTAACAATGTTTTTCTCAAACAGATTTCTGGCCGCCTGCGTAGATAAATCGCTGGGCATGGTTCCGGGAGGCCAGAAACGCCTTTCTTTTATGCCGGTCATCAGTTCAATACGTCCGCCGGGAAGTTTGAGACGCTGATACACAGGCGCAAGCCTCTCTTCAATTGCTGCAGACGTCATAATGTGCTCGGGAAGATGATAGGCAGACGAGGAAATAACGACATTATTAAACTTCATGCCTTGTCCCCGTTCATCAGGCAGTGAAGATTGGCCATGGAAATGCCGCTCAGCATGGCGCCGACGATTCCCAGGAAACCCTGGTCGGTGCCGCAGATGAAAAGATTTTTGAAGGCGGTTCGCCCGTCACGGACTTTCTGGGTGCTGCCGTAAACAGCGCCTTTGATATGGCCGGTGTAACGCATGATGGTTCTGGGGGTAAAAACATCGGAATAAAGCAATCGGGCATTGAAGCCGGGAAATAATCTTGCAATGAGGGCCAGAGATTGTTCGCGCACCTCTTTTTTCTTTAAGAGATAATTGGCCCTGTCCAGCTCATTCCATTTTTCGAAGTTGGCGATGAACGTTGCCCGAATCACTCCTTCATCATAGTCGTCATAACCGAAATTATTGGGGAAACAAATTACGGCGCTGCGATAATCGCAAAGATTCTGCGACTTTTGATAGTAATATTTTTCATCATCATTAAAGAAGATGATGGTGTCATGGATGCCTTCATTGGCCGGCTTTTTATCAAAAAACAGAATGGTTTCCGTGAAACTCATCGAGCCGGCCGCGGGACATTCCTGCTTTTCCGACACGATATTCATCGTTTCCGGCAGGCCGATGGAAGACATGACTTTGTTGGACTGGATGACTTCTCCATCATCCAGCGTGACGCTTCTCACAACGCCGTTCTCCGTATCGATCTTTTGTATCCCGGCCCCCAGACGGAGTTCTCCGCCGAGTTGCAGGTATTTTTCAATCAGCAGATTGATAATGGAGCGCACTCCGTTTCGGGGGCGGCTGAATCCTTCCAGATAAATGCTTTTGAACATGATGACAAACTGGGAAAAATCCATGTCGTTTTCCCAGGCGCTGCCGTAAATCAGCAGGGGACAGAAAATCATCTCCAGCAGACGTTCATCAGAAATAAATTCCCGAACTTTTTCTTTCGCGCTTTGATATTTATTGTTCAAATTGACATCATCGAAATGGATGACCGTGTCCAGGAGACGGGAAAAATTTTCTTTCTGGTCGGGGAACGTTTTTCCGATCTCCTCCACGAATAATCGCGGGTCATTGGAAAAAGAAAGCTGCCGCTCGGGAAAAACGATGCGTGAAAAATGCTGCTGGGATAATTCCAGCTTCTCGTAGGGAATCCTCAGTTGTTTGAGCAATTTTGTCAAAGGACGTCCATGTTCACCGCGGCGGGCGAAATTGGTCATGGCGTGCAGCCCGACATCCAGCCTCCGGCCCAGACGCTCGTAATAAGAATTGAGGCCGCCGGGCACTTGATGCCTTTCCAGAATACAGACCTTCTGATCAAACATCGCCAGTCTGATTCCGGCCGCCAGTCCCGACATGCCCGCGCCGATAATGATGGTGTCGTAATGAGCCATAATGAAATTATGCAAACTTGGGTGCTAAATATTCAATGCAGCTTTTCATGGTTGCGAGTTTCGGATAATCTTCCGTCGGAACTTCAATTTTATATCGTTTTTTCAATTCCATCACGATATCCAGAAAGTCCATGGAATCGAGATCAAGCTGTTCCCGCAGCCGGACATCGTCATCAATATTAGAGAGATCTTCATCAACCGCTATTTCCGCAATGATATCTATAATTTTTTGCCTCAGAGCCTGATAGTCCACGTTGCCGCCTCCTTGAATCTATTTTTTATATTTTTTAATGATTAAAACCGAATTGATTCCCAACATGCCGAAGGAATTGCTCAAAATGTAATTTACGTCCTTCTCGATCGGTTCGCCATTCACCAGATTTCTCATGTCACATTTGGGATCGACATTTTCGATGTGTTTGCATGAGTGAATTTTGTGGTCGGTAAAACTGGGCAGATTACCGGCCAGTTCCAGCGCTCCGGCCGCGCCCATTGCATGGCCGATAAAGCCCTTGGTGCAGTTGATGTAAGTATTGGCAGATTGTCCAAAAACCGTCCGGACCGCTTCGCTTTCATTTTCATCTCCGGAAACGGTTCCGGTAGCATGAAGATTCACGATATCAATCTCATCTGCCGTGATATTCGCCTTGGCCATTGCGGCTCTCATGCACTCAATTTGTCTTCGCGTGTCAGGCAGGACAAAATCAACGGCGTCGGAATTGACATGATAACCGGCTATTTCACCGTAAATTTTTGCTCCTCGCTTTTCGGCATCTTCCAGCTTTTCCAGAACAAAAACCGCGCCCCCTTCGGAGACGACAATGCCGTTGCGATTCACATCGAGAGGACGACTGGCTTTTGTGGGATCATTGTGAGTCCCAAGCGCTCCCTGACTTTTAAAACCGGCAAAAATGCCGAATGTGCCCGTGCTTTCGGAAACACCTCCGGCCAGAGCAAGATCAACTTCTCCGAGTTGAAGCATTTGCATGCCATGAATAATTCCGATATTGCCGGCAGCACAGGCCGCGCCTATGGTGTAAGCTGGTCCCGTGATTCCCATGTTTAAACTGACCTCGCCCGCAGGTGTATTGGCAACCGTTCTGGGATTGTGATGATGCGACCACAATCCGGCATCAAGATTATTTTGATGGAGTTCATATATTTCGTTTTCAGTCTCGACATTTCCGTGTTCGGTGATGCCCAGGTATATGCCTGTTCTATCTTTAATGATTGCATCCGGAGACAGATGGCTGTCCTTTAACGCTTCATGGGCGCAATAAATGGAAATGGAACCGGCCCGGGTTCCACGACGGCGCATTTTTTTCTTTTGATAAAGATATTCGTCAAAATTGCATTTCCCGACGGCTACTTTTCCCATGTAGCGGACTTCCATCTCGCTGACCCCGGATTTCTGGGTGAGCAGAGCATGGCGAAAATCGTCAAGATTATTAGCGTTGGGAGCTGCAAGCCCCACTCCGGTAATAACAACTCTGGCTTTCTGATTATTCATCATGGACATTCCCATATAAATTTTTTTTTCAAACAAACACCCTCTGCCGAGTTCTGCCGGAGCAATGTCGGCGACTTAAGCTCGGAAATGAAAAGGAATTTTTTGGAATTTTCAAAACAAGATCTGTTATTTTTTCTTCTCAGTCAAAAGAGCAGATTAAATAAACTCGTCCAATTCCTTTAAACAGCAAATTTGTTTTTTTGCTTAATAACAAGCTTATAGCTGCTTGTCAATGAAAAAAATGAGGGAATCCTCAACTTAGATTGAGAAAATCCTCAATTTCTTACATTCCTGTTTTTCTTATAATTTCGAGCATGATTCGTGCGCAGGCAAGCGTATCGGATAGAGCGTCGTGGTGCTGCAATTCGATATTAAAATTCCTGCAAACGGCGGGCAGATTGGTGGGGTAAAGATTAAATACTTTTCGGGAAAGCTTCATTGTGCACTTAAAATCAACATCCGGCACGACAATGCCGTGTCTGTTGCAACAGGCCCGTAAGACGTTTTTGTCGAAGCCCGCATTATGGGCCACCGCAAAATCCACTCCTTCAAAAAACGGTTTGATCGAGTTCCAGTGTTCGGCGAAAGAAGGTTTATCCTGCACATCCTCCCAGGTAATGCCGTGAATATACGTGAAGACGAAATATCGATAAGGAGGCCGGATGAGAAATGATTCTTGAATGACAATTTTATCATTCTCAACACGAACAAGACCCAGCGCACAGGCGCTGTCCTGATAGTAATTTGCCGTCTCAAAATCCAGCGCTAAAAAATTCATGACAAAACTCGACTTGCCCGACAAGGGTTCAAGAATAAAAGTGTGCACACGGCACACCGCTCAAATCAGATAACGACGTGTAAAAATTTCTTATTTAGAGGCAGGCTTGTTAAATTTTGCAAAAATCCAGTACGGAACGCCGACCGGATTGAGATTCTTATACTGATTTATGGACAAAATGTAATTTTCAAGTTTCTTGATTGATTCGTCCGGTGTATCAACAAATTCCACACCAGCCTCATAAGATTCGCCTTCGACCAAAACTTTATTCCGTTTTACTTTTCCAAAAACGGTGATTTTTTGTTTTAAATTTTTTAATACCAAATCTATTTTTAGAAAGGTGTCAATGGGCAACAGAACATTCCCCTGAATTCTCGTGCCGGTCATGGAAATATCTTCGCTGTAATTATAAATGACCTTTTCTTTGGGAAGATTGGTTATTTCGGATAGGATCGTTATCACGATCTCGTTTTCTTCATCGAGCCGTTCCGCTTTTCTCGCGGACTTCATCAACGCTTCGGTTTCGTCTGACCTATTTCCGTCCTTAAGACGTTTCGATATAATTCTGTCTTTCACAAAGATCCGTTCCTCATTATTTTTAGCTTCGGGATCTTTTTTCTTCATCATAACCTCCGACTCATTTAATTCGTTGAAGATTCCTTTATTATTATCTCAATAGGCCGATAAAAAGACAAGGCTTTTTTAACCTCGTTCCCATCTTCAATCTTATTAGGAAGAGGCCATGATATTCAAAGTCAGGCGAAGGTCCCACATCAGAAAACTGCTTCGGATAACGACGATGAGGATTCAGGAAAATCGATAACCTTTTTCACAAAATAATTTCAGACAAACCTCCGCGACGTTCTTATCGTAAAGGATTCCTCCGTTTTCTCTGATTTCTTGCAGAGCAGCCTCCAATCCCAGAGAAGAACGATAGGATCGATCAGAGGTCATTGACTCAACAACATCGGATACGGCCAGAATACGGGCTTCCGTGAGAATTTCTTCTCCTCTCAGTTTTTGAGGGTAACCCGAACCATTCATCCTTTCATGGTGCTGATGAACAATCCGCGCCAGCGGCCACGACGATCTTACGTCTTTGAGCATTTCATATCCACTTTGGGAATGCTCCTTAATCAGGGAGAATTCAATGTCGGTTAACCGGGACGGTTTTGCCAGCAACTCGGTCGGTATGGTCAATTTCCCGATATCATGAATAGAACCTGCTATACGTATCCCGTCTATTATTTCCTGATTCAATCCCATTTCCGAGGCAATCGCGCAGGCCAGATTCGCACAACGCATTTGATGGCCGTTCTTGTATGGATCTCTGGCTTCAATTGCCGAAACCATAAATTGAATAATAGTTTCATGAACATTCCGGAGTTTATGCATCGCCTGCTGAAGTTCATTATTCAACCATTCGCACTTCTTTCTGGCTTCCGCCGCTTCCAACTCTCTTTTAATTGCCGGACAAAGGCGAGTCAGATTGTTTTTATACACGAAGTCCTTTGCGCCCAGGCGCATGCATTGACTCTCTATTTCATCGCCTGAACTGGCTGATACAATAATGAGGGGAATATCCAAATTGGCTTGTTTTAATGAATCAAGGGCGGAAACAACATCGAAATGCGGCATGGCGTAATCACAAAGGATGACATCCCAATGTTTTTCTGCGAGGGCGCTCTTCATCGAAGCCGCATCGTCCACCCTTCCATACGTTGGAAGAAACCCGCCTTTTTTTAATTGACGGATCGTGAGCCATACATCATCCTCAGAATCGTCAACCATTAATACCCGAAGCGATTGATCCTTCATAAGTCCGTTCTCAAAGCTTTGAATTGTGGGGTACCATGAACTTATTTTTGTTATTATGTCAAGAGGATAATGAAGGTTCTCACCCGGCTGTACCATATGCTAATATTTGTTTGACTTTTAGCTTGCGTCAAATTAAGTTTCTCAAAATTTAAATAAAATTTTTCATCATTAAGATAAGGCTCGAAATTGAAAAAACGAATTGTTATTACAGGCTTAGGAACCATCAATGCCATCGCTAAAAATGTGCCGGATTTTTCAACGGCATTACAAAACGGCATCTGCGGCATTGCGGACCTCGACCTTTTTGATACGGCCGGATTTCGCTCCCGGACGGGAGGACAGATAAAAAACTTCCATGTTCACGATTACATGCCCCGTGAATTTTCCACCAGAAGAATGTCGCGGGCGGACATGCTTGCTCTTGCCGCAACCATAGAAGCATTGCGCAATGCCGGACTCTACCTGCCTCCCGATAAAATAAAAAAAGATATGGGGGTTGTCATCGGCGGCGGCGCCGGCGGTCTTCTGGAAGCGGAAGAATTTTACGGAAAATTATTAACAACCGGGAAAAGAGGCAGGTTCTCCAAACTCTCTGCTTTATTTTGTGCATCTTCGGCCGACCGAATCGCATCGACCTTTGATCTCATGGGACCCAAAGCGACCTTCATGACCGCGTGCTCCGGCGGCGGCACCGCGCTCGGATACGCACGGGATTTGATTTGCAATGGCCAGGCATCCATGGTTCTGGCCGGCGGCGTGGAGCCAATGAGCCGCACCACTTACGCCTCTTTTAACGCTCTTAAATCCGTTGCCGCCGATGTCTGTCGTCCTTTCGATAAACATCGCGAAGGCCTGTCATTGGGTGAAGCGGCGGCCATGATGGTTCTGGAGGATCTGGAATCGGCTCTGGACAGAGGCGCAAGAATTTATGGTGAAATCCTCGGTTACGGCATCACCTGCGACGCCTATCACATGACCGCTCCCGACGAAAAGGCATCCGGCGCCGTCCGTTCCATGCAAGCGGCGCTCAAAGACAGCGACCTTTCCCCGGACGATATCGACTACATCAATGCGCACGGCACAGCCACACCGGTCAACGATGTTATGGAAACAAAAGCCATCAAAGAGGTTTTCGGCAGACGCGCCTATACCCTTCCGGTCAGTTCCACCAAGTCCATGCATGCACACACGCTGGGCGCTGCGGGAGCACTCGAAGCCATTGTGTCGGTGCTGGCACTGCATCATGGTTTTATTCCGCCGACCATCAACCATCGGGACGCCGATCCGCTGTGCGATCTGGACTACGTTACTTCCGGATCAAGGAAAGCCGGCTTGCGCGCCGTGCTTTCGAATTCGTTTGCCTTCGGAGGCAACAACACCACACTGATATTTGGCAAATATTCCGAAAGAGGTGTTGCCCGTGAACAATGACAGACAGACAGATAACGCTCAGCGCGTCGTTGTGACCGGCATCGGCATGGTTACGCCATTGGGAATCGGCAAGGAAGAATTCGCCGCCGGTCTTTTCTCCGGAAAAACGGGAATCGCGGAAATCAAATCGTTTGATACAAGCGCATTCCGTTCGCATCTGGGCGCTGAAGTCACCCCTTTCAATCCGCGTGATTTTATATCCGTGAAAAATCTGCGGCGCATGGATAAGATATCTCTTTTCACGGTGGCCGCAGCACGCATGGCGCTGCGCGACGCCGGCGTGGAAATCACCGAGGACAACCGTGACCGTACCGGTATTGTTTTGGGAACCGCTTTTGGGGCAACCGATGTAACCGCCCAGTTTTCAGGAACACTGCTTACCCAGGGACCCTCGTCCGTCAACCCGATACTGGTGCCTAACATTGTCATGAACGCTCCCGCCGGTCACACGTCCATTGAGTTGGGCTTTCGCGGCATCAACACAACACTGACGCATTTTGCCGTTTCCGCCGAGACAGCCATTGCTTATGCCGCTGCGGAAATCAGGCGCGGCACGGCGGATTTTATGTTAACCGGCGGCGCGGATATTCTATCGAAATTCTATTATGAAGCGCTGACAAAATTTCGCGCGCTCTCTCCTCAAAACGGCGGAAAGGAAGCCTGTCGTCCTTTCGACCGGGACAGAAACGGCACGGTTGCCGGAGAAGGCTGCGGCTTGTTATTCCTGGAAAGCCTGGAATCCGCAATATCCGGCGGACGCAAACCGTATTGCGAAATCAAAGGAGTCGGCATGGGGTCATCGCCGACCAAACCGACCGATTGGCCGAAAGATTCCGAAGGAATAAAACTGGCATGGAATCGCGCGCTGAAAAATTCGTTTTTAAGGGCCAATGAAATTCAGACAATATTTGCGGCGGCTAACGGGGATCAATTTCTGGATGCAACAGAAGCGCGCGCTTACGAAGAAATCTTTGCCGACGTGGAAACAAAACCATTCATCACCGCGCTCAAGGGCGCCATGGGAGAAAGTTTCTCCGGAGGAGGCATCCGGGCTTGCGCGCTTGCGCTTTCCATGGGAAAAAGTATTTTGCCTCCCACGTTGGGACTGAACCATCCGCTTTCACCGCTCTCTTTTGTTACGGCAAACCATCACGATGCCGTCGTCAACAACGCCGCTTTGGCCGGCATTTCATTCGGCGGAACGTATTGTTATCTGATCTTCAGCCAATAATCATGCAGAACGCTTATGGGAGTGAGTCGGATTTTTTATTGGCGTAAAATAGAAAATGTTGTAAACAATGCGATATGGTGAAAATCATCAGGCGATTGAAAGAAAACTTATGAAATTCAAACTGATTTATCCGAAATGGGAGAAGCTTGACCGGCAGACGCGGTTTATTCTGCCGCCTCACGGGCCGGTGGTTTTTGCAGCCACGCTGCCTGATGATGTGGACGTGGAATTTATTGATGAAAATATTCAGGAAATCAACTTTGACGAGGCGGTGGATTTTGTCGGCATCTCCGTCATGCTGACCGCGCAGATCAAACGCGGCTGGGAAATAGCCGATCGATTCCGCGCACAAGGCATTAAGGTTATTTTCGGCGGGATTGCCACCATGCTGCATGCGGAAGAAACCCGGGAACACGCCGATTGTGTCTTCCTGGGCGAGGCGGAAGGACGGATGGAGCAGGTTTTCGAAGATTTCCGAAACGGCAAACTGCAGAAAGTCTATAACTACATGCAGAATTTCCCCCCCATTGAAACAGTCGGTACGGCCAGGCGCAGCATTTTAAACCGAGAGGCTTACAATTACCGCGGCGTGCAAATGGTCGATCTGGTGCACGCGTCCCGCGGCTGCCGATTCAACTGTTATCCGTGCGCCGTGAGATTCCTGGGAGGAAAAAGTTTCCGTCCCCGTCCTTTCGACAAGGTGGTCGAAGAAATGGCCGCCATCGACAACAACCGCCTTTTTATCGTGGATAATTCGCTGGCTCAGGACAAACAATGGGAAATGGATTTGTTCAAGGAAATGATTCCGCTGAAGAAGAAGTGGTGCTGTCATCCTATTGAAAATGACGATCAGGTTTTGGATCTTGCGGCGCAGGCCGGGGCCTGGTTTGTGTATCAAGCCATTTTCGACTCATCGGATTTCATCCGCGACCGCATCAGACGCTATCACGATTACGGCATTGCCGTGGAAGGCAGCATTCTAATAGGGCTTGATTATCACACGGAAGATTATATAAAAAGATGGATGGATTTTTTACTGGACATTGAACTGGATATGGCGGAGTTCACGATTTTGACGCCTTTCCCGCATACGAAGACTTTTGACGATCTGCACAATGCTGGAAGGATTTTTTCTTATGACTGGAACAACTACACCTGCGGTAAGGCGGTGTTTCAGCCCAAGACCATGACGCCGGAAAAACTGGAGGAGATGTATTATTACTGCTGGGACAAGTTCTACGAGGAAGAGCCGCAACCCTATAAGATGTTCAAGATGCTGAAAAAAGTTATGGATAAGGAAAAGGCGGACGGCACGTACAAGCCTCGCGTTCGTCAGCAGGCGGCGCCGGTGAAGAAAGGGGATGCTGAACGATGAAAAAAAACGGTAACAAAGCTGTCGTCGTCATCGACGGCAGCCATGTCAGTTTCAACGATATTATCGCTGTAGCCCGATACGGCGTTCCGGTTAAAATCAGCAAAGACAGCCGATTTGTCCGCAAAATGGACAAAACCCGCAAGATGCTCATGGACGCCATGCGCGAAGGCATTCCCGTTTACGGCGTTACTACCGGCTACGGAAAATCCTGCGGCAAACGCATGCCTTTCGATATTGCGCTGAAGAACGGCATCAACATTCTCCGCTTTCATGGTTGCGGCACGGGAGAACCGATCGGCATTGAAGAAACCAGAGCGGCCATGCTGTGCCGCATCATTTGTCTCGCGCGCGGCTATTCCGGCGTTTCGATAGCGCTTCTTCAGCAGATGGCCGACTTTCTCAATCACGGCATTACGCCGGTCGTTCCCTGCGAAGGGTCGGTTGGCGCCTCCGGCGATCTGACGCCGATGTCTTATATCGGAGCCACGCTGATGGGAGAACGCGATGTCGTTTATCAGGATAAAGTCATGCCGGCGGCTAAAGCCATGAAGAAGGCGGGGATCAAGCCTTACCGCTATCTGCCCAAAGAACCCCTGGCCATGCTTAACGGCACCACAACCATGACGGGCATCGCCGTCCTGACGGTCGAAAGGGCGCTTCGAATTTTGTCCGCGGCAATTTACGCCACGGCTCTTTCCATTCACGCGCTCAAGGGCAATGCAAGACATTATCATCCCGTCATTGCGGAAGCCAAACCGTTTCCCGGGCAGAAGTTTGTCGCCGCGCAAATTACCCGTCTTTTGAAAACCAACGTATCGGCACGGCAACTCGAGGACGATTCTCTCGATGCTCTGCAGGACCCCTACTCGCTACGCTGCACTCCTCAGGTGGCCGGTGTTTTATATGACGGCCTCGAGTGGATCAAGAAATGGGTGGAGATTGAAGCCAACAGTTCCAACGACAATCCCATTTTCGATCCCGCGACCGGTGAAGTCCTGATGGGCGGCAATTTTTACGGCGGGCACATCGCTTTTGCCATGGACGGCCTTAAAGCCGCGCTGGCTTCCGTGGCCGACATGTGTGACCGTCAGATCATGCTTCTGGTCAGCCCGAACTTAAACCGGGGCTTGCCCGGCGACCTCGTCAGGGTGAGAAAAACCGATAAGCAAAAAGGTCTCCGGCACGGCTTCAAGGCCATGTCGATTGCTTCCTCAGCATTAACGGCGGAAGCTCTCAAGGCAACCATGCCGGCGGCATCGTTTTCTCGTTCCACCGAATCGCATAATCAGGATAAAGTCAGCATGGGAACCATCGCGGCGCGCGACGCCGAAAGAATCGGCACGCTGACGGAAAGGGTCGTCGCCATTCATCTGCTCGCGGCGGCGCAGGCCTGCGATATCCGGGACAATACAGACGTCCGACCGCTTCTGGCGGATGTGATGGGAAAAATCAGGTCGGTCAGCGCGCCGGTCATCGAAGACAGGGCGATGGACAAGGACATCGAAAATATCTGCACGGCAATACGATACTCGGATTTTTTTAAAATAAAGCCATGAACAAAAAACAAAGCAGCTTTGAAGTAAAAATTAGGGTTCCTTTCTTTGATCTCGATCCGATGCAGATCGTCTGGCACGCCAACTATCTGAACTATTTTGAAATAGCCCGCGCGGCGCTTTTCGAAAATCACGGCATCGATCTCTATTCCTTTTACGAAAAGCACCAATTAATTTTCCCCATTATCAAAACATCGACCAAGCATGTTCTTCCGCTGTTTCATCGCGATGAAATCATCTGCAAGGCGACGCTTGTTGAAGCGCGGATAAAATTGATTGTCGATTTTGAAATCAGGAAGGTGACAGACGGCAACATATGCGCGCGAGGCCGCACGGAACAGGTCGCCGTCAAGGTTCCGGAAAGAGAAATGCTGTTCGGCATTCCGGAAGAAATCCGACGGGCGTTTGGTCTTTGAGATGGAAGATGTGTTACAGAAATCGTTTATCGCCGGATTCGAACGTCTCATTGCCCGCGCGGATCTGCTGGATTCGATCAATGTATTTCCCGTCGCCGACGGCGACACCGGAAGAAATCTCGCCGTCAGTCTCATTCCTCTGCGCAGTCCCGGCCAGTCCCGGGAAAAAATGATTCATCAACTGCTGTTGTCGGCCCGAGGCAATTCCGGAAACATTGCCTCGCAGTTTTTTTCTTCATTCTGCGCGGCAGACAATATTTCCGATCTGGCCCCGCTGGTCCGCGAGGGCGCGGCCAAGGCGTGGCAGGCGGTGAGTCATCCCCGTCCGGGCACGATGCTCAGTGTATTTGACGCGCTCGCCACCGTATTGACGAGCGACATCACGCCGGACAAGCCGACGGTGGACGCGATTATCGGCGCTCTGGAGAAAGCCGTCCATGGAACTTACGAGCAACTGCCCCGGCTGCAGGAAGCGCAAGTGGTGGACGCGGGCGCTCTGGGCATTTATATTTTTTTCGAAGGATTTTTCTATTCCCTGGCCGGCGTACCCGACGGCTGCCGGCCGCTTTCAGAGACGTTTCCGGACCGGCTGCGGATATTGCCGCTGTTTCAGGAAAATACGGAACAGGGGTATTGCGTTGATTTTGTCGTCAAAGCTCCCCGATATTCTCCCGATGAAATCAGAATGATTGCCAGTTTGCAGGAAGAAGTGATCATCATCCCTGAAGGCGATTTTTACAAAGTCCACTTGCACACCAGAAACAGGGAACAGGTGCGGTCTCAAATGACGGGGCTGGGCAGCCTGGTCAACTGGGAAGATGATAATCTGGCTTGCCAGATAGAAGCCTTCAAGCAATCCAACGCCGGAAAAACGCTGCATCTGCTCACCGACGCAGCGGGATCGCTCGGCAATCAGGACGCGAAAAAATACGGTTTTACGCTTCTGAACAGCTACCTGACCGTTGGTGATCAATGTCTCCCTGAAACTTTTTTTCAGCCGGAGGCGCTCTACCGTGCCATGAATAAAGGGATGAAAGTATCCACCTCACAGGCGTCCGTTTATGAACGGCACCAGTTTTATGAGAGCGCACTGGAGCGTTATGAAAAAGTTTTATACCTCTGCGTCGGTTCCGTATACACCGGCAATTATCAGGGCGCAATCCAGTGGAAAAAAGAACATGACAAGGAAGACAAACTGATCATACTGGACACGGGAGCCGCTTCGGGAAGGCTGGGGACAATCGCACTGGCAACGGCCCGCTATTTATCCGAGACAAACGACATGAAGGAAACGGTTGTCTTTGCCCGTAAAGCCATTCGCGCCTGCGAGGAGTACGTGTTTCTGGATAAACTGCAGTATCTTGCGGCGGGCGGACGTCTTTCCAAAACCAGCGCTTTCTTCGGCGATAAACTGAATATGAAGCCGGTCATATCACCGCTTCCTGAAGGAGCAAAAAAAGTCGGTACTGTCAGGACAACGGACGATCAGGTCAAGTTCGCTTTAGCCAAACTTGACGCCGCGCTGAAAGATGAATCCCCTGTCCTCATCATGCTGGAATATTCCGACAATAAAAAATTTGTGGAAGGCACCGTTAAAGAAATTTTCAAAGAATTATATCCCGATGCGGAAATTATCCTTCAGCCTCTGTCGCTGACGTCCGGCGCGCATATGGGGCCGGGAACGTGGGGAGTGGCTTTTCTACCCAATATCAAATAAATGGAATATAAAATTGACCTCATCAAATAACAAAAACCGCTTTGCTTTTGTCATTCCCGTTTACAATCATGCCGGGACAGTGGCGCAGGTGGCCAGGGACGCGCTGGCGCCGGGTTATCCTGTTTTTGTCGTTGATGACGGCTCAACGGACAACACGTATGATCAGACCAAAGATATTCAGGGCATTCACGTTCTGCGACACGAACAAAATCACGGGAAGGGCGCGGCAATTTTGACCGGTTTCACCGCGGCTTCCGCTGTAGCCGATTGGGCGATTACCATTGACGCCGATGCCCAGCACGACCCTCAGGACGCGCAAAACCTCATTCAATCCATTCCCCGGGGAACCAGGCCGATTGTCGTCGGAGCCAGACAGGGCATGACAGGCGCGAATGTCCCCTGGACGAGCAGCTTCGGGAGAAAATTTTCCAACTTCTGGGTATGGATTTCCGGCGGCCCGAAAATTTCCGATTCCCAAAGCGGCTTTCGCCTTTATCCCCTGCCCGAAACACTAAACTTGAGAACAAAGGCTCGGCGATTCCAGTTTGAAGTGGAAATTCTGGTGACGGCCAACAGAAACGGCATTCCGATCATCGAAGCCCCCGTGCGTGTCCATTACAATCCTGAAGGCGGAAGAATTTCTCACTTCCGTCCCTTTGTGGATTTCTGCCGCAATTTTTCAACCTTTTCTCGTTTGATTTTCAGAAGGATATTTTTTCTAAAATAAATTAAATGTTCACGCGTATCGGAAGAATAACCGTCGTAATGCCTTCCCACTGCAGGCGTCGCTGAATGGCAAAGGCGGTTTCGTTGTGCAGAATCCTCTGAAAGGCATTTTCCTGGCGGAAGACCAGCTTCCCGGTAAAAACAGATGACTTGGGAAATTCCCGGAAAATCTCCTGGCACAGCTGGGTCGCCGTTTCGACAACATCCGTTCCCACGTCCATGCGGTAATCGGCGGCATACCCGTAAGAGCGGGCGATCTTGACGTATTGATCAAGTTGTTGCCTGATCGATGATTTGAGCGCTTCAATTTCCGAAGCGCCCTTGAACGCGCCGGAATCGATCTCCGCTACGGACACAAAAATAAAATTGCGGTAGAGTTTCGGAAATTCTCTAAAGACCGACAACCATGAATGCAAACCGAATCCGTTATACCCGCTGACCAGAAGAATAGCCGTCCGCTCGTTCGGATCAAGCGGTTCGTTATTGGGAATCTGGCCGGACGGAATGGACGAAAGAATTTCTTCCAGTTGACGCACCCCTTTACGCACTTTCAGGTAATGTCCCCGGATCAGATAACACAATCCGATCAGCGTCGACGTGATCAGAAGCGTGATCCACCCTCCTTCTCCAAATTTTTCGAAAACCGTAACCAGCAGGATCGTCAGACATAAAATAAATCCAATGATATGAATAAAAATATGTCTGAGCCAGGATTTATCCTGACCGCGGCTCTGGAAAAAGAGTTTTGCCATACCGAACTGGGAAAGGGTAAAGTCCAGAAAAACGTTGATCGAATACATGACAACCAGCGCAGTGACCGAACCCTTTGTATACAAAAGCACTGCGATGGACGTCACCCCCATCAATAAAACACCGTTTTGCATGGTCAGCCTTTCCGACAGTGCCGCAAACCGGCGGGGTAACCAGGAATCCTTCGCCATGTTGGCCATAATGCTGGGACCACCGGCAAAACCGGACTGAGCGCCGACCATGAGCAGCGCTCCTTCGGACAGGATAGTGATAAAAGCCACGGCGCCGCCCAAAAACCAGCCGCTGAACGTCTGATTGGCCAGCGTGGCGTTCAGGGTTTGTCCGACAATCGGTTTGATATCGAACAAAGCATAACATAAAAGCAGCCCCGAAGCCGTCAGGGCCAGAGAAACAGCCAGGTAAAGCATGGTGCGTTTGCCCGTCTGGACCTTGGGCTCCCGCATGACGTGCATGGACGTGGAAACGGCCTCAATTCCGGTATACGTACCGCCGCCCATGGAAAAAGCCCGTAAAAAAATCGCCAGAATTCCCAGAAATCCAATGGTTGAAAGATCCGCACCGATCGCGCCTTGATACCTTTCCATGACCGGCCCGAAGGCGCTGATATGCGTGTACAGCCCATAACTGATCAGAAGGATATGCGTGACCACAAACGTTATAAAAATCGGCGCCAGAAAAGTAACCGATTCTTTCATGCCCCGGAGATTAAGAAAAACCAGCAGAACGATCAAGCCCATGACAAAGGGCAGTTTGTAAGGCAGAAAGTTCACGGGAAGATAACTGAAAATGGCATCGCCGCAGGCAGCCAGAGAAACCGTAATGGTCAGAATGTAGTCGACCAAAAGCGCGGAACCCGACACCACGCCGGCGCCGCTGCTGATGGTGTGAGTTGACACCATGTAGCCGCCGCCGCCGTGAGGAAAACGCTCGATAATCCGGGAATAGGCATAGGCAATGACAAAGATGGTAAAGGCGGTGGCGATAGCAATAAAGACGGCCAGGTACGTATGCGGTCCCAGCGCTTTAAAGGCTTCTTCCGGACCATAAGAGGACGATGAAAGTCCGTCGGCGCCCAGACCGATCCACGCCAGAATCGGAATCAGGGAAATTTTATGAAAGAGAGACGGTTCGTTGATGTTGCGCGGTTCGCCGATGCACGTGCGCTTAAAGCGCTCAAAAACGGATTGGTGACAATTGTTATTCGTATTATTCATTGTCTGTATTCATACCGTAGCGTTAAGGGGGGCTTCTACTCTTCTTAATAGGCAATTGCAAGAAAAATAACGCATATTGATATCGGGGCCACCCCTTTTTGTCTTGCCACGACCGTTAAAATATGGTTTACACAATCAGCCTTAAGTATCTATAAATCAATGAAAACAAAGGTGTTCATGCCGCTCATCCGCAAATATCAGATAAACTGGTCTATTGTTTTTATCGCCGCGCTGATTGTCGTCGGGATCTTTTTCTGGGAATCCGGAAATCTGACCATCGAAACCGATGTTCTGGAATCCATGCCCCACGACGATCCGGTTCTGACCGATGCGCAAATCATTATCAAACACCTGCCCGTTCAGGATAAGGTGTTCATTAATCTTGAACAGGCGTCTCCCGACCGCGATAAACTGATCGGCACGACGGCAAAGGTTTCCGACAAACTTCGTCAAAGCGGACTTTTCACCAAAGTCGGCATCGGTGACGACGCAAAGAACTTTCCCGAACTTGTCGCGCACGTAAACAACAATCTTCCTTCACTGCTGAATGCATCCGATCTGCAAACAAAAATTGCACCGCTGCTGACACCGGATAAAATCAAAGACATTATGGCGCAAAACAGGCAAAGTCTGGAGCAGCTTGACGGAATCGGCCGCGGCGACATGATGACCAAAGACCCGCTGGGGTTTTCCGGAGTCATTTTGAAACAGATGTCCGCCCTGCTTCCCGCCAACAAGGCGCAGTTTTATCAAGGGCAACTGATTTCCGCGGACGGTAAAAACGCGTTGATCATTGCCAAAATCAAAGGTTCCGGAACGGACACGTCCGTGGCCGCAAAAATCGAAAAACTTCTGAAAGATTGCCGGAGGGATCTGGTCGTAAACGGCCATCCATATAAACTGACCGCCACGGGCGCATACCGCGTGGCGCTGGATAATGAAACCACCGCCAAAAGGGATATGCAGATGGCCGTGACCTTCACAACCCTGGGCATCGCCCTTTTGCTCATCGTTGCGTTTCCCCGTCCGCTCATCGGTCTGCTGGCGCTGCTG
>Ga0208040_1000124_pt1 | contig 110293 bp, 88 predicted proteins | sample AD_UKC083_MetaG_FD_184431 | JGI IMG/M metagenome (GOLD analysis project Ga0208040, IMG submission 184431) | Active sludge microbial communities of municipal wastewater-treating anaerobic digesters from USA - AD_UKC083_MetaG (SPAdes) (version 2) | ecosystem: Engineered > Bioreactor > Anaerobic >...
GAGCATCCTGCTTGAATAATTCTATTCCAAGTATCATCTCCATGGCAATAAGGAAGATGATAAATGAACCTGCAATGGCAAAAGAATAGATGTCAACACCGAAAATCCCAAGCAGGGGTGTTCCGATGAACAGGAACGCACATAAGATCAGGAATGACACAATGGTTACCCTCATCGGATGAACAACACCTACCCGGGCTTTTATATCGAGGATAATCGGTATAGAGCCCGTGATGTCTATTATGGCAAAAAGCACCATAAATGCAGCAAGTATTTCCCGTAAGTCGAAACCCATATTGTAAAAGTTTAAATTTCCTAAACCGGAGTGCGGCCTGAATATTCGGGCATCACTCCCTGATGGTCATCTCATTTACCAAATGACCCGCCCCGGAATAAACATCCATTATCCAGAGCACGTATCTTATGTCCACGGCAATGGTCCTTTGCAATTCTGTTTCATAGGCCAGGTCGCCGGTCATTGCTTCCCAGTTGCCGTCGAAAGCCAGCCCTATCAGTTCTCCATGGGCATTCAGCACCGGACTTCCCGAGTTACCTCCCGTGATATCGTTGGTGGTAAGAAAACAAACAGGCATATAACCCTTTGATGAAGCATATCTTCCGAATTCCTGCTTCCTGTTAAGATCGATAAGCCTCTGAGGAATATCATACTCATAGTCGCCGGGCTTGTATTTTTCGATTACACCCTGGAGAGTGCTGTAATATTTATAGGTAACAGCATCCCTGGGATCATAATCCTCTATTGTCCCGTATGTGAGTCTCATTGTTGAATTGGCATCCGGATAGAGAGTCTTTTCCGGAGCCATATCCCTGAGGGCCGCGATCCACAGCCTGCGTCCGGTTGTTAGGTCGTTGTCGAACTCCGAGAGGCTGCCGGAAACCTGGCGGCTGAGCTTGTCGACAGAGACTGTGGTCAGATGAACCGGATCATTCTCCAGAACTTTAAGCGAGGGCTTGTCAAGAAATGCCATAAGCTTTTGCTCACTGGCAAATACCGACCTTTCGAAAAGATCATCAACAAACCTGTCGATGTTGCCCTTGAATTTCCTGTCGACAACCGAAGTGTAGAAATCGGGATGGAATTTTACCGGGACATCTTCCCTGTATAGCTTCAGCATGGCTTTCATTGCCTTCCTGTCGGTCGGGGCATTATAGTCCTTGAAAAACGAGCTGATATAATCGTTCATCCTTCTTTTAAGGTCGGCAACCTGGTTATTGTCGCCGTTATTCAGCGCGCTTATCATTGCATTGGCCACCGCATCAAGATCGAGGATCTCACATCCGTTGTAGAAACATTCGTTTATATACTGCTGGGCATTGGCAAATTCAGCCCTTCCTTCAACCGACTTTCTGATAAGATTCAGAGCTTCACCGTATAAGGCTTTTTTGCCGGGGTTTGCAGAGATCCAGTTGTTGAACTGTTTTTCAGTCTCTTCTTTCTTTGCCTTCACATTAAGCCTTTCAAGCCCTGCCTTCTGGCCGATGGAATGTTTCCAGTAGTTTGATGATCCTGAATACTTGGAAGCGTACTGGATATTAATTTTTTCGTCAGCCTGCATATCAGCCATCAATATTTCCTGACGGATGCCGCGGATCTTGATCCTGTTCGGATTAGTTATTTTCAGAAGTTCATCCACCTCCCACGACGTTGCATACCTCTGTGTTCTGCCGGGATATCCGAGTATCATGGCAAAATCACCTTTATTGAGGTCTTTCAGCGATACGGGGAGCCAGTGTTTCGGTTTCAGGGGAATGTTATCGGCAGAATAGGAAGCCGGTTTGCCGTCGGGCCCCGAGTAAACCCTGAACACGCTGAAATCGCCGGTATGACGGGGCCATACCCAGTTGTCGCTGTCAAATCCGAACTTGCCTATCGACGACGGGGGAGCCCCTACAAGCCTTACGTCATTGTATCTTTCATAAACAAGAAGATAGAAGTAATTGCCGCCGTAGAACGATGAGACCGTGGCCCTGTAATGAGTCCCTTCAGCCGCCTTGCTCTCAATGCTTTTCCGGGCTTCGTTGATCGCGGAAGTCCTTTCACTTTCGCTCATCCCGTCCTTTACGCCGGCAAGCACCTGGCTGGTTACATCCTCTATCCTGATCAGGAAGGTAACTGCAAGGTTCGGATTGGGAAGCTCCTCTTCCCGTGTCATCGCCCAAAACCCGTTTTTAAGATAATCATGCTCAAGAGTGCTGTGAGCCTGAATCTGCCCGTAACCGCAATGATGGTTGGTTAGCAGAAGACCCTGCGATGAGACTATTTCACCGGTGCAGCCGCCGCCAAAAATTACTATGGCATCCTTGATACTCGCGTTGTTTATACTGTAAATGTCTTCAGCCGAGAGTTTCAGCCCGAGTTCGGTCATCTTGCCGATATTGAGCTTCTCAATCAGCGGAAGAACCCACATACCTTCATCCGGCACTGCTTTTGTGCCCGCTCCTGCAACAAGTGCAATAAGAAGCAATAAATATTTTTTCATATGGAAATCATTTGGGATTTGAAAATTAAGTGTCAAAGATAACTCTAAAATTTAAAATTCTATATTGAGCTGGGTGTTGAACAGGCTGAATGATCTGCGGTGGTATGGAGAAATGCCGTGAGCCAGAAGTGCTTCCCTGTGGAAGGATGTCGGATAGCCCTTGTTTCTGTTCCATCCGTATTCAGGGAACTCCAGGTGTATCTTTTCCATATACTCGTCGCGAAATGTTTTTGCCAGTACCGAAGCTGCTGCTATCGGGTAATAAAGTCCGTCACCCTTTACAATGGTTTTGTACCCGATATCCTTATACGGAACAAAGCTGTTCCCGTCGATCAGCAGGAACTGGGGCTGTTTTGAAAGCCCTTCAATGGCAAGATGCATTGCTTTTATTGAAGCTCTCAGTATATTTATTTCATCAATCTCACGGTTATCGACAAAAGCTACCTTCCATGAAATGGCCGATTTAATAATATCTTCCCTGAGCTCCAGCCTCTGTTTCGCTGTCAGCTTTTTGGAATCATTAAGTACCGGGTGCCTGTAGTTTTTAGAAAGAATGACCGCGGCAGCAAACACCGGACCGGCCAGACAGCCCCGGCCGGCTTCGTCGCAGCCGGCTTCAATGAGATTACGGTGAAGACAGGATTTCAGCATAGTTTGATAATGAAATAGTCCGTTGCCCTGTTTTTCTACATATGAGATTATAAAGATATTAATTGTTTAAAAAATCATAAATTTGCCCAAAACCCAATTATGATAACTATCGAACAGATAAAGGATTTATCTGAACGCCGTGACGCGTTGAGGAGGTATCTTTGACATTGACAGCAGAATAAGTCAGGTCAAAGAAAAGGAGCTTATTACCCAAAGACCGGGTTTCTGGGACGATCCAAAAACCGCGGAGGAACTTCTCAGGGAAATTTCACAAATAAAAAGCTGGACACAGAGTTTCGAAAAGATGAACCGGGGGTTCGAGGACCTTCAGGTGATCTTTGATTTTTACAGGGAGGGGGAAGCATCAGAGGAAGAGGTTGACAGGCAGTACGACCTGAGCCTGTCGCTAATCGAGGAACTTGAAGTGAGAAATATGCTTCAGAAGGAGGAGGACCAGTTAGGGGCAATCCTGAAGATAAACTCCGGAGCCGGCGGCACGGAGAGTAATGACTGGGCCGCAATGCTGATGAGGATGTACCTCAGGTGGGCTGAAAGAAACGAATACAAGGTACGCCAGCTCGATTTTCTGCCCGGCGATGAGGTCGGTGTGAAATCGGTTACCCTCGAAATAGAAGGAGAAAGGGCTTACGGTTACCTTAAAAGCGAGAACGGTGTTCACAGGCTTGTCAGAATCTCACCTTTCAACGCCCAGGGTAAGCGCCAGACAACTTTTGCATCCGTTTTTATCACACCCCTGGTAGATAATAATATAGAGATTGAGGTCAACCCTGCCGACATCACCTGGGAAACCTACAGATCGAGCGGCGCAGGAGGCCAGAATGTAAACAAGGTGGAAACGGCTGTAAGACTACGGCATCACCCGACAGGAATTGTGATAGAAAACCAGGAAACCCGCTCCCAGCTAAACAATAAGGAGAACGCGATGAGAATACTGAAATCGCAACTCTATGAACTGGAACTCCGGAAGCTGCATGAAGAACAGGCTAAGATAGAAGGAGGAAAGAAAAAAATTGAATGGGGCTCCCAGATTCGGTCCTATACCCTGCATCCATATAAACTGGTTAAGGATCACCGTACCGATTATGAAACAGGAAATGTGTCGGCGGTGCTCGACGGCGACCTGAACGACTTTATCAAGTCGTTTTTGATGGAGTTCGCGGGAAAATGAAATGAAAAAACTAATAACTGAAAAAAAGACTGCACGACTGCACGACCGCAAGACCGCACGACCATATATGAAACATAAGAAACTATTTGAAAACTTTCCCCCGGTATCCACTGATGAGTGGATGGCAAAGATTAACGCCGACCTCCGGGGAGCTGACTTCCGGGAAAAGCTCGTATGGCTTACCAGGGAAGGTTTTGAAGTGATGCCTTTTTACCGGGAAGAGGATCTGAAGCATCTGAGTCATGTCGACGGGCTTCTTCCCCTGATGTTCAGGAATGGAGAAGGCGAAAGAAATACTTCGGATTCCGGCAGGGCTGCAGCTCAATGGCTGATCCGCCAGGATATAAATGTAAGCGATTACAGGGAGGCTAATCTGAAAGCCCTGGATGTACTGATGAAAGGGGTTGATTCTCTTGGATTTATCATAAGTGATCCTGAATCGGTCAGTGAGGAAAACATCTCGGTTCTGCTCGATGGTATTGAACCTTGCGGAGCAGAGATAAATTTCCTGCCGAACGGAAAAGCAAGGGAGATAATAGCTGCCCTGAAATCCATAATGCAGAGGAAAGGAATTAATCCTTCATCCCTGAGAGGCGCTGTTGAAGCCGATCCGCTCGGGCTGCTGATGGCCGATGGGAGCCTTTGCATACCTCTTGAGGACGGCCTTGATTACCTTGCATCCCTTACCCGCGAGACCAAAGCCTTGCAATCGTACAGGAATATCCGGATCAGGGGTTCCTGCTTTACCGATTCGGGCTGCAGCACCGTTCAGGAACTGGCTTTCTGCTTCTCGATGGCAGTGGAATACCTGGCACAGCTTACTGAAAGGGGAATTTCGCCGGATGATGCAGCTTCGGCAATGAAGTTCAGTTTCGGCATCGGGACCGATTACTTCATGGAGATAGCAAAACTGAGGGCAGCCAGGATAATTTGGGATGTAATTGCAGATTCATATGCTCCGGCTGACAAAAGCAGTTTCAGAATGGAAATCCACTCCGTGACAAGAAAATGGAATGATCAGCCGGAAGATCCATATATAAATATGCTGAGAACACAAACAGAGGCAATGTCGGCAATTATTGGCGGAACCGATTCACTAACCGTCAATCCCTTCGATATAACTACAGGTCAGCCCGATGAGTTTTCCGAAAGGATGGCAAGGAACCAGCAACTGATCCTGAAGGAGGAATCGTGGTTTGGCAGGGTACTCGATCCGGCTGCCGGTTCTTATTATATCGAAGAGCTTACATCACTCATTGCTGAGGATAGCTGGAAACTGTTCCTTGAGATGGAAGATAAGGGAGGATTTCTTGAAGCCCTGAATTCGGGATTCGTGAAATCGAAGATGGAGAACACGATTGACGGAGAAAAAAACAGGAAATCATGAGACCGGTATATAAAGAAAGCGATCTGAAGAACAGGAAACCGGGTATTGTGGATAAACATGCACCCGGTGAGGGAGGCGGACCCTGGATTACCCCTGAAAATATTGAGATAAAGGCATTTTATGGCGGACACGACCTTGCCGGAATGGAACACCTGAATTACGCGGCGGGAATCCCGCCCTTCCTGAGAGGTCCCTATTCGACCATGTATGCAATACAGCCATGGACCATAAGGCAGTATGCCGGTTTCTCAACCGCGGAGGAATCAAATGCCTTTTACAGGAGGAACCTGGCAGGCGGCCAGACCGGCCTGTCAATTGCTTTCGACCTGCCGACACACCGCGGCTACGATTCGGACCATGAAAGGGTGGCAGGCGACGTGGGGAAAGCCGGTGTCGCGGTCGATTCAATCCTCGACATGAAGATACTCTTCGACCAGATACCCCTGAACAGGATGTCGGTGTCGATGACCATGAACGGTGCCGTTCTTCCGGTCATGGCCTTTTACATAGTTGCCGCCCTTGAACAGGGAGCCTCTTATGAAGAGCTTTCCGGAACTATCCAGAACGACATCCTTAAAGAATTCATGGTGAGGAATACCTATATATATCCGCCTGAATTCTCTATGCGCATCATTGCCGACATATTTAAGTTTACCTCTCAAAAGATGCCTAAGTTCAACTCCATCAGCGTATCGGGCTATCATATGCAGGAGGCGGGGGCTACATGCGACATAGAACTGGCCTATACCCTTGCCGATGGTCTCGAATACCTGAGGACGGGCATCAATGCAGGTCTCGACATAGATAAATTTGCCCCGAGGATCTCATTCTTCTGGGCAATCGGGATGAACCATTTCATGGAAATCGCCAAGATGAGGGCTGCAAGGATGCTCTGGGCAAAAATCGTAAGCGGATTCAATCCGAAGAACAAGAAATCGCTGGCGCTGAGAACCCACTGCCAGACATCAGGATGGAGTCTTACGGAACAGGACCCTTTCAATAATATAGGCCGGACTACTATCGAAGCACTTGCAGCCGCCCTCGGGCATACCCAGAGCCTTCACACCAATGCCCTCGATGAAGCCCTTGCTCTTCCGACCGACTTCTCGGCAGGTATTGCACGGAACACGCAGAAATACCTGCAGGAGGAAACCAATATCTGCAGGGCTGTTGACCCCTGGGCAGGTTCATATTATGTCGAAAGCCTTACAAATGAAATAGCCCACAGGGCGTGGGAGCTTATCGAGGAAATAGAAAGCCTCGGAGGTATGGCCAAAGCTATTGATTCGGGAATTCCGAAGATGAGGATAGAGGAAGCAGCGGCCAGGACCCAGGCAAGGATAGATTCAGGCCTGCAGACTATTGTCGGTACCAACAGATACAGGCTTGAGAAAGAGGAACCGCTTGAAATACTCGAGGTCGACAACAGCGCCGTCAGGGATGCGCAGGTAAAGCGACTTCAGAAACTGCGCGCGGAAAGGAATGAGGAAGAGTGCATGGCAGCCCTTGAAGCAATAACCAGATGCGCTGAAACCGGCGAGGGAAACCTTCTGGAACTATCCGTGAATGCAGCTATGAAAAGAGCAAGCCTCGGAGAAATTTGTTATGCATGTGAAAAAATAGCAGGAAGATACAAAGCAGTGATACGTACAATTTCAGGAGCCTATTCTTCGGAATACAAATCAGGCGATGAATTCGATGAAGCCAGGGCGATGGCTGCCAGATTTGCCGAAAAGGAAGGCCGCCAGCCCAGGATTATGGTCGCCAAGATTGGCCAGGATGGCCACGACAGGGGAGCCAAAGTGGTGTCGACAGCTTATGCCGACATAGGATTCGATGTCGATATCGGACCGCTTTTCCAGACTCCCTCCGAAGCAGCACGGCAGGCAGTGGAAAATGATGTCCATGTAGTTGGAATATCAAGTCTGGCTGCAGGTCATAAAACGCTTGTCCCACAGGTCATTGAAGAACTGAAAAAACTTGGAAGGGAAGATATTCTCGTAATTGCCGGAGGCGTTATCCCACCTCAGGATTACGAGTTCCTGTATGATGCGGGAGTGGCGGCAATATTCGGTCCGGGTACCTCAGTGGCCGTTGCGGCAAAGCAGATACTTACGATACTTCTCCATGTAAGCGAATAAGAATGGAAGTACATATTCTGAACGGATATAATTAAACGATTGCCAAATGATGAATACAGGTATTATCGATAACTCATTCCCAACTTTCTCTCATGGTGGAAGGAGCTCCGGCGGGAGGGTTAAATTTTCATCCCTGATGAGAGGAAGCTTAACAGTCATATTGCTTGTAGCATTATTTGCATCTTCGTGCAGAAGCTCACGAAACACGGCGGAAATGCTTAGTCCTGAAGCTGAACAGCAAAGTGAAAACCGGCAGGTGAATTATGCCGATCCTTCAACATGGCTTCTCGGATATATTAACCCGGGAATGTTCCTAAACCATCCCCATTCGGAATGGTATATCGGCGGCAGGGAGGAATACAAGCCTGACGGAGCGGTTATTGAAAAACTTGTGCCGGCGATCGGTGACGAATTGTCGATACTGGTTGTAATCGGTACCTGGTGCCCTGACAGCAGGAGAGAGGTCCCCAGGTTTATGAAGATAGTTGATCAAACAGGTTTTCCGGCCGAAAGGATGACCTTCGTGGGTGTCGACATTTCAAAACTTGCCCCGGTGGGAGGCTATGACACACTTAATATTGAAAGGGTGCCGACTTTTATTTTTCTGAAAAATAAAGTTGAAGCCGGACGCATCATTGAAACTCCGGTTACGTCTTTAGAACAGGATATGCTGAATATTCTGACAGGAATGAATAAAGAAAACAACTGAAAGTCATGGAAGATTTCACAAACAACAGCGGACAACCCGGCGGACAGTATCCGGGACAGACACAAAGAACGTCCGGGCAGACTCTTGGGATAGCTGCACTTGTAACTGCAATCGTGACTTTTGTCATCGCGGTTATCCCGTGCGTGGGACTCATCGCGGTTATTCCGGGTATAATAGCCGTAGTGCTTGCTTCGGTAGGACTGACCCAGGCTGCAAGAGATGACTCATCCCGCGCTATCCCTCTAGCCGGTCTTATCCTAGGGGTTGTGGCAACACTAATTTCAATATCCCAGATTATGGTGGTGGGCCAATTAAGTGACAGGTTCAACAAGCAGTGGGGAGGTGATATCGAAAACGTCATAAAGGATGTCAGGAAAGATGTTCTTGATAAACTCGAGGAAGCCAATGTTGATATCAGCGTGGAGAACGGTGATGAATCAGTGACTATACAGATTAAAGAAGGAAGGGAGGATCGCAGGCGCCAGCTCGAAGAGCTTGAGGAAAGCAATACCGTGAGCAATGACACTCTCGACGCGAAGGAGTGATGCCTTCCTGAATCTGAAGAGAAGACAGATCTTCGAACCGTACATATGTGTCAATATCGCACTGACAGTTGTTCTGCTTTTCGTATTTTTCTATTCTGCTCTCTTCTCTCCGGAAAAAGATAATTACCCGGTGGTCTGTATACATGAAAGGCTCACCGGCGAACCATGCGCTTCATGCGGATTGTCGCACGCTTTCTCCCTTATTCTTCAGGGAAGGATCAGCGAAGCCTACAGATGGAACAACAACGCGATGAGGGTCTTCATATTCTTTGCCGCACAGCTGATTATGAGAATTGTGTTTTCGGTTTTTTACCTGCGGCATCCCGAAACAGTCAGACAGCTGATTGTTTACGATATAGTTGTCTCCTCGACAATTTTCCTGATAGCATTCATGCCGTTCATAAAATGGATACTCAGGTTTTTGTGACCGGAAAATGACGGCATCAGGAGAACACCGCGCGCCGCGTACCCCGATTTATATTTTAGTCCAGATCATTCAGAATATCATACAACAGACTGCTTTCGAAACCTTTCGAAAGACCGTAACGTAACAATTTGCCCTTCAGGTCGTACTGGTTCTTTGCCTTTACCGACTTGCGGCGGGAAAGAATCATGTCCTTTATCATTTGTCTATACTCTTCTTCATCCAGGAAGGACAGCGCGGAATCGATTATTCCGGAAGGTATTCCCTTTGCCTTCAGCATGGCTGCTATCTTAACCCTTCCCCATTTGTTGTGACGGTACTTGTCCCTGACATAAGCCCCGGCATACCTTTCCTCGTTTATGAAGTTTTCCTTTATTAGTTTCCTTATGACCTGCTCTGACGCGGTCTGACCGAGGCCCCACGATTCAAGCTTTTGCCTGATGTCGGAGATGCAGTACTCGGCTTTGGAACACAAGTTCATCGCCCTGTTCAGTGCTTTCTCTGCCTGGCTTTTCTCAGGCTTTTTTCCTTCCTGCCGCGAAGCGGGGTTTTCCATAGATGTCTTTTATTATCCGGATTTCAGAAAAATCATATTTTTCAAACAATTCGCGCATGGCGTCTCCCATCGATTCATTGATCTCAAAATAAACCATTCCACTCTTAAACAGCTTTTCCCGCGAGAGATCCAGGATTGCACGGTAGAACCTGAGAGGATCGCCATCGGGAACAAACAGGGCTTTCCATGGTTCATAACCGAGTACATTATTCCTCATAAACTTTTTCTCCGACTCTCTTATATAGGGAGGATTGCCGGTAAAGATTCCTGCCATGGGCAATAGTCCGGGCAGTTTGGCTGAGAGGATGTCGGCATTTATAAAATCAACTGTGGCATTGTTCAGAGAAGCATTCCGTTCAGCTGTTTTCAGAGCGTTCTTTGAAATGTCAACAGCAGTCAGGCTTGCCGACGGGAGATTGACAGCAAGAGCTATTGCCAGACAGCCTGATCCGGTCCCGAAATCAATTATCCGGGCATTGGTGTTCCTGTTCTCCCTGATGACAATATCTGCCAGCTCCTCTGTCTCGGGCCTGGGGATCAGTACATGCCTGTTCACCATGATTCTGCAGTTGTAAAATTCCGTTTCACCAAGAACGTATTGAACCGGCTCGCCTGCAGAGAGCCTGCGACAGTAACTTATAACCCTCTTTTGATATGAATTGCCTTTAAGAGGCTCGTTCTCCCTGAGCATTAGAGCCATCCTGCCGGCTCCGAATATTTTTTCCGTCACCAGATGAGCAATAGCCAGTGCCTCCCGCCCGGGATAAAGTCCTGAAAGTTCCCGGGAAATATAGTTCCTTATTTCTTTTATTGTTTGTAATTTAACAGCCATAACCCAAAATTAGCATTTTAGCTTTAATGGCAGGAGCAGATCATCTTAAATTCATGAAACGATGCCTTGAACTGGCATCAAAGGCAGAAGGACTTACTTACCCGAATCCTCTTGTGGGAGCGGTAATTGTTCATAATGGCAGGATAATAGGTGAAGGATATCACGTGAAAGCCGGCAGCCGTCATGCCGAAGTGCTTGCAATTGAATCGGTGAAAGACAGGGAACTTCTTTTCTCTTCGACACTCTATGTCAATCTTGAACCCTGCTCGCATTATGGCAAGACACCGCCATGCGCCGACCGGATCATTACTGAAGGGATTCCGGTTATCGTTTCAGGAGCCACCGACACAAGCACCAAAGTTTCAGGAAAGGGTTTTGCAAGGCTCAGGGAAGCCGGTTGCAGGGTTATCACTAACATTGCCTCTGAAGAGTGCCGGTTTATCAACCGCAGGTTTCTCACATTTCATGAAAAGAGGAGACCTTACATAGTCCTTAAATGGGCACAGAGCGCCGACGGATTCATCGGACGCGACAAGGAGAGGAGAATGACGGAAGGCCCCTTATGGATAACCGGCAATTCCGAACGGATACTGGTTCATAAATGGAGGGTAACGGAACAGGCCATACTTGTCGGAGGAGAAACAGTGAGAGCCGACAATCCCAAACTGAATGTACGGGAATGGACAGGAAACAGTCCCATAAGGCTAATTCTTTCAGGATCGGGCAACCTGCCTTCAAACCTGGCCATGAACGATCTGATCGGACCCCAGGTGGTATTCACTTTCTTTCCCGATAAAGTGAATATGCCGCGATCGGTGGTTGTAAAGCTGAACAAAAATGAACCTTCGGCTATCCAGGTACTCGATTATCTGTACAAATGGGGGATACAGTCATTGTTAATTGAAGGTGGTTCGACGGTACTTAATCATTTCATGAGTCTAGGCCTGTGGGACGAGGCCAGGGTTTTCCAGGGATACCAGGTACTGGGCAGCGGCGTAAAGGCTCCCGGGTTAATGGGGAGGCTTATAAGTCAGCAGGTCTTCAGCAACAGCCGGCTGTACATATTTATAAGGGAAGAGAGAAGGAGATAGCCTGAACCAATGCTTGATCAGATTCTTGCGATTTTTCTCGGATCGTCTGTCCAGCCTTTGTAGTTGTTCAGGGCTAAAATTACTTCTTCGGGAGTTCCGGCAAGAGTCCACATGTCCCTATGCACGGTTCTCATGAAATTTCCGCGGATCATCTTATCCAGCATTCCGATCAGAGGATCGTAAAATCCAAGAGTGTTCAGTATTACGAGCGGACCATGAAACAGCCCCAGTTGTTTAAGCGTGATGGCTTCGGTCAGTTCCTCCAGGGTCCCTATGCCACCGGGAAGGGCTACAACAGCTTCCGCCCCTTCGAACATCTTCCTTTTTCGTTCCCCCATGTCGGAGGTCACAATCATATCGCTTACTTTAGGATGCCCCCACCCTTCCTCTTTCATGAAGGCCGGAATAACTCCGGTGATGCTGCCGCCGTTTTCCATCATAGCGTCGGCAAGGGCACCCATCAGACCGATGCCTCCGCCCCCGTATATTACATTTATCCCCGACCGGGCAAAAAGAGTGCCCAGCAGGGATGCTGCCTCAAAATATCGGGGGTCTATGCGACTGCTCGAGGCAGCAAAAACACAGACTGTCATCTGAAAAGGGGCTATTGGAGAATGGCGTTTATCTTGTTCACGAAGTTCATCTTCGGCACAGCTCCTACCTGTTTGTCAGTGACTTTTCCCTCTTTGAAGAAAAGAACCGTAGGAATATTCCTGATGCCAAACCTGGCAGCAACGCCCGGACTGTTGTCAATATCACATTTTGTAACCACGAGCCTTCCCGCGTATTCCTTTGAAAGATCTTCTATAATGGGAGCGATCATTCTGCAGGGTCCGCACCATTCAGCCCAGAAATCGACCATTACGGGAAGTTCCGATTTTAAGACCACCTCGTCGAAGTTGCTGTCATTTACCTCTAATGCCATTTCTTTAATGTTTTTGATATAGTTGAATTCCGAGTTTGTAAAGATATTGATATTTTATTAATGCTGCCGGTCAAATACGCTATCCCGTACACAAGAATTCACTTCCTGTTTTCCTGTTTCCGCCATCAGTTTACCTTGTAGTCAATTCCCGGATAATCATCGAGAAACGCGAGCAGTTCATTGTTAAGCCTTACCCTTATGCTGCGCGAAAACATGGAAAGTGAGATCTTGTCTTCCGAATCCCAGAAATGGAACCTCAGTTCGGTTGAGCCTTTGTTTTCATTTACCAGGGTCATCAGTTCATGTGTCATTTCACTTGAGATATCCTGTGGATTGATATTGATGGTCACTGATTTTATCAGTTCATCCTTCACGCTCGACAGCAGGTTTATCGTTTTTATACGGAACTCAAGCTCATCAGGGCGGTATTTTCTTTTCTGAACCCTCCCTTTTACCAGAAGGTAATAGCCGATAGTGAAGAATTTGCTGAGTTCCAGGTACTCCTTGTCGAAGAGGATAAACCGGAATGAATCGGTATAGTCCTGCAGGGTAAAAGACCCGTATGGTTTTCCGTTCTTGCTTGTACCGCTTTTGGTATCTATCACCATACCTGCCACCGTAACGTCGCGTTCGTTATATTCGCTCAGGTTTTGAAGATCGGCCAGTGTTGCTGTTGTGAAAGTTTTTATCTCGAGTTCAAAGTCATCGAGGGGATGAGACGACAGATAGATGCCAATGACCTCTTTTTCGCGATTCAGCTTTTCGAGTTTCGGCCAGTCGGCACAGGCCTGTGGCTCGGGCTTAGGGATGTCGAAACCTTCTGCCTCTCCGAACAGGGTCTGCTGACTCGAATTTTTAATCGTCTTGACGTTGTTGCCATACCTTATCAGGTTCTCTATAAAGGTTAAGCCTTTTGTGTCGGTGGCGAAATACTGAGCCCTTGAGATGGAATCGAAACAGTCGAAAGCGCCTGCAACTGCCATTGCCTCAAGGTTTTTCTTATTGAGGGCATTGAGGTTTACCCTTTCGACCAGATCATAAATGCTGCTGTAAATCCCGTTCTGCTCACGTTCGGTGATAAGCTGCAAAACGGCACTCTCACCCACACCCTTGATTCCTCCAAGGCCAAACCTGATGTTGCCGTCCTTGTTTACGGTGAATTTAACATTACTCTCATTTATATCGGGTCCCAGTACTTCCATTCCCATCCTGCGGGTCTCATCCATGAAGGTTGTTATCTTCTTAATATCGTTGATGTTCCTGCTCAGGACCGCGGCCATGTACTCGGCAGGGTAATTGGCCTTGAGGTAGCCGGTCTGGAATGCAATCAGTGCGTAGCAGGTGGAGTGCGACTTGTTGAAAGCATAGTGGGCGAAAGCTTCCCAGTCGGACCATATCTTGTCTATTATGGCTTCATCATATCCATTTTTTTTGCAACCTTCCCTGAACTTGATGTTCATCTCGTCCATGATTGATTTCTTCTTCTTTCCCATTGACTTCCGGAGGTTGTCGGCCTCGCCCTTGGTGAAGCCCGCCAGCTCCTGGGAAAGAAGCATCACCTGCTCCTGGTAAACGGTTATGCCGTAGGTATCCGTAAGGTACTTTTCCATTACAGGAAGAATATAGTTGATGGGCTCCAGACCGTGTTTCCTCCTGATGTACTGGGGGATGTGATCCATGGGTCCCGGCCGGAACAGGGCGTTCATAGCCACAAGGTCCTCAAAGCGGTTTGGCTTCAGCTCCCTCAGGTAACGTTTCATACCGGTTGATTCAAACTGGAAGATGCCTGTCGTCTCACCGTTGCTGAACAATTCAAAAGTCTTCATGTCGTCGAGAGGAAGATTGTCGATATCTATTGCTATTCCTCGTGACCTCCGGATGTTTTCAACACAGTCCTTTATTATTGACAGAGTCTTCAGCCCCAGGAAATCCATTTTCAGAAGTCCCACCTGTCCAACCTGGTTCCCATCGTACTGGGTTACATACAGGTCGGTGTCCTTTGCCGTGCTAAGGGGTACATAGTTGTCGAGCGATTCTTTTCCGATTATTATTCCACAGGCATGAATGCCGGTTTGCCGCACCGATCCCTCCAGTACTTCTGCAAACTTCAGAGTTTGGGCAATGAGCTTGTTGCCGGAGTTTCTTTCCTTTGCCAGTTCCGGAACTTCGGAATATGCTTCCGCGAGTTTTATTCCGGGCTTTTCGGGAACCAGCTTGGCCAGCCTGTCGGCATCGGGAAGAGGAAGCTTCTGAACCCTTGCAACATCCCTTATGGCTCCCTTTGCTGCCATGGTGCCAAATGTGATTATATGGGCAACCTTGTCGTGACCATACTTGTTCACCACATATCTAAGGACATCCTCCCTTCCGTCCTCATCAAAGTCGATGTCGATATCGGGCATCGAGATACGGTCGAGATTGAGGAATCGTTCAAACAGCAGGCCGTATTTTATAGGATCTATGTCGGTTATTTTCAGACACCAGGCAACTGCTGAACCCGCAGCCGAGCCTCTGCCGGGGCCAACTGAGACACCCATCTCGCGCGCTGCCCTGAGAAAATCCTGAACAATAAGGAAATATCCCGGGAAACCCATTTTCGCTATGGTGTCGAGTTCAAACTCCAGGCGCTCGGTTTGTTCATCCGTGAGAGTTCCCCATCTCTCCTTCGCACCCTTGTATGTAAGGAACCTGAGATATTCATTTTCGTCACTGAAGCCTTCGGGTAGTTCAAAGTCGGGCATGATAGGATCGTGGTCGAGATTATACTCCCCGATCTTTTCAACCAGCCCGGCCACATTGTCTATTGCTTCGGGTATGTCGCTGAAGATCATCCTCATCTCCTCTTCGCTCTTCAGGTATTCCTGGCGCGAATACCTTAGCCTGTCGGGATCGTCAATGTCTTTTGCGGTGTTGATGCAGATAAGACGGTCGTGAGCCTCCGCATCCTCAGCATTGATGAAGTGAACGTCGTTGGTAGCAATGATCTTTACATTGTGTTTCTCAGCAAGTTTCCTGATGCCCTCTATTACCAGCTGTTGTTTGGGAAAAACGCCGCGGTCAGCTTCCGGATCATGAGTCTCATGCCTCTGTATCTCAAGGTAAAAGTCATCGCCGAACAGATCGATGTATTCCTTCAGCGCTTTTTCTGCCGAAGCCATCGATCCATTGAGTATCTCATCCGGAATCTCTCCTGCAAGGCATGCCGACGATGCAATAAGTCCCTCCCTGTATTGAGCCAGCATTTCCTTGTCGACGCGGGGAGTGTAATAAAAACCCTTTATCCAGGCCAGTGATACCAGTTTTATCAGGTTATGGTATCCCTTTAGATCCTTTGCCAGAAGAATCAGGTGATCACCCGACCTGTCCTCCTTTACCGATGTTCCGCCCACAGGCCGTTTGGCTACATATAATTCACATCCAAGGATGGGCTTGACACCTTTTTCCAGCGCCGTGGCATGAAACTCCTTTACGCCGAACATGTTGCCATGATCGGTTATGGCAATTGCCTCCATACCAAGCTGCTTAACCCTGTCGATCAGCTTCGGGATGTTTGAGGCTCCGTCGAGTATTGAATATTGCGTGTGTACATGCAAATGCGTGAAAAGGGCCATCTTTTATTTTTTTATGTTAATGCCGGAACACAAAATTAGCCAAAAAGACCGACAGGCATTCCAAAAATCCGTCACGAGTTATCAACGCCCGATAATCACCCGGCATTCACTTATCATAACACCCTGCGCCCCGTGCCCCATAGTCTGTAACTCAATTTATTTAGTTGTTTCTTGAAAAATTTCAATATATTTGCACCCACATTTTTAAAAACAGGTTTAATAAAAAGCGTTAAAAACTAAATGGCAGTTAAAATCAGATTAGCTAGGAAAGGCCGTAAGAGAACAGCCTTCTACCACATTGTGGTAGCTGATAGCAGGTCGCCACGGGATGGCAGATATATTGAAAGGATCGGAAATTACAATCCGAGAACTAACCCCGCAACCATCGAACTGGATTTCGATAAGGCATTGGGTTGGCTGCAAAAGGGCGCGCTACCGACAGAAACCTGCAGAGCCATCCTTTCGTACAAGGGTGTTCTGTTGAAAAAGCACTTGCTCGAAGGAGTGAAGAAGGGTGCATTTGACGAAGCTGAAGCAAACAGGAGATTTGAAGCCTGGATGAAGCAGAATGAGGAAAAGATTGAATCCAAAAAATCAAGCATCGAGAAATCGAAAGATGCTGATGTGAGTAAACGACTTCTCGCCGAGAAGAAAGTTAATGAAGAAAGGGCTGCCAGACTGGCAAAGAAACAGGCTGAGCTTGCCGCGAAGGAACAGGCTGAAACAGCTTCTGAAGAAGCACCTGCTGAAGCATCTGCTGAAACATCTGCTGAAACATCTGCTGAAGCTGCCGCTGAAGTCCCGGCTGCTGATGAAACATCTGCTGAAGCTGCCGCTGAAGAAGCTGCAACTGAATAATCAAAGCATTACAGGGAACTTTGGCCTGTGGCGTACAATGCCGGCATATTAATCGGAAGGATTCAGAAGGTCCAGGGTTATGACGGCACACTGTCAGTGAAACTGGAAAAGGACTTTGAGGAAGATATTTCTGAAATGGAATCGGTTTTCATCGAATACGAAGGGAAACCGGTTCCTTTTTTTATCACATCCCTGGAAGATGAGGGAGGCGATACCATCAAACTGAAGCTCGAAGGCTTCGACTCTTATGAGAAAGCTTCGATGTTCAGCGGTTGCAGGGTAAGAATGACCACGGCAGCATCTCGGGACGAAGCCGGCAACAATTTGGAAATACGCGGGTTCACAGTGTTGCTAAGCGATCGCGGCATTGTCGGCATCATAGAGGAAATCATTCAGAATCCGGGACAGGACCTGCTCAGGATACTGTCGCCCGAGAAAAGGGAGATACTTGTGCCGCTTCACAGCGATTTAATTACCGGCATAAACAAAAAGAAAAAGACAATAACAATGAACCTGCCGGACGGGCTCCTGGAAATCAATCTTTAAAGCTGTTATTTTCTATAAGCGGATAATTTTTATTACACCATTATATTCAACCTTTATTATTGACGACGGTGTATTCCTGGTCCGGTCCGTTTGCCGGTAACTTACCACATAGTCGGCCGAATCAGCTATCACTTTGTCTATCTCACTGAAAACAGCCGGTGCCGGTGTGTCGCTGATATTGGCTGATGTCGATATAACCGGTTTTCCGAAGCGTGTAACAAGCTCGTTGCAGAATCCGTCAGAACATATTCTTATACCCACCGATCCGTCACTTCCGCGAACACCCGGAGCCAGGTTCCTCCCTTCGGGATATATTATGGTGAGCGGACTGACGGCAATCTCAGCCAGCTGGTAAGCTATTTCAGGCACACTCCTGACATAGTGTTCGAGCATACCGAATCCGTTTACCAGTACGATAAGACTTCTGCCGTCGTCGCGCCGCTTGATCGAGAAGATTCTTTCAACAGCCTCCTGCCTGGTAGCATCACAGCCCAGTCCCCAGATGGTATCACTCGGGTACAGTATAATTCCTCCCCGCTTAAGTACCTCAACAGCCTTTTTCAGGTCGTCGGCGAATTCGTTTGTTTTGGTTCTGCCGGACATATTTTAATGTAATAATTCTCTACAGTATAATTTTCCTTAGTTCTTCAGGCGATTCGGGTGAAAGAAGGCCAAAGGGAATGTCGAAAACGGTCCTTGCGCCTGTCTGCCCCTCTTTTGCCATCCTTGCTATGGCCCTGGCATAGGCCAGGATAACGCTTGCAGTGAATTCGGGATTGCTTTCAAGATCAAGGCTGAACTCCATTCTCTGCCCTGTCCCGTTTCCGGTTGTGCCGGTCCGTATAACAAGTCCTCCGTGAGGCATTCCTGAATGCCTGGCTTTAAGTTCTTCCTCAGAGATGAAATTAACAGTTGTTTTGTAGTCTTTGAAATAGTCCGGCATCGTAACTATTGCTTTTTCAATGGCTTCACGGTCGGCACCTTCCTCCGCCACCACATAGCATTCCCTGATATGCTTTTCGGATGTTGAGAGTTCGGGATTTTTTCCTGAGCGGACTCTCTGCAGGGCGCTTTCAACAGGTATGGTATATTGAACGGCATTCTTAACTCCGGCGATCTTCCTGATGGCATCCGAATGCCCCTGGCTGACTCCCTTCCCCCAGAATGTATAATCGTGTCCAGATGGCAATACACACCGGCCCAGAAGCCTTGCCAGCGAAAATAGCCCGGGATCCCAGCCGGCTGACACCAGGCTCAGCTTTCCTGCCGCCCGGGATGATTCATCTACCTGCCTGAAATATTCGGGAATTTTTGCATGAGTGTCGAAGCTGTCGACAGTGTTGAACAGCCGCGACAGTTCAGGCCCCTGGAGAGGCAGGTCGGCAGCTGAGCCGCCACAGAGAATAAGCACGTCTATCTTGTCGGTGTATTTTCTTAGTTCGGATATATGAACAAGGGCTGAGCCCGTTGAGGCATGTTCCGGTTCCCTTCTGGTGAAGATAGCCACCAGTTCAATGTCGGGGTTTTGCGCGGCTGCCAGTTCGACTCCCTTGCCCAGGTTTCCGTATCCGGATATTCCGATTCTTATTCTTTCCATTTTTTGCAATTTATTATCTTCTCCCTTCATACTTCGCGGCATTCTTGTCTTTTAAAAAAGCACTTATATGGCAGTCTGCCGGGATTTCCTTAAACAATTCCCTGTAAATGTAATAAAATGTCAGTTCTGTTGCCTGCCTGATGCATTCTCATTTCATTGTCATGAGCAATTCCTGCGAATGTGAGGAATATAGGTTTATTCCCAGCGGCTGCTCCGGGGATACCCAGGGGAGAGTACGCCACAGTATCCAATGTCAGAACCCGAAAACATTAATTACGATTTTTTAAGAGCAATTTGATACGGGATTGTTTTTTTTGCTTGCATAAATAAAAATCTGAATTAGTTTTGTAGCGGCAAAATTTTTTTCATACCGGAACCTAATTTTTCTAATTTAAAAACTGATATCATGATTAGTAGTATTTTTTGGATTGTGCCGATTTCCGCACTCCTGGCATTGCTTTTTGCATGGATCTTCTACCGGGGTATGAAAGCTCAGGAAGAAGGCACCGACAGGATGAAAGAAATCGCAGCTTATGTCAGGGAAGGGGCAATGGCATATCTCAAACGGCAGTATTCTGTCGTATTCAAGGTGTTCATGATACTTGTTGTCCTGCTGACTTTGCTGGCTTATATGGGGATTCAGAATCCTTTTGTTCCTGTTGCATTTCTTACCGGGGGGTTCTTCTCGGGCCTCTGCGGTTTTCTTGGAATGAAAACAGCAACTTATGCATCGAACAGGACTGCATGGGCGGCTTCAAAATCGCTTAACAAGGGACTGCAGGTTGCTCTCAGGAGTGGTGCGGTTATGGGTCTTGTCGTTGTTGGCTTCGGTCTGCTTGACATAGCTCTCTGGTTCTGGATCCTCAATGAACTGGTATTCACACCCGAGCACATGGCTAATGGAATGACATTCCTCGGATTGACATTTGTTCATCCTGGTACTACTGAGCATGCGAAACTTATAGAAATCACTGCTGTTATGCTTACCTTCGGGATGGGTGCATCGACACAGGCTCTCTTTGCTCGTGTGGGCGGCGGTATCTTTACAAAAGCTGCTGACGTGGGTGCTGACCTGGTTGGAAAGGTTGAAGCAGGCATCCCCGAGGATGATCCCCGCAACCCTGCTACCATTGCCGACAACGTTGGCGACAACGTGGGTGATGTAGCCGGTATGGGCGCTGACCTCTATGAATCGTATGCAGGATCAATTCTTGCAACAGCTGCTCTCGGTGCTGCCCTGCCCGTAGCACTGGGCGATATTCAGATGAAGGCAGTAATCGCCCCAATGCTGGTTTCAGCTATAGGTATTATTCTTTCTATTGCCGGTGTTTACTTTGTAAGAACAAAGGAATCGGCAACACCAAAGGCTCTTCTTCATGCCCTCCTTCTTGGCACCGGAGGCAGCTCTGCTCTTATTCTGGTTGTTCTGGCTATTATGGCAGCATTTGACTGGATTACATGGGGCGTATTCGGTTCAGCAGTTTCAGGTCTTCTGGCAGGTGTGATTATAGGCCAGTCGACCGAATACTACACTTCTGATGGCAACAAGCCCACCCAGGGCATTGCAAAACAGGCTCTTCAGGGCCCTGCCACAGTGATTATCGAGGGGATTGCAGTTGGTATGGCTTCCACATGGATCCCGGTTGTGACAATCGTTGCAGGTATCATAGCTGCTTACGGTTTTGCAGGAGGTTTCTCCAACTTTGCAATGGGAGTGTACGGTATAGGATTCGCTGCAGTAGGGATGCTTTCAACCCTTGGTATTACTCTTGCAACCGATGCATTCGGACCGATTGCCGATAACGCGGGCGGAAATGCCGAAATGTCGGAGCTTCCCAAGGAAGTCAGGGAAAGAACTGATGCTCTCGACGGACTTGGCAATACTACCGCTGCAACCGGAAAAGGATTTGCTATCGGTTCAGCTGCCCTTACAGCTCTTGCCCTTATGGCAGCATATTTGGAAGAAGTCAGACTGTGGCTTGGCCGGCTTATCGACAAGGCTCCTGAAGGCTTCAAGCAGATAGGCGATACTCTCTTCTATAACAGCACTGTACCGGCAGTTCAGGACGGACAGACCGCGGTTCAGATTACAAGCGCTTCGGTCAGGGATTTTGCTGCCGCTTACGATCTTACAGTTTTTAACCCCATTCTCCTAAGTGGTGTTTTCATCGGAGGTATGATGGCATTCCTTTTCAGCTCAATGAGTATGAAAGCAGTCGGTCGTGCTGCAGGCAAGATGGTGGACGAGGTTCGCCGTCAGTTCCGCGAAATCCCCGGCATCATGGAAGGAACAGGAAAACCTGAATATGCAAAATGTGTCGAGATCTCAACAAAGGGTGCACAGAGTGAAATGATTGTTCCTTCAATGATCGCGATCGTTGTTCCCCTGTTGGTTGGATGGTTATTCGGCGTTGCCGGTGTGATCGGCCTTCTCGCGGGCGGAATGACCACCGGCTTTGTCCTTGCTACCAAGCTTAACAACGCCGGCGGTGCATGGGACAATGCCAAGAAGTATATCGAACGCGGCTTCCACGGCGGCAAGGGGAGCGAAGCTCACAAGGCAGCCGTTGTGGGTGATACGGTAGGCGATCCTTTCAAGGATACCTCAGGCCCGGCACTCAATATCCTTATCAAGCTGATGTCGATGGTTTCGGTTGTCCTCGCCGGACTGACCGTTACATGGAGCATTCTCGGATAATACGGTAATATGATTTATTGAATATTAATTCCCCTCTCCGTATTCCCGGAGGGGGGAATTTTTTTTGTAATTTTGGTTAAAACCCATGGAATGACACTCCCAACACTGGCAGATATTCAGTCTGCTCACCTTAGGATAAGTCCATTTATCAAGCGGACACCCGTTCTTACCTCAAGCCTGCTGAATAATATTTTCGGCTGCGAACTTTTTTTCAAATGTGAGAACTTTCAGAAGGTCGGGGCATTCAAATTCCGAGGCGCTACAAATGCTGTCCTCTCTCTTGGCCAGGAAAACAGGAAAATGGGTGTCGTGACACATTCATCGGGTAACCATGCCGCCGCCCTGGCCCTTGCCGCAAGGATGAACGGAATAAAGGCCTACATCGTGATGCCTGAAAACGCCCCGTCGGTCAAGAAAGACGCTGTTGCAGGATACGGTGCTGAAATAACCTTCTGCAAACCCACAACGCGGGCACGTGAGGAAACTTGCAAGGCTATCATGGAGTCGACCGGGGCGACACTCATTCATCCCTACGATAATTTCATGGTGATATGCGGCCAGGGAACCGCTTCCCTTGAACTCCTTGCGGAAATAAATGATCTGGATGCAGTAATTGCTCCGGTTGGTGGCGGAGGACTCATAAGCGGAACCTCGACATGCACAAAGGGGATCAACCCGGGAATTAAAGTTTTCGGAGCTGAACCACTAAATGCCAATGATGCATGGAAGTCGTTCACAACGGGAATACTCACTCCTTCTGTTAATCCTTTAACAATAGCCGACGGACTTCTAACCTCATTGAGTGAACTGACATTTTCAATAATCCGCAAAAATGTAGATGATATCATTACAGTAAGCGAGGAGTCGATAATACAATCGATGAAACTGGTATGGGAGAGAATGAAAATCATCATAGAGCCTTCGTCGGCTACCGTGCTGGCAGTGGTGGGAGAAAATCCGGAATTGTTCAGGGGAAAAAAAGTGGGTCTTGTTATTTCGGGCGGAAATGTTGATTTGACGGGATTGCTGGTGTAAATGGCACAGGGCACAGGGCTCAGGGCACAGGGCACAGGGCTCAGAGCACAGGGCACAGGGCACAGAGCACAGGGCAAAAGGACAGGTCTTGCAAGTCGTGCAGGTCATGCAGGTCTTGCAAGTCTCTTATCATGAGGATTTAGCGAAGGTTGCATAGGGTTTGTTGAACGTTGAATGCTAAACACTTAACGAAACTTGCATAGCTGCGAACCTTGAACCCCGAACCGCATACCGGGCACTGCATCCCGTAATATGTTTCTTGAATCATTTCCTCCTGTACCAGTTCATTTACCCTCTTTCCTGTTTCCCCTGCATTCACTTACCCCCTTTCCCGTTTCCCCCAAGGGGGAAATGCCCCTGCTGTTCAATTTGTTACATCAAATAATGAAGTTCATATTTCTTCCCAATATTAGCAGAATCTTCTTGCTCCTTCACTTGGGGGAAGGTTGGGAAGGGGGTAAACAACCATTGACTACCTCAAACCCCAAACCCCGAACCCAATCTAGTTTTTCTTCCTGAAAAAAGCCGTAATCGGATAGTGATCTGAGTACTTCACTTTTTCGATGTTGAAGTGCCGGCATTCAAAGAAATTGTCAAACAGTATATAATCGATCCTGTTCGGGGGGTAATTCCCCTTGTAGGTGAATCCGGCCCCGTATCCCGCACTTAAAAATGCATCATTAAGTCCTTTTCTGATTTTACGGTATGAATATGACACGGGTGTGTCGTTGAAGTCACCTGCAACAATTACAGGGTAGGGCGATTTCCCTATTATTTCCCTGAGAGCCTGGGCCTGGGAAGACCTCTTAATAAAACCTGCCCGCAGACTCGATGACAGGTTTACAATCTCATTGAAAGTATCACGTTCATCTATCCCTCCAAAAAGTTCAGTGATAAAAGTCCTTTCCCTCCGGTGCAGCCTGAACGATTGCAGATGGTTGTTGAATATCCTTATGGTATCACCGTCTGCAATTATATCGGTGTAAATTGAAAGGCTCGACGACTTCTCATGAACAATATCATTCCTTGAGACAATAGGATAACGGCTAAGGGTTACTATCCCGTACGACCGGTTCCTCCCTGTGCGGATTATCTTGAAATGGGAATTGTATCCTTTTCCCAGGGCCGCCTTTATTTCCTGCTGCTTCAGCAGCGGATCGCCTGAAAGAAAAATCTCCTGAAGGCATATTACATCTGCTCTTTGATTTCTGAGCAGCTCAAGTATTTTCTTCTCTGAATTGCTGTTTCCCGGCCCTTCGTAATAATTGAAAAGCCTTACGTTATAACTCTGCACCTGGAAGGTTCCTGTCTTGTCGCCCTCAGGTTTCTGAACTTTCAGATAATTTGAAAAATGAGTATAGCCGGCAAGAATGACAAGCAACGAAATCAGAACCTCCCATTTCAGGTTTATCACCCAGATCAGGCAGAACAAGATGTTGATAAGCAGAAGATAGGGATAGGCAAGACCGAAGAGTGCCGGGAAAGCGATAATATCGGGATTGATATGAACCGAAAGATATGACAATGCCAGGGAAAACGCGAAAAGGACATTGATACCAAGAAGTATTTTGTAAAATGCTTTCTTCAAAGTCTCCGGGATTTCCTGCTAATGTACCTGAATTCCTTCAAAAACGGTAATTAAAAATGATGATTTTTAATCACTGTGATTATTGATTTATGAGTATTCCCGGATGAGTGATCAGTTTTGCTTCTGACTTTCCGAGAAGAGAAGATCTTTTTCCTCTTTGGTAAGACTGTCGTAACCTCCCTTGGATATCTTGTCGAGTATCCTGTCTATCTTTTCCTGACGCTCGGCTTTTGCCTTGTTGTATTCATAATCGGTCTTTTTCCTGCTATAGCTCACCTTCATCTTTTCCTTCCGGGCTTTGAAAAGAGAGGCTATTGAATCGATAATCCTGTTGAGGGTCCTTCCCGGATCCTTACCCTTCCTCAGGTTTACAATGTAAAGGTAGCCGAAGAGTGCGCCCCCCATATGTGCAAGTTTTCCGCCCGAATTGACGGAAAAATCCATAAATGAGGTCAGGACGAAGATACCGACTGCAATCCAGATAATCTTTACCCGTCCGATAAGCAGCAGGTGAACCGGATAATTCGGAACATAAGCCGCGATAGCTACCACGACAGCCATTACCGACGCCGAGGCTCCGATGGCAACCGACTCGGGAATGAGACTGGTGAACACGGGAAAGATGTTGAACGACAGGACATAGACTATTGCTCCGGATATGCCTCCGAGGATGTACACGACAACAAGTTTCCGCTGGTCGAGGTATTCAAGGAAGATCCTCCCGAACCAGTAGAGCCATAGCATGTTGAAAAGTATATGCAGAATGTCCTTGTGCGTGAACATGTATGTTATCAGCGTCCATGGTTTCATGGCGAGCGTCCTGAGCGATGCAGGAACCGCGAAGAGCCTGAGGACCTTCATTGAAAACGCTTCGTCGTTAAAGAGATAAGTAATGATCGATATGGCCGACAGGAAAAGGAAAACCGCGACATTGATGTATATCAGCCTGTTAAGTTTATTTGCATCGCTGAATGTCTTTTTTATGTTGTGCCACAGGGACATATTCTCAGTAAAGTGTTTTTGATGTTTTCCTCCAGTACCTGATCAGGATATAGCCGAATAACATTCCTCCGAGATGGGCTGCATGAGCTATGTTGCTTCCGGGCTGTGTAAGCGCCAGCCATAATTCGATGGCACCGTAGCCGATTACAAAATATTTCGCCCTTATAGGAATAGGGGGGAATAGAAGCAGCAGCTGGGTGTTCGGGAAAAGGACCCCGAAAGCAAGCAGAATACCGAAAATAGCCCCGGATGCACCAACCGTCGGTATGTTAAGTATCATCTGGAGATTTTTCATGGTGACATCGGCATACTGTTTTCCCTCACTCAGAATCATGGCGCCGTCGGCCAGAACAAGCTGAAGCTGATCGGGCCTGATAGCCTTCATCACCTTCGCGTACTGGATTGCTATAACCGATTCATGAACAAGGGCAGCCCCAAGCCCGCAAACCATGTAGTAAATGAAAAACCGCTTTGGCCCCCACACAGTCTCAAGAACGCCGCCGAACATGTAAAGGGCGAACATATTGAAGAAAAGATGCCAGAAGCCGGCATGCATGAACATGTGTGTAAGGATCTGGAATGGCCTGAACATCTCCGATTTAGGAAAGTAAAGACCCAGAACGGCCGTGAGATCATAGCCGAGAACGCTTCGGACGGTCCAGGTTATTACAAGCAGAAGGACATTTATGATAATGAGGTTCTTTACTACCGGAGGCAAAGCCGAGAACCCTCTTCCGTATCCGTTCATCAAATGGATTTTATTCAATAATTGGGCAAAGATACTATTATCAATTTATCCGACAAAGAGCTTACATCCGGATCATATATGGCTTCAGAAAAATTGCAGGGTTTATTTCAGTCGCCTGTCAATCTCATCCATGGTAAGGATGTTGATCACGGGTTTCCCGGTCGGTGAATAGTTGGGAGCCTTGCACAGGAAGAGAGCGTCGAACAATTCCTCCATTTCGTCTTTCATCAGGGGCTTGCCATACGGAATTGCAGATGCGCCTGCCATGGCTGATGCAACTTTTTTCCTTATGCCCGCGGCAGGATCTGACTTTGTTCTCTTGAATTCCTCGAGAAGTATCTCAATCATCATCGCGGGATCGTCGGTACCAATGCCCGAAGGTTTCCCGGTTATTGAAATTGAATTATCATCCCTGTATTCAAAGGCAAATCCCAACAGCCGGAGATCGTCTTCTATTTCTCTGAGGATCAGAATATCAGAAGGGTCGAGGGTGACTTCAACCGGGAATAGCTGGGCCTGGCTGAGACTGAGACGGTTCTCCAGATTTTTCAGGAACTGTTCAAAAAGTACCCTTTCGTGAGCTCTTTTCTGATCGATGATCATCAGTCCCGACTTAACGGGACAGATTATATACTTGTTCTTCATCTGGAAAAACTTCCTGTCGGCAAATACCCTGCTGCTATCCTCCTTATCTCTTTCATGACCTCCGTACAGTTTCTCCCAGCCTTCAGTTTTCTCCCTTTCAAACCTTTCGATAAGCCTGCTTTGAGTCGAAGGCCTGTCATCGCCGGCAAAGGGGTCGTAGTCAGGATTGATCGTGATCGGTGGCGGCTCGGGAATGTCCCGGAATGAGGATATTACCGGAATATCTACAAGCCCTTCACCTTTGAAATCGAGCGAAGGCACTATATTGAACCTGCCCAGGGCTTCCCTGACCGAAGCCATCAGTATCTGCCAGATAGCTCTTTCGTCCTCGAACTTGATCTCCGTCTTGGTGGGGTGAATATTTATGTCGATGGACGCGGGATCGGCCTCCATGAATATAAAATAAGAAGGTATGGCTTCAGGGGGCAGCAAGTTCTGATAGGCTTCAATTACTGCCTTGTGGAAATAGGGATGTTTCATGAACCTGTTGTTCACGAAAAAGAACTGCTCGCCGAATGACCGTCTTGCGTTTTCAGGCTTTCCTATAAAGCCGCTGATGGCAATGAGGGTGGTGCTTGTGTCGAGCCTGATAAGGTCGTTGTTTATTTGCCGGCCGAAGACGGAGATTATCCTTTGCCGTGTGCTTCCCCGGAGAAGGTTGTAAACCTCGCTGTCGTTGTGAATAAGGGTGAACCTGATTTCGGGATGGGCTATGACAATCTTCTGGAACTCATTGATTATATGCCTCATCTCGGTATTGTCCGATTTGAGGAATTTTCTCCTGGCAGGGATGTTGAAAAACAGGTTCTTCACTGAAATGTTTGAACCGGTGGAACAGCTGCATGGCTCCTGTGTCTCCACTTTCGAAGCGCTGATCTCAAGCAGGGTTCCTGATTCATCCTCTTCTCTTTTGGTACGGAGCTCAACCATGGCAACGGCAGCTATGGAGGCAAGGGCTTCTCCGCGGAAACCCTTGGTGCTTATTTTGAAAAGGTCGTTTGCAGTGGTAATCTTTGAAGTGGCATGCCTTTCAAATGCCAGCCGGGCATCAGTCTCCGACATGCCGGTGCCGTTATCTATCACCTGGATGAGAGTCCTTCCGGAATCCCTGATGACGACATCTATTTTCTCTGATCCGGCATCGACTGCATTCTCCATCAATTCCTTCACCACCGATGAGGGCCTCTGAATCACTTCCCCTGCAGCTATCTGATTTGCAACCGAATCGGGTAACAGCTTTATAACATCGGGCATTTTTCATCCTCGTTTTAAACCTGATGCAAATATAGTATATTTGCAATATTGCTTTTGTACAAGGAAATTCGCATTATCAGTTTTCAGCTTTTATTATTTTTGTCAGTGATGCCCCGTATCTCATCAAAATTATCTTTCTATGAAGAAATTGTGTTTTCTTATCGCCATGTTCCTTATCATTCTTCTTCCCAACTGTAAGAGAAAGCAGGATCCGGATACCCTGAAGGTCATGACTTTCAATATCAGGTACGACAACCCGCGCGACAGCATCAACGCGTGGCCCAACCGCGCGGCATTCTTGTGCAGTTTCCTCAAGGAAGAAATGCCCGACCTTATCGGAATGCAGGAGGTACTGAATCATCAGTATGAGTACATCGATTCCGCTCTGACCGATTACAGTTCGGTGGGAGTGGGAAGAAGCGACGGTGTAAAACAAGGGGAGATGAACCCGGTATTCTTCAGGAAGGACAGGTTCGACCTGATACGTTCGAAAACCTTCTGGCTGTCTGATTCCCCTTCGGTGGCAGGATCGCAGGCCTGGGGGGCCGGACTTCCAAGAATAGTAACATGGGTGGAACTGTCGGAAAAAACATCATCAAAACATTTCTTTTTCTTTAATACTCACTTTGCTCACGACTCCGACTCGGCAAGGATAATGAGCTCCAGTCTGCTGCTTAATAAAGTCGACAGCATCACTGCCGGTTTCCCCTTCGTGATAACAGGCGATTTCAACATGCGAATCTCCGCGAAAGGATACGAGATACTCACGGGTCCGTTTGAAAGCCTGCCTATTCTTGCCGATACTTATGCCGTGTCGGAAAAAAGACCAACCGGACCGGCATATACCTTCAACGGCTTTTCCGACAGTATATCGTCGGGCAGGATCGATTATATCTTTGTGCGTAACGGAATGAAAGTACTCGACCACAGAACTTTCATCCGGAAGGACCACGGGATTTACATTTCCGATCACTGGCCGGTAATGGCAAGTGTCTCGCTGAAACCTGAATCCGATAAACCGCTGAGGGTTCCTTAATTCTGCCGGCTAAATAAATCAGGTATTCACTAAACTTTTATATTTTTAACAGTTATTGGCATTCCGTTGTTCCATTCCGGACTTCCGGTACGGGATTTGACGGAGTTCGCGGGTATAATTCAAACAAAGAACAAAAAAATGAGAACAGAAGGCAGACGAAAAAGCGATAATGTGGAAGACCGCAGAGGAATGAGCAGCGGAGGCAGGATGGCGGTGGGAGGAGGCATAGGTACTGTTGTCATAGTGCTGATAGTGCTTCTTCTGGGCGGCGACCCGTCCTCAATAATTGACAATTCCCCTGCAGTATCAACAGAATCGGGTGAATTTACCTCAACTCCCGAAGAAGAGGAAATGGTGGACTTTGTGAGCGTGGTTCTGGCCGGAACGGAAGATGTCTGGGGAAAACTTTTCGAGCAGTCGAACATGACCTATAAGCCGCCCGTGCTCGTCCTTTTCCGCGACCAGGTACAGTCGGCATGCGGATATGCAACTGCTGCCAGCGGGCCGTTCTACTGCCCCGGCGATCAGAAGGTATATATAGACCTTGCATTTTTCGACGACCTGAGCGCAAATCTCGGGGTTAACGGCGATTTTGCAATAGCGTATGTGATTGCACATGAGGTCGGACATCATGTGCAGAACCTCCTGGGAATACTGGGCGATGTAAACAACCGGCGATCAGGGATGAGCCAGGTAAATGCAAACAAACTCCTTGTCAGGCTTGAACTGCAGGCTGATTTCCTGGCAGGGATGTGGGCTCACTACGACCAGAAGATGTTCAACTCCCTCGAGGCGGGCGATATTGAAGAAGCTATGAACGCTGCCGCTTCGGTAGGAGATGACGTCCTGATGAAGAAATACCAGGGAAGAGTTGTTCCTGATGCTTTCACCCACGGTACCGCGGCCCAGCGTAAGGAGTGGTTCCGAAAAGGCTATACCTCCGGCGATTTTGATCAGGGCGATACCTTCAATGCAAACATAAACTGAAAAGCTCAATCCATACATAGTCCGTGTTCTCAGTTCTCTCCGTGCATAGTTCGTGTAATCCGGTGTTCTCCGTGGTTTACCCGTACCCTCCACGGCTAACTTGAAGTGTAAAAACTTGTTTTACAGAGCCTTAAAGCCATGTTATAACATTGTTATAACGTGTTGTTTCAGGCCCGGATTTCATTTCTGCATAGTCTATTAGCTGGTATAGAGTACTCCCGGGCTCCGGTTTTCCCGCTTCACCGGATACAAAATCGAATCTGTTGATAACTTAAATTGTACTCTTAATAAGTTGCCGTGTTCATTTTTTATTATCGGATCACTTAGAATTAGTTTTGTGTCATATCCGGTTCTAAGCAGATTAATAGGGAATCCGGTGTAAATCCGGAACTATCCCCGTAGCTGTAAGTCCCATTATATGGTTCAACCGATAGCCACTGTCCATTTGTGATCGGGAAGGCGGTTGAAACGGGATAAGTCAGAAGACCTGCCGGAAATAAAAATTTCGTAGCTTTCGGGTGAAAAGTGATTGAGTATCTGTACGATACAGACATTCTTTGTTAAAATCCCCGCTAGTTACCATTTATTAACTAAAATTTTTTAAAAATGAATGGTGAACTTCTTTTGTCTCAGGTTATTAAACGTAATGGAGAAGTAGTTGCATTTAATCCTGAAAAAATTGAAAATGCAATTTTTAAAGCAACGCGCGCGATCGGAAAACCTGACCGGTCAAAAGCAAAAAGCCTTACATCAATTGTGTCGGACCGGCTGGCTCTATTATTGAAGAGTGAAACTCTGACTGTCGAACGAATCCAGGATCATGTGGAGCATGCATTGTTTGAGGATGGTGATTTTGATCTCGTGAAAGCCTATATACTTTATCGAAAGCAGAGAGAACTTGTTAGAAACACCAGAGAACTTTTTACAAACATCGAAGTTATTGATAATTACCTTACCGTATCAGATTGGCGAGTCAGGGAGAGCGCTAATTCTTCATACTCTCTTCAGGGTCTGAACCAGCATATATCAACAACAATAACATCTCAGTACTGGCTCGAAAGAATATATCCCGAAAATATTGCTTCAGCACATAAGCAGGGATATTTTCATATTCATGACCTGGGGTTTTTGAGTGTTTATTGCGTGGGATGGGATCTTAAAGATCTTCTTCTTACTGGCTTCAGGGGCGTCGATGGAAAAACACAGACCAAACCCGCTCGTCATTTCAGAACGGCGCTTGGGCAAATAGTTAATTTCTTCTACACGATGCAGGGAGAAGCTGCCGGTGCCCAGGCCTTTTCAAACTTCGATACCCTTCTTGCTCCGTTTATAAGACACGACAAACTGAACTACAAGCAGATTAAGCAGGCCTTGCAGGAATTCCTTTTTAATATGAATATCCCCACGAGAGTCGGATTTCAAACTCCGTTCACTAATATAACAATGGATCTTACCGTTCCCGATTTTCTTAAAAATGAAGCTGTTATTTGTGGAGGTGAAATGCAGGACTCCGTTTACGGCGATTATCAGCAGGAAATGACAATGCTGAATAAAGCTTTTGCCGAGATCATGCTTGAAGGAGATGAAACGGGAAGTCCCTTCTCCTTTCCCATACCCACTTACAACATTACCCGCGATTTCCAATGGGATGACCCTGAGCTGAACGGGATCTGGGAAATGACAGCTAAATACGGCATCCCGTACTTTTCAAATTTTGTCAATTCCGACCTTAATCCTGAAGATGTGAGAAGTATGTGCTGCCGTCTGCGCCTTGATAAAAGAGAACTGATAAAACGCGGAGGTGGTCTCTTTGCATCAGCTCCCCTGACCGGCTCAGTTGGTGTAGTTACCATCAATCTTCCCAAACTCGGTTATGAAGCTTCTTCGGAATCAAATCTCCTTCAGCGATTAAGGAACCTGATGGAGCTGGCAAAAACGAGTCTGGAAATCAAAAGAAAAACAATTGAACACTATACCGAGCTAGGTCTTTATCCTTATTCAAAGTTTTATCTGAGAGATATTTATAAGCGCTATAATTGCTACTGGAAAAACCATTTTTCAACCATCGGTATCGTGGGTATGAATGAGTGTTGCATAAACCATCTCGGAGTTGGGATTGACACCGTGGAAGGGAAAGAATTTGCTGTCAGGATTATGGATTATATGCGTGGTGTATTATCTGAGTTCCAGGAGGAAACAGGAAATATTTACAACCTTGAAGCCACTCCGGCAGAAAGCACCACCTACCGTTTCGCCAGGATCGATACAGTTCAATATCCTGATATTATCACGGCAAACCGGAATGAGTATCTAAAGGGAGCCAGTCCTTATTATACAAATTCCACTCAACTCCCCGTGAACTATAGCGACGACATATTTGAGATTCTCAAACATCAGGATAAACTTCAGACTTTATACACGGGAGGAACAGTGCTACATGTTTTTACGGGAGAAAACAACATTCCCGCCGGTTCCGTAAAAAACCTGATAAGAAAAATAACCGCGGGATTCCGTCTACCGTACATAACACTCTCACCTACATTCAGCATCTGTCCTTCACATGGTTATGTGGCAGGGGAGCATTTTAAATGTCCCGATTGCGGAAAAAATTGTGAAGTTTATAGCAGAATAGTAGGTTATCTGCGACCGGTCAGTCAATGGAACAGCGGGAAGCGCCAGGAATATAAAGACAGGGTTCTGTTCAGGGTAACAGACACGCCGGGGAGCAGGGACACCGGGATTAAAGAGGAAGTGGCAGTTGCCGGGCTGAGCAGTCTGATGCATGAGCCTGAAACAAGGAGATGAGGATAGGGGGTTTTGTAAAAAACAGTCTTGTTGACTGGGATGGGAAAGTTGCTGCCGTAATCTTTACGAAAGGTTGCAATTTCAGGTGTGGATATTGTCATAATCCGTCTCTTGTCCTCCCTGAGCTGATTGACAGAACAGAAGATATTGATGAAAAAACAGTGCTGGATTTTCTTGCAGAAAGAAACAACTGGCTTGACGGTGTTGTCGTAACCGGGGGTGAACCAACTATTTACGGTGATTTGCCGGTATTGCTTGAAGAGATTAAATCGCTGGGATATTCCCTGAAGCTTGATACCAATGGCACTAATCCATCCATGTTGCAAAAAATCATTAAAAACAAGTTGGCTGATTATATCGCGATGGATGTCAAAACTTTACCTGAAAAGAGTTTATATGCTAAAATAACCGGAATCCAGGTCACTGCCGATATCATTGAAAAGATTATGACTTCCATACTTCTGTTAAACAATTCGGCAATAGAGGTTGAGTTCCGTACGACTATTATTCCCGGGATACATGACGAGGCAGCTGTCAACCTAATACGCACCTTGTTGGGAAAAAACAAAAAATACAGAACAAACCAATACAGAGATGGATCAACAATTGAAACATATTTATAATGTAAGCTGAGTTCGGGTATTATAGAAATGCCGGCCGGATCGAAAGGTTTCGGCCGGATCAGTTTCGGCAACCTGTCCCTTTGGCTGAAAACACCCGGATGATTTTCAGGCCGTGGGGGCTATATCATATATAATCAATGTCTGTTAAACTTTAGTTGCAGGTCTTTGTCCTTGTTACATCTTTTTATTATATTTGATACCGTGTTTCGCTAATCGTGCAAGTATAATATTATGTTGGTAAGGACATTCGCCAGTGCCGTAACAGGCATTGATGCAGTTACGGTGACTATTGAAGTCAATGTATCCAGGGGGATACGCTTTTTTCTTGTCGGTCTTCCCGATGTGGCAGTGAAAGAGAGCCAGCAGCGGATAGAGTCATCGCTCCGATGCCTGGGTTTCAGGTGGCCCGGTCAGCAGGTGCTTATAAACATGGCCCCGGCCGATATCAGGAAGGAGGGATCGTCGTACGACCTTCCCCTGGCAGTGGGAATCCTGGCGGCCGATGAAAAGATAGCACCGGGAGAAATCGAATCCTACATCATGATGGGTGAACTTTCCCTCGACGGGACGCTTCAGCCCGTGAAAGGTGTTCTTCCAATAGCCCTCAGTGCAAGGGAAGAAGGCTTCAAAGGGGTAATAGTGCCTGTGAAAAATGCCCGGGAGGCGGCGGTGGTCTCGGGACTGGATGTTTACGGGATGGAAAAGCTCGGGGATGTCCTTGATTTTTTCAACGGATTGAGACAGTTTGAACCGGTAAAGGTTGATATTGACAGCCTTTTCAGGGAAGAAGCAAACAGATACGACATCGATTTCTCGGATGTCCGAGGACAGGAAAACGTGAAACGGGCTCTGGAGGTTGCTGCTGCCGGCCATCATAATCTTCTTATGATCGGGCCTCCCGGTGCCGGCAAAACGATGCTGGCCAAGAGAGTAGCATCAATAATGCCCCCGCTTACACTCGAGGAAGCACTCGAAACCACAAAAATCCATTCGGTTGCAGGCAAGATAGACGACCATACTGCCCTGATGACCAGGCGCCCTTTCAGAAGTCCGCACCATACAATATCCGATGTCGCCCTGGTCGGCGGTGGGACGGTGCCGCAACCCGGGGAAATCTCCCTCGGACATAACGGGGTGTTGTTCCTCGATGAACTGCCTGAATTCAAGCGAACTGTCCTGGAGGTGATGCGACAACCGCTCGAAGACAGGATAATAACCATTTCACGGGCAAGATCGACCTGCGATTACCCGGCAAGCTTCATGCTCATTGCTTCCATGAACCCATGCCCCTGCGGCTATTATAACCACCCTGAAAGAGAATGCATGTGCAACGCGGGGATGAGACAGAAATACCTGAACCGCATCTCCGGTCCGCTGCTCGACAGAATAGATATACATATCGAAGTGGTTCCTGTAAAATATGACAAGCTGGCAGATAATTTAAGTTCCGAACGCTCGTCTGTTGTAAGAGAAAGAGTTGTGAGGGCACGGGAGATACAGGCTAAACGCTTTGCTTCCGTGAAAGGAATATATGCAAACGCCCAGATGACAGCTTCAATGCAGAGAAAATATTGCCGGCTTGATGAGGCCGGCGGGAAACTGCTACGCACTGCAATGAATATCAGAGGCTTGTCTGCAAGAGCCTACGACAGGATACTAAAACTGGCAAGAACAATCGCCGACCTCGCGGAATCAGAAAACATAAGCGCGGAACATATTTCCGAAGCGATCAACTACAGAAACCTCGACCGCGAGGGATGGGCAGGATAAATATGTCAAGCAGAGGAAGTTCTATAAAACCAGTGGTAAAATCATTTTTATAAAGCCAGTGGTAAAATCATTCCCATTAAGGAAAGCTATCTTATAATATTTAGATGTTTTAGACGAATCAGCCTGTTTTGCCGTTATAGAAATATTGCAATTATTAAATATGAATCTGACAAATACCATTCAGGATACAATCAGGAAAGAAGGCCTTATGTTTGTTTTCAGGGGAGAAGTAAGCGAGAAAAACTCTCTTCCTCTGCTTAGCCTTCTTGAAAATGACATGAAGGAAGACTCTTTCAATATGGTAGGGCGAAAGAGACTGTTCATGTACGTTCTCGAAAGCCTGCAAAACATTGTCAAGCACAGCGGGAACATGGACCATCCTGTCATGCCCCTGGTTTCATATTCAAAAACCGATGGCGGCTATACCATTACAACCGGGAACCTGATTCCTGATACCCAGTCGGAATTGCTGGCTTACAAGCTGGCAAAGGTTAATTCGCTGAATGCCGCCGAGATAAAGGTTTTGTACAAGCAGATTCTCAAAACCCCCGGTTTCAGCAGAAAGGGCGGGGCTGGTCTGGGACTCCTGGAAATGGCCCTGAAGACGGGTAACAAACTAGATTATGATTTTATTCCCATCGGGGGAGGGTTGTCATATTTTGTTCTGAGCAAAACCGTCGATTCAATAGGTATGGGGATAAGCAAGGGGCAGGCCAGCGAAAGATTCAGTGGCCTGCCGGTATTCGGACTCGAGAGAATGCTGGCGGAAAACAATGTTCATCTGATGTGGTCGGGCCATATGAATTCCGGAATAGGGGAGGAAGTGCTGTCAATAACCGAAGCCAGGCTTACTGATGAAGATGTTGACACAAGGCTTAGAAAAAAGGTTTTCAATGTACTGGTCGAGATTCTGGAGAATGTGTCGAAATACAATCCGGGAAAAGAAGCTGAGCAGAAGTTTGGAATGCCTCTTGCGATGGTAAGGCTCACGAAAGGAGAATTTATCGTGACAAGCGGGAATCTTGTTCCGGTAACAATGACGGACGCCCTGAAACAAAAGATCGACGATATAAACAGTTTTAATCCGGATGAACTGAAAACCCTTTTCTTTGCATCTCTTTCGGCCCAGACTATTGAAAGCGACAGCACGGGGAATATGGGACTTATTTCAATGGCCAGGAAGTCGGGGAGCAAACTGGAATACCTGTTCAGGAAAGTCAACGATGATTATTCCTACTTTATACTTTCGGTAAGGGTGGAGAACACGAACGGGTCAACTGAAGCTCTTCAGGCATAGCTCGCTGCCATCCCATTCCGCGTAACTTCCAAGACTGAACCAGTCGCCAAGAATAACTATCCGGCCATTGTCGCCGTTGTTGAAGGTCATTGGCATATGCCTGTGCCCAAAGACAAAATAATCCATGTTTTCCTTTTTCATCACCTCGCGTGAGTATCGGAGAAGATCCTCCCTGTCTTCCCCCATGAAATCCATGGATATGCCTTTGGCAAACCTCGAATGTTGCGACCAGTTGAGGCCAATGCTTATCCCAATCCTGGGGTGAAGCATTGAATATAGAAACTGCAGGGTTTTGTTCCTGAATATCCACAGAAGGATTCTGTATCCGATGTTTTTGCTTCCAAGTCCTTCCCCGTGGGCAATATGGAATTTCCTGCCGTCGATGGTGCAGGTGTAGGGCGATGTGTGAACAATCATCCCGCATTCGGTTGAAAAGTAGTCTTTGACCCACATGTCGTGGTTTCCGGTGAAGAAATGGACAGGTGTACCCGAATCGGTTATTGATGAAATGGTTCCGAGAAACCTGGTGAAGCCGCGGGGCACAACGAGCCGGTACTCCCACCAGAAATCAAAGATATCGCCAAGCAGGAAAATCTCTCTTGCCTCAGGTGCAATTGTATTGAGCCACCGGACCGCCAGCCTCTCCCTCTCGTCCGGTTCCTTTCCGGCCTTCAGTCCAAGGTGAAAATCGGATGCAAAAAATATTTTCCCGTTCTTTTTCAATTGCCGCCCGGATTATTGAACAACTGGTTGAGCTTTATCTGAAGCGATCTCCCGTGAAGGTTGGTAGCTATTATGGAACCGTCACGGCCGAAAAGATAGTTGGTTGGCAATACCTGAACATTAAAAAGCCTCACGTTCTCAAGAACCTGTGGATCGTCTTCCCGTGTGCTTATCCATGGAAGCTCTTCGAAGGACACGGCCTGCTTCCATCTCTCCTCGTTCTGGTCAACATTGATCTGGTATATCTCGAATCCCTTGTTCCTGTAGTTTTTATAAAATTCCTTCAGTTGGATGTTCTCGCTCAGACATTCTCTTGAATCAACCGACCAGAAGGTCAGCAAAACAATTTTTCCCCTCAGTGATGACAAAGCTATCCTGTTTCCGTTGACATCGAGAAGGTTCGGATTGAGTACGGTTTCCGGTGCATTGCTGGCGATATTCCGGATCTGCCTGGCAACCATCTCATTCATTTCTTTTTTGAGGTCTTCAGCCAGTGCTTTGACGTTCCTGGACCGGGGATAATGGCGTCCGAGTGAATCAGAAACTATCTTAAGGTACTGAAGGTCGCGGTGATCGTACAGTACATAGGTGTTTTCATCTATCCTCTGGTAAACGGCCTTAAGTGATGCCATTGATGAAGGATTGGTTACAATGTATTCGATGTTTTTCTTGCGAAGATCCTGCAGAACGTCAGTGAATTCTTCCTCGAGCCTGCTCCGTTCGGCTTCGGAGCCTTCAGTTCCCTCAAGATTGACGTACAATGTCCTGAGCGAGTCGAGTTTAACCTTCCCGGCAGCAAGCCTGAGGTCGAGAACCCTGACATCCTCAGATTCCTTTGATCCCGAAACCTCATAATCGCCCGAAGTGTTCAGGCCTTTGAAAGTCAGCCTGATTTTTTCACCCGGTCCGGCAATGAGAGTTATGAAATCCGTATCTGAGTATCCTATCTGGTAGAAATCGGTATCCGTTGCCTTAACCCTGAATTTGAAACTGCCGTTGGTTCCAAGCTTTGCCGAATCAATAAAGATCAGCCTGTCAACATCGACCTTGTTAAGCACAAGGCTTTTTTGCCGGGGATTGCTTATATGTCCCGTGACAGTGAATGAGTCTTTGCTGCTGCATCCGGAAAGGAGAAGCGCCGGTATAACTATTATTAATATCTTCTTCATCATCGGACAGAATTTCCTTTAGGATTTGGCGATTTAAAATTAATTGAACAATTCTTCAAGTTTTCTCTGCAATGCATCCCCCCTTAGGTTGCAGGCAATTATCCGGCCTTCCCTGTCGAGCAGGAAGTTAGCCGGGATTGATTCCAGTCTGTAAAGCGGTACCACTGAAGAATTCCAGTAGCCAAGGTCGCTTACATGAATCCAGCCTCCCAGCCCGTCATCCTTGATCCCCTTGAGCCATGCATCGCGTGTCTTGTCGAGTGATACCTGGTAAATCAGGAATCCCTTGCTTTTGTATTTGTTGAACACCGCGACAAGGTTAGGATTTTCGGCCCTGCATGGAGGACACCATGCTGCCCAGAAATCAAGAAGTACATAGTTGCCCCTTGTGGACGACAGTCTGATAGTGTCGCCGCCGGGATCAGGCAGTGCTATCTCGGGAGCTTCAGTGTATTCTCCGCCCGCGGCCGCCTGTGTGCCGCTTGTTGCAAAATAGGCCCGCATTTCGTTTATCTGGTTGTGAAGATCAATAACCGGACCATATTCCGGGTAAAGGCTGAACAGTGAAGAATCGACCTTCAGAAAATACTGCAGGTCTTGCTGAGGATCGAAAACATAAAGTGAGGGAGTGAGCATGGAATATAAAACCGGAATGGTGGCCAGAGAAGAAATATTCTTATCTATGAATTCCTTCGCGTAGCTGTTTATTTCATTCAGGTAAGCATCGCCAAGCCTGTCGAGAGAATCAATAAAGGCAGTCATATCACTCCTTCCAGTGTTGTTGTTAAACAGGTCGTTCAATCCCCTGATCTTGTTCCTGGTACTGAGAAGTTTCTTGTTGTAGTCAGCTATCAGACCGGTGCCTTTCGACCCACTGACAACCACCGGATAATTAAGCGAATCAAAATGAGATGTCATTTTTATTTTCTCTCCTGGCTCAACAAGCATTGTTAGAAAGTTATTTTGATTAATTTTGAGCAGGTAAAATGACGGGAATTTAACCTTCCTTTTGAACTCAAATTTTCCATCATTCGAAACTATGACGGAATCCACATTTAGAAGCGCATCAGACTTAAGTTCCTGCAGGAAAATGTATTGTCCGGGCAATGGATATTCAAGGATACCTGTCAGTTCGACATTGTTGTTCTTGCAGGCAGTGAGCATCAGGATGGCAGACAGGATGAAGGCAGATTTTATGTTCATGCAGGAAAGGTTATTTGTTATTTAGTTTGTTTTATTGAGTTGCAAAGTTATTCTTTTTTTTTCAGGTTAAGCCCTGTACACATTTTATAGAATTGCTTTTGCATGGTTCAATAAAATGAAGTATCTTTTAAAACTTTTATTGACGTATAAAAAAGATTTGCATATGAGTTATATCAAGTTTGAAAAGGCACAGATTGTCAACCTCGAGTTTTCGCTTTCGAGGGAAGTGATAAGGGCCAACCGTGCAGGGTCCTACTCCGCAACCACAATTGTCGGATGCAACACGAGAAAATATCATGGTCTTCTTGTTTGCCCGATTGATGCTTTCGGAGGAGAACGGCATGTGCTTCTTTCCTCTATTGACACCACTATAGTGAATCAGGACAAGAGCTTCAACATAGGTATAAGGAAATACAGGGGAGATTATTACAGCCCCAAGGGACACAAGTATATCGAGGAACTCGGGATGGAAATAATTCCATCAAGGATTTTCAGGGTGGGAGGTGTGAAACTAAAGCATGAAAGGCTTCTTGTTCATTACGAGGAACAATACCTGTCGAGGTACACTATCCTTGAGGCATCGGAGCCGATGAAGCTTCAGATCCGCCCATTTCTTGCCTTCAGGAACATACATGAACTGACACATGCAAATCTTGCAGCCAATACCAAGGTTGAATTCATTCCCAACGGGATAAAAATGAAGCTCTATGAGGGATTCCCCTATCTGCATATGCAATTCTCGAGGAAACCGGAGTTCGTTCATGTTCCCGACTGGTACCGCGGTGTAGAGTACATCGAGGAGCAAAAGAGGGGATATGACTATTCCGAGGACCTTTTCACTCCCGGTTTCTTTGAACTGGAAGCCGGAGAGGGAGACGTCATTGTTTTTTCGGCTTCAACCAGGGAAGAAAAACCAAGCGGCTTCAAGTCGAAATTTACCAAGACCGTCAGCGGCAAAATCCCAAGAAGCAATTTCTCAAACTGCCTCAAGAATGCAGCTCAGCAATTCGTGGAGCGCAGGCAGGGTAAGACCCTTATCATCGCCGGGTATCCATGGTTCGGATCATGGGGCAGAGATACATTTATAGCTCTTCCCGGGCTGGCAACCGCGAGGCCTGATAAAAAGCTTCAGCTTTACCGCGATGTTCTCGACACACAGATCGGCAGTATGAGGGACGGGTTGTTCCCCAATATGGGAAATCCCGATAATCCTGCATTTAACTCAGTTGATGCCCCTCTCTGGTTTTTCTGGGCTGTCCAGCAGTATCTCGAAAACGGAGGCAGCGATGCATGGGAACATTACGGGAACGCGATGAAATCGGTTCTCAATGCTTACAGGGAAGGAACCGGATTCAATATCGGGATGAGGGAAAATGGCCTGATCTATGCCGATGCCCCCGGAAAATCACTGACCTGGATGGATGCAGTGGTGAACGGAGTGCCGGTTACACCGAGGAACGGCTATGCTGTTGAAATAAATGCACTGTGGTACAATGCCGTTTGTTTCACCCTCGATCTGGCACGGAAGGTTAAGGACAGGAAGTTTGTGAAGGAATACGAAGCTCTTCCCGAACTCATAAAGCAATCGTTCCATGAAGTGTTCTGTGATCATGCAAAGGGACTCCTTGCCGATTATGTAAATGATGAAGAAGGAAAGAACTATTCAGTGAGACCAAACATGCTGATCGCAGTTTCTCTTCCCTATTCAATGCTAAGCAAAGACCAGATGAAACGGGTACTGGATATTGCCGACAAGGAATTGCTTACTCCGAGAGGCCTTCGTACCCTGTCGCCCGGAAACCCTCTTTACAAGGGGACATACGGGGGAAGTCAGGAGGAAAGGGATATGGCTTACCACAACGGTACGGTATGGCCGTGGCTACTGGGCCCGTTCTGTGAAGGATGGCTGAAAGTCTACGACCACCAGGGCGTGGCAAGGGTAAAGAAGCTCTTACTGGGTTTCGAAGAGGTGATGAGCGAACACGGAGTAAGCACTATCTCCGAGATCCACGACGGCGACCCGCCTCACGCACCTAACGGAACCATCTCACAGGCATGGAGCGTTGGCGAGATCCTGAGAATAATGGATCTGCTTGAGAATAAATATTAATTGTAATAAAAATAAAACAGGTGTGATATGCGTGTATTAATGTTCGGTTGGGAGTTTCCGCCACATATCTCCGGCGGGCTGGGTACAGCCAGTTACGGCCTGACAAAAGGTATGTCGACACTTGAGGACCTCGAGGTTATTTTTGTCGTACCAAAGGCATGGGGCGATGAAGACCAGACCAGGGTGAAACTCATTGGAGCGAACAAGGTGCCGGTGGCATCCAGAACAATCCATTACAAGGGCTTCAGACGCCCCCTCGAAATGATCGAGATATCCTCAAAGATAGTCCCATACACTGATCCGGATGAATTCTGGGAACGTATAAATGCCGAAACGACAGGCTATAAGATGCTGGTGCAGACCAATGAGGAGGGTACAGTCGATTTCTCGGGAAAGTACGGCAGTTCACTGATGGACGAGATATACAAGTATTCAGTGGTTGCCTCTGTTATTGCCGAGGAAAACGAATTCGACATTATCCATGCACACGACTGGCTTGCCTATCCTGCAGGCATTTCTGCAATGGAGGTTTCGGGTAAACCTCTCGTGATTCATGTTCATGCAACCGACTTTGACCGGAGCGGAGGCAATGTTAACCCCGACGTGTACAGGATTGAAAAACTCGGGATGGATGCCGCATCCAAGATAATCACGGTGAGCAATCTTACCCGGGATATAGTTATCAATAAATATCATATCGATCCCGAGAAGGTTGAAACAGTCTACAATGCTGTTGAACCTGTCAAGATTTCTCAGGATGTTGCCCTTAAAAAGGGATTTGACGACAAGGTGGTTACCTTCCTGGGAAGAATTACCCTGCAGAAGGGCCCTGAATACTTTATTGAAGCCGCGCACAAGGTGCTTAAGGTAATGCCCAACGTGAGATTCGTAATGGCAGGTTCGGGCGACATGATGGAGAAAATGATGCGAAGAGCCGCCGCACTGAAAATAACCGACAGGTTCCATTTCACAGGCTTCCTTAAAGGAAATGATGTATTCACAATGCTAAATATGAGCGATGTTTACATTATGCCGTCGGTTTCAGAGCCTTTCGGAATTTCCCCGCTTGAAGCCATGCAGTCGAACGTGCCGGTTATAATCAGCAAACAGTCGGGCGTGTCAGAAATTCTGACTCATGCCGTCAAAACCGATTTCTGGGATATCGACGCAATGGCTGATGCCATCTACGGAATACTTAATTATCCCGCTCTTTCAAAAATGTTTATCAAGAACGGAAAGGAAGAAGTGGTAAGACTTAAATGGGATAATTCGGCTCGACACGTAAGAGATATTTATTACAGAGTGATTTGGCAAAATAAGAACTAGATATGAGTGTAACAGGCAAAAAAGCAATATGCTTTTATTTTCAGGTGCATCAGCCTTTCAGGCTTAAAAGATACAGGTTCTTTGACCTGGGGCATGACCATTATTACTATGACGATTTCACCAACGAGTCGATCATGAGAAAGGTGGCTGACAACTGCTATCTGCCGGCCAACGCGATAATCCTCGATCAGATCCAGAAAAACAAGGGCAAGTTTAAAGTGACCTTTTCGCTTACCGGCCTTGTGATAAAGCAGTTCCAGCTGTATGCCCCGGAAGTCCTGGATTCATTCAGGAAGCTGGCTGAAACGGGAATGGTGGAATTCCTGGCCGAAACAGAGTCGCACTCGCTTGCATCAATAAAAACGAGAAGCGAATTTGAACATCAGATCAACGCTCACAGGGAAATGCTCAGGGAACACATCGGCTATGAAAGCACTTCTTTCAGAAATACCGAACTGATCTATTCCGACCAGATAGGATCGTGGGTCGCCGACATGGGATTCAAATCGATGCTTACGGAAGGAGCCAAGCATGTTCTCGGATGGAAGAGCCCTAATTTCCTTTATTGCAATTCCATCAACCCGAGGCTGAAAGTGCTTCTGAGAAACTTTGTACTGAGCGATGATATTGCCTTCAGGTTCTCAAACAGGGCATGGGCTGAATGGCCTCTCACAACCGACAAGTATGCAGCATGGATAGCCAAAATAGCACCCAAGAGCGAACTGGTCAACATCTTCCTCGACTATGAGACATTCGGGGAGCATAATCATAAGGACACCGGGATATTCGAGTTCCTGGAACATCTGCCCGCGACAATCCTGAAGAAAACACCATTCAAATTCATGACACCGACGGAGGTGGCGGAAAACCTCCAGCCTGTCTCGGCTATCAGCGTTCCTTCCCCCATTTCATGGGCCGACGAAGAACGTGATATTACAGCATGGCACGGTAATGAACTTCAGGTTGCCGCCCTTGAGAAACTATATAACCTCACTGACAAGGTGAACAGATGTGATGATGTCCAGATAAAAAAAGACTGGGAATACCTTCAGGCAAGCGACCATTTCTACTATATGGCCACGAAGTTCTTTTCCGACGGTGCCGTGCATGCATATTTCAATCCATACGACACTCCCTATGATGCTTTTATGAACTATATGAACGTGATAAGCGACTTTGAGATCAGGGTCAACCGTTTCGTTCCCGACAGGGATAGCCATGCCGAAATATCAAAGCTTAATGAGCTGATAAAGGAAAAGGAATCCATTATCGATGAGCAGAAAGCCCAGATAGACGAACTTAGGAGGAAGTCGGCAAGCAGAAGGAAAACTGAACCGGCAACCGCACCGATTCAGGCGGTAAAGACGAAAACAAAGACCGCGGGAAAAAAAATAACTGCAAAAAAATCGAAGCCGGGAAAATCTTCTAAGTAAATCTGAGTTATAATCTTAAGTGATATAAGCTTAAAATCTGAACCAATATATTGTATAATGAATGTTGAACTAATTTTTGAGACCAGTTGGGAAGTATGCAACAAGGTCGGAGGTATTCATACTGTAATTTCAACAAAAGCGCTGAACATAGTCAATGAGCTTGGCGATAACTATATTACCATCGGGCCCGATGTGTGGAGAGAAGACATTAAAAACCCGGAGTTCATCCCTGATGAATCCTTGTTTCCCGAGTGGAGGCCATTGGCTGAAAAAGAAGGACTGAGAGTTAAAACCGGCCGCTGGAACATTGCCGGGAAACCTATTGTTCTGCTTATTGATTTCACGCCTTATTTCGGACAACAGAATGAGATATTTGCCAGGTTCTGGGAAACATATAAACTCGACAGTATAACCGGACAATGGGACTACGTGGAGCCTGCCCTGTTCGGATTTGCCGCCGGAAAGGTAATAGAAAGCTTTACATCGTGCTACCGTGAACACCATAATATTATTGCACAGTTTCATGAATGGATGACCGGTACGGGAATACTGTACCTCGAAAAATCCGCTCCATGGATAGCCACAGCCTTTACCACCCATGCCACAGTGTTAGGGCGATCGATTGCCGGCAATAACAGGCCTCTCTACGGTAAACTCAAAGAATATAATTCCGTTCAGATTGCCAGGGAATTCAACGTGGTTGCAAAACAGTCGCTTGAAAAAATATCGGCTGCCGAAGCCGATGTATTCACAACAGTAAGCGGGATAACCGCGAAGGAATGTTCATACTTCCTCGGTAAAGACGTCGACCTTGTGACTCCCAACGGCTTTGAGGATTCATTCGTCCCTCCTGCCCAGGAATTCGCAAAGAAACAGCAGGCAGCAAAGGATAAACTGAGAAGTGTCGCTGAGGCAGTACTCGGATATAAACTTGACGAAAACTGCATGTTCATTGTAAACAGCGGAAGATATGAATACCGCAACAAGGGCGTCGATATCTTCATCGACTCCCTCGGAGAGCTTAACAAGGAAGAGAAGCTCAACCGTGAATGCGTTGCATTCCTTCTGATGCCTGCTTACCACCGGGGGCCCCGCGAGGATCTGATAGATATTCTGTACAATAACGGTTCGCCGAACGGGGTCGACCGTTACCTGACTCATTGCCTGCATTATCCGTCAAGCGATCCGGTGCTCGGAAATATAAGCCGTAACGGGCTTACAAATGAAAAGAAAGAAAAGGTCAAGATTATATTTGCACCTTCATACCTGAATGGTAACGATGGAATATTCAACCTGTCGTACTACGACCTCCTTATAGGCTTCGACCTGTCGGTGTTCCCTTCATACTATGAACCCTGGGGATACACCCCCCTCGAAAGTCTTATGTTCTCCATTCCGACCATTACTACTTCGCTCTCGGGATTCGGCCTGTGGGTCAAGGAGTATTGCAAGGACCATGGAAACGGAATTGCAGTAATAGAAAGGACCGATGACAACGAAAAAAGTGTTGTCAGCGATATCAGGGATTTCATAAGGAAATACCTGAGCCTTTCCGAAGGAGAGATCAGGGAAGCCAGGTTCAGGGCTCATGAGATATCCAGGATAGCCATGTGGGACAACCTGGTGAAGTACTACTTCGAGGCCTATAAGATAGCCCTGGAACAGAGCAGTATAAGAAGAGAGGAGCCCCGGGAATTCGCTCAGTTTGTTGAGGCTCCGGGCAGAGAGGTACGGAAACCTCACCAGATACCTGTCTGGAAGGATATTTACATACAGAGCGATGTTCCCGACAAGCTGTCATCGCTCAAGGAACTGGCCAACAATCTCTGGTGGTCGTGGAACACGGAAGCTGAATCTCTCTTCAGGAGAATGGATCCCTCACTCTGGGAAAAGGTTCAGCATAACCCCAAACTGCTTCTTGAAAAGATAGACTATAAACGACTGCTGGTCCTCGAGGATGACGACGAATTCATTACCGATCTCGACAAGATAATGAAGACTTTCAGGGACTATATCAGCAGGCCGTGGGATAAAGATAAACCGTCGGTCGCCTATTTCTCCATGGAATTCGGGATACATCCCTGTCTCAAGATATACTCCGGAGGCCTGGGAATACTTGCCGGCGATTACCTTAAGGAAGCAAGCGATTCCAATGTGAACATAATAGGTATAGGCCTTCTCTACCGCTTTGGCTATTTCAAGCAGAAACTCGGACTTAAGGGAGAACAGCTCACCATCTATGAGGCCGAGGAATTCTCGCGACTGCCCATCAGTCCTGTCAAGGATGCCGAGGGAAAACACCGTACGGTAAGCATAGTCTGGCCGGGAAGAACAGTGAATATCCGGATATGGGAAGCAAAAATAGGCAAGGTGTCCCTCTTCCTGCTCGACACTGATTTTGAAGATAACCTGCCCGAAGACCGTTCGATAACCCATTACCTCTATGGAGGCGACCATGAGAACAGGCTTAAGCAGGAACTTATCCTCGGTATCGGAGGCATAAGGGCTCTTAACGAAATGGGAATCGTTCCCGAACTCTACCACAGCAACGAAGGCCATTCGGCTTTTATCAGCCTTGAAAGAATAAGAAGACTAATCGAGGAGTATCATCTTACTTTCGATCAGGCCGTCGAAGCAATAAGGCCATCCACCCTGTTCACCACTCACACGCCGGTGCCGGCAGGCCATGATGCCTTTGAGGAAGATCTGCTGAGAAAATATATTTCACATTATCATACAAGGCTCAATATAACCTGGGATCAGCTGATGGATCTCGGGCGCTGCCCCGGAGATGCCGACAGAAAATTCAACATGAGCTTCCTGGCAACTTATATGTCGCAGGAACTGAACGGGGTTAGCAAGCTTCACGGCGAGGTTACACAGGGGCTCTTTAATAAACTGTGGCCCGGATATCTTAAGGAGGAGCTTTATATCGGCCATGTCACCAACGGTGTCCATTATCCTACATGGATAGCTCCGGAGTGGCAGGAAGTATACAGGGAACTTCTTGGAACTGCCAATTTCGACCAGACCGACAGAAGCCTCTGGGAGAAACTCTATACTATTGACGACAAAAAGATCTATGAAGTCAAGACTGCACTTAAAAAGAAACTCTTCGTGAACATACGGAAGAGACTGCAGTCTGATATGATCGACAAGCATGTAAGTCCACGCACCCTCCTGAATATAAGCACTCATCTGAACGATAAGGCGCTGACTATCGGGTTTGCACGCAGGTTTGCCACTTACAAAAGGGCTTCTCTTTTGTTCAGGGATATGGACAGGCTGGCAAGGATAGTCAATGATCCCGACAGGCCGGTGCAGTTCATCTATGCCGGAAAAGCCCATCCGCACGACGGCGGTGGACAGGATCTGATAAAGAGGATAGTGGAGATTTCACAGATGCCTCAGTTTACAGGAAAGGTTCTTTTCCTCGAGAACTATGACATAGAACTGGCAAAGCGACTTATACAGGGAGTCGATATCTGGCTCAATACTCCTACCCGCCCGCTGGAAGCTTCAGGCACAAGCGGTGAAAAAGCAGTGATGAACGGCACAATCCACTTCAGCGTGCTCGACGGATGGTGGGTCGAAGGATACCGGGCCTACGCGGGATGGGCTCTCCCCAAGAAAAGATCGTTTACCAACCAGGAACTCCAGAATGACGTCGATGCTGAAACAATCTACAATATGCTGGAATACGAGATAATACCCGCGTATTATTCCGCGGATGAAGAAGGCGTACCGGTAGAATGGATAAGCCATATCAAGAACACCATGGTAAAGATCGCCCCGGAATTTACCATGCGCAGGATGCTTGACGATTATATCGACAGATATTACCTGAAACTGTGGCCAAGAAGCAAGTATTTCAAGGCTAACAACTTCGAGAAAGCCAAGGAAATGGCTTCCTGGAAAAATACCATGAGGCAGGAATGGGACAATATAGAAGTCCTGAATTACAGCTTCGAACAGCCCAATGATAATGTCTATCATTCAGGACATGATTACAGGGCTGAGATAGCATTGAATATAAAGAAGATACCGAAGGAAAATGTCGGAGTCGAATTCGTTTTCACTCAACTTAACAAAGACGGGGAATATGAATTTGTCGACAGCCAGGAATTCAAGCTGGTCAGCGGCAAGAACGGGAAATGCCTGTACAGGGCTAATCTGGTTCCTGAAAAAGCGGGTACCTTCTTTTACGGTATAAGGATTTATCCGAAACACAAGGACCTTCCGCACAAGCAGGATTTCTACCTGCTCAGGTGGATCGATTAGATATCGGTGGCCCTCCTTGTGGGCTCAATCTTTAGAACCAGTCCGGTTCGCGAAGGCAGATACAGATACAGATGAAAAGGCTGGTCGAGTGTCTGCCTTTGTGTTTTTCTTATGGAGGTATAGCTGACGTTCCTTTTTAACCTGTCAAACCCGCCGAATTCGGGATCATCAGTATCCAGTACAATCCGGAATTTTCCCTTAACCGGAATTCCATAATCGGTGAATGACTTGTTAGGATGGAAATTGAATACCATCAGGAACTCTCCCCTGGTGAAGGCAACTATCTTGTCATGATTATTATCATAGATCCTGTTCACGGATCTTTCGTCGAGAATCCTGAATTCCCTGTGAAGCTTAAGCATGGCATTGTCGAACTTCATCAGGAACGAATATTTCAGGTCTTCATTCATGGCAAGATGCCACAAGCGCCTGGCATACTTGTAACTCCAGTTATTATCCTCGCGCGGGAAATCAATCCATTCCGGATGGCCGAACTCATTGCCCATGAAGTTCAGGTAGCCTCCGCCCGAAGCACAGAAAGTGATCAGCCTTATCATCTTGTGAAGGGCTATACCGCGATCGAGAGTCAGGCTGTGATACGATTTTGACATACCAGTGTACATCTCTGCATCGATCATCCTGAATATAAGTGTTTTGTCGCCAACAAGAGCCTGGTCGTGCGATTCGCAGTACGATATTATCTTTTCTTCGGGACGGCGCTGGCTCAGCTCATGTATAAGCTGCCCCATGTCCCAGTTCTCATCAGGTGTGTCCTTGACGAGTTTGATCCAGTAGTCGGGAACACCCATCGAGAGCCTGTAGTCGAAACCGTAACCTTTCTCCCGGCAGGGAGCCGCCAGGCCCGGCATGCCGCTCATCTCCTCAGCCACGGTGATAGCTTCAGGCTTAAACTGATGTATGGTCTTGTTGGCCAGATAGAGATAGACCAGGGCATCTTCATCCTGACCGCCGTCGAAATACTCATCATACCTGGTGAAGTTTTTCTCGAGTCCGTGATCGTAGTAGATCATGCTTGTTACACCATCGAACCTGAAACCGTCGAATTTATACTCCTCGAGCCAGTACCTGCAGTTGGACAGGAGAAAATGCAGAACATGGTCTTTACCGTAATCGAAGCAAAGTGAATCCCATGCAACATGATGCCTCCTTGGTCCGGTGTGGAAATAAAGTCCGGGCGAACCGTCAAACAGCCCCAGCCCTTCTGCCACATTTTTCACCGAGTGGGAGTGGACAAGGTCCATTATAACCCTTATCCCCGATTCATGGGCTGTGTCGATAAGCTCCTTAAGATCTTCAGGAGTTCCGAAACGGGAGGAAACGGCGAAAAAGTTTGATACATGATAACCGAATGACCCGTAAAACGGGTGCTCCTGGATCGCCATCAGCTGTATGGTGTTGTAACCCGACCGTACAATTACGGGTAGCACGTTTTCGGTGAATTCGCGGAAGCTTCCCACCTTTTCATAAGGCGTAGCCATGCCCACATGGGCTTCGTAGATGACAGGGGCAGTCGGCGCCGGCCTGAAATCCCTAATCTTCCATTTATATTCCTTTTCCGGACACCATACCTGTGCTGAAAAAATCTTGGTGATATCGTCCTGCACCAGCCTGGTTGCATAGGAGGGAATCCTTTCACCCCTGCCTCCTTTCCAGTGAACGGAAAGCTTGTACAGGTCGCCGTGATTAAGCGCTCCGGAAGGTAGTCTTATCTCCCAGTCACCGTCGCGGTTTATCCGGCTCATCCTGTAGGCGGACTTTTCCTTCCAGCCGCTGAAAACACCTGTGAGAAAAATCTTTTCGGCATTCGGGGCATATTCCCTGAATACCCATCCGTCGCCGTCGCGGTGAAGCCCGTAGTAGAAATGCCCTATAGCAAAATCCTTGAGCTCGCCGTCACCGCTAAGCTCAGATTCCTTTGCCCGGCATTTTTTAATACGGCTTTCTATAATTTTCCTGAAAGGATTCAGCCAGGGATCGGACAAGTAAAAATCTACAGGATTCATGGTAGTTTTATAAGGAGATACACTCTATAAAAATACAAAATCTAAATTACTTTTTTATCCCGTTTTGAAAGGCTTTCTTATTTTTGCCTGAAGAATAGTTAAAGGACGATGATCTTTCAAGACGGAAATACTTACCCTTCGCTCAAAAGTCCTTTTGTAACCGTTGGGGTTTTTGACGGAGTCCACCTGGGACACAGGGCTCTTCTTGACCGGCTTGCACTGAAAGCTGCCAATGCAGACAGGGAGTCAGTTGTCATTACCTTCGACCCGCATCCGAAGTTTGTGCTACCGGGTCCGAAGGACGACCTTAAATTACTGTCGACGCCTGAAGAGAAAATGGAACTTCTTCTAAAGTCGGGGATAGATCATATTATCGTAATGCCTTTTACCAAAAAGCTTGCCGCCATGGATACCGGCCGGTTCATCAGTGAAATCCTTGCCGGCAGGATAGGAACGGGATTTCTTCTGGTGGGATATGACAACCATATCGGAAAAGGAAGGGATTCCGACTTCGACAGCATAAGCCGGCATGCCGGCCTTAACGGTATCGGAACGGAACAGATTGAAGGCCTCAGGGGCACCGAAGGCATTATCAGCTCCACTGCCATACGCCAGGCCCTCCTGAACGGCAGGCTCGAAACGGCAAATGCATGCCTGGGATATTCCTATTCCCTGAGCGGAGAGGTAATTCCCGGAAACAAGCTCGGCCATGTCCTGGGATTCCCGACAGCTAACCTGAAACCGCCTGACAACAAGCTAATCCCGGCCGACGGGGTATATGCCGTTGAGGTTTATATCGGCAGGGAAAAATACAGGGGGATGCTGAGCATAGGTATGAACCCGACCGTGAACAACGACAGGAAGATCAGAACGGTGGAGGTTCATATATTCGATTTCAGCGGCGATCTTTACGGAAAGACGCTAAAGGTTGTTTTCAGGTTCCGGCTCAGGGACGAAAAGAAATTCGAAAGCGTGGAACATCTTGCCGCCCGGATGAAACTCGACATGATCGAATCACTGAGACTGCTGACCTGAATAAGCCCATTGATTTTATTGTTAACTTTGCGCGAATCATAAAACTGAATAAATGAACCAGATTGTTTCTGTTGAAAATTACCGGGTTAAGGATATCTCCCTGGCTGCTTTCGGAAGAAAGGAAATCGAAATAGCGGAAAAGGAAATGCCGGGACTTCTTGCAATAAGAAAGAAATACTCTTCCCAGAAACCCCTGAAGGGAGCAAGAATCACGGGTTCGCTTCATATGACAATCCAGACAGCCGTTCTTATTGAGACACTTGTAGAGCTTGGAGCCGATGTCAGGTGGGCAAGCTGTAATATATTTTCCACACAGGATCACGCGGCAGCAGCAATAGCTGAAAGAGGAATCCCGGTATTTGCCTATAAGGGTGAATCGCTTGAGGAGTACTGGCGCTTCACGGCGATGGCCCTTACTTTTCCCGGAGGAAAAGGACCCGGCATGATTGTTGATGACGGCGGCGATGCCTCTCTTCTCGTTCATCTGGGATACAAGGCCGAGAAAGATCCGTCTATACTCAACGCGAAGCCCTCAAGCAGGGAAGAAGGAATTATTTTCGATACGCTTAAGGAGATTCTTAAGCAGGATCCGGGTAAATGGCACAGGCTTGTCAGCGAGCTGAAAGGTATTTCAGAGGAAACAACCACGGGGGTTAACAGGCTTTATCAGATGATGGAAAAAGGAGAACTGCTGGCTCCCGCCATCAACGTGAATGACTCGGTAACGAAATCAAAATTCGACAACCTCTACGGATGCCGCGAATCGCTGGCCGACGGCCTCAAAAGGGCCCTCGATGTCATGATAGCAGGAAAGGTGGTGCTGGTCTGCGGTTATGGTGATGTAGGCAAGGGTTGCGCCAAATCGATGAGGGCATACGGGGCAAGGGTCATTGTTACCGAAATAGATCCTATATGCGCCCTTCAGGCATCTATGGAAGGTTTCGAGGTGAAAACGGTTGAGGATTCCCTGGCCGAGGCAAATATTTTCGTAACAGCAACCGGCAACAAGGACGTGATCACCCTCGAACATATGATGAAGATGAAGGATCAGTCCATCGTATGCAACATAGGTCATTTTGACAATGAGATACAGGTGGACCTTCTTAATGAAATGAAAGGAACCAGGAGGGTGAACATCAAGCCCCAGGTTGATAAATATGTGTTCCCCGATGGACATGAGATCTTTCTGCTTGCCGAAGGCCGCCTGGTTAACCTGGGATGTGCAACCGGACATCCTTCATTCGTGATGAGCAACTCGTTCAGCAACCAGACTCTTGCCCAGATCGAGCTCTGGACAAAGCCTTATGAGATTGGAGTTTACAGGCTTCCGAAACATCTCGACGAAGAGGTGGCAAGGCTTCATCTCGATCAGCTGGGAGTTAAACTTACCAGGCTTTCGGAGGAACAGGCAGCTTATATCGGTGTTGACCGGAACGGACCCTACAAACCCGACCATTACAGGTATTGATCTGTTAAAACGGACTGAAAATGAAATATCTGTCATTCAAAAGATTGTTGCCGATAATCCTTTTACTTTTTCTTACCGGCGCGGTATGCGAAGCCCAGAAGGTTAAAAAAGGCAACCGTAATCCCGAAAGGAGTATTTTTGGAAAAAGCCTTAACACCAGGCAGGTGAAATACAGGGAATCTCCAAGCGTGGTCAGGGCAAAGAAGAAACAGGAAGCAGATCAGAAGAAGCTGGAGAAAGAGTACAACGAATACGTGAAAGATCAAAAAAAGCGGGCAGTGGCAATTCAGTCACCAGCCGTTCAGGAACGGATGGCGGCAAACCGCAAGGATACTGATCTGAAGTACAAGGAGAAAAAGAAGAAAAGAAAATCTTCGGAAAAGAAAGCAGGAAGGAAATACCGCTAGGGGAGAAGAGAGTGGAGAGTGGAAAGTTGAAAGTTAAAAGTTGAAAGTTAAAAGTTGAAAGTAGAAAGTTGAAAGGGGAAAGCGGTATGCGAACAAGCACAGGGCGAAAGAGTGGATAGTGTTAAGCGTTTAGTGTCCTTCGAGAAAGATCCCCCCGCTTGAGCGGGGCAGGCTCTCCACTGGAGGGGATTCATCCGATACAACCTTCGCTAATTCCTCATTGTAAGAGACCTGCAAGACCTGCACGACTTGCACGACCTGCAAGACTTATCCCCGTGCCCTGCGCCCTGTGCTCTGCGCCCTGTGCCCCGTGCCGCTCTTATCGCTTGTTGCCTGATTAACAGCACTGTAGTTCATTGTTCGTTAATCGAATGACTGTTATATTAATTGAATAATTCATTGTTAATCAAGTGGATTTTAACAGAAACCGGTAAGCACTAAGCGGGAATCTGCCTTAATTACTTGTTTTATACCAGTTTTAACTTTCTTTTTTTTGGAAATTCATTGAAGCCTTCTTATATTTGTTACTGAAGAGTTCCGGGATTTCCGGGATTCTTCTTGTTTTTGAAATATAAGACAACTAATGTCAGAGATTGTATACATTACGGAAGAGGGTCTTCAAAAGCTCAGAGAAGAGATTGATGAACTCAGGTTTGTTGAAAGACCCAAGATCTCCAAAATGATCGCCGAAGCCAGGGATAAGGGAGACCTTTCGGAAAATGCAGAATATGCAGCCGCAAAGGAAGCCCAGGGTATGCTTGAGATGAAGATCTCACGGCTGGAAGATATTCTCTCGCGTTCAAGGGTCATCGATGAATCAAAAATCGATACTTCGACGGTAAGGATACTTAACAGGGTGAAGATCAAGAATAAAAATAATAACCATGTTATGGAATACCAGATAGTTCCTGAAGCCGAGGCCAATCTGAAACAGGGAAAAATCGCGGTTAATTCACCGATCGCGATGGGACTTATGGGCAGAAAGGCGGGTGAATCCGTCGATATTAAAGTACCCTCCGGTATAATACCTTTTGAAATACTTTCAATATCCTGAAATACTATAGCTATATGGCATCAATATTCACAAAAATAATCAGAGGCGAGATCCCGTGCTACAAGGTAGCCGAGGATGAGAAATATTTTGCTTTTCTCGATATTAATCCACTTATGGAAGGTCATACCCTGGTGGTACCCAAAAAAGAAAATGACTATATATTCGACCTGGATGACGATGATCTGTCGGGTCTGATGCTTTTTTCAAAAAAGGTAGCCCTGGGAATCGAGAAAGCTGTTCCATGCGCAAGGATTGGAGTGGCGGTGGTAGGCCTCGAAGTGCCCCATACACATATACACCTGGTACCCATCAACAGTGTTTCGGACCTTAACTTCAAAAATCCCAAACTGAAACTGTCGGCTGAGGAATTTGAAAAAATAGCAAAGAGGATCAACGAAAAGGTGATACTTTGATTTTAACCGGGATGCTTTTTTCTTTCCCCGCATTTGCATAACTTTAGGGCTGCAATTCTGCCCGCTGCATGAATTATCTTTACGATCTGTGGGATGACTTCATTAGTTTTCTATTCCCCAGGCTTTGCCATGGATGCGGCAATCAGCTTCTGAGGAATGAAAAGGTCATTTGTACCGAATGCTTCGTGCTTATTCCCCGTACCGGTTTCCATCTGATTCCTGAAAATCCTGTTGAGAAAATCTTCTGGGGAAGATGCCCGGTTGAACATGCTGCTGTATTTTCATACTATACCCGCGACAGCAGGATCAGGAGGCTAATACACCATCTGAAATACAAGGGCGCTGCCGAAATAGGAACCGAACTCGGAAGGATATATGGCAATTCATTGAAAAACACTGTGTTTCTGAATGAAATAGACCTTATAATACCCGTGCCTCTTCATCCTTCAAAGCAACGCCGTAGGGGATATAACCAGAGTGAGCTGATCGCCCGGGGTATTTCGGAAGCTACCGGCATACCTGTTGATACCGGAATACTGAAAAGAATAAGCGTCAGTACCACCCAGACAAAAAAATCGAGATACGACAGATGGCTTAATGTCAATGAAATATTCCGGGTAAGCGACAGGGGGAAGACGGAAGGCAGACATATACTCATCGTGGATGATGTGATCACAACCGGCTCGACAATCGAGGCCTGTGCCGCGGAATTGCTAAAGGGTGAAAATATAAAAATCAGTGTTGCCGCCCTTGCCTTTTCGGTAATCTGAAAGTTTATTGTTTTTTGACCCTGCGGGGATTTTTTTTGATGAAGTCATTCCAACTGCCGGACTTCTTTTCCCCTAACGGGTTGTTGGTCTGGTAAAAATGACAGAGCGCGGCAGCAAGTCCGTCGGTGGCATCAAGCTTAACACCCATATCCTTGAACTTAAGTATCTGCATCAGCATGGATGCAACCTGCTCCTTTGAGGCTGAGCCTCTTCCGGTTATCGACATCTTAATCTTCCTCGGAGCATATTCAAAGACCGGGACAGACCGACTTAGCGCTGCCGCTATTGCCGCTCCCTGTGCCCTCCCCAGCTTCAGCATCGACTGTACATTCTTGCCGTAGAAGGGGGCTTCGATAGCCAGCTCATCGGGATGATATTCCTCAATAATCCCCAGAGTGCGTTCAAAGATATGTTTGATTTTAAGGAAATGATCATCATATTTCGAGATGTCGATCGCGCCTATGGTTATCAGTTCGGGATCCCTGCCCGATATCCTGATTATTCCATAGCCGGTGATGGTTGTTCCGGGGTCGATCCCGAGTATGATTCTTTCCTTTTTGATCTTATTCAATCCTTTTCCTTGTTTAGAATTCGGGCCTGGATACAAAGATAAGCTATTAAGCTCTTATCCGCTTTTTTTTGTTCTGGATCAATATTCCGGTTATTATCAGCAACAGCCCTAAAGGAGTTGTCAGATACAAAGGTTCGTGAAGTATGAAATTCACAAAGACAAGCGACAGGAAGGGAGCAAGGTAAACCAGGTTGCTCACCTTGTCGGTCGAGGGAGCAAGCTGAAGGGCTTTCAGCCAGAAGAAAAAAGTCAGGCCCATCTCGAAAAGGCCGATGTATACCGCGGATACCCAGCCTTTCAGGCTTATAATCCCCATTCCCGGCCAGTTGCCGGTCACCGTCATTGCAATCGCCAGATATAGCGATCCGAAGAGAAAGTTCAGGAAAAGCTTTACTGACTCGTCCCGTTTGTCTCTCATGTTCAGGATAAAATACAGGGCCCAGAAGACTGAACTGCCCGTTGCCAGAAGCACGCCAAGGGTGTCGGCACTATTGTGGCTGAACAGCTTTCCCCGCGACGATATTATATATACCCCGAGAAAGGAGATGAACAGGGCCGCGTAACTCCTGGTAGCAATTCTCTGCTTAAGTATTGGCGCTGAAAGAAATACAAGGATTATGGGCCAGATCATGTTCAGTGGCTGGGCAACCTGTGCAGGCAGGAGCTTATAGGCCTTCAGAAGGATAAGATAATATACGAAAGGGTTCATCAGCCCCAGTATTGCTGAACTCAGCAGGCCGGAGGGTGAAGAAGAGATCAGGAGACTTGTTTTTTTCCCGGCAATGATTATACCCAGGAGGGCAAGGGTGGATGTGAAGGATGCTATTGAAAGCATGTGGATAATAGGCATCTCGCCAAGACAGATTTTGAAGGCGGTTGGAATTGTAGACCAGAACAGTATTGCAATTCCGGCATAGATGTATGATAGTCGGGTTCTGCTCATTGTTTCCGCCCTGAATATTGTGATCCTGCCCGCGGATATGCTGCAATCCGGAAATGGAATGAACTTGTGGCAGGTATCAGTTTATAATGTCGAAACCGGTATAGGGTCTGAGAACATCAGGGATGACAATTCCATTGTCGGTTTGATTGTTTTCCAGCAGGGCGGCCACTATCCTTGGCAAAGCGAGGGCGCTTCCGTTAAGTGTATGGACAAGCCTGTTCTGCTTTTCCCCTTTTTCCCTGAAACGGCATTTCAGCCTGTTGGCCTGGAACGACTCGAAGTTTGAAACGGAACTCACCTCCAGCCATCTCTTCTGGGCTGCCGACCATACTTCAAAATCGTAGGTCATGGATGCTGTAAACGACATGTCGCCTCCGCAAAGCCTGAGTACGCGATAGGGCATTTCAAGCTTTATAACAAGGCTTTCAACATGGTTTACCATTTGTTCGAGACTTTCATATGATTTTTCGGGATGGGCTATCTGCACAATTTCCACCTTGTCGAACTGGTGAAGCCTGTTGAGTCCTCTCACATGTGCGCCCCACGATCCGGCTTCCCTTCTGAAGCAGGGTGTGTAGGCGGCATTTTTTACAGGAAGGTCTTCCCCGTTGAGGATGACATCCCTGTATATGTTTGTAACGGGAACCTCGGCCGTGGGAATAAGGTAAAAGTTGTCAAGGCTAACGTGATACATCTGTCCTTCTTTGTCGGGAAGCTGCCCTGTTCCGAACCCCGAATCCTCATTTACTATTATGGGAGGCATCAGTTCAGTGTACCCTGCCTTAACCGCTTCATCGAGAAAAAAGGAAATAAGCGACCTCTCCAGCCTGGCACCCTTTCCCTTGTACACCGGAAACCCTGCCCCGGTCAGCTTTGTTCCAAGGTCGAAATCAATAATGTCGTACTTTTTTATCAGGTCCCAGTGTGCCAGGGCTCCATCGGGAAGAACCGGGATCACGCCTCCCTCACGGACCTTCACGTTATCGTCTGCTCCCTGACCGGGAGCAACAAGGGCGTGAGGCAGATTGGGAAGCTTTATGATTTCGGTTTTAAGCTCGTCTTCGAGAGAGGCAAGCCGCTCCGACAGCGACCTGGTCTCTTCCTTGAGCGACCCGGTTTTTTCTTTTGCCCGGGCTGCCTCATCTTTCCTGCCTTCCTTCATCATGATTCCTATCTCCTTCGATATCCGGTTCATGTCGCCCTGCGCCTGGTCGAATTTCGACTGGATCTCCCGGCGCATCTGATCGAGCTCCAGGATTTTATCAACTGTCTCAGTAGCATCAAAATTTTTTACCCTGAGTCGTTCAATGACGAAGTCCTTGTTTTCGCGGATTAGGTTTATCGTAAGCATCTGGCTGTTGTTTTAATGAGAAAAGGCCTGTAACAAAAATACAAAAACTCCCGGGAATGCTTTCCCCGTAGGAAAAGAATTTCGGGAGTCTGATATTCTGAAAGATACTGTGCTATTCAGTCACAGGTATTACCGAGACGTAAACCTTGTTGTCTTTTTTCTTCCTGAATTCAATCTTACCATCCTTCAATGCAAAAAGGGTGTGGTCGCGGCCGACGCCGACGTTTTGCCCGGCATTGTGCTTTGTACCTCTCTGGCGTACGATTATATTGCCCGCTTTGGCCATCTGGCCTCCATAGAGCTTGACGCCGAGTCGCTTGCTTTCCGATTCGCGTCCGTTACGTGAACTGCCCGCTCCTTTCTTGTGTGCCATATCTCTATAGTATTTAAATCTTTAGTTATTATTCTTTTTTCTTCGGGGCTTTTTTTTCAGCTGGCTTCTTTGCTGCTGCCTTCTTTTCCCCGGGCTCAGCCTTTGCTGCAGTCTTTTTTGCTGTTGCCTTCTTCTCTTTAGGCTTCTCCTCAGTCTTTTCCTGAGGCTTTTCTTTGGGCTTCTTCTGAGGCTTTTCCTCAGCGCTTACTGCTTCCGGCTCAACAGGCTTCTTCACTTTTTCCTTTTTGGGAGTTTCTTTCTTTCCCAGGCTTCCCTTTTCTCCGATACCTGTTATCTCTATCTCAGAGAATAACTGCCGGTGCCCGTTTTTAACCCTGTAGCCTTTCTTTCTTTTCTTCTTGAAAACGATAACCTTGTCGCCCTTTACATGATCAAGCACCTTTCCTTCAACGATAAAATTCTCAATAACAGGCTCGCCAACAAGAACTTTGTCATTGTCTTCAACAAGCAATACCCTGTCAAATTCAACTACGGCGTCCTTTTCCGCTTCCAGGCGGTGGACAAAGATCTTTCTGCCTTCTTCTACCTTAAACTGCTGACCGGCAATTTCAACGATCGCGTACATCTGTTCTTCTTTTTTTAATTGACTCCGGGAGGCGTACATGTTAAATTTCATGCAACTTTGTAAAGCCTGCCAGGATTTATTCAAAATCGGACTGCAAAGATATACAAAATGATTAATCAGTCAATCATACAGCCTTAATTTTTGTCCCGAATTGAAAGATCCATACCGAATTGCAGGCGCAAACGGGCATTTATGTTGAAAAAAGAACATTACAGGCCTTTGTCTTACTGCTTTAATCTTTATATTTGTCTGAAACAAGCCGGGACTCATATATTTCGTTGGTTTATAATTGTTTGATATGAAGAGAGTAAAGCTGAAGGTACTGGGGATTTCCTACAGTCAGACCCAATCAGGGGCATACGCTCTTATATTGGTTGAGGAAAATGGTGAACGCAGGGTTCCTATAATAATCGGAGGCTTTGAAGCCCAGGCAATTGTAATTAAACTGGAGAATCTCGATCCTCCCCGCCCCCTTACTCATGACCTTTTCAGGAATTTTGCAGCGGAATTCAACATCATGGTAATAGAGGTTATGATCTACAAACTTGAAGAAGGCGTATTTTATTCAAGACTGCTGTGCAACAACGGGGAAAAGGAAATATCGATCGACAGCAGAACATCCGATGCCGTTGCACTCGCCCTGCGTTTTGGATGCCCCATATACATTACCGAGGAGATACTCGATAAGGCCGGTATTACTATAACAACATCCGAATCAGAGCCGTCAGCCGAAACTGACAGGGAAAGCCTTTTTGATTCAGGGGGAGGATCAGGCTATGACAGTTATTCCGACGAGGAACTCTTCAAACTGATCGACGACGCTGTCAAAACCGAAGACTATGAAAAGGCTGCAACTATCAGGGATGAAATTGAAAGACGAAAGAAAAAGTCCGGGTAGCCTGCTGCCAGTATAAACCCTTATAGTTAGCTGAAGGAAGCCAATGAAGCAATACCTTGATCTTCTTGATCATGTACTCAGCAAGGGTACGAGGAAGTCAGACCGTACGGGAACGGGAACACTGAGCATTTTCGGATACCAGATGAGATTCAGGCTCAGTGAGGGGTTCCCGGCGATGACCACCAAGAAGCTGCATCTGAAATCCATTATTCATGAGCTTCTTTGGTTTATCTCGGGAAGCACCAACACTACCTATCTCAAGGCAAACGGCGTCAGGATATGGGATGAATGGGCCGACGCCGACGGGAACCTCGGACCAATATATGGTTGCCAGTGGCGTTCATGGCCCACGGCTGACGGTGAAAAGATCGACCAGCTGGCAAATGTCATAAGGTCAATTAAGGAAAATCCCGATTCGCGCCGGCATATTGTAAGCGCGTGGAACCCCGGCGAGATAGACAGGATGGCCCTGCCTCCCTGTCACGTCCTCTTCCAGTTCTACGTGGCTGACGGCCGCCTGTCGTGCCAGCTTTACCAACGAAGCTGCGACATTTTCCTGGGTGTTCCCTTCAATATCGCTTCATATGCACTGCTTACCCTGATGATTGCACAGATTACTTCACTGAAGCCGGGTGATTTTGTTCACACCCTGGGAGATGCTCACATCTACCTGAATCATATTGAACAGGTTAAACTGCAGCTTACGAGGAAACCCTACCCGCTTCCGGAAATGAAACTGAACCCGGCTGTGACAGACATCGATAAATTCAGATACGAGGACTTTGAACTTACAGGCTATACGGCACACCCCCATATAAAGGGTGATATTTCAATATAAATATTATGATATCAATAATTGCAGCAGTATCCGACGACTGGGGATTAGGGAAGGAGAACGAACTTCTATGGCATATACCCGAAGACCTTAAAAGATTCAAACAGCTGACAATGGGCAAGTCGGTGATTATGGGCAAAAGAACTTGGGAATCGCTGCCCATAAAGCCGCTTCCGGGACGTTATAACATTGTTATAACGGATATTCCGGGCGAATGTTTCGACTTTGCAGTGGCAGTATATTCAATTGAAGAATCAATTTCAAAGTGCGATCCCGGCCAGGAGATATTCATTATAGGAGGCGGAAGCGTGTACAGGCAGTTCATGCCCCTGGCCGACAGGTTATACATAACCCATGTTCACAGAAAGGCAGAGGCCGATGTGTGGTTCCCAAAGATAGACGGAAGGAAGTGGAAAGTGATTGACCGTCAGGAATGCATAACCCGCGATGAAAAGGAGATACCATATTCCTATGTGATCTATGAAAGGAAGAAAAGCCGCCGGGCTTTATGATGCCCTAAGTACCTTCATGTCGATCCTTTCGAGCTTGCGGACCGCGTAGTCGGTGGTGATGACAAGCTCTTTGGTCCCGGACGACGGCGACTCGAACATTGCATCGAGCATGATGGTTTCGCATATCGATCTGAGTCCGCGCGCTCCAAGTTTGAATTCAATGGCTTTGTCGACAATGAAATCGAGAACTCCTTCACCGAAGCTGAGATCGATTCCATCCATCTTGAAAAGCTTGACATACTGTTTTACCAGCGCATTCTTCGGTTCGGAAAGTATTGCCCTGAGCGCTTTTCTGTCGAGTGGATTCAGGTGAGTCAGCACGGGAAGCCTTCCTATTATCTCGGGGATAAGCCCGTATGCCCTCAGATCCTGGGGTGCAATGTATTGCAGGAGGTTGTCCTTATCGATCCTGCTCCTGTGCTTGGAGGCACCAAAGCCTACTACCTGGGTGTTAAGTCTCTGGGCTATTTTCTTTTCAATTCCCTCGAAAGCCCCGCCGCATATGAAAAGTATGTTCTTCGTGTTGACAGGTATCATTTTCTGTTCAGGGTGCTTTCTGCCTCCCTGCGGGGGAACGTTCACTATTGATCCTTCGAGAAGCTTGAGCAGCCCCTGCTGAACGCCTTCGCCCGATACGTCCCTTGTTATTGACGGGTTGTCGCCTTTCCGGGCAATTTTGTCGAGCTCATCGATGAACACGATTCCCTTTTCGGCAGCCTTCACATCATAGTCGGCATTCTGGAGCAGACGTGTGAGAAGGCTTTCAATGTCCTCACCCACGTAGCCGGCTTCGGTAAGAACAGTGGCATCGACAATGGTAAAGGGAACATTAAGCATCCTGGCAACAGTTCTTGCCAGCAGGGTTTTCCCGGTACCGGTTTCACCTACAAGAATGATATTTGATTTTTCAATCTCGATGTCGTCAGAATCGGGTTTCTGCATCAGCCTCTTGTAATGGTTGTAGACAGCCACCGAGATAATCTTCTTGGCCATGTCCTGGCCGATAACGTACTGGTCGAGGAAATTTTTTATTTCGGCAGGCTTAAGAAGGTTCACCATATCGAAACTGAAGCTGCTTTTCGTGCCCAGTTCCTCGTTCATAATACTGTAAGCCTGCTCGATGCAGTGATCACAAATATGACCTTCCAGCCCGGCTATCAGTATACTGACCTCTTTCTTAGTCCTGCCGCAAAATGAACATTTATCCATTATTTATGACCTTCGCCTTTTATGAGAATCTCATCAATCATTCCGTATTCCTTAGCCTCTGTAGATGTCATCCAGTAATCCCTGTCGGAGTCTTTTTCAACTTTTTCAATAGGATTGCCGGTATGATGGGCTATTATCTCGTACAATTCCCTCTTGAGCTTCAGGATTTCCCTGGCCTGGATCTCTATATCCGATGCCTGGCCTTCGAATCCGCCCATCGGCTGATGAATCATTATTCTGGAGTGCTTAAGGGCCGATCTCTTGCCTTTTGTTCCGGCAGTGAGCAGAACGGCTCCCATTGAAGCGGCCATACCGGTGCAAATGGTGGCAATGTCGGCAGTGATATACTGCATGGTATCATAAATACCGAGTCCGGCACTTACCGACCCTCCCGGTGTATTGAAATATATCTGGATGTCTTTTCCGGGATCGACAGAATCGAGATAGAGCAGCTGTGCCTGGATGATATTTGCCACATAATCGTCAATCGGAAGCCCGAGGAAGATTATCCGGTCCATCATAAGACGCGAAAAAACGTCCATGGAGGCAACATTAAGCTGACGCTCCTCAATGATCGTTGGGGATATATAGCTGTTTGAGATAACTGAAGCATATTTATGCATGGTGGCGCTGCTTATTCCCCGCCTGCCGCGTGCAAATTTCCCAAAATCGCTTGAGCTGTACATGGTTGTATGTTTTTTGTTATAACCCAAAGTTACGAAAAAAATTGTTGTTCGGTCTAAAGCATTGATTACGATTCAAAAAGCTTGTTAAACTCAGCAACGGTCACCGTTTTGGTTTCAAGCTTGACCATATCCTTCAGGGCCTGTATTACTTTTTCCTCAATGATCTTGTCGGCAATACGTTTTGCATCCTCCTCTCTCTTAAGAGTTTCATTGGCATAATGTGTGACCTGCTCATCGGTAGCATAGAACAGTCCGTACTGCCTGAACTGCTGCCTGGTGATGTTTTCAGCTTCCTTCTGCAGTTCCTCTGGTGTAATTTTGATCTCACTGTCCCTGGCTATCTTGTTGCGTATCAGCTGCCACTTAAGGTCCTTGGTGAAATTGCCGAATTCCTTTTCTATCTGTTCTTCAGAATTGTTTTCATTTACCGTTAGGAGCCACCTTTTAAGGAAATCCTCCGGCAGTTCGAATTCCGATTTGTCGAGAGCAAGCTTCCGGAGATCCATCGACAGCTTGTAGCTGGTTTCTTCATTCAGGGAAGCGTCAATCTCCTCGTCGATACGCTTGCGGAATTCTTCCTCCGATGTAACCACTCCCTCGCCGTAGATGCGGTCGAAAAGCTCCTGATCGAGTTCGGCTTTCCTGAAACGGGTTATTTCATTTATTGTAAACATGAAGTTACCGTCGATTTTCTCAACTTCTTCCTTTTGCCTCTTGAGCAGTCCTGCAATTTCATAGTCGTTCGGGAAAGCCTTTCTCAGGTTAAAAATGATGCTGTCATTTTCCTTACTGCCTATAAACTGCTTTTGTATCTTCTTGTCCTTGACCAGCTCCACCGACAGGGTGGTATCGTCGGCAAAGAGGCCGTCGGGCAGGGGCTGGTCATTTTCGTCAAGCGCTTCAATCTTTCCCTTCAGAACGTCCTTTTCTTCCGTGACATCCGCTTTTTCAAAACGGCCGTAACGACGGGCATAGTTGTCAATATAGTCGTTCTTCATTTTTTCGTCGGCCTCAATCTCATACAATATCACCTTATTCTTCTTGCTGAGTTTGGTTTCGAAGACCGGTGCCAGGCCAAGGTCGAATGAAAATGTAAATGATTCCCGTGTATCAAAATCCGGATGTTCGTTATCATCAGGGCGGGGCAGGGGATCGCCGAGTATCTCTATCTTCTCATCGACAAGATATTTCTGGATATTTTCAGCGACCAGCTTGTTTATCTCCTCAATCTTAACAGCCCTTCCATACATTTTCTTTATAAGACCGAATGGTACCATGCCCGGGCGGAATCCCTTTATATTGGCTTTCTTACGGTAATCTCTCAGTACTTTTTCAACATTGGCTTCATAGTCGTTCTTTTCAACCTCGACTGTCAGGATGGCATTCAGATCGTCAGTGTTCTCCCTGGTGATATTCATTTTTATCTCTGTTTATTGAGTATTTAAAAAAACCGCCGGAACGCTTTTATTACAACCGTTTCGTGCGGTGTATTATGGTGCGGATGAAGGGACTCGAACCCCCACGTCATAAAGACACAAGATCCTAAGTCTTGCTCGGCTACCAATTACGACACATCCGCGGAAAAATCCACGCAAAAGTAGATAAAATAATTGTTATTGCAAACGATGCCTTACTTGCGGAGTTCGAAGTTTTTGCCAAGATATACTTTTCTTACGTGTTCATTCTCAGCAAGCTGGGTAGATGTCCCCGACATGAGGATACGGCCTTCGAAAAGCAGGTAGGCCCGATCGGTTATAGCCAGTGTCTCGTGAACATTGTGATCGGTAATGATAATCCCTATATTCTTGTCCTTCAGTTTGGAGACGATTTCCTGTATATCCTCCACGGCAATCGGGTCGACTCCCGCGAAAGGCTCGTCGAGCAAGATGAATTTGGGCTTGAGGGAGAGAGCCCTGGCAATCTCGGTACGTCTTCTTTCTCCCCCGGAAAGCTGGACACCCTTGCTCTTCCTTATCTTCTGAAGCCCGAATTCATTGAGCAGGGTTTCGAGACGCTCCGACTGTTCCCCCTTTGACATCCCCGACATCTCAAGCACCGCCTTTATATTATCCTCAACCGACAGATTCCTGAAAACTGAGGGTTCCTGGGCGAGATAACCTATCCCCTTGCGGGCCCTCTTGTAAACAGGTAGTGTCGTGATGTTTTCTTCGTTAAGATAGATGCTTCCTTCCCGGGGCCTTATCAGCCCAACAATCATATAAAAGGATGTGGTCTTTCCGGCGCCGTTGGGACCCAGCAGACCGACAATCTCCCCTTGTTCCACCTCGATCGAGACATGGTCGACAACCGTGCGGTTGCGGTATTTCTTTACAAGATTATGAGTGTGGAGCTTCATCCGTTAATGGCATTAGACAAAGGTCAGGAGGCATTTTCGTTCATGAACTCCTTGTGATCTTTCTCTTTCTGTTTCATAACACGCCTCGAGATAACAATACCCACTTCATAGAGGATCAGAAGGGGAATACATACAAGCATCTGTGAAAATACATCGGGAGGCGTAATGATGGCCGCCACGATAACAATGATAAAAATTGCATGCTTCCTGTATTTTGTAAGGAACGAAGGTGTGATCAGCCCCACCTTTGTCAGGAAATAGGAGATCACAGGAAGCTCAAAGATCAAACCTGTGGCAAGGCAGATTGAGGTTATGGTACCAATGTAGGAACGGATGTTGATCTGGTTTACCACGTCGGTGCTAATCTCATAGGTTGTGAGGAAGTGGATCGACAGGGGAACAAGGGCAAAATATCCGAAAAGAACACCCATGAAGAAAAGCATTGAGGTGACAAGAACACCGCCCCTGGCTACCTGCTGCTCGTTTTTGTGAAGGGCAGGCTTGAAAAACTTCCAGAATTCATATAATATATAGGGAAAAGCAACTATCAGTCCGGCAACCAGCGCAACGACGATGTGAGTGGTTATCTGGCCGGCCATTTTTATGTTTATCAGATTGGCCGGCTTTGAGTTGATACACAAAGCATTTAAACCAACTAGCTCTCCCAGCCGGCAAAGTATCCTGTTGGTGAAGAAATCAGGCTCCTTTGGAGCAAGGATTATTTTGTCAAATATTAAATTCTTGAACATGAAAGCTACGATCATCAGCACAAATATGGCAATGACAGACCTGATAATATGCCACCTCAATTCCTCAAGATGCTCCAGAAAGGACATCTCTCCCTCAGGATTCTTTTTTTTCTTGTCGTCTGTGGCCATTATACTTCAGCAGTTATTTTGAATTTCCAGGCTGTAAAGATGATAAATCTTTTTTGCATAACAATACCAAAACTATTAAGTGAAAATCCCCGGATTATAACATTTTTATTAAATATTCACTAAATATTCGGTTTGATCAATAAATTATATAACTTTATATAGAATACAGAGACATGACTTTAGAGAGGAATGATAATCGGAGGAGAGCTGTAAAATGAATAATGATGCAACAATACATGATTATTTAAAGAAGTACTTTGGATTTGATACTTTCAAGGGTACTCAGGAACAAATAATAAAGAATATCCTAAGTGGCCGCGACACTTTCGTGTTGATGCCCACCGGTGGCGGAAAATCGCTTTGCTACCAGCTTCCGGCAGTGATAAAGAGCGGAACAGCAATAGTTATTTCACCGCTTATCGCCCTGATGAAAAACCAGGTGGATGCAATGAGGAATTTCAGCACCGACGACGAGGTTGCCCATTTCCTCAACTCATCCCTCACCAAAACGGAAAGCACCAGGGTGAAAAATGATGTGCTAAGCGGTATGACAAAACTGCTTTACGTTGCCCCCGAATCGCTTACAAAAGAGGAAAACATTGAATTCCTGAAAAACATAGAGATCTCATTCTACGCGATCGACGAAGCTCACTGTATCTCTGAATGGGGCCATGATTTCCGCCCCGAGTACCGCAGGATCAGGCCTATAATCGACACTATCGGAAGATCACCCATAATTGCTCTTACGGCCACCGCCACACCAAAGGTGCAGCACGACATCCAGAAAAACCTCGGGATACTTGAGGCTGACATTTTCAAGTCGTCATTCAACAGACCCAACCTCTACTATGAGGTGCGGTCGAAACAGGATGCCGCCAGGGAAATAATAAAATACATAAAGAACAACCCGGGAAAATCAGGAATCATCTATTGCCTCAGCAGGAAAAAAGTGGAAGAACTGGCCGAAACACTGAAGGTAAACGGGATAAAGGCTCTTCCATATCACGCGGGAATGGATTCCGCCACCCGGACAAGCAACCAGGATAAATTCCTGATGGAAGAAGCCGATATAATTGTTGCAACAATCGCGTTCGGAATGGGTATTGATAAACCGGACGTCAGGTTTGTGATCCATTACGATATTCCTAAAAGCCTCGAGGGATACTACCAGGAAACCGGGAGGGCCGGCCGCGACGGGGGAGAGGGGAACTGCATCGCGTATTACAGTTACAACGATATTCTCAAGCTCGAGAAATTCATGCAGGGAAAACCTATCGCCGAACAGGAAATAGGAAAACAACTGCTGCTCGAAACGGTATCCTACGCCGAATCATCGGTATGCAGGCGCAAACTGCTGCTTCATTATTTCGGTGAGGAATATCCTGACGAAAACTGCGAGGCCTGCGACAACTGCCTCCACCCCAAAGCTCAGTTCGAGGGAAGTGAATCTGTTGTCAACGTGCTCGATACAGTTCTTGCAGTTAAGGAGAAATTCAAAGCCGACCACGTGGCAAATATCCTTGCAGGGAAAGTTACCTCCGCGATCAAGTCGTACAAGCACCATAAGCTCGAGATGTTCGGGATAGGAGAGGAAAAGGACGAGAGATACTGGAATATGGTTATCAGACAGGCCCTGATTGCCAAACTTCTCACGAAAGATATTGAAAACTACGGCCTGCTCAAGCTTACAGAAAAAGGGATGCAATTTCTTGAAAAGCCCACATCCTTCATACTCACCGAGGACCACGACTATGCAGATTCTGGCGAGGAGGAAAACGCCTTCGGGGCAAAAACCGCTGCAGTTGATGAAGAGCTTTTCAGCATCCTGAAGGATCTCCGCAAGAAGATATCAAAACAGAAAAACGTCCCTCCTTTCGTGATCTTCCAGGATCCCTCGCTGGAGGATATGGCAATACAGTATCCGGTGAACCTTGACGAACTTCAGAATATCACGGGAGTCGGAGCAGGCAAAGCCCAGAGATACGGAAAGGAATTCGTCGAGATCATAAAGAAATACGTGGAGGAAAAAGAGATTATCCGTCCACTCGATATGGTTGTGAAGTCGGTTATAAACAAATCGGGGATCAAGGTTTATATAATCCAGAGCATCGATATGAAACGACCGCTGGAGGATATCGCTGAGGCAAAGGGACTGGAAATGGATGAACTGATCTCGGAGATAGAAGCCATTGTGAACTACGGGACAAGGATCAATCTCGACTATTATATTGATATGGTGATAGACGAGGAGCGACAGAACGACATCTTCGCATATTTCAGGGAAGAAGCCGAGTCTGACTCGCTTGAAGATGCAATTGCCGAACTTGGCAGTGAGTTTGAAGAGGAGGAGATAAGGCTGATGAGGATCAAATTCCTGTCGGAAATGGGCAACTAAGCCTGCCATTCAGCTCTCCGGAACGAGAAGGGAATAAGTGATATAACATACAGGGGATACAGGAGCTGGGATGGGATGAACCATCTCATAAGTTCTATTTTGCCATACCTTGCCGCGGTGTTGTGAAGGATAAGAAAATCGGGAATGGACTTGACGAGAGTGTAAACAGCAAACACTTTAAATAGTGCCGGGTTAATGAAGCCCCCGATGAACAGAAGAAACTGGGCCACAACCGTAACAAATGTTACAAATGCAAGCAGCCTGGTGCAGCGGTCACTGTAATAACCGGCTTTGGATATCCACCTTCCCCTCTGCCGGAGAAATGAAACAGGATCGGCGGAACCAGGGGTTTCTGCTGCAGCATCAGCCGACTCAAGCCAAAGAATCGAACCTGCTTTTTCCGCCTTCAGGCTGTGAAGCAGGAAAATGTCATCTCCCGATGCGATCTCATCATGCAGCCGGTCAGAATTCCTGAGCCAGGCATCACGCGACACGCCCAGGTTAGCCCCGTTGCACATGACCGGGTTTCCCAGAGCCGCGGTACCGGCAGTGATGCCCTGAAGGCTCAGGAACTCCAGCTCCTGGAAGCTGTTGAAAAAACCCCGGCCAGCCTTGATAATCACAGGGTTGATTGACATTACCGGATTCTCGTGCTCAACAAAGGATGCAATGGTCTTAAGCCAGTTCCGGCCAAACCTGCAGTCGGCATCAGCAGTTACCAGAAATGCTCCCCGGGAAGCTTCTGCCCCGGTCCTTAAGGCTTGCTTTTTACCCTTTCCGCGGTTGCCGAGAACCCTGATATTCTTCAGCCCTTTAAATGACCGCGCTACCTGAACCGTTGAGTCGGTTGAGTTGTCGTCAACAATTATTACTTCAAAAAGATCCCGGTCATAGTCCTGGGCAAGAAGATCCGAAAGAAGGCCCGGCAGTCTGCCTTCTTCATCGCGGCAGGCTGCTATCACTGAAATAAAAAGCTGCGGAACCCTGTTGCCGCTGAATGGCAATATCCCTTTTAGCGCTTTCCATATCCTTAATATAATATAAAGGTAGGGGATCAGAATTATGAGGGAAAGCCAGTACATCGCTAACTCTTTAATCGGTTTGCCATCGCCCCGCCGGAATTCATACATCCGGCGACACTGTTTCTGAACTCATGCATGCCATGACCAGGTTCCGCTTTGACAGCATTTGACCGCAATAAAGGACGGAGAATAAACATCTTCCTCGCACAGTCTCTCATTGGCACATTTCAGTCCATAAAAATATAACAAAATCTCAATTATAAGCTTCGAATCAAAAATATGCATATATTTGCACGAAATATGTATAAATATGCAGAAGATAGTCCGGCTACAGGCAATAGAGAAGCTGATAGCATCTGAAAAGATAGCATCCCAGGAAGCCTTGCTCAGGAAACTGGAGGATGCCGGGATCAAATGTACACAGGCGACACTGTCGCGTGATATGCGCCAGTTGGGGGTAAGCAGGATACCCGACGGTGAAGGGGGATACATGTATTCGCTTGCCGCTTCAGGCAAATCGCCGGCCGGACCGGAACCGGCAGTTAACCTGCTGTCGGTGGTCAGCGACATTGTTGAAGCCAGGGGGCTGCTGGTGATACGCACCATTCCCGGACACGCGAATGCCACGGCATATTTTATAGATAATTCGCGCAGATATGAAATAGCCGGTACTATTGCCGGCGACGATACCATACTTGTCATCCCCAGGAACGGCATCAACCTGAAACAGCTTTATTCCTGTCTCGAGATGATCATGCCCGGACTTCACAATAAGATAAAAAGAAAAGCCCCGGAAAGCAGGGCGGAATAAATATTCAAAAATCAAATCACTGACTTAATACTGAAAGAAAAATGAAGGAAAAAGTTGTGCTTGCATACAGCGGCGGTCTGGATACATCGGTTATCCTGAAATGGCTTATTGAGAAAGATTATGAGGTTATTGCATTTGTTGCCGATGTAGGACAGGCTGATGATTTTGAGAGTTGCAGGAAGAAAGCTCTTCTGCTGGGAGCTTCAAAGGTGATTATAGCTGACCTGAAGAAGGAATTTATTGAAAATTATGTCTTCAAGGCGATAATGGGTAATGCCATATATGAAGGTAGATACCTTCTGGGCACCGCCCTGGCAAGGCCCCTGATCGCGAAGAAGCAGATAGAAACAGCAGTGAGCGAGGGAGCAAACACGGTCGCCCACGGCGCCACCGGAAAGGGAAATGACCAGGTCAGGTTCGAATTGTGCTATTACTCGCTAAAACCCGATATCAAAGTCATATCTCCCTGGAAAGACAGGGAATTCCTCGAAAAATTCAAGGGCAGAACCGACCTTCTTAAATATGCCGCGGAAAAGAATATTCCCGTAAAGGCAAGTATCGACAAACCCTACAGCGAGGATGACAACCTGATGCATATCAGCCATGAAGCCGGTATTCTTGAAGATCCCATGTATACTGCCGGCAAAAGCATTCTCGAAAAGATGGTAATGCCCCAGGACGCCCCTGACCGCGAGACCAGGATAGCCATCCATTTTAAGAACGGCATACCGGTAAAGCTGGTAAACAAGGAGGATGGAACCATCAAGGAAGATCCTTACGAGTTGTTCGTGTATCTCGATGAGATTGCCGGGAAGAACGGCATCGGCCTGCTCGATATGGTTGAGAACCGCTTTGTGGGAATAAAGTCAAGAGGTGTTTACGAAACTCCTGCCGGAACCGTACTCCACATTGCCCATATGGACCTTGAGGGTGTGGCAATGGACCGGGAGGTGATGAGACTCAGGAATATGCTGACTCCGAAATTCTCCGAACTCATATACTATGGTTTCTGGTTCAGTCCCGAAATGGATTTCCTGATGGCTGCAATTGAAAAAAGCCAGGAACTGATCGACGGCAGCGTCCATCTCTGCCTGTACAAGGGAAATGTAATTATAGAAGGAAGGGAGTCTCCCTCTTCTCTCTACAACAAGGAACTTTCGAGCATGGATATAGAGGGTGGCTTTGACCAGACTGACAGCAAAGGTTTCATAAAGATCAATGCAATCAGGCTTATGGCTCACCGGGCTATCATTGATGCAAGTAAAACCTATTGATTGACGATAAGTTCAAAGTATAAAGCAGTTGATAAAAGATGAAACTCTGGAAAAAAGATGCAGTTCCCGACCCAAGGGTGATAGAATTCACCTCGGCTGACGACAGGACCGCGGATCTGCATCTTGCTGAATGGGATATAGCCGGATCGGTGGCTCATGCCATCATGCTTGGCAAAACGGGACTTATCACACCGGCTGAGAAGGATGAACTTCTGAAAGGCCTCGCGGCCCTATATGATAAAGCCGCTGCCGGGGATCTTATTATAGAGGATGGCGTTGAGGATATTCATTCGCAGATTGAAAAGGAACTTACAGTTCTGACGGGAGATACGGGAAAGAAGATACATACGGGCAGGTCGAGAAACGATCAGGTGCTGGTCGACCTGCGGCTTTACACCCGCAACGCGATCGATAACCTGGCCGTCAATATTGAAAAGCTGTTCAACAGGCTGCTGGAACTAAGCTCCCGGCACAGGGAAATAATGATCCCGGGATATACCCATATGCAGCCTGCAATGGTATCGTCGTTCGGACTCTGGTTTGGATCATGGGCAGAATCGCTTGCCGATGACCTTCTTTTGCTTGGATCGGCACGCGCTGTCGTCGACCGTAATCCCCTCGGAACCGGGGCGGGTTACGGATCAAGCCTGCCCCTCGACAGGAAATGCACAACAAATCTTCTTGAGTTCAGTGACCTTCTTTACAACTCGGCATATGCCTCCATCAGCAGGGGAAAAGCCGAACTGGCGGTGGCATCGGCTATTGCTTCGGTGGCCCAGACTCTCGCGAGGTTTTCAACCGATGTCTGCCTGTTTATGACTGCCGAATTCCGTTTTATCGATTTCCCCGATGAATTTGTTACAGGATCAAGCATCATGCCCCAGAAGAGAAACCCGGATGCTTTTGAACTGATCAGGGGAAGAATGCATATACTGCAGTCGCTGCCGGGACAGATATCTTTGCTGGTTTCCGGACTGCCATCGGGTTACAACAGGGACCTTCAGTTGCTAAAACAATTGATTTTCAATGCATTTTCAGAAGTCAACGAGTGCATAGGCATGGCCGTGGTGATGCTGGACAACATCCGGGTGAAGGATAATCTTACCGATAATCCGCTTTACAATCCGATTTACAGCACTGAAGAGGCCAATAAACTTGTCAGGGACGGTGTTCCTTTCCGTGATGCATACAGAACGGTGTCATCAATGGTGGGGAAAAAGCTGTTTGAAAAAACCGCTCTTTCGGAATATACTCATGAAGGCAGCATAGGAAAGCTGTGCAATGATGAGATAGGCAGGATATTCAGGGAAAGGTCGCTTTGCTTTAGGTCGAAAACGGCAGGAGAACTGATAGCCTCGATGATGAAAAAATAAGTTTCCGGAGGGCAGCCCGTATTTTAACTGACTTATGTCCGGATAGATTCGACTGCTTTCCGTATTTGTTCCATGGCCTGGGCTATCCGTCCGCGTGTTGTCCCGATGTTCATCCTCATAAAGCCCTCACCTCCGGGTCCGTAGAGTGATCCTTCGTTGAGTCCCACTCCTGCCTTCCTGATAAAAAACTCATCAAGTTCCTTCCCGTTCATGCCAAGCTTCCTGCAGTCGAGCCAAATCAGGCAGGTGGCTTCAGGGCGCACGGGAATTATTTCAGGTATGAATTCCTTGCATTGTTCCATCACAAATTCGATGTTGCCTTCAAGATATGCAAGCAGTGCGGAAAGCCATTCACTGCCATTGGTATAGGCTGCATGGGAAGAGACCGTTCCGAAGATATTCCCGTTACCGATATGAAGGTGATCAATTTTTGCCTTGAAATCCTTCCTGAGAACAGGATTGGAAATAATGACCGATGATGTGGCGAGGCCAGCCACATTGAAAGTCTTGCTGGGAGAAAGGCAGGTAATGGTATTGGATGATATCTTTGATGAGAGACTTGCCATCGGTGTATGCCTGTAACCAGGCATTACCAGGTCGCAGTGTATCTCATCCGACAGGATGATGATGTCGTTCTTAAGGCAGATATCAGCCAGGTCCCTTAATTCTTCAGGATCCCAGGCCCTTCCGACAGGATTGTGCGGATTGCATATGATTATCATCCTCGTGTTGGGGGTGATTATTTTGCGAAGTGAATCAAGGTCCATTCTCCATTTTCCTTTGCTGAACACGAGCTGATTCAGGATAAGGTTTCGGCCATGGTTCTTAACTGCATCAAAGAAAGGATTATAGACCGGGGGCTGGATGACGATCGAGTCGCCCGGACGGGTATAGGCCAGGGTACACAGATTAAGTGCCGGCACTATTCCCGGGCTGAAGCTTATCCAGTCCTCTTCTACCTCCCAACCGTGCCTTTCCCTAAGCCATCCGGTTATTGACGAAAAATATTCGCGGGGATGAAATGAGTAACCCATCAGCTCATGGCTGAGTCTTTTTTTCAGAGCATCAATTATGAAATCCGGAGTCTTGAAATCCATGTCGGCAACCCACATGGGTATGATGTCAGCCGATCCGAAAACATCTTTTCTGAGGTCAAATTTCTGGCAGTTCGTAGATTCCCTGTCAACTTCCTCGTCAAAATTCCACTTCATCAGAGATTAGTTTGTTTCAGGAGATCAAAGATAATTAATTAGAGTTACCCGAAAAATAACTTCGCGGGATTTTATTTCCTATAATGGAACAATGTTTCAGTACACCGGAAAGAGGAATGAAATCATTATTCAGGTATGAATTAACAAATTTGATAAAAGCTGAGGGTGTTTTATAATATAATTTATTATTTTTATGTTTTCTTTCAGACTAGAATTAACTTAAACCTGTAACAATGAAAAAGGCTATAGCTGTTGTAATTATCCCGATGCTGATCTTGTCCTTCAGCGGACTAAATTCGTGTAAAAACAAGGCAAAAAAGGCGGAACTCAGTGAAAAGGACCTGGAACTCGAGCAGATTCAGTCCTTTGAAAAGGAAATTGAGAGAAATGTATACCCACTGCCGACTTCAGCTGAAGTGATCCATATGCTTTCAGAGCTTGAAGTTGGATATAGTTTAGGGATTTCAAATCCTGTTACCAATGCCAGGAAGTATCTTACCAGTTCCCAGAAGGCGGTTAACATGGGAGTATACGGTGCCGACCTGAGTTATGCCACACTTTACAACATCCAGCAGGAGGTACTTAATTACCTCGATGCCATCAGGTCGCTGGCCAATGAGTTGAATATGTCGCAGATCTATGATGAAACACTTTACGACAGGATCCGCCAGAATCAGGATAAAAAGGAAGAACTTGTCAGCATCCTTACCGAAGCTTTTGACGAAACCTATGCCTACCTGAGCGAAAATGACCAGGAGGCTCTTGCCCTTCTTGTAGTGGGAGGTGCCTGGGTTGAAGGAATGTACCTTACCACACACGTCTCGGAAGCAGCATATCAGGTGGCAGGAATTTCAAAGGTTCTCATTGAACAAAAGGAATCATTCGACCTGTTCATCGAAATAACCGAACCGTATCTCAGCGACCCTAAGGTAAAGGAATTTGTCGATAAACTGGAACCTGTAAAAAAGGTTTATTCAGGACTCACCACAAGCCTTACCAATCAGAACATCATCGACATAACCAAAGCTATAGAGACAGTCAGAAGTCAAATTATTTAATATTTTTTGCATACCTTAGTGACCGCAAATGGATTCATTTTGCGGTCTTTTTTTTGATCGTCTTTTATGAGGGAATCTGTACTCCTGGCTCTGATTCATATCTTTGCCATTGTTTCCACAGTTAATCCCAGAGGTATTACTTCGAGAGGGAAAATTATTCTTCGAAGTTATCTCAGGAGATATCTTAACAGGGAACTGGAAGAGGAATACTTTGCTCTTTTTGAAAATAACCTCGAGTTCTACTTAAATGAACTCAAATCGGTCGACAAGGCGGACCTTGCCGATGAAGACTCGCTTATCACGTTCCAGATAACCAATATCTGCCGGCAGATCAAGAAAGGATTGTTTCTCGAGGAAAGAATGATAGTTTTTCTTCAGCTGCTGGAATTTGCTTTCGAGGACGGAAAAATCTCCGAGCAGGAAAAGACTATTGTCAACATTGTAGCGCGCACTTTCAATATTTCCAAGAAAGAATATGAAAATGCAATAGCCTTTATGATAGGAAGGACCTATGATGAGATCACCCCCGACTGTATGCTGATAATCGAAAACGAGGATCCAGAATACTGGGCCGCCGGTAAATACAAGAATTATGAAAGCTGGAGGCATATCAGGGTAAAGGGATTCAGCGGCCATATGTTCTTCCTGCATATCGAAAGCACCGGGTCGCTCATTTTTACCTACGACGGGTCGCTTGCCCTCTATTTCAAAAGCAGGGATATAATAGCATGCAGACCCTATATCCTTGACCGGGGAGTAAATATCAAGGGCCAGGGAATAGAAACCATTTATTTCTCGAGAATCTTCAAGAAATTCGTCTCAAGAAAGTTCCCCGAGAAAATAGTTTTTGAAGGCCACGATATTGAATTTCTGTTCAAAAACTCCGATAACGGAGTCCAGAAGATGAATTTCCGGATCGAGTCGGGCAATCTTGTCGGACTCATGGGAGGAAGCGGAGTGGGGAAGACTACCATCCTGAACCTGCTTCACGGAAAAATAAAGCCTACAACCGGAAATCTCTATATAAACGGTTACGATATTCACAGTGAGTCGGATAAACTCTCCGGACTTATTGGCTATGTTCCGCAGGACGATATGCTCATCGAAGAGCTGACGGTGTACGAGAATATGTATTTCAATGCCAGGCTGTGTTTCGGAGATTATAATGAGGAACAACTGAACAAAACCGTCGAGAAGATGCTGAACGACCTCGACCTGATGGAGATAAGGGATCTGCAGGTTGGTGACGTGCTGAATAAAAAGGTGAGCGGAGGCCAGCGCAAAAGGCTGAACATAGGTCTGGAACTTATGAGGGAACCCGGAGTGCTTTTTGTAGATGAACCCACCTCGGGGCTGTCATCATTCGACTCCGAAAAGGTAATGACACTGCTTAAAAACCAGGCATTGGCGGGGAAACTGGTTTTTACAATCATTCACCAGCCTTCATCCGATATACTGAAGATGTTCGATAGGCTGTGGATACTCGACAAGGGTGGCTATATGATCTACGATGGCGATCCGATTGAAGCCCTGGTTTATTTCAAAACCGAAACATCACAGGCAAATGCTGCCGAAAGCGAATGCCCCAATTGCGGCAACATCGAAACAGAGAGTATTCTTCATATAGTTGAAGTCAAGGTGATCGACAGCGCCGGTTATGCCGGTAAAGAGCGGCAGGTGAGCCCGAAAGACTGGTATGAGAAGTACAAAAAGAAAATGATGCCGGTACTGAAGGAAAAACCACCAAAAACAGCCCTTCCCCCAAGCAACTTCAGGGTCCCTGAGAAAAAGGAACAGCTAAAAACTTTTATAAGAAGAAATATAACAAGGAAAAAAGCCGACAAACAATATATGGCTATTAGTCTGCTTGAGGTTCCGCTCCTGGCATTAATTCTTGGATTCATTTCAAAATACAGTGAGCAGGGAGTTTATTCCTTCGGGGCAAACAAGAACTATCCCGTATTTCTTTTTATGGCAATTATTGTCGCGCTGTTTGTCGGGCTGACCGTCAGCGCGGAAGAGATATTCCGCGACCGGAAAATCCTCGAAAGAGAAAAATTCCTGCATATAAGCCGATCGAGCTACCTTTTTTCAAAAATAGCTTTCCTCTTCTTTATCAGTGCAATCCAGTCGCTTAGCTTTGTAATCGTGGCCAATTTGCTGCTTGAGGTTAAGGGGATGCACTTTCAGCAGTGGCTTGTTCTGTTCTCAATAGCCTGTTTCGGAAATGTATTGGGATTGAATATTTCTGCAGGAATGAGAACCGCGGTTAGTATTTATATCCTGATCCCGCTTCTGCTGGTTCCGATGCTTCTTCTTGGCGGAGCAATGATAAAATTCGACGACCTTCATAAATCATTAAGCAAGAATATATATGTGCCGGTGATAGGTGATGCAATGGCTACCAGGTGGGCATATGAGGCTCTTATGGTTGATCAGTTCAAATCGAACAGATGGGAAAAGCCCCTTTTTGAATATGATATGGAAATAAGTCAGACCGGATGGTACAATGCATTTCTCATTCCCACACTTAGGATGAAGATCGATGAATGCAGGAGAGTAACAGGAGATCCAAAGTTTGAGGAGCTTTGCAGGAATAATCTGAAAACCCTGAGGTACCACCTGGACGAGCTTGAGGAAGAAACGGGAGTGAGGGCAGGATCGTGGATCCTGGACTTGAATATTAAGGATTTCAGCGCATTGACAGGCGATCATGCAAAAGCCTACCTTGATTCGCTTACCGGTGTTATAAGATCGCGAAACAGGAAGTTTTCTGACATGAAAGATGAACTGACCAGATCCCTTGTAGCTGAGATGGGTAGCGAAAAGTACCAGGCTCTAAAGGAAGCGAATTATAATGAGAACGTGGCAAACTTTGTTCTGAACCGTCTAAGCATGAACAAAATCAATGATGTAGAAAAGCGTCTGATACAGAAAGCCGATCCGGTTTTCCAAAAGCCGGGATCAAAATACGGACGGGCTCATTTTTACGCGCCCTACAAGCTTATAGGGAATCTCAGGATTGACACCCTCTTTTTCAACGTCATTGCAATATGGATAATGACCGGCACGCTTTTCGTGACACTCTACTTCAACGTCCTCAAACGCTTCATAGAATTTCTCGAAACGCTTAAAATACCCATCTGGAGACAATTTGGCAGGGAACTGCTCCAGAGATGAGTTTCCCCGGAGATCTTGGTAATCCCGGCGAAATGACAACAGGAAATAGTATTGCCGGAATGATTTATAAATAAAGGTAATGGAGAGGGTAAAACCCAAAAAAAGCCTTGGTCAGCATTTTCTCAGGGATAAAGGTATTGCTGAAAAAATTGCCTGGTCGCTTTCGGGTGACGGATACGGGAGCGTTCTCGAGGTGGGCCCGGGTATGGGCATACTCACAGGATTCCTTCTGCAGAGGGAATTCCCCGATTTTCGTGTTATCGAGATCGACAAGGAATCAGTGAACTATTTGAGAGAGGCTTACCCCGGCCTTGAAAATATTATTGAAGGCGATTTCCTGACCTTCGATATCCGCGGCAACTTCCCCGGCAAGCTTGCAGTTATAGGAAATTTCCCCTATAATATTTCAAGTCAGATCTTGTTCAGGATACTTGAAAACCGCGATATTGTTCAGGAAGTGTGCGGGATGCTTCAGAAAGAGGTGGCCCGTCGGATTTGCTCAGGTCCGGGATCAAAGGAATATGGAATTCTCAGCGTTCTTATTCAGACTTACTATACTGTGAACTATCTGTTCACAGTACCGGCAGCCGTGTTCTTACCGCCCCCGAAGGTGATGTCGGGCGTCATCAGGCTGACAAGAAACAGCAGGCCACATCCCGGCTGTAATGAAGAATTGTTTTTCAGGGTCGTTAAAGCGGGGTTCAACCAGCGGCGTAAGACTCTGAGGAACTCTGTAAAAGCGGCATTCAACATCAGGTCCAGCGATTATGATCTGCTTCAGCTCCGGCCCGAGCAACTGTCGGTGGAACAGTTCATTCAACTTACAAACTGGATAGAAGAGAATATGAAAGGCTCAGAATGAGAAGCCTATCGCATCCACGGGATTCATTCTGGCTGCTGCACTGGCAGGCGCGTAACCAGCTATGATCCCGATCAATCCCGAGATTACCAGGGCAAGCGCGATATTCCCCACGGTGAGATGCATGTTAAGTTCATAAAGGTAGTTTACTACCAGCGATCCAATGAATATCATCAGCAATCCGAGTATGCCACCGGCCAGTGAAAGTATGACCGACTCGGTGAGAAATTGCTGCAATATAAAGCCTTTCTTTGCCCCAAGGGCTTTCTGTATCCCTATAATATTGGTCCTTTCCCTTACCGACACGAACATTATATTGGCTATCCCGAATCCTCCAACCAGAATCGCGAAAGCTCCAATGATCCCGCCACCGATATTTATCCCCTTGAATGCAGCTTCGAATCCCTGCGACAACATTTTGGAGTTGTTTATCGAAAAGTTTGAGACCTCGGCCGGCTTCAGCCTTCTTGCAGCCCTCAGTATCATTGTCAGTTCGTCGGTAAGTTCCTGAACCGAAACCCCGGGCTTGGCCCTTATAATCATCTGGGAATCAACAAACCTGTTGCGGAGATTTATAAAGTTTCTCCCAAAATTCATAGGGATAATCGTAATCTGGTCTATATTGCTGAGACTTAATGCTCCCTTACCTTCCTTTTTGAGAACCCCGATAACCGTTGCCTTGAAGCCGCCCGACATGGTAATCACCTTGCCAACCGGTTCGGTTTCGCCGAAAAGCCGTTCGGCAACCTCCGCTCCAAGAACTGCAACACTGCTGCCGCTCATATAATCAGAGGGGGAAAAATACCTTCCCTTCGCGATCTCGAACAGAACCACCTTTTCCATGTCGTCGGTAACCGCCGCAAGTATGGCATCGTTTGCCACGTTGTTTTTGTATTTCAGCCTGTCGGATTTGGCTACCAGGAAGGAAACATATTCGGTTTTCGCCGACCGCTTCCTTACGGCCTGATACTCATTCATCGACACAGTGGGCCACTTTATAATATCCCACCATTTGAGATCGCTATCAAACGACCAGGGAAACTTCTGAACGTACACAACATTTGAGCCCATTGAACTGATACTGTCGCGGACAGATTTTTCCATCCAGTCGAGCACCGTGAAAACGGATATGATGCAGAATATGCCTATTGTGATTCCAAAGAGGGAGAGGAAAGTACGCAGTTTATTAACCGTCACTGATTTAACAGCCGACAAAAAACTTTCCCTGAAAAGCCTTAACCTTGTTCTCAATTGACTTCAGTGTTATGAGTGTTCAAAAATAATAAATTCATTCGGATTACAAGGAGTCCCCTTTACGGCTGTAAGATTCATAATTATTTTATATGGAGCGTAATGAAAAATTATCTATTTTTAAGCGCCTGAATCAGCATGGAGCAGCCTTTCATAAAATTCAGAAGATGAGTGATAAAAAGATTAGTAGCGCATTAATTTCGGTATACTCCAAGGACAATCTCGATGAGATAGTCAGAATACTTGATGAACTGGGTGTAAAGATTTATTCAACGGGAGGGACCTACAGCTTCATCCGCGATCTTGGAATAATGGCCGAAACTGTTGAATCACTTACCACGTATCCTTCAATACTTGGAGGGAGGGTAAAAACACTTCACCCCTCGGTCTTCGGAGGGATACTCGGGAGACGTGACAATGAGGAAGATCTCAGGCAGCTTAACCAGTACAATATTCCGGAAATAGACCTTGTTATCGTTGATCTTTATCCCTTTGAGGATACACTGAAATCGACTGACGATGAGAAGGAAATTATCGAAAAGATTGATATCGGGGGAATATCACTTATCAGGGCAGCGGCAAAGAATTTCAAGGATGTGCTGGTGATATCATCAAGGGATCAGTACAAAAGACTCATCGATCTCCTCAGGGAAAAGAAGGGAATGACATCACTTGCCGACAGAAAACAGTTCGCGGCTGAGGCCTTCCTTACTTCATCGGGATATGACACCTCAATATTCGCTTATTTTAACCGGACGGCAGGTATTGAAGCTTTCCGGGAAAGCATAAACACCGTTTATCCGCTCAGATATGGAGAGAATCCCCACCAGAAGGGAGTCTTTTACGGTGATACGGAAACACTTTTCGACAAACTGCACGGCAAGGAGATTTCCTACAACAATTTTCTGGATATAGATGCAGCTCTTGGACTCATTGATGAATTCAGCGAGACCACCTTTGTCATCATGAAGCATAACAATGCCTGCGGAGTTGCTTCACGTCCCGATCTGCTTGAAGCATGGAAGGATGCCCTGGCATGCGATCCGGTTTCTGCTTTCGGGGGGGTAATAGCGACCAATCACAAGGTGGGTGAAAAGGAGGCAGCAGAGATAGGAACGATCTTCTTCGAGATAATCATTGCACCTGAGTTTAGTGATAAAGCTCTTGAAATACTGTCACAGAAAAAAAACCGTATCATTCTGAGGAGAAAGGAGAGGCCGGCGGGCAAATACCAGTTCAGGTCGCTTCTCGGCGGTGTCCTCTGGCAGGAGAAAGACCTCAGCACAGAACTTGCCATGGATATGAAGCCTGTTACACCAAGGCTTCCACTGCCTGCTGAAACTGACGACATGGTGTTTGCAAACAAGATAGTGAAGCACAGCAAATCAAATGCCATCGTTCTTGCCAAAAACAGGCAACTGTGTGCCAGCGGAATAGGACAGACTTCGAGGGTGGATGCACTCAGGCAGGCTATAGAGAAGGCACACAGCTTCGGCTTCGACCTCAATGATGCTGTTATGGCTTCGGACGCCTACTTCCCGTTCGCCGATAGTGTTGAGTTGGCACATAAGGCCGGAATAACGGCAATCGTCCAGCCCGGAGGGTCTGTAAGAGACCAGGATTCGATAGATTATTGCTCCGCCAACAATGTGGCAATGGTCTTCACAGGAAAACGACATTTTAAACATTAAACCAATAAGCGCATTATATGGGACTTTTTTCATTCTTGACGCAGGAGATTGCAATAGACCTTGGAACAGCCAACACGGTTATCATTCACAATGATAAGATAGTTGTAGATGAGCCTTCAATAGTTGCCATTGACAAGAACACGGGCAAACTTATTGCCATCGGGGATGGGGCAAGACAGATGCACGGGAAGACACATGAGAATATAAAGACGGTAAGACCATTGCGCGATGGGGTAATTGCTGACTTCAATGCTGCTGAAATGATGATAAGGGGAATGATCAAGCTGTTAAACACCGGACCGAGATTCTTCACTCCTTCCCTTAAGATGGTTGTATGCATTCCTTCGGGAAGTACCGAGGTCGAGCTGCGTGCCGTACGCGATTCATCCGAACATGCAGGAGGCAGGGATGTCTATCTTATTTACGAACCCATGGCTGCTGCCATCGGTATAGGTCTCGATGTTGAAGCTCCGGAAGGCTGCATGATAGTGGATGTGGGAGGAGGTACAACCGAAATAGCCGTAATAGCCCTCGGCGGAATTGTCTGCAATAAATCGGTACGGATAGCCGGTGATGGATTCACTTCTGATATCCAGACCTATATGAGGCATCAGCATAATATAAAAATAGGAGAGAAAACGGCCGAAGACATAAAGATAGCTGTCGGGGCAGCCTTGCCTGATATAGATGAGCCTCCTCAGGATTACATTGTCAGGGGACCAAACATCATGACTTCTCTTCCTATAGAAATTCCTATCTCGTACCAGGAAATCGCGTATTGCCTCGATAAATCGCTGTCGAAGGTGGAAGCAGCCATGCTTAACGTGCTTGAGCAGACACCACCCGAGCTGTATGCCGACATTGTAAACAAGGGAATATACCTTACCGGAGGCGGCGCACTTCTCAGAGGACTCGACAGAAGGCTGTCGGATAAGCTGAACATTAATTTCAATGTTGCTGAGGATCCCCTCCATGCAGTAGCAAGGGGAACAGGAGTGGCATTGAAGAACGTGGATAAGTTTCCTTTCCTTATGAGATAACCTGACCCCGTGAGTGAATGAGAAACCTGCTGAACTTTCTTCTTAAATACAATAATATCATCGTATTTCTTATCCTGGAAGGAATAGCATTTTATTGGCTCACTAACGGAAACACCTACCATAATTCGAAAATGGTTAAAACCATGCAGGGCATAACCCGGAGAATGGAAGGTCGCATAACAAATGCAAAGAATTATCTCAGTCTCCGTGAAGTCAACCTGCAGCTTGCCGAGGAAAACAGCGCTCTCAGAAACCGACTGGAACAGTTTAATCACGCGGATGCCCCGGGCTTTGATTCCGTGAACGATACGACAGCAGGCCGGCAATATATATTTACGGCGGCAAGGGTGACCAACAATTCGGTTAACAAACAAAAAAATTACTTTACCATCAGCAAGGGAAGCCTTCAGGGTGTGGAACCCGATATGGCTGTCACCGACGGTAACAATGCCGTGGGTATGGTGGTTGCTTGTTCAAGGAATTTTTCAGTGGCCATTTCGCTGCTCAATCTCGATTTCAGACTAAGTGCCAGGCTGAAGTCAAGCGGTCATTTCGGGTCACTGACATGGGACGGCCGGAGTCCCCGCTACGCCATACTGAATGAGATACCCCAGCACATATCGGTCAGTGAGGGCGACACCATCGAAACTACGGCTTTCTCTGCAGTGTTTCCCGAAGGGATCGGCATTGGCCGTGTGAGCGGGATTAAAAAAAGCGGAAGTGATTTTTACAGGATAACGGTTGAACTCTTTGCCGATTTCAGGCAGCTCCAGTATGTAACTGTTATCGGAAACCTTAAGAGGGAAGAACAACTTGAACTTGAATCACAGTACCAATGATAAATACCATCCTGAAATACGGACTGATAAGCGTCGTACTGATTCTGCTCCAGATTCTGGTGCTGAATAATATTCAGTTCAGCGGCTATGTAAACCCCTATGTTTACATTATGATCATACTGATCCTGCCATCACTCACTCCCTCATGGCTGATACTGCTGATTGCCTTTTTTACCGGACTGGTTATCGACCTGTTTTTCGGGTCGCCCGGCATGCATGCATCGGCAACGCTTATTGCCGGTTTTGCCCGTCCCTTCGTACTCAGGATTATCGCCCCGCGCGACGGATACGATCCGGGATCGAGCCTTTCAATGGCTTCCTACGGATTCAGGTGGTTCGTGATTTATGCTACGACTATTGTCCTGATTCACCATACAAGCCTCTTCTTTATCGAGGTTTTCAGATTTACTGATTTTTTCAGAACAATATTGAGAATAATAGTAAGTTCAATCTTTACACTGGCATTTATCCTTCTCATAGAATATTACCGTAAAGGAAGGTAACGAATCTGTCATGAAAGACGCGTTCACAAGCAGGAAGTATATCATTATTGCATTTGTGGTGCTCGCAGCGCTCCTCCTGATTATCCGTCTGTTTGTGATCCAGGTCGTGAAGGACACCTACCGGCTCTCGGCCGACAACAACGTTCTGAGGTATGTGATTCAATACCCCGCGAGAGGGTTGATTTACGACAGGAATAATAAGCTGATGGTGTTCAACCAGGCTGCTTATGATCTGATGGTGGTGCCGGCACAGGTAACTTCCATCGACACAGCTGAGTTCTGCGAACTTCTTGAAATTACAAAAAGCTCATTCAACGACAGGATGAATTCTGCCATAAGCTATTCAAGAAGGGCTCCGTCGGTATTCCTCAAACAGATATCAGCTGAATCGTATGCACGCTTCCAGGAAAAACTTTTTTTATATCCGGGATTCTATGTTCAGCCGAGAACCCTGAGGAAATACTCAAAGCCTATTGCCGGACACATACTGGGTTATGTGAGCGAGGTGGACGAATCGGTGGTTAAAAATGATCCCTATTACAAGGCAGGCGACTATATAGGCAAACTGGGAATTGAGGAAGCGTATGAGAAGAATCTCAGGGGCAAAAGGGGAGTGACCATTTACCTTGTTGATGTTTACAGCAGGATAAAGGGTTCCTATGCCGACGGGAGAATGGATACCGTTGCGGTTCAGGGAGAGGATATCATTTCAACCGTCGATATGGATCTGCAGGAATACGGAGAACTCCTGATGAAAAACAAATCAGGCAGCATAGTGGCTCTCGAACCGAAGACAGGTGAAGTGCTTACCCTGGTATCAAGTCCGAACTACGATCCCGGTCTTCTGGTGGGAAGAATCAGATCGGAAAATTTCATGAAGCTCAGCGCTGATACTTCGCTGCCTCTTTTCAACAGAGCCATCCAGGCCAAGTATCCCCCGGGATCAACTTTCAAGCCAATAAACGGACTGATCGGCCTTCAGGAGAAGGTGATAGAGCCTTCAACCCTGTTCGGATGCAGTAACGGCTATTTGTTTATAGGCTGCCATTCCCACAGCTCCCCCCTCGACCTTATTCACGGGATTTCAAATTCATGCAACGCTTACTTCTGCCAGGTCTACAGAAGAATTCTTGAGAACCCGGCCTACCCGAACGTCGAAGCAGCTTATGTTAAATGGAAGGAATATCTCGACCAGTTCGGATTTGGCCAGAGACTGGGAATAGAATTTACCAATGAATTGACCGGTTTTGTTCCATCACCTTCTTACTACGATCGTTTCTACGGTAAGAACGGGTGGAAGGCTCTTACAATAATATCGATGGCAATAGGCCAGGGAGAAGTTGAGACAACGCCGCTCCAAATGGCCAATATGACTGCAGCAATTGCAAACAGGGGATATTATTACACACCACATATAGTTAAATCAATCGGTGCAGAAGGGAAACCCGACGGGAAATATCTTTTAAAGCATACAATAGAAATCGATTCAGCTAACTTTGAATCGATAGTGCTGGGCATGGAGGAGGCTGTCAATGGAGGTGCCGGAGCAACAGCAAGGAGTGCGGCTATAAGAAACATAATAGTATGCGGAAAAACGGGAACGGCCGAAAACCCTCACGGTAAGGACCATTCGGTGTTCATCGCCTTTGCCCCTAAGGATGATCCGAAAATTGCAATAGCGGTATATGTCGAGAATGCCGGTTTTGGAGCAAGCTATGCGGCTCCCATAGCCAGCCTTATGATTGAAAAATACCTGACTGGAGAGGTGACGAATAAATACTCGGAACAAAGAATGCTTGAACTGAATCTGATTGCCGGTGAATAGAAGTGTAAATATCTGGGCAAGGCTCGATAAGACTACAATAGTAATCTTCCTGTTGCTTGTAATAATAGGATGGTTCAATATTTACGCTGCCGTATACAACGAGGAGCATAGCAGGATTATAGACCTTTCACAAAGATACGGAAAGCAGTTTGTATGGATACTCGCGACATTTGTGATAGCAGTGTTTGTTGTGGTTACCGATTCAAGGTTCTATTCATTCTTTGCATATTTCATCTACGGATTCTTCCTGTTCCTCCTCCTTCTGGTGCTCTTTGTCGGTGAGAATATTCACGGGGCACGGTCGTGGTTCCAGTTCGGCTCATTCAGCCTTCAGCCTTCGGAATTTGCAAAGATCGGTACTGCACTCGCCCTGGCCGCGTATCTGAATGTATCCCGGCACGATCTGGGGAAACTAAAGGTGTTCATGATTTCAGTCGCGATTATCATGATGCCTGCCCTGCTTATAGTGCTTCAGCCCGACATGGGTTCCGCGGTGGTTTTTCTTGGATTCTTCCTTGTACTTTACAGGGAAGGAATGAGCCCTTATATTCTGATCTCCGGATTCCTTATGCTTATTCTTTTTTTCTTCACCCTTCTTTTCAACAATACCCTGCTCTCTCTCGGACTTGTTTTATCAGCCCTGATTCTGAGCTGTATAGTAACCAGAAAATGGAAGACCTGTCTGTCTGCTCTCGGGATTATCACGGGAATTACCCTTCTGGTATACGGGATCAACAGCCTGGTGTCAGGATCACTTAGAAATGAACATATTGTGCTGATATCGGTTCTGCTGTCAGGATTTATATTTGCTGTCTATTTCTACAATAAAAAAGCCATTGCATCCCTTACGATCTATCTCTTCCTGATAGGAAGTCTTGCCTATGTAAACTCCGTCAACATAGCATTCAACAAACTGATGAAGCCTCATCAGAAGGAGAGAGTGGAAATATTGCTCGGTATAAAGTCAGATCCTCACGGAACGGGATATAACGTCAACCAGTCGATTATTTCAATAGGTTCGGGAGGTTTCTCGGGAAAGGGCTATCTGAAGGGAACCCAGACAAAATTCAAGTTTGTCCCGGCTCAAAGTACCGATTTCATATTCTGTACAATCGGAGAAGAATGGGGATTCATGGGTGCATTTGTTGTAATAGTACTGTATGTGATGCTTCTTATCCGGCTGATTATCCTTGCCGAAAGGCAACGATCCGCTTTTTCGCGGATTTACGGCTATGGAGTGGTGTCAGTCTTTTTTGTTCATATCTTTATTAATATAGGTATGACCATCGGCCTGGTTCCGGTAATAGGGATACCTCTTCCCTTCCTTAGTTACGGGGGAAGTTCACTCTGGGCATTCACTATTCTGCTGTTTATTTTTCTCAGGCTCGATGCCAGCCGCGCGGAATACCTTATCTGATCAGAAGGGGATTGTTATCCTGTGCGAAATTTCTATTCCGAAATCCTTTTCCACATAATCGATGAGTTGCGGAAAGAACTCCATGAAGTCGTCCTGAAGAGCGTAATAATTCTTCTTCAGGGCTTTCATTGCAAACCTTGTCTCATTCGGAAGCGACGACCTCTTGCTCAGAGTGTTCAGCACCGACCTGATACCCCTCCTCGTCTGATACGATTCTATCCAGTTGTTAATTATGAAAAAGGGCATCATCTTACGTACTTCTTCCGGAAGAATATCGAAATTGTTAACCATTGCCCTGTAGAAGTTGTAGGTGACGCTCTCCAGCGGCCGGCGGGAATAAAAGTTCCATTCCCTGGTAAGAAAATGATCATAGATGATGTCGGTGACAACTCCCGAGTACTTGTGGTATTTCCTTGAGAAATAGATTTTACTGCGGTGAACCACCGGATGCCTGTCGGTAAAGGCATCTATATGCCTGTGAAGTATTATTCCCTTCCTGACCTGTTCAGGATACTTGAGGTAATCGCGTCCTTTTACATAATCGCCTATGTAGTTTCCGATGATGATCTTTTCGGAATCACCTGACAGATATATGTGGGCAAGGACATTCATTTCAGGTCATAATAGTACAAAGAAATAAATTTAGCCGGGTTACGCCGTAAATATTTTCTTTAACATGTTTTCAAGAAGGGTAGATTTGTATTTTAAACATCAATTAATCAACAACTCATACCACATAAAACATCCGGTTAAAAATCAATTTAATTGTTCGGATATTATGTCCGCAAATTATAAATTTGTCAATTCATTTTATCTATATAACGATTTTTCCGGGAAATTAATTATCAAATCATGGGAGGGAACATGTCAAAAAAAAATGTAATAATAATCGGTGCAGCCGGAAGGGATTTCCACAACTTCAACACCGTTTACAGGGACAATGAAAACTATAACGTGGTAGCTTTCACTGCTGCCCAGATACCGGATATTGACGGCAGGAAATATCCGCCGGAACTCGCGGGGAAGCTTTATCCTGAAGGAATTCCGGTTTATGCAGAAGAGAATCTCGCGGAACTGATCAGGAAATTCAGGGTTGATGATTGTGTTTTTGCCTACAGTGATGTCACATATCAGAAAGTGATGGCAGTAAGCGCCATTGTCAATGCTGCCGGCGCGAATTTTGTTCTCCTGGGTCCGGATGCAACCATGCTGAAAAGCGTCAAGCCTGTCATTTCAGTCGGAGCTATCAGAACCGGCTGCGGAAAAAGCCAGACTTCAAGAAGAATTATTGAGCTCCTTATGGCCAAAGGCCTGAGGGTTGTTGCAATTCGCCACCCTATGCCTTACGGCGATCTGGCAGAGCAGAAGGTTCAGAGATTTGCCACAATAGCTGATCTGGAGCTGCATAAATGCACCGTTGAGGAAATGGAAGAATATGAACCTCACGTTGTAAGGGGTGACGTGATTTATGCCGGGGTGGATTATGAAGCAATTCTCCGTGCAGCCGAGAACGATCCTGCCGGATGCGATGTTGTACTCTGGGATGGTGGCAACAACGACTTTCCGTTCTATAAATCCGATCTGATGATTACAGTCACCGATCCTCACAGGGCCGGTCACGAACTGAGATATTATCCCGGAGAGGTAACACTCCGTATGGCCGATGTGGTGGTGATAAACAAGATTGACAGTTCTTCCCCCGAAGCTGTCCAGCAGGTAAGGGAGAGCATCGAAAAGGTCAATCCGGGTGCTCTTGTTGTTGACGGAGCTTCTCCCATCAGGGTTGATGATCCTTCGGTGATAAAAGGAAAAAGAGTCCTTGTTGTCGAGGACGGCCCCACTCTTACCCACGGTGAAATGAAACTGGGAGCAGGTATTGTTGCCGCAAGGAAGTTCGGCGCTGCAGAACTGGTTGACCCAAGACCGTTTACAGTAGGAAAACTTACCGAGACATTCAGCATCTATCCGAATATAGGAACACTTCTTCCTGCAATGGGATACGGAGAACAACAATTGAAGGATCTTGAAGATACCATCAATAAAACGGATTGTGACAGCGTGGTCGTTGCAACACCGATCGACCTTAACAGAATAATCAACATACGGAAACCCAACACCAGGGTATACTATGACCTTCAGGAAATTGGCGATCCCAACCTGTCGCAGGTTATTGATGAGTTCGTGAACAAGTTCGGTCTAAAAGGAAAGAACTGATCAGCAGCAGATTTTTCTATCTTCTGACCCGGGCATTTCCCTTCCAGATGCTCCACACCTGTTCCTCGTCGGCCGGCTGTCCGTAGTCGGTAAGTGAAGTCGTTGCAAGTGCACCGGTTGCCCATGCGAACTGTATCCATTTCTCGGGCTCCCAGCCGCGCAGGATTCCATACAGAAGGCCTCCCACGAAACCGTCGCCACCACCGATACGGTCGAGTACACGGATAGGCCTCGGCTCGACAACATGCCATTTATCACCTTCGAGCATTATTGCTCCCCAGAGATGTTCGTTGGCATTTATCACCTGTCTCAGGGTGTTTCCGAACACCGAAGCTGAGGGGAACTCCTTCTTTACCCTTTTGATCATTTCCTTGAAACTGTCAATCTGGGCCACAAGATCCTTCCCGCCCTCTTCAGGACCGGGAATACCCAGACTAAGCTGGAAGTCTTCCTCGTTGCCGACAAGGATATCTGCAAGTCCGGCTATTTCCCTGAATGCAGCTGAAAGTTCCTTTTCCCTTCCTTTCCAGAATGTAGCCCTGTAGTTGAGGTCAAAGGCAATCCTGGTTCCATGTTTCTTTGCCGCCCTTGCCAGCTCAAGGCAGAAATTGCTTGTTTCGGGCGACATGGCTCCGATAAGTCCGGAGATATGAACTATCTGAACTCCCTCTTCCCCGAAAAGCCTCTCGAGATCGAAGTCCTTGACGTTAAGTGTCCTTCCGACTTCACCCGCCCTGTCGTTGTGAACCCTGGGCCCCCTGGAACCATAACCGCTGTCGGCAATATTGAACTGATGCCGGTAACCCCATGGTCCACCCTGATCAACTTCAACGCCCTCATATGCCATATGCCTCGATGCAAGGTTGTCCTTGATCATGCGGGCAATCGGACTGTCCTTCACAAAGGTTGTAAGAACCTTTACAGGAAGCCCGAGATAGGAGGGAACACTCGCTACATTGGTTTCTGCACTGGTAACATGCATTATAAAAGTATCACTGCAATGAACAGGTTGTGCATTGACAGGGGTGATTCTGACACCCATGCTGGTGGGAACTACCAGCGACCATTTGAAGTTTTTTCTAAGATCTATTTTCATAATTATAGTTTTGATTTTCATGTTATGATGCCTGCCTTGCCCAGGCAGGGAAACTCACATGACTGAAAAACATGTTCATGCATTTGATACATGTGAGTTTCATTTTGATTTATTTAAGTCTTTCTCTGAGGATTTTTCCGGCTTCCTCATAACCGGGCTTGTTGTTCAGGGCAAACATATTTTTCTTGTATGCTTCAACTCCCGGCTGATCGAAGGGATTTACATCCAGGATATATCCGCTGACACCGCAGGCAAGCTCAAAGAAATAAAATAACTGACCGATGTAATATTCGGTAAGTTCCGGAATGCTTATGTGTATTACAGGCACATTACCGTCGTTGTGAGCGAGAATGGTTCCTGCCGCGGCATTGTGATCAACATACGACATCCTCTTGCCTGCAAGGTAATTAAGCTGGTCAGCATCGTCCTCTTCCTCAGGGACCGTCACCTTTTTTGCAGGTTCCCTGACTGAAAGAACAGTCTCAAACAATATCCTTTGGCCATCCTGAATATACTGTCCCAGCGAATGAAGGTCGGTTGTGAAATCGACTGCCGCGGGAAAGATTCCCTTACCGTCTTTGCCTTCACTTTCCCCGAATAACTGCTTCCACCATTCAGCAAAGTAATGAAGTTTTGGATTGTAGCTAACCATTATTTCCGTTGTCTTTCCCGATTGGAGAATTAGGTTCCGGGCGGCAGCATAGAGAAGAGGCAGGTTTGATTCACCGTTTCTGTTGGTGCGGGATATCTCTTCCATCGACTTAGCTCCCCCGACCAGCAGCCTTATGTCAAATCCGCACAGGGCTATCGGCAATAATCCGGCCGGCGTCAGAACTGAATATCTTCCGCCGATATTGTCGGGAATTACGAATGTCCGGTATCCGTTTTTCTGTGAAAGCAGTCTCAGGGCACCTTTGCTGCTGTCGGTTATTGCGACGATCCTTTTATTTGCTTCTGCTTTCCCCAGCTTGTGCTCAAGATGATTGCGGATGATACGGAAGGCAATCGCGGGCTCCGTCGTCACTCCCGATTTTGAAATAACAATTATCGAATAATTGACCTTGTCGAGTATCTCAAGAAGATCGGCAATGTAATCCTCCGACAGATTCTGCCCGGCAAACAAGACTTCATGATGCAAGTCCTGCCTCAGGCTTGTAAAAGTATGGGAAAGTGCCTCGATAACAGCCCTGGATCCGAGATATGAGCCTCCTATTCCGATAACAACGGTGAAATCGGATATTGATCTCAGGTATTCTGCACATTTTTCTATGTTGTCAAGCTGAGGCAGAATGTCGTCCGGCAGTGTCATCCAGCCAAGGAAATCATTTCCTGCTCCGGTTTTGTTATTAAGGCTGTCAAGATGCCTTACCGACTGCTGGGCAAGAGCCGTTACTTCTTCAAGTGAAACGAAATCTGCAATATTCCTGAGATTTAAACTTAGAGTTTCATTCATCTGTTAATAATTTAAGAAGGGTTACCAATACACAAAGTTACAAAAAAGCCGGCAGGATTTACCTACCGGCTTCATTTGATAAAGCTTTTTATATAAAGGAAAGAACTATTTCCGGTTCACACTCCCCGCACTCGATGAATGGGCGTCAACGTATTTCGGGTTACCCCTGTAGTTGATGTCTCCGGCACTTGATGACCGTGCCGTGAGTTTTTCGGTGACATAGATATCGGCATCACCCGCGCTGGAAGCCGAAACATCAGCCTCCCTTACGACAAGACCGTACGCGTTGAGATCGCCGGCACTGCTCAGATCGGCATATAGCATATCGGCTTCCCCTGTTAGAGTAATATCACCTGAACTGCTTACCCCGACCCTGATCTCCCTGGCTTTGACTTCAAGCTTGATGTCGCCGGCACTGCTTGCCGACAACTCCAGGCGATCAGCCTGTATCGGAGTCTGCCCGATTATATCGCCGGCACTCGAGGTGCTGAGCGACCTGATATTCTTCATGGTCACATATACCCTCTTCCTTTCAGCTCTGAGAATGTTGGCCCTGGTATAGACATGCAGGACACCACTCTTTATTTCAGTCAGTATATATTCATGGAGATTCTCGTCAGCTTCCACTTCTATCGATTCTCCGGTGCCCTGTGAAAGATATACATCAATTCCGCTGCTTACCCTGAGATCCGCAAACTGACCGGCATCCCTCCTTTCCTTAACAACATTCTTATTGCCGTTAACCGTCCGGCGGAACTGTCCGTATGTACATACACTGATGCCAAGGGCAAAGATCAGGATCATTCCGATTTTTAGACTCTTCATAGCCGTATTATTTTGTTGGTAAATAATTTTCATCATAAAGACATTGAAAAAAACATAAAGTTGCATGCGGTCAGTAAATATTTATTGCCGGAATCGATAAAATTAGTTTGTATCTTGCTAAATTATCCACTTATCTCCTTCGATTATGAAATACATCAATCTGATAATTTTTTTGTTTGTCTTCTCTCTTCTTTCAGCATGCAAGCCCGGCGCGGAGGAAAATGACAAGCTTAAACTCTGGTATGAACAACCGGCTTCATCGTGGGTGGAAGCTCTTCCTATCGGTAACGGACGACTGGGTGCAATGATTTACGGAGGTGAGAGTACGGATCACATCCAGTTTAATGAAGAAACCCTCTGGACAGGCCGCCCCCACGATTATTCCCATGAGGGAGCATCGGAATACCTGGGAACCATAAGGAAACTGCTTTGGGAAGGGAAACAGAAAGAAGCGGAAAAGCTGGCCCTTGAAAAGTTCATGAGCGTACCGCTGCACCAGGAGAAATACCAGCCTTTCGGAGACCTGTGGCTTGAGTTTGCAAATCACGACTCAATTACTGAATTCAGAAGAGAACTGGATATTGCAAATGCAATTTGTAGAACAACTTATATGACCGGCGGGAAAAGGTACACCCGCGAATACTTCGCGAGCCACCCGGCAAACCTGATAGTGATCAGGCTTTTATCCGACAACAGACGATCGCTTTCCTTCGATCTGAAAATGACAGCCCTGCACGAGGATTTTAAGGTGACGCCGGGCGAAAACAATACACTTACACTCGCCGTGAAGGTAAAAAACGGTGTTCTTTACGGCAGCTCGACCGCCAGGGTCCTTTTGAAAGGAGGAAAGATAAGCTGCTCGGAAGACGGGCTTCATATTGAAAATGCAAATGAAGCCACCATCCTGCTTTCAGCAGCCACAAATTTTGTCAGTCCCAATGATGTTTCCGGCAATCCTGAGGCTTTATGCGCGAAGCATCTTGAGGCGGCAGAAGGAAAATCGTATGAGAAGCTGAAGAAAGAACACATAGAAGATTACAGGAATTATTTCGACAGATTCTCTATTGATCTGGGTTCATCAGGCAAGGAGAACTTGCCGACTGACAAAAGAATCAATGAGATACCTGTTGAAATGGACAATTCCCTGGCTGCCCTTTATGTACAGTATGGAAGATATCTTCTTCTTTCATCAAGCCGTGAGGGGAGCTATCCTGCAAATCTTCAGGGTATATGGAACGACAGGCTGAACCCACCGTGGGACAGCAAGTACACCGTTAACATCAACATAGAGATGAATTACTGGCCGGCCGAAATGCTCAACATAGCCGAATGTCATGAAGCCCTTTTCAGAATGATAGGAGAGGTGGTGCCTGCCGGTTCAAAAGTTGCAGACGATCATTATAATGCACGGGGATGGGTTCTTCACCACAACACCGACATATGGAGGGGAGCTGCTCCCATAAATGCTTCCGATCATGGGATCTGGGTTGGCGGAAGCGGATGGATGGCTCATCATTACTGGGAACATTTTCTGTTTGGAAGAGATACTTCATTTCTCAGGAATACTGCCTGGCCGGTCATGAAAAGCGCTGCAATGTTCTACGCGGATTTTCTTGTTGCCGATCCGGCCACCGGATGGCTGGTTTCATGCCCCTCCAACTCGCCGGAGACCGGAGGTCTTGTTTCCGGTCCAACCATGGACCACCAGATAATAAAAAGTCTCTTCAGGGCATGTATCGAGGCTGACAAGATACTGGATGTCAATGATGCCTTCGTGGATACTCTTGAAAGCCTGCTCCCCCGGATTGCTCCCTACAGGATCGGCAGGTTCGGCCAGCTCCAGGAATGGATGGACGATATTGATGATCCGGATAACAAGCATCGTCATGTTTCGCATCTCTGGGGTGTTCATCCGGGCAAGGAAATAAACTGGAAGGATAATCCCGAATTCATGGAGGCAGCCAGAAAATCACTCGAGGCAAGAGGCGACGAGGGAACCGGATGGAGTCTCGCGTGGAAAATCAATTTCTGGGCAAGGTTCAGGGAAGGTAATCATACATGGCAGATGGTCAGGATGCTTCTGAGGCCTCAGGGAATGCCTGCTGCCCGGGCAACGGGAGGGGGGTCTTCAGGAGGCGGCTCATATCCCAATCTTTTTGATGCACATCCGCCATTCCAGATTGACGGGAATTTCGGTGGAGCTGCCGGCATAGCCGAGATGCTCATCCAAAGCCATCTTGATGAGATTGATATCCTGCCTTCGTTGCCTGACGCTGTTCCTTCGGGAAAGATCAGGGGGATAAGGGCAAGAGGCGGATTTGAACTCGATTTTGAATGGGATGAAGGCAAACTGATTGACCTGAAGGTGAAATCAGTGTCGGGAATGCCTTTGTTCCTGAACTATAATGGTTTTATATTCTCCTCGGATACAAAAAAAGGTGAGGTCCTGCACTTCGACGGACAGCTGAACAGGCTCTAGACCGGGTCGGCTTAGTTTTTTACGGAGCGGGAGTATCAGGGATTTATTACTCTTTCATTCCCTCTTGTCGCGATCACGAATGCATCGGGATAACCTTCCTTCATGATCTGTCTCTGCAGTCCTGCGGCCGCGGCTGAAGAACTGAATTCTCCCGCGCAGGCACGGCAGGCTCCGTTATACATATACTCGAATACCATATACCGGGTGCCGCCAAAGGTTTTCTCGTAGCTTCCCCTCGGATTCATATAGGAGGCAAACTGCACACGGTAAACAATCCTGTCCTGATTCGCCCGGTCTGCAGGTGTCGGTACCTCCTGTGCCTGAACTCTCTGAGCGGCAGGAGCCTGACTGCTTATATCCTGTAACGATCCCGTTACACGTTCATTATTCCTGAAAGCAACAACGAAGGCATCACTGTAGCCATCCCTGCGGAGCTGTGCCTGAAGCGGGGCTGCCGCTGCCGGAGAAGGGAATTCACCTGCACAATACTTGTAGGTACCATTGGAGAAATATACGAAGACATCGTATGGCTTTCCTCCGATGGTGATGCTCCTTCTGTCGTTTTTAGTGGAAACGGACTGGTACTGTACACGGAACACTATCTGGCCGGGATCGGCGGCGGGTTGAGGTATGGCCTGAACGGGAGCCGGTTCAGGAACTTTTTCGCTGATGGCAACTTTCTGCTGAGGCGCTTCGGTCGGAGCTACAGTCTCCTTTACAACAGGAGCAGGTTTTTCTTCCTTCACGGCAACAGGAACAACTTTCTCTTCAGGAGTAGTTACCGTTTGGGCAATAAGCCTGAAGGCTTCCTGAAGGTTAGCAGCTTTACCCAGGGCAGTCCTGTCATTCAGTGTGACCTTGAATAACTGCGGATTCTTACCTACACTTTTATATCTTGTTGTATAGAAAGCCGATTTACCGTCAATCCTGCTAAGCTTGAATGCCAGATCATCATCCGGGCTGTTTATCAGTTCCGTCATATTGACGGGCTTTTCCCATTTGCCCCGGTTGTACCTGCAGAAGAAGATGTCGTACCCTCCGGAACCCGGTAGTCCGTCGGATGAATAATAAAGATTGTTGTCCTGGTCAAGGAAAGGCGTAAGTTCATTGCCCTTCGTGTTTATAAGGTTCCCCAGGTTTATAGGCGCCGACCATTCACTGCCCTCCTTGTAGGAAATGAAAAGGTCGAACCCACCAAGGCTTTCAATCCTGTTGCTGCTGAAAACCATCTTTTCGCCGTCGGGCGAGAGAGCAGGGTGGGAATACAACGACCGGTCGGAACAGAAACTCAGTGGCTTGGTGTCGCTTACCCATCTTTGTTTCTTGTTTTTTGCAAGTTCATACCTTGCCATGTAAATCTTTTCAGGCTCCCTGTGCGAAGGCTTACGGGTATAGTACATCTCGGTGTAGTCGCTGTTAAAGGTCATAGCCTCGCAGGGGACCTGCCATGAAAGTGCAGGGGAGAATAACACCGGATTTCCGGTTGCCGTATCGAAAGGAACTGCATAATAAGTGTCAATCTTTCCAAAAGAGGTGTGACTGTCAAGCATCCGGGTCTCGCTCCTGGTTGTTGAAAGAAAAACAATACCTTCACGGTAGAACTGAACTCCCGATGATGGAGGAATGATATCAAGTGTGAATCTGTTAACCTTTACCAGATCCCTGGCACCCTGATTCCCCGGCGACTGTGCCGGGGCAAGGCCTGAGGCAAATGCCATCAGCAACAGTGACGGCACTAAAGTCAATATCTTTTTTGATGTGATTTTCATGATTTTGTAAAACATTATTACCAGTGTCCGCTCTTGGTGTAACCTGATTTATTGGGCGAGAAATTGATTCCCACGGCAATCTCCGAAGTTAATGCTTTTTTGTAAAAGGGAGAATCCTTAGGCAGGGCAAAATAGGTACCGATGTAGAATTTGGGATACCTGTACTGGAAAAAAAATGATACCTTGCTGTAATCGTTAAAATAGGTTCCGATACAGAAATTGCCCACGTACAGTTTAATAAGCGGCTCGATGCTTTCCTTTATATCGAACGACAGGGAATCGTCGGTGTGAATCAGAACGGAAGGTTCAAGCACTATATCCATCGATTCGCTCAGCACGAATTTGTAACCGCCTGTAAAATGATATTGTCTCGAGACCGGTACTGAATAATTATTCAGCATCGCCGTGTCTTTGGGAGGATGAAGAAGATTGGTCAGGGAAATACCCGCGTATGCCTTGGGATTATATACATAGACTCCCAGGTCGACATTCGGATACCAGTATTCCCTGGAAGGAAGATCCCGGTCGGGGTTCCCTTCCTTGAAATGATACATTCCCTTTACGGATGCGCCGATCGAAATGAAGGACAATCCTCTTCCGCTCAGGGGTATGTGATAGGATGCCGATGCACTTACTCCTGCATTGTGGGTCGAATCGGCAGCTTCATATTCATTGTATCCGTATAATCCGGCACCGACATTGGAATAGGCATAGCTTTTTCCCGAAGGAAGATATCCCAGCACTTTCTTCGTAAGCCGTGTGTTGGCACTCAGGATCTGGGAATGTGACTGTCCCCTGAATCCCGCGTTCATGTCGACCGACAGGTAATCCTTGCTTCCGGCAGCGGCAGGATTCAGTACAAAGGGAGTGTAGATCCTGTACGAAACCGGATTAAAGGGCAATTGCTGCCCAAACAATGAATTACAGGCTGTTACGGCTAAGAAAATGAGCAGAGTCTTTCTGAATAACAGCATAGTTTTTTTATCGATTATACTCTCAGGAATCATTATTCAATTTTAAACGTCAAAGTAACAAACTAATTGCCGAAAAAGATTCAATAAATGATCTTTATTACCGGTATTAGGTTCAAAATATTTAGCCTTCTTTCATTACAGTCTGAAGATAATGTCAGGAGCCGTTCACGGCAACATAATTTAGCCAGCAAAAGATAAAAGTTCATTTATCATGATATCTCCAGCCATTTCTCCACTGCCTGGGGACTTAATCCGGCCAGTCCAAGCCTGTTCTTTTTGTTATACACGTTCAGATCATTCGATAATTTGCCTGCCTTTGCTGTCTCCCTGAGTTTCCCGAGTGTCGTGTATCCCAGCTTTTTCAATGGATCAATCCATTCTTCCGGGATCCCGGCTTCAATGTATTCTTCCCTGGTGCTTTCAACCGGCGGTTTCCGGATCAGCGGTTTCATCTGCGGGAAAAGGAGAACATCCTGGATCGAGGGCTGATTCGTGAGCAGCATTGCCAGCCTGTCAATGCCGATACCCATCCCGGAAGTCGGAGGCATACCGTACTCAAGGGCTTTTACAAAATCGAGATCAATGAACATCGCCTCATCATCACCCTTTTCAGACAGTCTCAACTGTTCCTGAAACCTCTCAAGCTGATCTACCGGATCATTCAGCTCCGAATACGCGTTTGCAATCTCCTTGCCGTTTATCATAAGTTCAAACCTTTCAACCAGGCCGGGTTTGCTCCGGTGCATCTTGGTAAGCGGTGATGTTTCAACAGGGTAATCGATTATGAATGTTGGCTGGATATAGTTGTGCTCGCATTTCTCTCCGAAGATTTCATCGATAAGCTTGCCCTTTCCCATTTCAGGGGAATGGGCTACCTCCAGCCTGTCGCATACCTTTCTCAGTTCCTCCTCTGTCATTCCCGTGATGTCCGTTCCTGTATTCTCCCTGATCGCATCAATCATTGAAATCCTTTTGTAAGGGGGAGAGAGGTCTATGGTTTTGTCACCGTATACAATCTTCGTGGTGCCGTGAATGTCCATAGCGGCTTTCTGTATAATCTCTTCCGTGAAGTTCATCATCCAGAAGTAGTCCTTGTATGCCACGTAGATCTCAAGCACCGTGAACTCGGGGTTGTGATTCCGGTCCATGCCTTCATTGCGGAAATCCTTGGCAAATTCGTACACTCCTTCGAATCCGCCAACAATAAGTCTTTTCAGGTAAAGCTCGTTGGCAATCCTGAGATAAAGCGGTATGTCGAGGGTGTTGTGATGAGTTATGAATGGCCTTGCCGAGGCGCCTCCGGGAATGGGCTGAAGGATAGGTGTTTCCACTTCAAGGTATCCCCGTGAGTTGAAAAGCTCGCGCATCGACTGGACTATCCTGGTCCTGTCGCGGAATACCTCGCGGACATACGGATTTACAATCAGATCAACATAACGCTGGCGGTAACGCATTTCCGGGTCAGTCAGAGCATCATACAGGATACCGTCCTTTTCCTTGACCACGGGCAGCGGCCTGAGTGATTTGCTCAGCAGGGTGAATTCCCTTACATGCACAGTTATCTCGCCCATCTGAGTCCTGAAAACATGACCTTTCACCCCGATGATGTCGCCAATATCCAACAAACGCTTGAATACTGTGTTGTACAGGGTTTTATCTTCACCCGGACAAATATCATCCCTTCGGGCATAGATCTGTATCCTTCCCGTCGAATCCATGAGTTCTGCAAAGGAGGCACTTCCCATTATCCGGCGGCTCATTATCCTTCCGGCAAGGCAGACATCCCCGAATTTCGATTCATCCCTGTCAAATTCATTCAAAATATCTGCAGCATAGGCATTTGTTTTGTATTCCGCTGCCGGATAAGGATCTATACCGAGCTTCCTGAGTTCTGAAAGCGCATCCCTGCGTATCCGTTCCTGTTCACTTAACATCATAAACCGGTCGGTTAAAAATTTGTGCAAAGATATTAAAATTCAGCTATCGCCTGAGAGACTCACGAATGTTTGAACAGGCAGATCTGACCGTTGAACCTCTCCCTGAGTTCACCCCCGGAGTTGAAATATGCTGTATCCATTATTATGCCCGGTTATTGATCTGTCATCTAATCGGGTTCTATAATTTCAATATTATAATCTATTTCAGACCTTGCATCTTCCGGTGAACTGAAGTTTCCACATGCTGCCTGAACGAAAAGCGAGGCTCCGAGCACCGTTGTCTCCTTTTGTTTTATTATTCTGAGAGGCAGGCCTGTCGATCTGGCTCTCAGTTTGTTCCACAGCCTGTTCCGCGATCCTCCGCCTACGCACAGGATGCTTCCCGCCCTGAATCCGCCTGCATTTTCAAGAGCGGCCATGCCTTCGGCCAATCTCCGGGAAAGGGATTCAAGGACAGCCCTGAATATCTCATCCCTGGTCGACTCCATGGTTAATCCGAGAATCTGTCCTCCCGGCCCGCTTCCCCTTTCCTCGTAGAATTTGGGAATTACCTTTATCCCCCTGCATCCTTCGGCAACTTTCTCAGCTCCTTCTATCATAAGTTCGAAAGCATTGTCGCCCAGGTCACTGTAAAGATTCCGGCGTACCCATTCAATGACTCCGGATGCAATCCACTGTGTTCCTATATTGAAAAGTCCCGGCCTTGAATCAAGTTCGGTGGTTATTTCCAGATCGAGTTGCTCCGGTCCGGCCATGAAATCCCCTGCCCTAACCATAAGGATTTCCCAGGTGCCTGAGCTGAGCACCGGTTCATTTTTCCCGGCACCTGATCCGAAAATGGCAAACTGGGTATCGTGCCCGGTAAGCACAACGGGAGTGCCAGCTGGCAGGGCAGTTTCTTCCGCGGCCTTAGTGCTCACGGTTCCGGCAATTGTGCCGGGTTCTGCAAGCGGGCCCATCAGTTCCCTGCCGATACCCGTCTTTCCCAGGATCAGGTCAGAGTAATCCCTGCCGTGCTGGTTCATCATCATCGACGTGCCTGCCATGGTGGTGTCATTTATCATTTCACCTGTCAGCATCCGGATGAAAATGGAGGGCATAAAAAGAAAAACATGGCTCTTACTGATGATTTCCGGCCTGTTCTCAAGAAACCATACCAGTTTGTAGATCGTGTTAAAGCTATATGGAAGAACTCCGCTCTCACTGTACAGTTCTTCGGGCGGAATATACTTTCCGATGTCCTGCATGATCTGTTTTGTCCTCTCACACTGCCATGAAACAACAGGGTAAAGCATTTTACCGTCTCCCGAGAACAAGGTTCCGTCGACCCCGAAAGTAGTTACCGTTACTCCGGCTATTCTTTCAGGTCTGATTGTTCCCATCACCTTCCGTGATGCCATACACATCTTTTCCCATATTTCATCCGTATCCCAGATACGGTATGCCGGATAAAAGGGATCGGGACGGGTAGCGTTGGGAAATGATTCCGAGGCGATGATGCTGCCACGAGCATCAATCGCAATAACCCTTATGTTCGTTGCCCCGCAGTCAAAGACAATTGCCGTATCGCGCTGCATCTGTCAGGCTCCCTTTAGAAATGACATTGATGCCCCGGCATAGATCAGGCCCAGGGCATAGGCGGCAAGGGCTATTATGACCAGGATCCCGATAAAAGTGAAATACTTCTTCAGATTCTTTATTCCACTGTCAAGCTTTTGCTGGTCATTGTTCTGAACGGCATCCCTGATGTTTTTTGAAAAACGGAAAAGATATAACACCGGAAAAAGGGATATTGCTCCGGCCACGAAAAGAAGAAGAACCACCATCGATTCGGGGATGCCCAGGCTTGCCTTTGTTGTGCTGAATGTTGTAAGGAACATGCCTGTGGCAATCCCGGCAATGATGAACAGGCCGATAAGTATGAAGCCAAGTACCGAAAGGAACGTGGTCCATATCCTTATGGTATTCAGGTTTTTCAGGTTCTCGCGACCGATTACAAGCTTCCTTTCCTCAGGAGGTGTTTCCATTGTCTATAAGTGTTGAAACCTTGACTTTCAATTCAGGATGCGTTCGGGATAAACATTATCCGTAAAGGGGACCGTAACTTTTGCATGCCCTGTAATCCGATCCTTCCTTGTCCATTCCGAAAGCATTCCAAGATGCCGGTCTGAAGATCATATCCTCAGCTACGTTGTGCATGCAAACCGGGATTCTCAGCAGGGAAGCAAGCGTTATCAGGTCGGCTCCGATATGGCCGTAGCTGGAAGATGAATGATTGGCTCCCCAGTTTGCCATTACCGAATATACATCGGTGAAGGGGCCCTTTCCGGTGAGTCTGGGTGTAAACCATGTGGTCGGCCATCCGGGATCGGTCCGGTCGGTGAGTATCTTGTTCATTTTTTCAGGAAGATCAACCGTCCATCCTTCAGCTATCTGCATCACCGGTCCCAGTCCTTTGACAAGGTTAACTCTCGAAATGGTAAGCGGCATCACATCGACTGTGGTGAATTGCGATGAAAAGCCTCCTCCCCTGAAATATCCTTTGCTACCCGGCGACCATTGGGTTGCATCAAGGCAGGCAACCGCATCTTCGGGGGTAATTTCCCAGAAAGGCTTTATACAGGCTTCTCCGTTTCGTCGTTCTTTTCCTGAGAAATCAAGTGCGGAAGCTCCTGAATTAATAAGGTGAATGATACCGTTTGCTGCAAGCCCGCCGGGTTTCATGCCTGTAACCCTTTCAATGGCGGCGGCGCTCCAGTATGTCCGGATATCAGAGAACATCTGGGCCGTGTTTGTAAGAAGATAGCCGAAAAGCATCGGCACTCCGTTCATGGCATCATTTTCCGTTGCAACGAGGTAGGGCGGCCTTGTTCCGTTCCAGTCGAAGGAGGAACATAATATAGCCTCCATGAAATCGCCGTTGGGCATGTGGTCAGTCCACTGACGCTGCCCCTGGAAGCCTGCAAGTATGGCATTGTGACCAAGCGATTCCTCACCAAAGCCAAGCTTTTTCAATACCGGATTCCCGACCATGAGGTCGCGGGCTATCAGGGCCATTTTAACGACAATCTCCCATTCCTGGTCTTTCCTCTGCCTCGATGAGGGCTTTTCATTGTAATCCTTGCCTTCCCTGCAGTATTTTTTTGTCCAGGCCAGCGCTCTGGAGTATTCTTCCCCGTCATAGATCTCTTCATTGATCCTGCGTACAAATTCGCTCATGTCAACATATTCGTTCCTCATCCCCAGGTATTCCTGAAAGAAATCATCCCTTACTATTGAACCGGCAATTCCCATTGAAACCGAACCCATCGACAGATACGACTTGCCTTTCATGAAGGCTACAGGCAAAGCTGCTCTGACAAAGCGGAGTATTTTCTCCGAAACATCGTGAGGTATATTCCTGTCGCCCGCATCCTGAACATCCCGTCCGTAAATACCGAATGCCGGAAGTCCTTTCATGGCATGCCCGGCCAGCGCTGCCGCAAGATAAACAGCACCCGGCCTTTCGGTGCCATTGAATCCCCAAACGGCTTTGGGCATGAGCGGATCACTATCAATAGTTTCGCTTCCATAGCACCAGCATGGAGTTACCGTAAGGGTCAGACCCACCCCGCTTTTTCTGAATTTCTCTGCACAGGCTGCAGCCTGTGCCACTCGTCCGATAGTGGTGTCGGAAATGACACATTCGACAGGCTCCCCGTTCGGGTACCTCAGGTTATTGCTGATCAGGGCGGCCGCGGATCTGGCCATCCCCATGGTCTGCTCTTCAAGCGACTCTCTTACTCCCCTTTCGCGGGCATCTATCACCGGACGAATCCCTACTTTGGGCATATCACCGATGACTGTCTGATAGTTTTTGTTGATCATGAAATCGTTCTCTGACATATTAGCTTTTTTATATGATTTTTGGTTAGAATTGTTACTTAACAAATATAGTTTTTTTTGTTGTTTCAATGCCGGCATTTTAAAATATCAGATGCAGTATTCCCGCCCGCCCGGTGCTGAACGATAAAACAGGCTCCTGTAAAAGGGACCTGGAAGCAACTCAACTATTTTTAGTAAATTTGTCATTCATTATTTAGATATGCAAAAGGGGAGAAGATTGCCGGAATGGCTGAAAATGCAGAGGGCAAGCGGGGAAAACTATTCCAGGGTGAAGAGGATAGTGGAGAATAACAAGCTCCACACCATCTGCAGCAGCGGTAACTGCCCCAACATAGGCGAATGCTGGAATGCCGGCACTGCTACTTTCATGATCCTGGGAGATATTTGCACCAGGGCCTGCAGGTTCTGTGCAACACGAACAGGCAAACCGCTTCCTCCCGATCCGGAAGAACCGGCACGCCTCGCTGCCGGAATCAGATTGTTAGGGCTGAAACATTGCGTTATTACCTCAGTCGACCGCGATGACCTTCCCGACCGGGGCTCATCATTCTGGGCCGAAACAATCAGGATGATAAAACAGGAAAACCCGGGAATAACAATGGAAACGCTTATACCCGATTTCGACGGTGTGGAAGCTTACATAAAGCTTGTAACTGATTCTTCCCCCGACATCATCTCCCACAACATAGAAACGGTAAGAAGGCTTACTCCGATTATCAGGACAAAAGCCCGTTATGATACCAGCCTGAAGGTTCTCAGAATCCTTTCTGAAAACGGAGTGAGAACCAAATCAGGCTTTATGGTCGGACTTGGAGAAACCGATCAGGAGGTGGCTGATACAATTAAGGATCTTCGTGAAGCTGGTTGCAGCATACTGACAATAGGACAATACCTTCAGCCCACCATGGATCACATGGAGGCCATAAGCTTTGTCACCCCCGGTAAATTCGATGAATACAGGAAGATGGCATTAGCTGAAGGTTTCAGTTATGTTGAAAGCCATCCCCTTGTAAGGTCATCTTTTCATTCTGAGAAACAGATGAACCATAATTAAAAATAACTATATTGTAATGCATTAACAGATTTTTCCTAATTGAGCTATAGTGTTTTATATCAGGATATTGGAGTAAAAAGCTACAAAGAAGCCTGGGATTTTCAGGAGAATGTTTTCAGAAAGATAATCAACAGAAAGACCGGCCTTCAGGAAAGCAATCCCGCCGCCGGTCCGGCTCAGCCCGGAGTACTTATCCTTGTAGAACATCCTCATGTTTATACCCTGGGTAAGAGCGGATCGGAGAATAACCTGCTGATCGACCATATCCAGCTTCAGGCAAGGGATGCGGAATTCTTCCGGACAAACAGGGGAGGAGATATTACCTATCACGGACTGGGACAAATAGTAGCTTATCCCATTTTTGACCTGGAAGAAATAGGTATAGGCTTGCGTGAATATATTAACAGGCTCGAAGAAGCTGTAATTGTTACGCTTGGTTACTTTGGCATTAGCGCATCACGAATCAAAGGCGCCACAGGTGTATGGCTCAACGCGGAACAGGGGAAACGGCCAATGAAGATTTGTGCCATTGGAGTAAGGGCAAGCAAATATGTGACGATGCATGGTTTTGCCTTCAATGTCAATACCGATCTGACATATTTTGACTATATTAATCCATGCGGCTATACAGATAAGGGTGTTACTTCGCTTGAGAAGGAACTTGGTGGGAAACAGGATATTGAGCATGTTAAATTGCTTGTAAAGCAGAACCTCCGGGAGGTTTTTGACCTTAAATGGATAAATTGAAAGAGAATGAATAAAAAATGGGTGATAAAGGAGAAGGGTGATCCGGCGGTTATCAGGCAGCTTGCAGATGTTGAAAACATATCGGAAACCATTGCCAACCTTATGGTACAGAGAGGAATTACGACCTCCGAAGAGGCAAAGGTTTTTTTTGAACCCAATCTGGAATACCTCCACGACCCCTTTATGATGAAGGGGATGACGATTGCCGTGGAAAGGATTTCGACAGCAATAAACAAGAATGAGAAGATATTGGTTTACGGCGATTACGATGTTGACGGAACCACGGCTGTAGCCCTTGTGTATTCCTTCCTCAGGGAACAGTATTCAAATGTGGAATACTATATTCCCGACCGCTATAAGGAGGGTTACGGTGTATCGCTTATGGCAATTGATTTTGCACAGGATATGAATTGCAAATTGATGATCACTCTCGATTGCGGTATCAAGGCTGTCCATAAAGTGAAATATGCCCGGTCGAAGGGAATAGATGTCATTATTTGCGACCATCATTACCCGGGCGACGAAATTCCGGACGCCGTTGCTGTTCTTGATCCCAAACAAACGGGATGCAGCTATCCATACAAGGAACTCTCGGGATGCGGTGTGGGTTTCAAACTCATACAGGCCTATGCAAAGATCCATAACATACCATTCAGTGATATAAGCGGATATCTCGACCTGGTGGCCGTGAGCATAGCTTCCGACATAGTGCCTGTTACGGGAGAAAACAGGGTGTTGGCCTATTTCGGCATGAAACAGCTGAATGATGCCCCCCGGACCGGACTAAGGGAGATAATCCGTGAGGCGGAAGTGAACCGCACCCTCACAATCGAGGATGTGGTTTTCAAGATCGGCCCCAGGATAAACGCGGCGGGAAGAATGGAATCGGGAAGAAAAGCCGTTGAACTGCTCGTCGCGAACGACACCCGGAAAGCAACCGGAATAAGCAAGGAGATAAACAATTTCAATATAGAAAGGAGATCTGTCGACAGGTCAATAACCACTCAGGCCATGAGGATGATCTCGGGAGATCAGCGCCGGCTGAATGCCAAAACAACGGTTCTTTACAATCCCTCATGGAAAAAGGGAGTAATAGGAATAGTGGCATCACGGCTAATCGAGATCTACTACAGGCCAACAGTGATACTTACCGAATCGAACGGCTTTGCAACCGGCTCGGCACGCTCGGTACAGGGTTATGACCTTTATCAGGCGATCGAAGCATGCAGCGACTTGCTCGAAAGCTTCGGCGGTCATATGTTTGCCGCAGGTCTTACCCTTAAAAAAGAAAACATCACTCCTTTCATCGAAAGGTTTGAACAATATGTGAGTGAAACGATCAGCGAGGATCAGCTTATGCCCAGGGTACTCATCGACTCCGAACTCTCATTCTCCGAGATAACTGTTGACTTCTACGGTTTTCTGAACATGTTCCAGCCATTCGGACCTGAAAATATGTCGCCGGTATTCGTTTCGCGGAATGTGTACGACACCGGAAGCGGACGCATGGTAGGTTCAAGCGGCGAACATCTCAAGCTCGACCTGTGCCATGAATCAACAGGCAGTCTCAGTTTTCCCGCCATTGCATTCGGCCTGGCTGAACACTACGATGATATAAAAACCGGAAAGCCATTCGACGTCTGTTATTCAATAGAGATGAACGAATTCAGGGGAAAGCGTAATCTTCAGCTGAATATAAGGGATATAAAACCGGCAGGGAAAAGTGCTGACAATCGCGCATCTTAGAATCTGACCCTTGCCTGAATTTTCAGTTCGCCTGTGTTTTTACCTTCTTTGGAACCGGATGAATTCCCGAAGGCAAACTTGATCCTGATATCGGAATACTCCGAAGGCTTCACGGAGACCATTACATAGCTCCGGCTCCCGTGGCCCCATAAGGCAGGAATGCTGAAGCTGTGAACCAGATCGTTCTCGTATGCATAGATCCTTGAATCCCAGTCACTGGTTCTCACAATGCAGTGCCTGAACCACACTGTTGCCGGCAATGCCCTTATCCGCCAGCTGACATCCTGAAGCATTGTTATTCCTCCTGAACCTGAATGGATTACCCATTTACGATCTATCCTGGTTGTCAGAGTAAGATTTTCGGAAGGCAGGTAACGGAATGATAACTTTAACAATGATGTTTTAAAATCATACTGTTTCTTTACACCATTCGATTCACTCCGGTCGTTCATCGATTGCCTCTGACTGTAAACAGCTTCAAATGACATTCTTTCGGAGGGGAGGTAGCTTAGCCTGAGTTCTCTTCTTGCGGTGTATGACGGGGCGGAGCACCTGTACCTTAGCCAGGGATGAGATTTCAGGTCAACGCCGGCGCTCAGGAACAGGTGCCTGGCAGCCTCAAAAGTGAAATTGCCGAAGAGACCCCTGGAGTTGTCACCCGATGAACTGCTGAACAACCCCTTGCCATGGAAACTGGTAA
>Ga0208040_1000127_pt1 | contig 110011 bp, 108 predicted proteins | sample AD_UKC083_MetaG_FD_184431 | JGI IMG/M metagenome (GOLD analysis project Ga0208040, IMG submission 184431) | Active sludge microbial communities of municipal wastewater-treating anaerobic digesters from USA - AD_UKC083_MetaG (SPAdes) (version 2) | ecosystem: Engineered > Bioreactor > Anaerobic...
TTATTGCTCCGTCGCAATTCGTTAAAAATCGACTTGTGGAAAAAGGTTATCCGGAAGCCAAGATCGCGGTCGTGCCGCACTTTGTTGATAACATTGAAGATAATAATATAAACCCTAAAATAGAAAACTACATCTTGTTTTTGGGCCGCTTAGACGAGACCAAGGGAGCAGATTTATTGGTTGCCGCTATTGCCAAATTAAAACGCCACATCAGAGTCAAAATCGCCGGCAGCGGTCCTCAATATCGCTTGCTCAAAGAACAAATAGCGCGATTAAATTTATCTGATCGTATTCAATTGCTGGGCAAGCAGAACAACGAGCAAATTAAGGGTTTAATCAGAAAAAGTTTATTTGTGGTTTTTCCTTCCCGAGTCCACGAGACTTTCGGTTTGAGCATTGTGGAAAGCCAGTTGGGCGGCAAGGCAGTAGCCGCCGCCCGCGTCGGCGCCACACCGGAATTAATCACCGACAACGAAACCGGCATCTTGTTTAAAGCTGGCGACAGCCAGGCCCTGGCCCAAACCATCGACTTTATGTTGGCCCATCCGGAACGAACCGCCTTGATGGGCAGAAAAGCCAAAGACCTGGCCCAAAAAAGATATTCAGCCGAGACTCATTATGCCAAAATTATTTCAATTTATAAGCAATTGACTAATGAAAAATAAAATACTTATCCTTTTAATTGGCCTGGGATTAATCCTAAGCTGGAGCAACACCAGCCAAGCGGCGGCTGACCCTGATCATCACTACCCTCGCCTGGTCAATTTATATTGGAAAACGCCCATTACCAAAGACGACGCCAAATTATTGGCCCAATGGGATATGTTAGCTTTAAGTATGGCCGCCCAGCTAGACAGCGCTGAAGCAATTCGTTATTTGCGTCAACTCAACCCCGATATTATTATTCTGGCTTACACTTCAGCAACAGAAATCCCCAAAGAGCGACTGACTATTTTAGAGCCCGAAGGCCATGGCTTATGGCATCAATTAATCGCTGGCCTGAGCGAAGAGTGGTATCTAAAAACTTATGACGGCCAAACCGTCTCCTGGTGGCCGGGCAATGTGTCAATGAATCTGTACGCGCCCAACCAAGCCGGCGACAGTTATGCCGATTATCTGGCTGATTTTTATGATAAACAAATTTTGGCATCCGGTTTGTGGGATGGTTTGCTCTTTGACACGGCTTGGAATAATATCGACTGGTTTAATCCCGCTCTTGATCTGGACGGTGACGGTCAAAAAGACAGCGGCGATAAAATCAATCGGCTCTGGCAAATCGGCCATCAGCGGTTATTGGAAAATCTGCGCCACAAAATCGACAACCGCTATTTATTACTGATTAACGGCGACGGTAACTGGCAAGATTTAGCCAATGGCCGAATGTTTGAAAGCTTCCCCGAATATTGGGATGGCGGCTGGACCGGTTCAATGGAAAAATACCAACTGAATGATTCTTCCGGCCAAAAACCCCGACTGAATATTATTAATTCAGACAGTAATAACAGCGGTCGAGCAACTGATTATCAAACCATGCGTTACGGCCTAACCAGCGCTTTGTTGTTTGATGGTTATTTCAGCTTTGACCACGGTACTGAACTGCGGGAACAATTTTGGTGGTATGACGAATATGATGTTTTTTTGGGTCGGGCCAAAAATTCCGCTGTCAATTTATTAAATGACAATTCAATCATCACCGAAGGAGTTTGGCAGCGCGACTTTGAAAATGGCGTGGCGATTGTTAATTCCACCGACCAACAACAAGCTCTGACTTTTGACTCGGAATACGAAAAACTCCACGGCCAGCAAGACCCGCTCGTTAATGACGGCTCGATTATTAACCAATTAGACATCAAAGCGAATGATGGTATAATACTGCTAAGACCAATCGAACAGCTCCGCCAAGCCGTCTATCAAAACGGCTCTTTTGCCAGAATTTTTGACCAAAATGGCCGCAACACCCGAACTGGTTTCTTCTCTTACCAACCCCGCTTTAAAGGCGGCAGTAAAATCATTGAAACCGACCTGGACAATAACGGCCAAATAGATATTGTCGCGGCCGTTGAGGGAACCATTCTACTTTTTAAAAACGAGGACCCGGTCGGCAAAGCGCTTTTTCCTTTTGGCGAAAAATATTCCTTAGGCCTATCCATTGCCGTCGCTGATGTGACCAATGACAGCGACCAAGAAATTATTGTCGGCGCGGAAATCGGCCAGGCTAATTTAATAAAAATTTATAATGCCAACGGCCAACTGGTTAATAGCGGCTGGTCGGCCTATAACAGCGCCTGGAAAAATCTCGGCGTTAATCTGGCCGCCGGCGACATTAACGGCGACGGTCAAAATGAAATTGTTGTCGGCGCCGGCGTTGGCGGCGGACCGCACATTAGAATCTTCTCGGGCGACGGTCGTTTGCTGTCCGGCGGGTTTTTCGCTTATGACAAAAATTTTCGCGGCGGTGTCAATCTGGCGGTTGGCGACATTAACGGCGACGGCATCAAAGAAATCATCACTGGTCCCGGCGTTGGCGGCGGACCGCACTTGGCGATTTTCAACGCCCGCGGCGAACTACTCAAACAATGGCTAGCCTATGATTCAACTTCAAAATCCGGCATCAAAGTGACTGCTTCGGATTTGGACGGCGACAAAATTGATGAAATTATCATTTTGACCACCAAAGTCTTCACTCTAAGTCTCTTAAAATAAATTTATGAATATCCTCAAACAACGCTGGGCCAAATATTACCGGCGCCAAAATAAAAATCACTCCTGGCATCTATTGATTGATTCAATTTTGGTTATTATTGTCCTAATTCTTATCGGCATTAATCTTTATTTTTCGGCCTTTCGCTCGGCGCTGGTATTAGGCACGATTGAACTCCTGCCCACCCCTTCGGATTCCGTTATTACCGACCCTTCGGACACGGCTGAACCGACCCTGGCGCCGATTGATTTTTCGCTGACAGTTACCAGCAATCAATTAATCGTGACGCCCGGCACGACCATTAATTACACGGTTTACTACCAAAATAACAGCCCCATTGACTTGACTGATGTTTCAATCAATTTCAACACCAATCCGGCGCTGGCTAATAATCCCCGAGCGACAGCAGTGATAAAACAAATTCCCGCCGGCGCCAACGGCAATCTTGATTTTTCAATAATCAGCCAATCGCCTTCAGTTGGCCAATCGGCGAATAATCTTATTCTTGAATCCAGCGTCCAAGCTTCCTTCAAACATCCGCAACAACCCGAATTAGAAATCACCATTAATAGCGACAAACTAGTCCAGAAAGTTACCACTTCAATAACCTTAAATGCTTTCGCTCGTTATTACAGCGACCAGGGCGACCAAATCGGCATTGGACCAGTGCCGCCGCAAGTCGGCCAAACCACCAAATACTGGGTCTTCATTAGCCTGAGTGATTACTTTAATGATTTAGAAAATATCACAATTAAAGCCGAGTTAGGACCAAATGTAGCACTCACCGGCAAACAGAGCGCCAGCGCCAGCTCAGGCCTGATTAATGCTGGCCGGCAAATCACTTGGCAAATTGACCAGGCTCGGATCTTGGGCAGTGAACCGGCTAATGTCGGCGTGGCCGCTGAAGTGGCTCTAACGCCGCAAAAAGAACAAATAGGCGCAAATGCCATTTTGCTCCAAAATATCTCCCTTAGCGCCACTGACGCTTCAACTAAGACGCTGATTATGAAAACCAGCCCTAATATCACCACTGTCCTATTTCCTAACCAAGAAAAAAATAATAATAGTATAGTTATAAAATAATGGCTTATTTTAGCAAAAAAATAAAAGCTAATATTTTGATATTTTGGGCTTGACAAAATTAATTTTATTTGCTAAGATAAGCCATTAAGCCAAAAGCTTAATTTGTCCCTTAAAAATAAAAAGATCCGGCTAAGTGGTCGGGGTCTTTAGAAATATAAAAAACAAAACCCCAAAAAAAGGGAGAAGCGCAATGCAGAAAATCTTGTTGATCGCTGTTATGATGGTGGTAGTTTTCGTCTTGACGGGTTGTCCGCCGACGGAAACCCCCACTCCGGAGCCGCTCCAGCGGTTCCAGAATGAATCCCGGCTCCTAACCTCTCAAGGAGAGGAGCTCGGCAATGTCCAGTTTGATTTGTCAGACTGGACCAAGTACCAAGTCATCCCCCAAAGTCAAACCTTGTGGGTGGACATTGGCGCCAGGGACCAGGACGGCCAAACCGCCCAAGTAGAATGGGTGGAAGCCACCATTGATTACCAAATGATGGCTGGAGCCTGGGGAGGCCAAGCTCTAAGCTACCACTACACCAACGATGGGGATAATAGCAATGATGACGATATCATTGCTACCAATACCTTCCTCGGCGTAATTGGTTTTCCTTGGTATTGGTATCCGGTACCGTTCCGCCATGGGACGCCCTATTGGAATTACCCCTGGCCGGCCTATGACTACTGGCAGGTGCTGGCCAAAAGCGCCAAGGAAAAAACACAAATCGTCGGTGACCAATGGCTCAAGATCGTTCCTGATCAAGAGCAGGAACGGATTACCGCCACAGTCGAATTTCGGGCCTCAAATGGTCTGGGGGAAGAAAACAAAAAATTCTCCTTCCTGATCGAGATTGATTCGGACGGCGACAGCTATCCGAATTGGGAAGAAACCCAGGCTGGCACAGACCCGTTTGACCCGGAAAGCCATCCAGGCATTGTGCCGGAAGACCCAACCAGTATTGACGGACCGGTGACAATCAGCTTTGTTGCCAGTCAAGAGGAGCGGTCGATTTATGTCGACTTGCACCAAATCACACTGGATAATGCCTTTATCGGCATGCCTAATTCGGATGAGTGGGTAGCCATTGGCGTCCAGGTTTGCTCGGCTGAAGGGCAAGCCTGCGCCGAAGAAACCTTTGAGTTTGAGCGAGGCAAGCCCAATGTAGTCAACCTGGCGCCAATGATTCCTACTGGCGCCCAGGAAATCTGCGTTAGGCTATTCGCCCTCAATTTGGAATATCCGAATTTCGGCGAACTTGACGGCCGCTATTGGTTTGAGGTTGACGGACAGGATGTCGTCACCCTAAACAACGAACCATTGGCTGAAGCCACCGGCGCGCAAGGCCAAGGACTGGGCTGCTGGCGCATCCCACTAGTCGAACCGGAGGTCAGGTACACCCTGACTGCCGGAATCGAACCAGCGGGTAGTGGCACCGTAGCCGGCACTGGCTCTTATCTGAGCGGTGAGACGGTTGAGGTTAAGGCTACCCCGGCGACCGGCTGGGAGTTTAGCCACTGGACTGGCGATTTGGCCGGTTCAGCCAATCCGGCGACGGTGGTGATGGACAGCGATAAAACCATCACTGCAGTCTTCACTGAACTGCCCGTTTACTACACCTTGACGGTGGAAGTAATCGGCGAAGGTTCGGTGATAAAAAACCCGGATAAAACGCTCTACCCAGCCGGCGAAGCAGTCACCCTGACTGCCCAAGCCGACGAAGGCTGGGGCTTTGACCACTGGACTGGCGATTTGGCCGGAACCGACAACCCGAGTGTCATCACTATGGATGGCAACAAGGAGGTCGACGCCGCCTTCAGCCAAGAACCGCCGGAAGAGGAAGGTGAAATAATCGTTGACCTGACTTGGGCTAACGGAACCTTGGGTTTCACGGCTCGGCTGGGCAACGGTTATCCGGCGAACGGCTTCAGCGGCGTTGCCACTGAAGCCCAAATCCAAACAGTCGGCTTGGAACTGTATCATTTGGCTGGTGGCGCACCCTGGATAGAGCGCGACACCTTCACCTTTAATGGGTGGCCGGTAAACGGAACGATTACCAAATTCCGTTTTGCCGACTCGCCAGTACTACGCTTTGAGGTGGTCGCCAACGCCATTAACGGCTATGGCGACATCTCCAAATTGGTTGTGCGGCTCAATGGAGAGCTTGTCCCTCGGGTGACCAATCCCGAAGGCCAGACAGCTTTCCAGATTGAGCTGGAATAGCACATTTACTGGGCAGAGGAGCAAATGCTCCCCTGCCCTCTTTTTTTATCCAAAATTAAACAAAAAAATATTAATATTTATCTATTGACAAAAAGCTTGAAATATGATAAAATTTATAGTTAAATTAAAACACTTTAAGCTAATATGAAAGTTGCATTTATTGGTCAAAAAGGTATTCCGGCCCAACAAGGCGGAATCGAAAAGCATGTGGAAGAGCTTAGCGCCAAATTGGCCCAGGCCGGTCTTAATGTAACTGTTTATTGCCGGTCCCATTATACGGGCAATAACAACAAATCATTTGCGGGAATTAGAACAATCAATCTGCCTTCGCTAAAAACCAAAAACTTAGATGCTATTTCCCATACTTTTTTGGCGACTCTTCATGCTTTATTTCAAAATTACGACATTATCCATTATCATGGCGTTGGACCGTCGCTATTGTCATGGCTACCGAGAATTTTCGCTCCCCAAACCAAAGTGATTGCCACTTTCCACTGCATAGACCGAAAGCACCAAAAATGGAGCCGTTTTGCCAAGCTGATGCTAAAAGCCGGCGAATGGGCGGCTTGCCGTTTTCCCCATCAAACCATCACTGTTTCCCAGGCATTAAAAAAATATTGCCAACAGAATTTTAATCGAGAAACGACCTACATTCCCAACGGCGTTAGTATTACTCACAACGAAAACGAGAAAATTTTAGCCAATTTTGATTTAAAACAAAATAACTACTTTTTGGCTGTCTCTCGTCTGGTTCGGCATAAAGGCCTGCACACCCTGATCAGAGCTTACCAACAAATCACTACCGATAAAAAATTGGTTATCGTCGGCGCCGGCACCAATACTGACAGTTATGTTGACTACCTGCGCCAATTAGCTAAGGACAACAACAAGATTATTTTTACCGGCCAACAATCCGGTGCGAATCTGGAAGCGCTATTTAGAAACGCCTATCTATTTGTTCAGCCGTCAGAAGCCGAGGGGCTATCTATCGCCCTTCTGGAAGCAATCGCCTATGGCACACCAACTCTAATCAGCGACATTGAAGAAAATCTAGAAATTGCTAAAGGCTTAGCCAAAGAATTCAAAAATAAAGATATTGCCGGTCTGGCCCAACAATTAAGCTGGTCAGAACAAAATCAAGAAGCCATCAAAACTCAAGCCGCTGAAGCGGAAAAAATCATTAATCAAAAATATAATTGGCAACAAATAACCAAGGCCACCATTGCTCTCTATCAGCAAGCACTAACCAGTAAAAATCCCCGCCGGCTCTTAACGGCCGCTTTCAAATAAATACCCTGGCCAATAAAACTTTTTATGGCTAAAAATCCCCGCCGCCCAAGGCTAGCTGGGGATTTTTTAATTGCTAATAAGCGCCTAACCCTCAAAAAAAATTATGCCAACTACCGTTATTAGATATTTCTGTTTGGACTTTACAGATGATTTTGTGTTATAATAAATAACAATTAAACAACTTAAGGTGACAAACTAATGATCAATCAAAAAGATTTGGAAGAAATCCTGCTCCAAAACAAAATCTTGACAGAAAAACAAATCAAAGAGACCAAAAACAAAGCCAAAAAACTTGGAAAAATTTTTGAGGAATATTTACTGGAGCAAAAAATCATTTCACCGGAACTGCTATATGAAACCGCGGCTAAATATTATGACCTGCCTTTTATCGAATTAAAAAATAAAACCATCAGAAAAGACATCTTGGAAATTGTTCCGGAAATCACCGCCCAGGCCCACCAAACTGTGGCCTTTGATAAAAATAAAAAAGAATTACTGGTGGCGACCCTGGATATTTCCAATATTGAATTGTTTGACTTTCTCGGTAAAAAAACTCAGCTGGAAATTAAAATCCATATCACTTCCCCCAAGGATATCCAGGAAGTTTTAAAACAATATCATAAGGGTTTAAGCGCCGAATTTGAAGAAATGGAAAAAGATTCTCAAGCCGACGAAAATGAAAAACCGGAAAACCTAAAAACGCTAGCTCAAGACTTGCCGATTGTCCGGATTGTCGACACTTTGCTGGAATACGCGATTTTAGAAAAAGCTTCGGATATCCATATTGAACCATCAGAAAAAGAAGTTACGGTTCGTTACCGCATCGACGGCGTTTTAAGAAATGTAATGACCTTGCCCAAAAACACCCACGCCGGCGTGGTCGCCAGAATCAAAATTCTTTCCAGTCTCAAATTGGATGAACACCGCTTACCCCAAGACGGCCGATTTAAAATCAAAACCGACACTTACCAGGTATCGTTTCGTGTTTCTATTTTACCCACCTTTGACGGCGAAAAAGTGGTAATGCGGTTGTTGCCAGAACAAAATAACCAACTATCGCTGGAACAATTGGGACTTCAAAAGCAATCACTGGAAATAGTCAGGCGAAACATTGAAAAGCCCCATGGCATGATTTTGGTCACCGGCCCGACCGGCTCCGGCAAAACCACTACCTTATACACTATTTTGGCGGCGCTCAACAAACCAGCGGTAAATATTTCCACCATTGAAGATCCGATTGAATACCGGATGAATGGCATCACCCAAAGTCAAATCCAACCTAAAATCGGCTTTACTTTCGCCACCGGCCTAAGGGCGCTATTACGTCAAGACCCGGATATTATTATGGTCGGCGAAATTCGCGACACTGAAACAGCCGAAATTGCCATTAATGCCGCCATGACCGGGCATTTAGTCTTGTCCACCCTGCACACCAATGATGCGGTGACCACCATCCCTCGGTTCATTGATATGAAAATCCCCACCTTCCTAATCGCCTCAACCGTTAATGTTATTGTGGCCCAACGACTGGTGAGAAAAATTTGTAAAAATTGCATTGAGAGTTTTAATCTGGACAAAAAAACCATTGACGAATTAGAGCAACAATTCAACCTGAAAAAAATGGAAAAAAACCTGTCTGACCATGGCTACTTGGACAAGAAACAAACCATTGAGTCGATTTTATTTTATCGTGGCAAGGGCTGTCAGCAGTGCGACAATACCGGCTACAAAGGCCGGCTTGGTATTTATGAAACCTTGGAAGTAGACGAAGAAATTTCCCAAATGATTGTCCAAAAAGCCTCCCGAGACGAATTGGCTCAAAAAGCCACTGACAAGGGTATGATGACTTTGCTCCAAGACGGCTTTATTAAAGCCAAAAATGGCATCACTACCATTGAAGAAGTATTAAGAGTCACTCAAGAATAATCTATGAATAATAATAACGACAACCCCAAAACTCCTCTCAAATCAAAAGACCTGGCATTTTTTTTAAAAATTCCGGTTTCGGCCAAAATTTTCTTTCTGCAAAACTTATCCGTAATGATCAAAACCGGCATTCCCTTGGCCGATGCCTTAAGAACCCTGGGCGAACAAACCAAAAACAAAAAACTCCAGGCCATTTTGCTGGCAGTTTATGAAAAAATCAAAAATGGCTCAACTTTTGGCGAAAGTATCGAACAATACAAAAAGGATTTTGGTGAATTATTTATTAATATGATCAAGGCGGGCGAGGCGTCCGGTCGGCTGGAAGAATCACTCAATGAATTGTATCTCCAAAGCAAAAAAGATCATGAGTTGAAGATGAAAGTCAGAAATGCCCTAACTTATCCGGTGGTGATTATTATTGCCATGATCGGCATTGTCATTTTTTTGGTAATTTTTGTCTTACCGAATATTACCGCCCTATTTAAAGATTTAGATGCCGAATTACCCATCGCCACCAGAATTGTCATTGCTGTCAGTGATTTTTTCCAAGCCCATTCCATTGTGGTCGGCTTAAGTTTAGTGGTCGGGCTGACTATTTTCATTAAATTTATTCACACCAAAACAGGCAAAAAAGTCTTCGACCGCTTGTTTTTAAAATTACCAATCATTTCTCCCATTATTCAAAAAATCAACTTGGCCAGAATGTCGCGCAGCTTAAGCTCTTTAATTAAAACCGACATCGCCATTGTGGAAACTTTCAATATTACTTCTCGAATAGTGGGCAATACTATTTATAAAGAAACTTTGCAAGAGGTGGCCGAACAGCTGAAAAAGGGCCAAAAAATCGCTGAAGTAGCTAAAAAATATCCTCATGTTTTTCCACCGGTCATCACGCAAATGATTAGCGTTGGCGAGGAAACCGGCGCCTTGGACGAGGTCCTAGAAAACCTCGCTAATTTTTATGAAGACGAGGTGTTCCAAACAATGAATACTCTGCCAACTATTATCGAACCAATCTTAATGCTCTGCATTGGTTTTGGGGTGGCGATTATCGCTTTAGCCATCTTAATGCCCATGTATTCCTTAACGGAAAGCCTGTAAGACCATGACTCACCTACTCCCACAATACCGCCGCCGTCAAACTGGCTTTACTTTAATTGAGGTGGCCATCATTTTGTCGGTAATCGGCATTATTGCCCTTGTTAGTCTGCCGGTTTATCAACAAATCCAGCCCAATATCAGCCTCAATTCAGAAATAAGAGAAATTGTTTCTAATTTGCGTTACGCTCAACAATTGTCCGTCACCGAACAAAAAAAATATGGCATTGTCTTCAATCAGGGCTCCAATAACTATGCCCTAAAAAATACCGACACCGGATCAATTATCAAAAATTTTGAAATCCGGTCACAAATCACCATTGCCGATATTTCCGGCTTTACTGATAATACGGTAATTTTTAATGTCGCCGGCGCTGTTTTAGAAAGTGGTACCATCACGATTACCAATTTACAAAATGAACAAAATATCATTGAAATTAAGCCGTCAGGTTATGTTAAAATCAAATAATCAACGGGGGCTGACTTTATTGGAAGCGGCCATTGCTATTGCCGTCTTATTAATCGGCGTCTTAACTATTGTTCAAATTTTCCCTTTATCTTTCAAACTGGGCAAAACCGCCGAACAAACAACCATGGCGATTAACCTGGCTCAAGCAAAAATCGAGGAACTGTTTTATTTGGGTTATGATAACCTTGTTGTCGGCACCGTTGAACCTAAGCACCGACTTGCTGCTGATTCAACTAATCCGTTTTATCACTATCAGCGACAAACGGACATTGAGTATGTTGACCAAAACCTTAATTACTCGGCCGGGGAAACTGGACTAAAAAAAATCACCGTAACAGTCTACTGGTATCACCCCCTCTTAAAGAATGAGAGCAGTCAAGAAACTATAATTCTAATCAGTAAAAAATGATTAACCATAAACAGGGCTTTACTTTAATCGAACTAACCATTGCTATCAGTGTTTCTGTTTTGTTGCTGCTAGTAGTCACGGCCACCTATTTAGTCGGCCAAAAAACCTACAACCAAACCGATTCCCGAGCGGAAATCATTCAAAACGGCCGGGTGATTATTGACCGGCTATCCCGAGAAATAAGACAAACCAGCGATATTATCACAGAATTGCCGCCCAACAACAACGCTCCGGAAATTTTGCCCGACGGACTGACTTTTCAAGATGGACACGAGACTAATCAAACCAAATACATCCGCTACTACTTGGAGGATCACGCCATCAAAAGACAGGAAATTATCTACTATTTTCCGGACGTGCCCGACACTTATGTCTACTGGCACGAGACAAATCAGGAGGGCAACCCGCCAATAATGAAAATTACCGACGACCGAATTATTGGCGAATATATTGATGATATAGAATTTTGGGGGGATAAATTGATTAATATTAATCTGTATCTAAGCAAAAACGAAGAGACCCAAATAATTAATACCGCTATTTATGGCCGCAACCTCTAACAATCGAGGGTTTATTTTGGTTACTTCATTATTGGTAATGGGTCTATTACTATTACTGGCGACTTATGTGGTCAGTTTTATGATAACAGAATTTAAAATATCGTTAAGCCAAACCACCGCCACCAAAACTTATTACTTAGCCGAGAGCGGCATTGCTGAAGCGATTTGGCGAATAAAATACGACCCGATTTGGAAAGCTGGTTTTGAAACAAATCCCAATTGGACTATTACTTATACCCATGATCCGGCCCTCTACCCTAATGGCGCCTACCAGATTCAAATCACCAATTTCGGCCGGGCCCGAGGAGAAATAATTGCCACTGGCTTTATTGAAAATAACGGCCAAATAGCTCAGCGGGTCGTTAAGACTTCTATTTATAAAGCTTTGGGCGAAAGCGTAGTCGGCAATAACGGCGAATACGCTGACGGCAATATCGACGTTTCCGGCTCAGTGATAAATGTTCATAACGGCAGTCTATTTGCCAATAATAATCTTATCGTTAATTTTTACAGCGTGATTAATACTGATGATACGGTGAGCGCGGTGACTAACATCAACCAGCATTGGACATCTGGTATTAACGCTCCCGGCGGCATTTTTTCTCCGGAAAACCCACCTGCTCCCGAGCCAATTCCGATGCCGGCTATCTCCTTTGACGATATCAACGATCCCAATTCTTATATTAACCAAGCCGACCAAATTTATACCCAAAATCAATTTGCCGACCTGTTATGGAACAACCAAAATCTGACTTTAAATGGCATTACCTATGTAACCGGCGACATTGACATCAAGGGCGGCCAACAGCTAACCATTAATGGCACCTTAGTGTCGGAAGGCGACGTTGAGGTGGGAAAAAACACTATTCTGTGCTGCTGGGGCGCTCGATGCGGCTTATCAAATATAACCATTAACCGGCCGGCCGAACCAGAAATTCCCTCGGGGTTGTTGGCTCGGGGAAAAATCGATTTCGAGTTTTGTTTGGGAAATCTTAATGCCCACGGCTTGATTTACGGCACCGACCAAATCAGTATCCTGAGTATTCCTCAACAATTTGAAGTGCTAGGAGGATTAATTTCCAGAAAAATGACCTTGACCAGTGTTTGGCAGGGCATTAATATCACTTTTGACAATGAAGTTATTAGCTATACCATTGGCAATCCTCAATACGCGCCAGTAGTGACCGTGGAACATTGGGAAGAAGAATATTAATTACAAAAATTATAAATTCAAAATTTCAAATTTCAAAATTTTATTATTTATATTTATGATTTTATCCTTTTCCTGCTATAATGATAATGAACTAATTATTTTTAATATTTAATGTCATTTTTTGAAACCAAGGAAACCGCCTTTGGCTTGGATATTTCTGAACGCAATCTCCGCCTGATTCAACTTAAAAAAAGAGGGAAAAAAATTGTTGTCCAATCATACAACGAAATAAAGCTTCCCCCCCAGTGCCTTGAGGAAGGAGAAATTAAACAACCTCAAGCCTTTTTGAATTCGCTTCATAGGCTGACCAAAACCAAACAAGGCCGGGGCCGGTTAAGCGCCGAACTGGTTGGCGTTTTACCGGAGCGAAAAACTTTTCTCAAACTTATTGAACTGACGCCGGACAATGACACCAAACCAGAAAAACCGGCTGACCAGCCCGCCGACATTGAAAAAAAAATTAAAAAAATATTGCCCGAGCATATACCAATTGACATTGATAATGCTTATATTGATTGGCAACTCATCAAAGAATGTCCGACTGGTCAGACTGTTTTGGTCGGCGTTTGTCCCCAAAATATTATTGATTCCTACGTCGATATTTTTGCTCAGGCCAATTTGATTCCAACCGTCCTGGAAATAGAGGCGGCGGCCATTGCCCGGGTGGCCATTACCGAAGACAAAGAAAATGACACCCAAATAATCATTGATATTGGCGCCAATCGAACCGGCCTATTTCTTTATGACCAAGGAGTGATTAAATTCACTATTACCCTGCCCATTTCCGGCAACCAAACCACCCAAATGATTATGGAAACTCTGGATTTTGATTTTGACAAAGCAGAAAAAGCCAAGATTATTTGCGGTTTGGACCGCCATAAATGCCACGGGGCGCTGCTAGAACTTTTTGCCGAAACCATCGACCAGCTTCAAAGCCACATTCAAAGAGCGATTGACTACTATCAAAGTAATTTTTATGAAACCAGCCCGGTCAGCCAAATAATGCTTTGCGGCGGCGGCTCCAATTTCATCAATATTGCCGAAATTATCCAAGAAAAAACCCAAATCAAAACCGTCAATTGCGACCCCTGGCATAAAATTAAAAATCCCAACCCCAGATATTTTACTCCCCAAAAATCTCAATCTTTCATTACTGCGCTTGGTTTAGCTTTGCGAGGCATTGATTCTAAAAATCTATTATGATCCAAATCAATCTCAATCTGTTGTCGCCCGAACATAAGAAAGAACTGAAAGTTAAAAGAATTTATATCACCATCAAAGAAATGGTCATGTTAATTCTGCTCTTTACCTGCATCTCCGCCATTCTGCTGTTATTATCAAGATACTTTTTAGAAGAGCAGTTGGCGATGTTGATGGACAAAAACGCCACCGCCATCCGAGTCGGCGAAGAAATCAACAAAAAGGTGGTGACTTTTAATGAAAAAATAACCAATGCCTATAATATCCAGCAAAAATCCAAACACTGGTCACAGCTACTAGTTACAATCGCCACCATCACTCCGGCTGATATCGCCTATAATTCAATAAAAATCTATCCGGAAAAAACCCTGATTGAACTCCAAGGTACGGCCCAAACCAGACAAGCGCTGATTAATTTTAAAAACGAACTGGATGATAATGACTCCTTCTCGGAAATTGACTTGCCGCTGACTGATTTATTGGCCAAGGAAAATAATTCTTTTACTCTCAAAGCTAAAATTAAATTAGACCATTAAAAATAATGACTGGCGTCAAAAAAAATTTTATTTTTCCCATCTTAACCATCATCGCCGTCCTGGTGATAGTTGTTGTTTTTATTATTTATCCCACCCTGACAAAAATAACTACCATCAGTCAAGCTATTATCACTGAACGAATCGATTTGGAAAATAAATTATCTTTCGGCATCAACCTGAATAAAGTCCAGAGAGATCTAGAGGACACTGCCGGCCTAGAAAAAGAACTGGAACAAATTTATATCAAAAAAGGACAAGAACTTGATTTTATTACCCGCTTGGAAAATTTGGCCGAAATCGACGGAGTCAATGTCAATATTGATTATGCCGATTTCAGCGGCAAGACAATCAGTCAAAATATCCGCGCCATTCCCCTGACAATAAACTTCAGTGGCGACTATAAAAATATTGTTAATTTTTTTCAATCACTCGAAACATTAAAGAATTACTATAATTTAGATCTGATTGTACTCGCTAAAAATCAACAAAATAACCTAAACGCCCAAACTGTCGGTCAGACTTATTTAATTGAATAAAAAATGAAACTCTTCCAACTAAAATTCAAATTGCCGGCGACCAAAAATTTCTACTGGTTAAAATGCTTATACCCCATCACTATTCTACTGGTAATAATCGGCCTAACTTTGTTGCTGGTTTTCTTATACCGCAATGTTTATCTGACACTGTCTCAAGCGGAAATAGTCACCATGCTTAAAAAAGAAACACCGGAACAAAACCTGGAAAAAAATAAATTAATGGAAATTATTGAAAAATTAGAGGCAAAATCCACTCCACAACCTAAAATTGAATCAATCAGAAACCCCTTTCTACTGCCGGCGCTAATCGAACCAGTCGCGGAAAATAATCCCGATCTGTTGCCAGCCACCACCACGCCCGAAAATTAGCTGACCAAAAAAACTTTTTCAAATTAAAACGGCCCCCAACTACCGGAGCCGTTTTTTAAAAAAACTTTTTTTCTGATATTATAAGGGCGACATTTTCCTTAATCGCTTAACCGCTCGAGTAAGTTCCGTAACGAAATAATCAATATCTGTTTGACGATTAAACCGGCCTAGACTAACTCGTAAGCTGCCATGAGCCAATTCCGGCGCCAGGCCAAGCGCCGCTAACACATGAGACGGTTCCAAAGAACCGGAAGAACAGGCTGAGCCAGTGGAAACGGCGATTCCTCGCTCCGACAAAAGCAAAACCAAGCTCTCCCCTTCCACGCCCCGAAAAACAAAATTAGCGTTATTGGGCGAACGCTTAACTAAGTCGCCGTTAAGGACAACCCCGCTAATCTCCCGCTGGACTGTCGCAATCAATCGGTCCCGCAATTTCTCAATCCGCTGATTCTCCCGCTGACGATTGCTAGCGCCAATCAGGTCAATGGCCGTTGCCAAACCAACAATCCCACTGACATTATAAGTACCCGGCCGAATATTATTCTGCTGATGCCCGCCAAAAAATAACGGCTCCAACACCACGCCTGATTTCAAATACAACCCGCCAATTCCTTTGGGGCCATAAATTTTATGGCCGGAAAAAGATAACAAATCCACTCCCAAGTGAGACACCCGACAATCGCAATAATTTAAAGCTTGAGTTGCGTCAGTATGAAAATATATTTTCTGCGGACGTTTCCGATTAAGTTTAGCAATAGTGGCGCCAATTTTTTCAATCGGCTGTATCGTGCCAATTTCATTATTAACATACATAACTGAGACCAAAACCGTATTAGCCTTAACCGCCGCGACTAATTTTTCAACCTTCACCACCCCCCGAGCAGTCACTGGCACATAGCTTACTTCCGCTAAGCCTCTGGCGGCCAAAGCCCTAACCGACTCCAACACTGCGTCATGCTCAATACTAGACACTATCAGATGGGGCTGAAAACCGGGCTGATCCAGTCGTAATCGCTGAATCAAGCCCCAAATCGCCAAATTATTGCTTTCGGTAGCGCCGGAAGTAAAATAAATTTCTGCCTTGGAACAAGCAAAAAAATCAGCAATTTTTTTCTGCGCCCTGTCCACTGCCACTCGCGCGTCAAGACCAAATTGATGAAGAGAAGAAGCGTTGCCAAAATTATTTTCAAAATAGGGCAACATTGCTTTTAAAACCCGACTATCGACCGGCGTCGTAGCGGCATTATCCAAGTAAACTTTTTTTACTGAAACCATAAATTATAATTAAGATGATTAAACCGCCAGCACCTCTTTGACTGCTGGCACCTTGGCTTTGATGGTCCGACCGATTCCCTCTTGCAAAGTAATCTGCGACATTGGACAACCCTGACAAGCGCCCATTAGTCGGACTTCCAATTTGCCGCTGGCCGAATCGAAAGAAATAAATTCCACATCGCCGCCGTCCATTTGTAAATGGGGCCGAAGATCATCGAGAACCTTCCTAATAGTTTTTTCAGTTGTCATAATTATGATTTATTTTTATTTTGGCGGTAATCTGCCACCGCCGCTTTTAAGCCGTCATGAGCCAAAATTGAACAGTGAAGCTTAGCTTCCGGCAAGCCTCCCAGCTCTTGAGCGATTTCCAGCTTACCGATTTTAAGCGCTTCATCAATGGTTTTTCCTTTGGCCATTTCCGTTAACATCGAGGAGGTGGCAATCGCCGCGCCGCAACCTAAAGTCTCAAATTTAATATCTTCAATAATAGGAACGGAATCGGCATTCTGGCCAACCTTGATATAAATCTTCATAATATCGCCGCAAACCGGATTGCCGACCTGACCAATGCCATCGGCCGCTTTCATTTTGCCCTGGTTGCGGGGGTGGTGAAAATGGTCTAAAACTTTCTCGCTATACATAAATGTTAAAATTAATTGTTGATTAAATTAAATCTTTAAGCGTAAATCGCCTCAGAGTACTAATGATATTTTTCTGCAATTCGCCCCAAACCATCTTTGTCATACATTTTTCCGGCGAACAGGTCATTTTTCGCTGATTGTCGGACATGCAATAAAAAACCGCCAAAGCGCCTTCGAGCGCCTCCACCACCTCAAACACGCTTATTTTTTCCGGCGCTCTGGTCAGTAAATAACCGCCGCCCACGCCCTTGGAGCTCTTAACCAAATTATCGGCCTTAAGCTTAGCAAATAGTCTTTCTAGATAGGGGCGAGAAATATGCTCCCGCCGCGATATCTCCGCCAACGACAGGGGCTGAGTTTGACCATGTTTTGCTAAAGCCACCATTGCCCTCAGGCCATATTCAGTTTTAGTGGTAAACAACATAAAAAATTATTAAAGTTTATGTTCCCAATAAGCTGCTATTCACCCTATATCATACTAAATTAGTAGGTTATAATTATCATATCAATTCAATTTTTTCTTGTCAAGGAAAAATCATAAAATAATTCTAGATTTTTCCACCACTATTAACACTCTGGCTCCTTGGGCAATTTCTTCGTCTGTCATACCGTCTTCGGCCAAACGATGATCCCAATCATGAATAGCCCCTATTAATCGGTCATAAGGATATCTAAAACCGTCACCCCGCTTGGTCCCCACATCATTGGTAATAAATTCCCGTTGATTATAGCCCTTAATTACCAACATATGATAAATCGGACCGGGCGTTTGAAAATAAGGATTGCCCAATTCTCGGCCAGCAGCCGGAACAATAATCAAATTACCCAGAGATAATTCGTATTTGATCCGATCTATTGTCGCTTCCGGCTCAACTCTGGCCGACAAACCGAAATAATCCGCCAGCACGGCTACTGCCTCAGTGGCGGTCAAATCAACCAGATAGTCCTGCGCCGCCTCCCAGGCGATTAATTTTTGGATTTCTTCTTCCATAATTGAATGATTGAGCGACTGACCGCTAAAATAACGGCTGACTATAATCATCGAAGCCTCTTCACAGGCTTCCTGATGAAGCTCGTCCCACCGACCAAATGGCGCTTGGGGCGCAAAAGCCACGGCTAATTCCAATTCAGTCGGGACGGCCGCGACGGCCGATCGAGGATTGTCCTCGCTACCAATAACGGCTGACTGCGACTGATTATTATCAGCTGACTCAACAACTGCCTCAGCTTCAATCGGTTTGGAGCCGTCAGAAACATCTTCGCTTACTGCTGATGGGGACAGATTGATTTGAACTTGTTCAAAATCCGGCTGTTTAAAACAGCCGGCTAAGCAACAACAACCTAAAATTAAGCTAAGTATTTTGACTTGGTTCATACTGGATTAGCAAGGATTCTGTTGGGTGGCTGTCTGCAACGCCTCTTCAACTATATTTTGACCGATAATCATCACCTCGCCCTCATAAGCTTTCAAAAAACAGCACTGCCCATCAAGAAAATTAAATTTATATTTCCCGCCCGCCAAATCCGCCAACTGAATCGCTCCGAGTTGTTTGATTTTTTCGTATATTGCCAACTCAGTCGGCAAGGAATATTTGTTTTTCAAAAATTCGGCTAATTCAAAATTACGATCAATTATCCCCCGTATCGCTTCCGGCTCGACCGGCGAAGGAGTGCCATAACAAATCCCGGGCTCATATTTATCCACCAGATAAATCTTAACCATCAGCTCCTCAGTCACAACAAAATTCCTAGTGGCCTCCTTATGAATCGGCGGATTGGCAATAGCCGAACTGTCCGGATAAAATTTTTCCACCTGAACGACGGTGGCGGTTTGACCGGTGTCAGTCTGAATAGTCGATACTGAAGGATGATCAAGGTCAATTGATGATTCCCTATTTTCCTGTTCGACCGGCTCGTTAATGCCAGACTGATTGACTGCCGACCCAAATGAACAACCTGCCAAAACTAATGGCACCAATAATCCCGTAAAAAAGCTTATTTTCTTCATAGTGTTTTAATTAACTATTTGCTTCTTTCTTTATTATACAGGATAAACCGGCCAGTATAAAGCTTAATGGCGCCACCAGACAACTAGCGAATAAAACTTGACTTTTAGCTGCTAATCAGCTAAAATAAGTACTGTTGAATTTATTTAATAATAACAGTAATAAAATATGGCTCATAAGAAAGCCGCCGGCAGTACTAGATTGGGCCGAGATTCCAACGCCCAGCGATTGGGCATTAAAATCTACGGTGGTCAAACAGCCGTGCCCGGCGCCATTATTGTTCGCCAACGCGGCACTCGCTATCGCCCGGGTAAAAATACCAAAAAGGGCAATGATGACACCATTTTCTCCACCACGGCCGGTACTGTCAAATTCACAAAGAAAAAAATCAAAAAATACGACGGCCGACTGCAATACTCCCAACTAGTCAGCGTCGAATAAATAAAAATCACCCCCCGAAATATTCCGGCTGGTGATTTTTTATTTCCACCCTTAAATCAATTTTAAAACCGCCAATAACCAGCGGCTTTAAAAAACATTAATTATTTTAGCCTTAAGACGTTTATAAAATACCAGTCGCTAATCCGAGACAATTAGCATTATCTCCGCCTCCAACCCGTGTTCCAAATTAACCATTAAGGGATACTCACCCGGCTCCTTGATCGGCTCGGGTAATTGAAGCTGCTTTTTATCAATGTTAAATCCCCGCTCTTTTAGTTTCTTGACCACCGCCGTCGCTGTCACCGCCGCATATAATTTACCTTGATCATTGGTCCGGCCGCTGATTTCAATAGCCAGTCCATTCAATCGGGCGGCGTTTTTCTCAGCTAACAACAAATCATGCTCAGCTTGTTTGGCGAGTTGTTTTTGATTAGCGGCCAATGTTTGTACTGTTTGGTCAGTCGCTAATTCAGCCAAACCCCGGGGAAATAAAAAATTGCGAGCATAACCGTCAGCCACATCTTTAATGTCGCCGGCCTTGCCCAACTGACTAATTTTTTTAAGCAAAATTACTTTCATATAATTACTTAATAACAAATCGACGGTATTGTTTTTGAGCCGGTTGCCACTGATAATCAATCCGGTCCACCCGGGCCAGCCTGCTTCCATTATAACACCAAGCTAAAAATTGCTTCAACTCTTCTTCCGGACCTTCAACTGCCGCCTCGACCGAACCATCCGGCCGATTTTTTATCCAACCAGTCAGCCCCAAGCTATTAGCCATTGTCTGGGCTTGGTAACGAAGCCCAACTCCCTGTACTCGGCCAAAAATCTTTAGGGCCAAACGCTTGACCATTTAGTTATTGCTAAAAATAATTTCCACTGCTTTGTCCAGTTGGGGATCACGGAATTGATCATAATCAGCTTCAATCATTTCCACCGCCACATCCGGTTCAATCCCCTCATCGTCAATGGAACGACCTTGGGGTGTAAACCACTTCGCCACCGTCAGCTTAACTGAAGAACCGTCAGATAGATTATTTAAATCCTGAATCGAACCTTTGCCAAAGGTTTTCTCGCCGACAATTACTCCTTCACCCCAATCCTGGAGAGCGCCGGCGACAATCTCCGAGGCCGAAGCGCTGCCGGCATTAACTAGAACCACTGTCTGATAAGCGTCCAGCCTGGCTTTTTTGGTGGAATTATGGAGAATTTCACTGCCGTCCCGCAACTTTTCAGACACGACCAACTTGCCATTAATCCACTCACCGGAAACATCAATCGCTGTTTGCAAATAACCGCCAGGATTATAGCGCAAATCCAAAATAATTCCCCGAATATCGGGTCGACTCAAAATATCCAAAACAGCATCATTAAATAGTGGCATCGTCATCTCATTAAACTGACGAATTTTAAGATAAGCAATATTATCGCTTCTGATTTCCCATTCCACGCTTTTGATATTAATCGCCTCCCGAGTAATACTGATTTCCTTGCTGCTTGACTGGCCTTCACGATAAACCAATAAAGTCACTGCCGTCCCCTGGGGCCCGCGAATCAGACTAACCGCCTCGTCAACCCCCATGCCCTCGGTAGTTTGGCCGTCAATCTCCAAAATCATATCTTTCGGCTTTAGGCCGGCTTTAAACGCCGGCGTATCCGGCAAGGGAGCAATCACCGTCAAAATATTATTGCGAATCCCGATTTCCGCGCCCACGCCCTCAAAATTACCCTCCAATTCTTCCTTGAAAAAATCCGTATTTTGGGGGGTTAAAAAGACCGAATGTGAATCCTCCAGAGCCGCCACTAAGCCAGATAATGCCCCATAAAATAATTTAGTTTCCGGAATATTCTTGTCATAATATTTATTTTTAATTAAATTCCAAACATCCCAAAATAATCGAAAATCAACATCCTTAGTCAGGTACTCGGGAATTTCGCCGTCGGCATTAATAATATCGCCATAAGTGGAAGTGGCAGTCGGATCAACCCCCTTAATCACTGCCTGGCCGCCGCTGCGAGGCAAGAATTTCGCCCCAATCGCCAAGCCCAAAAAAAATACCGCTGCCAAAGATAATAACCCTATTAGCCAATATTGCCGTTTGATAATGCTTTTATTAGTCGCTGAATCGACCATAATGATAAAATTTATTTTAATAGTAATATTTTAACAGAAAAAAGTTTTTTAGCAAAATAAAAAAGCCGGTTAGTTTTCCCATGGGAAACTAACCGGCTAAGGCGCTTGAGCCATTTATGCCTCCTCTTCGAGGAGCTGTTTGACCTTCCGCCAATAGCGGTCGGTCTTCTTCCACCAGGCCGGGTCGTCTTCAAAGGGCCCGCCGTTCCAGATCCGGGCCAGAATCTCGGGATTGAGCTCCTTGCCCGTTTTCTTCTGGTAGTCTTGACCGTAGTGGTCAAGATATATCAGAAAAATTTCCCGCGACCTGGCCTGGTTATAGCGGTCGCGGCGGGTGTACTTCTTGTAACCGATGATGCGATTAACATCATCAATCACCACCGGCCAAATTTGGACAATACCGACGGCGTGACCGCGGTCGCCAATGGCCTGGTGCTCCAATTTCGATTCGACCCAGGCGATCAAGTAGAATAGATCACCCAGGCCAATCGTTTCTTCCACTGCTACTGCTGGCTGAAGAATTGGCTCGACTGCCGAATTATTCACCGACGGATCAACCGTTTCCGACGGATTCATCGGCTCAAACTCAAAAAAATTCTGAGTCGGCCGACCACTCGGCTCTCTTTCGAGATAATCCGAGACCCGGTCAAAAATGACCAAGCCGCCGATAAAAGCGGCCAACATGAGAAGAACTATCTTCTCAATGTTGTCGATGATTTTTTGAATGAACTGCATTTTCAACTCCTCCTTTTTGTTCTCCTGTTTCAGGCGGGACACTATTCCCGCCCACAACAAAAAACAAAAAATTAACAATCAAAAGACAAAAAACCAATAATAATTAGTTTTTTGCCAATTTGTCCAACTCCTCGGCCTGGCTCTTCAATTGCCTATCAACCTTATACCAGTAATGACCAGTGCTGATTTTGCGCCAACCCTTGGGGCCGCCGTTCCAAATCCTAGCGTAAATCTCATCAGTCGGCGCTAAGCCGGTTTGCCGCTGATAAACCTCGCCGTAAAAATCAACATAAATTTTAAAAATCTCTTTGGATTTTTCCGGATTATAACGGTCATCATAAGAATAAGCCTGATAACCCAAAATCCGATTAACATCATCAATAGTGATTTTCCAAATCTGCAAAATGCCGATGGCCTGGCCATAATCGCCAACTGCCTGACTATTACCCTCTGATTCCACTTCAATACAAGCATTAATTAAATCTTCCCATTGGTCTTTGACTGTTTGGGAACGGTCATTGCTCTGATGATTATTGACAGTCCTTTCGGTTTCGGTTAATACTAAGCCACAAATCGCTTTAACAATATTAATATTTTCAATAAAACAAGTATTATTAACCGGCCAATTAATGGCTTGGGCCTTTCTGACGCTAATTCCATTAATCAGCAACATTACCAAAAAAACAGCAAAAATTAGAGAAAAATTTGAATAAAAAGCTTTATTTTTTAGCATATTTAGCATTAAGCTAATAAAAAATTGCTTTATCTCTAAAGCAACATATTATTATATCATATTTAGATAACTTTGTCAATAGTAACTAATCTTCTTTAAGTCAACCCCCTACCCTACCAAAAAATCAAAAAATATGCAATAATGGATAATATGAGTAAATATGTAATCACTGGCCAAGCCAAATTAACCGGCGAAATTGCCGTCACTGGCGCCAAAAACGCCGCCCTAAAGGCGATTGCCGCCTCTGTCCTAACTGATCAGCCTTGTGTCATTAAAAATTGTCCGGATATTGAGGATGTCCGTCGCTTAACCGATATCCTGACTGATTTGGGAGCCATTATTAATTGGCAAGGCAACGCCCTGACTATTAATAATCGTCCGATCAAAAAAGCCAACCCCGATCCAAAACTGGTCAAAAAACTGCGCTCGTCAATTATGTTAGCTGGTCCCCTACTGGCCCGCTTCGGCGAAGTGACTTTGGCCCATCCGGGTGGCTGCATTATTGGCCAGCGGCCAATTGATATGTTTTTGGCCGGCTTTGAAAAAATGGGCGCGACAATCAATGACCAGCAAACCGAAGATTGCTACACCCTGACTGCTAAGCAGTTAACCGGCGCTAAAATAATTTTGCCCTGGATTTCAGTGACAGTGACCGAAAGTCTGATGTTAACCGCCTGTCTGGCCCGAGGCGTCACCACGATTATTAACGCCGCTATGGAACCGGAAATTCCAGCCTTAGCCGATTATTTAAACCGCCAAGGCGCTAAAATCAGCGGCGCCGGCACACCCCGAATTACCATCGAGGGAGTGTCAGCGTTAACCGGCGGAGAAATTGAAATTATTCCCGATCGAATTGAAGCCGGGTCTTTTGCTATTATGGGTCTGGCGACCAACAGCTCAATTAAAATCACTCACTGCCGGCCCGAACATCTGGAAACAGTCATTTCCACCCTGGAAAGGGCTGGCGCCCGGTTGACTGTCGGTCCGGATTATATCATCACCGAACCCAGCCAACTGCGAGCGACAGAATTGCGGACTCATGAATACCCGGGCTTTCCGACTGATCTGCAAGCGCCCTTTGCTGTCCTGATGACCCAAGCCAAGGGTCAAAGCCTGATTCACGAAACTATTTACGATGGCCGGCTGTTTTATACCGACAAGCTCAAACAAATGGGAGCCAATATCATTATGTGCGATCCACATCGAGTCATTATTACCGGCCCCACCGAACTTTACGGCCGCCAACTGGAAAGTCCGGACCTACGCGCCGGTATGGCGCTACTGATTGCCGGACTAATCGCCACTGGCCAAACCACCATTGACAATGTCTACCAAATTGAACGCGGTTATGAAAATATCGTCAACCGACTACGAGCCTTGGGCGCCGCTATTAAAAAAATAGCCGACTAGCTATGAATCTTATTTGTCGCCGAATTGTTTATCTAATCTTTGTCAGCGCTTTTTTTATCGTCACCCCGCTGATCTTAATGTACACTCAGGGGTATCGTTATAATTTCGCCAAAAGCCGCGTCCAAAAAACCGGCATTTTAATCATCAGTTCCCTGCCCAAAAAAGCGGAAATTTATTTAAACGGCAAACTGCTGAAAAACCAATCCACTCCGGCTAGAATAGAAAAATTATTGCCGGCCGACTACGAAATCAAACTAACCAAAGACGGCTACCATCCCTGGCAAAAAAAACTGCCAGTCAATGAAAATGCCACTACTTTTGCCGAAGATGTCATTTTGTGGAAACAAACCATCCCCTTGCAGCTGGCAACAGAAAATATCAGTGATTGGTTAATTGCGCCAGAACGGGAAAAAATCGCCCTGTTAACCACTGATAACCAATTAAAAATTTTAGATACGATTGACGGCCGGCTAACCATTCCGGAAAATCAACCGCCCCTAACCGCCCCGGAATTGATCGGCTGGTCCAACACGGGTAAAAAATTACTTCTTAAGGATTCAGTCCAGCAACAATCCAACTACTACTTGCTCAATCTGTCCACTAATTCCGACAATCTCAGCAAAATCAACAGCCGTAATTATTTTTCAGTCAAATGGAACCAACAAAATGATAATCTGGTTTATGGCCTGGATAAAACCGGCCTGTGGGAAATTAACCTGTTTAATCAACAGGAAAAATTGATCTTTACCGATTCTCTTGATGATTTTTTGGTCACTGGCGGAGAAATTTTCATTTTAACGGGCTCCAATCTTTCTCGCTTGGACACCCCCGATAAGATTGATGTTCAATTAGACAGCACTGGCTATCAATTGATCACCAAAGAAAATGGAAAAATTATCGCTATCAACAAAGCCCGTCAACAACTGGCCATTTTGGATTTGGCAACGCCGGCAAAAAATCTCCAGCTTAGCGCTACCGGCTTTGACTGGCTAAATAATCGAACCTTATTGATTTTCAATGATTGGGAAATTTGGATTTATAATTTCCAAGACCAGGAACCGAAACTAATTACCCGGCTGGGCAAAAAAATAGCGGCTGCTGTCTGGCATAAAAGCGGCCAACACCTTATCTTTGCGGCGGAAAACGAATTGCGAGTAATTGAATTGGACAACCGCGAATCGCGCAATATCATCACGTTGGCTGAAGTGCCGGAAATCCTTAAGTTGTCACTTGATCCGGCCGGCAAAAATATCTACTTCACCGGCCACTACTCCGACCAAATGGAGCTTCTGAAATTAAATATCCGATAATTAGCCGACCGACTTTTAAAAGGCCCCTCGGCAATCAAAAAACATCCCGACCCAATGTCGGGATGTTTTTATTGCTTAAGTTTTTATAACTGCTTCCTTATTTTTTCCGCCACCACCGCCGCCTCACCGGCGGGATATGGTTGGCCGGACCAAAGTTCGCGGCCGTCGTCTTTAAAACGAGGAATCAGGTGAAGATGAACATGACCGACCGCCTGGCCAGCCACGACACCGTTGTTGAGCGTCAAATTAAAACCAGCCGCGCCGACCCCCGTGATGATGGCCGGGGCAATTTTTCGCGCCACCGTTACCAACTGAACTGTTAATTGCTCAGGCAACGCCAATAAATCAGGATAATGCGCCTTGGGAATAACCAAAACATGTCCAGGATTAACCGGCGCAATATCCAAAAATGCCACCGCCTCATCATCCTCATAAATTTTATCACTGGGAATTTCGCCGGCGATAATTCTACAAAAGATACAATCAGTCATATTTTTAAATTTAACTATTTTTTTAATTTAATTTATATAAAAATTCAGTCGGCGTTATTTCTGCTACCAGTTGCGGCGAAAAATCCGAATTATTAGTAATAAAATCAAGCTCGGCGCCGCTGTCAATGCTATAAAAATAAACCGGCGCCGCCTGAGCAATCAGCCGGATATTTTCCCAATAAGCGGGATCCTGCCAATAAAATATCACTCGACGTTTGGGAAAAAAAATTTTGTCGCTATAGCTGCTGACAATCACCGCCTCTGTTTCAGTCAGTGAGCGCACCTGCTTATTAATTTGGTGATAATTCTTGACTGTTGTCCGAATCGCCGCCAAACTTTCCGGACCAGCCAACCAAACTGAACTTAATGACCAATAAAACATCGCCACCCCCAATGTCGCGCCGGCAATAAATTTAAAATTATCATTAGTAAACCGCTTGAATAACACCCCCAGAAAATAAACCGCCGGCGGGATGGCTAAAATATACAACGGCAGAAAATAACGCACCTGCGACGAGCCAATTAGCGGCCGGGCCAACAAATTATTATAAAAAAACCAGGAGCCGTAATACAGGAGCACCAAAGCGCCAACCAGTAATAACGCCACCAGATAATCAATCTCCCTATTTTTAAGCTGACCCCGAAAATAACGCCAAATAATCAGCGCGCCGCCCAAAAAACCGGCAACAAAGTACCACCAAAACATCCGGACATAGTAATAATAAAAATTATAAGCGAGATGGCGGAGATTGAAGCCAAAGGGAGCAACCAATTGTTTGGCCAGGCCCAATAATTGATTCTCGCCGAGCAATTTGGCGTTACCTTCGGGCACATAACCGGTCGTGAAGATGTTGCCATAAACCGCATATTGATAACCGAGTACCGGCAAAAAAGAAAGCAAGCCCACAAACAGAAAAATAAAAAACTGAGTCCAGGAAAACTTCTTGGGATTAAAAATAAAAACCGCCACCACCAGCGATCCGACCCACAATAAATCAGCAGTCCGAATAGTCAATGCCAAACCGATAAACAGAGCCGAAAACACCAACCGAGTCAAATCCTCCCGCCGCAAAAAACTAATTAACAGGGAAAAACCGATCAGCAGGAAATCAATAAACAGCACATTGTTAAAGAGTGACCGGCTATTGTAATACCAAAAAGCCGGCAAGATTAATAACAACAGGGCTGAATAAAAAGCGATTTCCTGATTGAAAAATTCCTTAACCAATAAATAAAAACAGATCACGCCAATGATGGATGCTAACGGAGTAATAAACGGAATAAAGTGGACGGTAAAAACTGTGGCAAACATCCGGGCAATCAGAATAAAACCGAGAAAGCTGGCCGGCGCAAGGGCCTTATTAACCACCGTGGTGCTGCGCGGGTGAACTAAATTGAGCGCCCCGGAAACTTCATTGAGGGGTTCCGATTCAACCAATTGGCCGGTCCGAGTGAATTTTTCAATAAAAAAATAATTGGCTGTCTCATCGGGCGTATTAAAAATCCACATATCATTAGCCACGGCCGCTGGCCGGACACTAAAATATAAACTACTGTAAACAACAGCAAAAATTACTGCCAAAACCAACAGAATCACGATGTAAGTTTTATTACTCAATTTCATCGGGCGATATTAAATAAATTCAGGGCATTATTGCCGGTCTGCTCAATCACCTGGCTAACCGGCAAATTTTTCAATTCGGCTATTTTTCGGGCAACCAGTTCAACATAAATCGGCTCATTACGCTGGCCCCGATGCGGCTCGGGTGCCAAGTAAGGGCAATCCGTTTCAATTAATATCCGGTCTAGTGGCGTATTTTTTGCCACTAATTCTAAGTCGGCCGTTTTTTTGCCAAAAGTAATGATGCCGGTAAAACCCAGATAAAAACCTAAAGCCAAAAACTTCTCCGCCATCGGCCAATCCGCGCCAAAGCAATGAATCACCCCCCGAATCGACTGCTGAGCCAAAACGTCCAACATCTCATCATAAGCGGCCAGCGGATTGTCAGCTTGGCCGCGGCAATGAAAAATAACCGGCAACTGTTTAGCTTGAGCCAGGGCCAAGTGGCGCAAAAAATATTCCCGTTGCCGAGCTCTGACAGTAACGGAGTTGTCGACCAACTGAAAATAATCCAAACCGGTCTCGCCGATCGCCACTACCTGAGGTTGACCGGCCAAAGCAATAATTTGTTCAAAAGCGCGCTCCCAATCATTGACCGCCGAATCGTCAGAGGCAGCTGTTTCTTGGGTATCGCGGCGACACTCGGCCAAATGAATCGGGTGAATCCCCACTGCCGCCGACAAACAATCAAATTGCTCAGCCAACTCCACCGCTCGACGCGAAGTTGACAGTTGCGACCCAACATTAATCACTTTCATTGGCCGCTGTCGCACCCGGCCGATCACTTCATCCAAGTCATGATTAAAGGCCTCAAAATTCAGATGAGCATGCGAATCAATCAACATTAGGGTAAAATATTAATAAATAACTGGGTAATAAAAACCAGCAAATGAGCTAACTGAGAATTATTTAGAGCAGTAACCAGCCAAGGCCAAGAACCGGAAAATTTAGCCAGGACATAAACACCGGCGCCTAAAATAAACACCCCCTCCACTAATCCCAAAAACATACCGCCAAAACGGTTAATGCTTTTCAAAAAAGGAATCAGAGAAATAATATTAAACAGCTTGCTGATCAACCAAAAAATCACCGCCGTTAAACGGTTAATTAATAAAAAAATGACAATAAACGATACGCTCTTGGCCAAACCGAGATTGCCCAACAGATAAGGCGATAACCAATTAGCGACCGGCTGATAAAAATTGTTGGCCACCCAAATACCGGCCGCCAAACCGACTAGAGCGCCAATTGTGCCAATCAAGCCCATCATAAAACCAAGCGTCATAAAGACGACCAATAAACCGACTAAAATGACATCAACCAAGGTGAAAAGCATGAAAATAAATTTTAATTTTTAATTTCAAGCCTTAACTAAAATTAAAAAATTTAAATTTTAAAAGATAACGAAAAAACACCTATTTTTCTAACCGGGGAAACAACGCCTCGCCCTTGACGACCTTCGTCCCGGCCTTCAATCCTCCCCAGCGGCTCAAATCAGGCAAGCTGTTTGCCTGCCAATCCGTCTGGCCCAAAGAAACTAAAATCTTATCGGCGGTTATCGGCATAATCGGATAAAGCATCAACGCCAGATGGCGCAGCGCCTCCAATAAATTATAAATCACCTTGGCCAATTGGTCATTATCAGTCTGCGCTAATGCCCAGGGTTTGTGGCGCTCAATATAACCATCGCAAAAAATCTGCCATTTTTTGATAACTTCGACAGCCTTATCAATTTGAAAAGCCGCCATCGCTTCGCGATATTGCCGCCAAATACCGGCCATCTCATTGGCAAATTCTTTATCTTGATCGGGTGTTTTGCCGGACAAAAATTTATCGGCCATCGTTAGGACGCGCGACACCAAGTTGCCAACACCATTGGCTAAGTCGCTATTATACTGAATGACAAAATTAGACGCCTTAACATCGCCGTCAGCGCCAAAAGGAAATTGGGATAACAATAAATATCGAACTGCTTCAGCTCCTAATTCGTCAATCAAAGCGTCCGGATCAATTACGTTACCCAAAGACTTGCTCATTTTTTGGCCATCCACGGTGAAAAAACCATGGGCAAAAATCACTTTCGGCACCTCCAAGCCGGCGGCCAACAACATTGCCGGCCAAAAAATGGCATGGAATTTAATAATGTCTTTAGCCATCAAATGAATATCGACCGGCCAAAACTTAGCAAATTTTTCATCTGCTTGGCCGTAGCCCAAGGCAGTAATATAATTCTGCAAGGCTTCCACCCAAACATAAGTCACCTGGCGGTTGTCAAACGGCAAACCGATCCCCCACTTGACACTCTGACGAGAAATAGAAAAATCATCCAGCCCCTGGCGCAACAACCCCAATACTTCCTGGTGCCGACTGACGGGAAGAATCTTAAGCTCTCCGCTGTCCAATAACTCCTTAACTTTTGGCAAATAATCCTTTAACTTAAAAAAATAATTCTTTTCTTTGATGACCTGGGGCGCCTTATCATGATTCGGACATTTACCGTCAACCAGTTCTTTTTCAGTGATAAAATTTTCACAACCAGTACAATAAAGGCCCTGGTACTCGCCTTCATAAATAGCACCGGCCTCTTTCAGCCGATTCAAAAAAGCCGCCACTCCCTGTTGGTGATAAGACGAAGTAGTCCGAATAAAAGCATCATTACTAATATCCAACCGGTCCCAAAGCATCTGGAATTTGGCGGAATTTTCATCGCAAAATTCCTGCGGCGTTTTATTGGCCGCCTCGGCTGATTCGGCCACCTTAGCGCCATGCTCGTCTGTGCCGGTCAGAAAAAAAACTTCCTCGCCGGCCAAACGATGATACCGCGCCAAAACATCAGCGGCAATCGTGGTATAAGCATGGCCGATATGCGGCTTATCATTTACATAATAAATCGGCGTAGTGACATAAAACTTTTTTGCCATAGTATTAATAGTGAATTTATTTTTTCTGCCCCTCCATTATAACAACCAACTCCCCCTTGGCGCTGGTCTGATCCAACTGGGCGATAATTTCGCCAATATTGCCGCGGTAAATAGTCTCAAATTTTTTGGTCAATTCGCGGCCGACAACTATTTTTCTTGCCTCTGACCCCGGCGGCATCATTTCGGCAAACACTTTCAAGGTTTTCACAATACGGTGAGTTGATTCATAAAACACCACCGTCTCCACACTGTCAATCATCTTTTTCACTACTGTCTGTTTGCCTTTCTTGTGCGGCAAAAAACCAAAAAAACAGAACCGATCACTGGGCAAGCCGGCAATTGATAAAGCGCAGGTCAATGCCGCCGGACCGGGAATGGGAATAACTTCCAATCCAGTGCCAAGTTTCTCAACCGCCAAAGCCACCAATTGGTTGCCCGGATCGGCAATACCCGGCGTACCGGCATCGGTAATTACTGCTACCTGTTTACCTTTGGCCAGCTCCCCAATGATAAAATCAACCTTAGCCCCGCCGCTATGCTGGTGGTAAGACACCAGGCGGGCATTGATTTGATGGTGGGACAATAATTTTCGCGACACCCGCGTATCCTCACAAGCAATAAAATCAACTCGCTTAAGCGTCTCAAGAGCGCGCAAAGTAATGTCGGCTAAATTACCGATCGGCGTCGCCACAATGTATAATCGTCCTGTCATAATGATTAAATAATAACAATTTAAATCAATAAAATCAAGCTTAAATATTGACGACCAAGTCAATTTAAAAACAAAAAAGCCCAACCACTAAAATTAATGATTGAACTCGATTGATACAATTGTTAAATTTTGTTATTGGGTGACAACAGGGGCGGCCGCGGATTCCACCGGAATTTCCACTTTGACGATTTCGCCGGTAGCCAAGTCCTTGTGCGTACCCATCTCTTCCAATTTAGTAAAAATATAAGTGCCATCTTCAGTCACTTGGCCGACGCTCGACCAAACCTGGCTGAGATAATTATACACCGACAAATCGCCGGTCAAAATGATAGTCGGCGCCAAAGTAATGTCGTATTTTTCCACCAACTGTTTGCCCTCGTCACTGGCAACATCAATCGTCTGGCTGTCAATCGGATTCATCCCTAAATTATTAAGCGCTAACAGATGGTCCTGATAATTATAACATTCCTGACAAGACTGATCGACCAAATAAGTGAGGGAAAATTTGCCCCTTACCTCACCGGTGGTCAGATCAATATAAGGAGGAAGAATATCGCGAAAAACGAACACTCCGTCTATAACTTCGCCCAACACCGGCCAAGCCGAGGCCAAAGTGGGATTCTTGTCCAATTCACCGGCAATCAATACGGTCGGAACTTTAGTAATTTTGTATTTATCAATAAGACTTTGAGTGGCAGCATCATCAACATAAACTGTTTCTAGGCCCTCTTCTTTAATGTTATTCTGTCTTAAGGCGTTCAAAAATAAATTAACATCCCAGCAATCGGGGCAATCTTTTTTGGTGATAACCGTAATTCGCAGCGCCGCCTGCGGATTGTCAACCTGGCCTTCTGTCGAACCAGCTGGTGTTGGTTCGCCTTGTTTGTTAAGAAAGAAAAAAACACCAACGGCAATCAAAGCCACTATTACCAACGCCACTCCACCCCCTAAAATCGCGCCTTTGAGTATACCGGCGCTTTTTTTATTTACTTCTTCCATGATTTTGAGTTAAATAATTAACGACTTAATTTTAACAAACTAAAAAATAAAAAGCAACTGGCTAAATCTGATTTTCCCTGTTATTTTCCTTTAACGGCCGAGGGGTATAAAACCAGACCGCCATTATTGTCGCTAACGGAATAGCCAAAGCCAAACCAATACAACCAACCAATGTTCTGACAATCTCCGTCGCTACCAATTCGCTACTAATCACTTGAGTCAGTGACAAAAACGGCGGCTGTTTAATACTAAACAACAACAATAGAGAAAAGGAAGCGCCGGCATAAGCCAAAAACAAAGTGTTAATCACCGACCCTAAATGGGCATTGCCAACGGCCATAGCCATCTTAAACAATTTTTTTGCCGGCAAACTGGGATTGGCTTGCTTGATCTGGCCGACCGCTTCGATTTGGCCAACCACCACATCATCCAAGATGCCTAAAGCGCCGATCAAAAACGCCGCCAACAACAAACCCTGGAAATTAATGTGCCCATAACCGGCACTAACCAAAAAAGCGGTTTCTTCTTGAACCGTGCCGCTCAAACTCAATAAGCCGACGAAAAAATCCGCCAGCAAAAAAACTAAAATTAAGCACAAGAAAATGCTTAAAACTGCCAAATGAGATTTCCGATTAAACCCTTCGGTCAAATAAATTAACAACAATAAAATAAAAAAAGAACCGATTAAAGCAATAATAAGCGGATTGGAGCCAGCCAACACTCGGGGCACGATGAATTTTAAAATCACCAGAAAACTCATCACTAAAGCCAAGAGCGCCCGCAATCCCTTGCTCCGACCAACAATTAAAACCACCACTACAAATAAACCGAATAAAAGATAAATATCGTTTCGCCGCACTTTTTCCAATACAAAAAATATCTCACTACCATCAGCGTCTTTGGTATAATTAACTAGCACTCGATCGCCGATTTTGTAACTGCCACTACCAATCACCTCAATATCGCCAATACCATAATACTCAAATTGCCGATCAGTAAAGGCGCCGGTCAACCCTTCCAATTTAAGATTCTGTTGGATTTTTACGGCTTGATCACTGGTCAATGTCCGTTCTTCCAAAATATCAATCACCCGGGCCTCAAACACCTCGCCAACCGTACCGCCTTCCTGAGCTGACAAATAACCAATCGGGGTCAGGACAAACAATAATAATATAATCAATAATACTTTTTTCACCATTTTAAAAAATTATTTCCAGGCCAAAAATTCCGGCCTGAATAAAATAGCTAAGCCCAAAAGCAGTAAGGCCAGTCCGCTAATCAATTTGATCGCTTTTAAATATTTTTCACTCACCTTGGTCACCCGCAAAGTAATCACCGCCGCCAAAAAAATCAAAAAATCATCCAGCATATAAAAACCAATATAAACTAACAGGTAAAAATAATAAGAAACGGAGGGCAAACTAAAACCGGTCAAAATTTTGGTATAAGCTACCGGAAAGCCGAAGGAACAGAAGAGCTCAATCAAATTAATGCCGGCCGCCACCGTTGCTACTGTCACCAAAACCAGCCATAATGGCATACTCGAATCGGTCACTTTAGTCATAATGGCAAAAAGTTTCCGCTGCCATTTAGTCAGTCGACCTTCGCGACCGTCTTGGGGCACATCGCAAATTTTACAAATGATGCCGGAAAAATAATCTTTAAGCAAAAACAGGGAAAATAATACCACCCCTATACCGACGACCATGGTAATAATCCGTAAATAACCCAAAAACATAAATAAATTCAACCAAGCGGAAATAAATAAAAAATAAATCAACCCGGAGACAAGAATAAATGTTCCCCCAATCAGAAATACCTTCCGCCGATCAATGCTCTCGCCGCCCAAAATCATTGCCAATAAAAAGCCCAAGGCCACCATGGCGCAAGCATTAAAACCGTCAAGTCCGCCCATTACCGCGCTCAAGGTCAAAGGCGACAGTCCGGACAAGTTAATGGCGCCAATAAAAGGCAAAGATACCCGACCGCTAGTAGTCGATTCAATAGCATCATTGTCATTGGGTTGATGATTGTCTCCCTCTAGAGCGATCAATCGTTGAACATAGCCCTCAATGGCTTCATCAACACTCTCGCTATAGCCGATCATATATTTTCCACCAACCCCTTCGGCTTCAATAAAGCTGACCGGCGTGCCGCCCCGCTTAGACTGCTCAATTTGATATTTATCATAAAAAGACTGCAATAAATCATAGCCATCACTAGTGGTAACATTAATGCGCCTAATTGCCAATTGGGAATAATTAGCCTCAAGCCGCTCAATCAATTTTGACTGGCGGGCGCAGACTGAACAGGTTGGACTGTAAAAAAAATAAAAAATCGGCTGGCTTTGAGCCTCGGCCACTGGCGCTAATAATCCCAGCAAACAAAATCCGACCAAAAACAAAATAATTAATCTGACCGATGACTTAACCATATTTTAAAAAATTATTTATCTTTATGTTGATTGATCAGCTCGCTTAGTTCCTCCTTTTCAACTAGGCCATTGAGCCGCAAAATTTCTTGGTCGGCCTTATCCAAAAAAATAAAGGTCGGCACATGATCGATTTGATATTGCTTTTTAATCTCCGGCTGCTGGTCGTAATCAATATATTCAGTTTGCAGTTCTGGCATCGCCCGCTCTATTTCCGCCCATCGTGGTCGCATAATGACGCATTCCGGACACCAAGTGGTGCCAATTTTTAAAATTTTCATAATTATTCAAAAAATATTTTTAAAAACCACATTAAAACCAAAGCCGCTCCGAAAACCACAAAATTCAATAATGAATTGGCAATCTTTTTTGTTTGGTGCAATTCAGGCACTAAATCAGAAGCGGCGATATAAATAAATCCACCGGCCGCTAACGGTAATAAAAAATCTTCGATTGACAGATTATAATAATAGAAAATAAAAGCGACTATCACACCGGCAAAGCTTAACAGCGCGGAAATGAAATTGTAGACCAAGGCCTTGAAACGGCTGAATCCGGAATAAACCAAGACACCGAAATCGCCCAATTCTTGGGGAATCTCATGAAAAATTATTGATAATAACACCGGCCCGCCCAATAATGGCCCGACACTGAAAGCGGCGAATATCACCATGCCGTCAATAAAATTATGAACACCGTCCCCCACTAAATTAAGCCAGCCCAAATGAGCATGGGTGTCGCAATGCCCCTTGTGGCAATGATGCCAACGCAATATTCTTTCCAAGAAAAAAAACAGGCAAAAGCCGGCAACCACATAAACAAACAACTGCAAGCTATCATTGCTAGCCTCAAGCTGTTCAGGTAAGATATGAAAAAAAGCTCCGCCCATCAGACTGCCGGCGGCGAAAGATACCAATATAATTAATGCCTTATCTAAGATATTTTTGCTGAATATCAAACCGATTACCCCTACCAAAGACGCCAAACTGACCACCAAAACAGCCAATAAAGACAAAATTAAATTATTACTCATATCTAATATTCTACCAATAAAAAAGAAAGCTGGCAATCAATCGTTTTTCCTCTCCAGTTTGGAGCCGCAAACCGGACAAACCGTCTCTTGGCAGGGACGGCTGCGCTGATGGCTTTGTTTATGACCGCATTTAGGACAAAAGCACTGGCCGCCCGGTCCGGAACCGGACAATTTACTGCCCCAACGCCTAAGAAAACCGCGGCCGATATTTTTCTGCTGGGCAGAAACCTGCAAATCTAAAGACTTTATCCGCAAAACCACCTGGCTCAACTGGGGAATTTCTGCCAATAATTTCTTTTCTAAAACCTCCATCAAAGAAGTGGCCCGATTAATATTTTCATTGGCTCGGCATAATAGAGATATCTCGCCATAAGTGTTCAGGCCAATTTTTCTGGTTTTTATTTCCGAAAAGGATATGCCGTCGCCTTCCAAGATATTTTTTATTTCCGCCTCTACTTTTGGATCATACTTATCAACCAGTGAGTCAACTGATTCACCAATGATATGCCAACCCTCATAAAACACATAAACCGAAACACCAATGGCCAAAAGACTGTCCAGCCAAGAAAAATAACCGACCAGCAACAAACCGATAAACACTACCACCGAAGAAATGGCATCAGCCCGAGAATGTTCGGCATCAGACAACAAAGCCAAAGATGAATCTCTTTGGCCAACCCGAAACTTCAGTCTGGCCATAATCTCATTAATAATAACAGTAGATAAAATCAACCCGGCGCCCAATAAGGAAAACCTCACCTGATGCGCGCCGGAAAGAATATTAACAACCGCTTCCCACAGTATCAAAATGGCCGAGACAAACAATAAAAGCACAATTACAAAAGCGGCCAAGCTTTCATATTTTTCATAGCCGTATTGGTGCTGCTGGTCCGCCGGTTTGGCGGCGGTCTTAATGCCAAAAAAGGCGACTGCCGAAGACAACACATCCAATCCGGAATGTATGGCATCGGCAATAATGGCCATACTGCCGCTAAACAGTCCAACGGCCAATTTGGAAACTGCCAATATTAAATTAACCGCCACTGACAATAATGATGTTTGTTTGGCGCTCATCATATCTTTATTGAATTATTTCAATCGCTTTGCCCTCTACCAACGCTTGAGCCACTTTTTTGTTGGCCGAAGCCAAAATGCGCTGAAAAGTGCTTTGCGAGGTATTCATTTGTTTGGCCGCTTCAATCTGCTCTAAACCAAGTTCATATTTCAAACGCAAAGCTTCCAATTCCTCATGGCTCAAAATAACCACCTCAAGCTGCCTCAAGGGAATGCCTTGAGGCTTAAAAAATTTAACTTGAGGATTAAAAGCTATTCGACGGCACAATCTTGGTCTGGTCATAATTTATTTCCCCTTCTTCAGGCTGGCGATCTGCTGGTCAATCGACTGCATTTCTTCGGACAATAGTTTTTTCTCATTCTCCAATTCCTCAACGCCATAAGCGCGATTTTGGCCTTGGCCGTAAAAAAAACGACCGCCCCAGCCGCGACCGCGGCCCCAAGCCATACCTCGACCGCAAGGACCAAGTCCTTGACCGGTCATCGGACCTTGGCCCATCGGGCCGGTACCATTAAATCCTGGCATATTATTTAATTTATGAATTATATTATGAGTATATACCCATAACTAAAGTTTGTCAAGCCATAAATCCAATTATTGACAAATATATTAAAATATGATATAATTATATATTAACCATAAAAATTCTAAATAAAATAATTATTATCTAAATTTAAACAAAAAATAATATGAATAAACACAACCTTAAGCCAATAATTATCCTGCCCATAACTATCACGGCTTTTTTCTTTGGTTTATTTTTGCCGGTCCAAAACGCTTTTGCCGGCAATATTCCCCTGTTAATTAAATCGCCTAATGACAATGCCATTTATTTTGTCAGCGAAAGCTTAAACGCCAAAAAGCTGATTAACAGTGAAACCGTTTTTTTGTCTTACGGTGATAAGTGGGAATGGGTCAAAACCGTCCCCCAATCCACCATCCAATCTTATCGCGATGTCCGACTGGTAAAAACTAGTGACAGCAATAATGTTTATTATATTTTTAACGGCGCTAAACGGCTGGTTCCCTCGCCGGAAGTCTTTAAGTCTTTAGGCTTTAATTGGAATGAAATTCTGACTATCAACCAAATCGATCTGGACAGTTACCGCCCTGAAGCGCCCCTGGGCGCCGGTATGAGTATTTCCGGCGACAGCCAAATTGCCACCAGCCACTTGGCTGTTTCCTTAGTCGATGAACAATTGCCTACGGTGGTGGTGCCGGACAATGTCTGGTTTAATTTTACTAAAATAAAATTTACCGCTACCGGCAATCAGCCAATTTTTATCAACGGCCTGACTATTAATCTCTACGGTTTAAATAACGGCGACCAGCAAATCGGCGAAATTTATCTTACAGATATCAATGACCGGCCCATCGGCCAACCTCAGATATTTCGCGGCCGGCGAGCCACTTTCAATCTGGCCAGTGAACCAATAATGATCCCAGCCGGCCAGAGCCAAATAATCAAAGTCTGGACCAGCGCTAAACTGCCCAACATCTATGTTGGTTTCGGCTTGGAAACGGCGGACTTCATTTATACCACCGCCCAAATTAGCGGCCAATTCCCTATCAAGGGCTACCAATACCGTATTGTTGACCGCACCGGCCTGGCCGGCCAGGCCACTATAGAAGCGTTGGAAATTTCCAGTCAGATGCGGGAAGTGGTCATCGGCGCCGACAATCAAATCATTACCAAATTCAGAATATTGGAAACCTCCCAACAACAGAATATCCTGCTTAAAAAAATAATCCTAACTGCCAAAGGCAATTTTGATAATGACAATTTAACCAATATCGACCTAGTGGACGAACGCAACCGAGTCTTGGCGACTGCGCCGCAAATGATTGGCGGCCAAGTAATTTTCGACCTTAGCGCCAAGCCGCTCAAGATTGAAGCCGGCCGCTTTGCGACCGTCTCCGTTCGCGGCGACTTTAAGGGTGGCCGGGACCAGTCATTGCAATTGGTTATCAACAGCCAAAATGATCTCTGGCTTGAAAACGAAGAATCTGGTTGGCGACTACTGGCCCAAAATGATTTCCCTGTTGGCTTAACTGGCGGTACGACTTTTAATAAAGTCAAGCCGGTTAGTCGACCGGCCTCGCTTTATGCCAGCTATTCCGGCCAAACCGGCGATATTGTTGCCGGCAGTCGCGATGCCAAGCTGGGCGCCTTCACTATTAAGGCCACCGGCGAAGAATTGGAGTTTAATGGTTTTGCCTTGAAAATCAACCGCGGCGGTCAATACCCGCTGATCGGCCACCTTATTGTTAAGCTTAACGGCGAAACTATTGCTGATTATTATGCCCGCGATTTTGCCGATAAATTCAACCGCATTAATTTTGAAAAAGATGTCCGCTTGACGGAAAACCGCACCTATCAATTTGAAATCTTGGGCAGCGTTGATGACCGCGCCAGTAATCTTGACTCTTACCAATTAACTTTTGCCAATTTTAACTTACGTAACGATAATCATGATTATTTTGGCGATAACTTAGAAATTAACAGCCCCACTATCCGCGTTAAAACAGTCGAAGCCAAAATAACACTCAATAACAAATACGAAAGTTTCGCGGTGATTGCCGACCGTGACAAACAGCTTATCGGCAGCTTTAATCTGGCCGTTGGCGCCGCCGAAGATGTGGAAATCACCAGCGCCAGCATTGCCAATTTAAGCGGCAATTATTTCTATGACAAATTATATTTGAAAATCGGCAACCGACTGGTGGCCACATTGGACAATCCCCTGTCCTCGCCTCATATTTTCACCCTGACCAAACCGTATAAACTGTCACGCGGTAAAACCTACCAACTTAATGTTTATGCCGACATCGCGCCTGACGCTCACGGGGACCAAACCGCTTTAAGTGTTGTCGACCTCACCTTGGCCGGCAAAAATTCCCAAGTCGCCGCCGAGCTGACCAATTTACCGCTTGATGGCCAACCAATATTATCGCTGGTTTCCAGTATCGATTTAAACCAAGAACCAACCAACACCACTATCGTTGCCGGCGAAAAAAACCAATCAATCGCCAAACTGACCATTACTAATAACTCGGCGGAAAAAGTAAAAATCAAAGAAATTTATGTTTATCAAACTCCGGATTCTGACGAGTTTTCCTATGACAGCGGGTTCAGCAACCTGCAGCTGGTCTTAAGCGACAATCAGCGCAAACGGATTGGCAAAAAAGTCAGCAAACCAATTTTTGGTGGCAATAATCTAGGGGGCTTTAATTTGAACCCCTTCGAAAGCCTGACCTTAAACTTAATGGTTGACACTTCACTGGCAGCAGGCAATAAAACCATCGAGCTAACCATCCAAGACATCATCGGCTATGGCTATACTTCCAAACAGAACCTGCCGATAAATGTGTCCGGCGACAGCAACTCGATCAATATCAATCACCTGGATTAAATATCATTTTACACCACCCCGCGCTCAAGCGCGGTGTGGTTTTTTTATTATTAAATCAATATCTGCTATAATATCATTATGGACAAGCAATTAATCATTTTGCCTTTCGATCATCGCCATTCATTCTTGCGCGATATTTTAGGCTTAAAAAAAAATCCTTCCTGGCGCCAAAAGAAACAAGTCACTGCTTTGAAACAAATAATTTTTGACGCTTTTTTATTAGCCGCTAAAAACTGCCGCCAGCCCCAAAACTTGGCAATCTTAATTGACGAGGAGTATGGCGCCAAAATCATCAAACAGGCCCAAAAACGAAAAATAAAAATTTGTCTGCCAGTGGAAAAAAGCGGCCAAGACGAGTTCGATTTCAATTACAGTGAAAAATTTTCCAGCCATATCACTAAAATCAAGCCAGATTATGTCAAAGCGCTAGTAAGATATAATCCGTTGGAAAAAGAAAAAAACAAACGCCAGCTTAGCAAGCTAAAAAAATTAAGCGATTGGTGCCGGCAAAAACATTATCCACTGATTTTGGAGCTACTGGTCCCGCCGACCGACCAAGACCTCAAATTAGCCGGCTCCAGAAAACAATACGACCAAAAACTGCGTGGCCGGCGGACCATTGCCGCTATTAAAGAAATAAGAAAAGCCCTCACAATCGCCCTTTGGAAGCTGGAGGGATACGATGATGAATTATCTTGCCGACAAATCACTCACGCCGTCGGCCCTCGGGAAAAAATTATCATTTTAGGCCGCGGCGAAAATAAAAGCCAAGTTGAGCGCTGGTTGAAAAACAGCAAACCGAATCAAAATGTAATCGGTTTTGCTATTGGCCGAACAATTTTTCTAAAAGCGCTCCAACAATACGTCGCCAACCCAAAAAACAAAAAACAAACCACTGAAATTATTGCCAAGAATTTTCTTCATTTCATCAATTACTGGGAAAATATTAAATAAACCAACTGAAATAAATCTCGGCCCGAATGTTCGGGCCGAGATTTTATATTGATAATTAAAATTTGACTAAAGACCAGCTCATTTCACCCCCTAAAGGATTAACCAAGCTCAACAGACTTTCTGACTTTATGGCGCGGACTTATCTAATCACACAAGTACCGGTCATTTCCGGATCCTTAGGTAAGCCGACTATCTCCAAAATGGTCGGCGCCACATCGGACAAGATACCGGCCGGCCGCATCAATGATAAATCCTCGCCTGATTGATTGGCGCTAACAAATTTCGGCGCGGCAACAATAAAAGGAACCGGGTAAATATTATGTTCCTTATCCACCTGACCGGTAGCCAAATTAAACATCTCTTCGGCGTTGCCATGGTCGCCGACAATAAAAGCAATGCCGCCCTGTTCCAAAATCGCCGGCACCACTCTAGACAAGCACTCGTCAACCGTCTCAATGGCTTTAATGGTCGCCGACAAATTGCCGGTATGACCGACCATATCCGGATTGGCATAATTAACGGCAATAAAGCCATATTGTTTACTCTTAATCGCCTTCAACAACTCTTTTGTCACCTCCAAAGCCGACATCTCCGGCTTTTGGTCATAACTGGTGACCGCCGGTGATGGCACCAAAATCCGCTCTTCGCCGGCAAACGGCTGCTCAATCCCCCCATTCAAGAAAAAAGTGACATGGGCATATTTTTCTGTCTCGGCAATATGCAACTGCTTGATATTATAATCGCTAAATATCTTAGCCAAAGGATTGGTGATGTGCTCCGGCTCAAACAATACCTCGGCCGGTAAATTCTGATCGTATTCGGTAAAAGTCAGCAACATTAAATCATTAAATTTCTTGTTGGCAAATTCTTTAAAATCTTGGCCGACTAAGGCTTGGCTCAGCTGCCTGGCGCGATCCGCCCGAAAATTAAAAAATATTACTGTATCGCCGTCGTTAATCGGGCCGACGGGTTGATTCTTTTTATTGATAATCACTGTCGGCTCAAATTCTTCGTCAAAAATATTATTAGCATACGACTGCTCAATCGCTTTAACCGGGTCACTGGCCGTCTGAGCCGCCTGACCCAAGACAATCGCCTCATAAGCTTTCTTAATCCGGTCCCAATTGTTATTGCGGTCCATCCCGTAAAAGCGTCCGCCAAGGGAAGCAATTTCGCCGGTTTTTTCTTTTTTGCATAAACGAAGCAATTGAACCATAAAATCCTTGCCGGCATCGCGGGCGCTGTCACGGCCGTCTAAAAAAAGATGCAAATAAACCCGCTTGTTGATCTTAGCGGTCCGGGCAAAGTTTATCAGCGCCTCCAGGTGATCTTGGGAACTGTGAACCCCGCCCTTGCCAATCAGACCAATTAAATGCAGGGCGCCTTTATTTTTTTTGATTCGCCCAATTACCCCCTCCAGGGGAGGCAATTTAAAAAATTGACCAGTGGAAATTGATTTGTCTATCCGGGGCAGGCTCTGATAACGCAGAATGCCCGAGCCAATGGTCAAGTGCCCGACTTCACTGTTGCCCACTTCACCCCACGGCAAACCAACCGCTTCACTTGAGGCCTCTAATAATACCGTCGGATAAGTAGCCACCAGTGAATCGATAAAGGGCTTTTTGGCCAGACTAACAGCATTGGATTTGCTCTGAGGCGCAATACCAAAACCGTCCAACACAATTAGGGCGACTGGAAAAAAATTCAAAGCCATAAAAAATTATTGGTTACCAGCTTCAAAAATACTTTTAATCTTCGCTTCTGTTTCCGCCAACTCTTCGATGATTTGCTTTTTTCGATAAGCGTCGGCTTCTTTCTCGTAGTTGACAACCTGGAGGTTGTAATCATAAATAACATCCGTGAGGAGCGGCAGTAACTTGGCTTTTTGATCGGCGTCAGTAACGCCATGGTCCTGAAAAAACGATTCAATCGTTTTTTGAGAAAAATCACTCATCTGCTTAAGTTAAATATTTTTTAGTTTTCTCCACAATATCATTAATGGCAAAATTGCTCTTAATCAAATAATCTTTAGCGCCAAGTTGTTTGGCTTTGGCAATGTCGCTATCCTGCCCCAGATTGGACATCACCACCATGTTAATCTTTTTAGTCGCTGGATTTTTTTTAATTTCCTCCAGCGCCTCGAAACCGTTTTTTATCGGCATAATGATATCCAACAAGATTAATTGGGGTTGCTCGCTGACGGCTTTCTTAACCGCTTCGGCGCCGTCTTTGGCTAAAACCACCTGATAGCCACGCCGAATCGGCTTGTTCATCAGTACCGAAGATAATGACTTATCATCTTCGGCTAAAAGTATTTTTGCTCCCGGTGTCGGTTGTTTGGCCATAACTCTTAATTAATTTTTAAAACCAATATTATTTTATCAGCTGTTTTATCTAAAAAATCGATTTTACCCCTGAATCCCCTCTCGCCCAATCCTAACTTCGTTGCCGTAATTGGTCAAAATAATCGCCCATCGCGCCAAGGGATATGCTTAAGTGCCATTTTATTGGTCTATAATCATTATACAACAACTAGCCTGGGCCGGCTAATCCCTTCTCGCCTTTTATCTTTTTACTGCCAGATAATGGCAAGGAGAAATAAAAGACGCTGCCCTGGCCTTCTGTTGATTCAAACCACAACCGGCCACCGGAAATTTCCACAATCATTTTAGAAATATATAATCCCAAGCCCGAGCCTTCTGTTTCCATTTTTATCACATTGTCGGCGCGGAAAAATTTTTCAAAAATTCGACTTTGATTAATCTTAGGTATGCCCACTCCGTTATCTTGGATGGCAAAAATCACCTCCCGTTTGTTGGTCTTTAAGATAACTGTCACAATGCCGGTTCTGGAAGCGGCTGAATACTTAATAGCATTGGAAATAAAATTGGTCACTACTTGCCGGATTAAAGAGCTGTCAATATTTATTTTTTGGTTTCAGCTTTGGGGTCTTGAAATTAATGACACAATTTTTAGACTGGGCGATCGGCTGATACTCCTTGATCACTCCCTTAATTAGGGCAATCAAATCAGTCGGCCGCGGATCAACGCTCAACCGGTCGATTTCCAGTCTCGAGACATTCAATAAATCATTGACCAAGTTCATCATCCGCTCGCTGGATTCCAAGGACTGATTGAGGTAATCCCTCTGTTGCCCGTTGAGTGTTCCCAATTCTCCGCTGGCCAATTCTTCCAATATCCAACGAATGGCGGTCAGCGGGGTCCGCAATTGATGCGAAGCGACCGAGACAAATTCTGTTTTCATCTTGTCTATCTCCCGCTCTTTGGTCACGTCACAGAAAACCACCACGCAACCGGTAACCGCGCTAGCCGAATTTTTAATGGGCGCGGCGGAATCAGCCACCGGCAACTGACTGCCGTCCTTTCTAACAAGCAAGGTATGATTGGACATTTCCTGAATTTTGCCGGTAGTAAGGGCATTGTTAATAAACTGATCATTAACTATGCCGTCTTTTTCAAAAATAAATTTCAATACCTGGTCATACTTTTGGCCAATCGCCTCTGTGATGCTAAAACCGGACAACTGAGCGGAAATTTCATTATACATAATAATTTTCAAATCTTTATCTACCACAAATACGCCGTCACCAATGCTGTATAAAATGGCATTAGACTTTTCTTTTTCCAAAAATGCCGCCTCTTTTTCCGCTTCGGCGTCCTCCAAAATATTCAACATCGCCGTTTATTGTTTTTCTAACGCTTTATTTTTTGCTGAATTTCTTTGGTTTGCTCGGCGACTTGCCGGTCAACCTCAGCCCGAGATTTTCTAACTTCTTTCGACATCTGGTTAAAAGCCCGGAAAAGTTCGCCGATTTCGTCCCGATCTTTCAAGCCAACCCGATAATCCCAATTGCCCCGGCCGATCTCCTTGGCGCCTAAACTCAGCTTGGACAATGATTCCGTCACTCCCTGAGTAATCCATTGGGTAATAAAAAAATAAAAAACCACTGAAGTCAAAAAAATAAAAATTAAAAAAACCAGTAGCGCTATTGGCGCCGCCATAATTTCTCGGTTGTCAATCTTAGCCACTAGCCCCAATTCAAAATCATCAACATAACTGGAAACAGCTACCGCTTTCTGCTGACGATAATCAAAAATATTAAAAAAGACTGTCTCAACTCCAGCTAAGGCCTGAAGCATTGGCACGGACACCGCATCAAGCGACTGATCATCAAATCGCCTGGCCACCGGATACTTAACCTCACCCGCCTCATTTCTAAAAGCTAGTACAACTTCGCCGGTCTTTCCCAGACCGATAGCGCTTTGGATGATTTGCGACAATTTATCAATATTGACCACGCTAATGCCCAACGCCACCAACTTCCCATTGTTAAAAATCGGCCCGGAAACGAAAATCTTATAAACACCGTCTTCCTCGACAAAATAAATGCCATTATCTTTTAGGCCACCAGTAAAAAATTTTTATCCGCCACCTCGCGGCCGATAAATCGGCTATCGGTGGGAGCGATTATCCGGCCATTCAAATCAATTATGCATACTCTCTCAAATTCTCTGATTGGTTCCTTGGCGTCGCTAATAATCTTAATAATTTCCGCCCGGACTGCCTCAGCCGGCTGGTCTCGATAACTGGCAATCAATTTTCTCAACTGTGTCCGACTGCTGATCAACTTAAATCTCTCTATATTCTGATTAAGATAAGTCGCAACATGTTCGGCGTGCGATTCAGCCGCCGACTTAAGTAAAGCCACTGATTCTTGGCTGATTGACGAAAAAGAAAACCAACCGACGACTAAAATAATCAACGCCATCAATACAAAAAAGGGGAGAAAAAAGCCAGATTGATTTTATTCCTAATTCTCATAAAAAATTATTTCACCAAATTTAACAGCGCTTTAGCTATCTTCATGTGTTTGACCTCATCATTCCTAATCTGACTAATTATTTTCCGAGCCTTATCGTCTTTGAGGGTAGTCAGAAAATCATCATAAAGCTCCTTCGCCTGTTTTTCCAATAAATACAAATCCGACATCATTTTAATCAGCCGATTTTTGTTTTTTATTTCGTTCATAATTAATCAAGCTATTAATTTTTCGACGATGACTAACGTTTTCTTTCGTCAACTGACTCAACAGCGCTTTGGCTCGCCGTTTCTTAAAAAAACTGATCGTTGATTCTTCAATTGCCTGCCGATAAGTATCGTTCAATTGCCAAATAACATCTTCTTCCATGGCCACCACTTCTTTAAACTTGTCCGACCAAGATCGGCTTTGGCTTTTGGTGCCACCTTCGCTTTTCCGGTTAAGGCTCTTATTTTTTCTTTCAGTTCCACCATTTTTAATTCTCGACCAACCATCAAATCATTAAACCTCTCCAATTGATTGATCTTCTCCTTCAGCTGAGACACGTCATTCATGGTGCCGACCATCCGTTGCTTGTCTACCAACACCCCCGCGTCTTCAATAAAAGCATACTGACCGTTTTTTCGCCGAAACCGGTATTCAATGTGATATTTGGTTCGCGTTTTAATCGCTTTGGCCAATAATTTCGCCGCCAATTTTCTGTCATCAGGATGAATTAGTTTCTCCCAGCGAGCCAAATCGCAATCAATAAATTCTGCCGGCGAATAGCCGGCCACGCTAGAAATATTACCCGACCAAACAATCCGGCCGGTTTTTAAATTGAAGTCATAAAGCAATTGCTTGCTGTTTTCCAAAGCGACGCGATAACGAATTTCCAGTTCTGTTAATTTTTTAAGCACGGCTGAACCGGTTACGGCCAAATCAACTTACCGCCCCTGGGCGGAAGCTTTTGTTTTCTAACTCGGATGTTTGTTGCTGCCAGTTGGTTTGATTGCCATTAGTCACCTTGTTCAATATTTTTTTAATTATAACATTTTTCCCAGAAAAAAAATACGCCGCTCTAGCGGCGTAACAATTGGCCAACCGACTAACTTTCCATTCGACTAAACAACCAACTGCCGACACTTAAAATAATCGTCACCAACGCCATAAGCACCAAAAAATCCCAACTAATTGAATAATGAAACTGACCGGTTAGACCGCCCCGTACGCCGTCAACACCATAGCTCAATGGATTGAATCGAACAATAACTGACAGGCCGGCCGGTAAATCCTCCACCGGAAAAAGCGCTCCCGACAAAAAAAATAGGGGCATCACAATCATATTAATAACCACCGGAAAAGCGTGCATATCATTGAAAAAAGTCGCCAATAAGGTGCCAAAAGCGGTAAACATTAGGGCGATTAAAAACATAAACATTAACGCCAGCAACCAGCCGCCCAAAGAAATCGGGGTAAAACCGATTAAAAAAGCGATAAAAAAAACCAGCAACCCCTGTAACATCGCCACTGAAGCTCCCCCCAATGTTCGTCCCAACATAATCGCCAGCCGAGAAATCGGCGCCACTAAGGTTTCCTTGAGAAAACCGAACTGCTTATCGCTAATCACTTCGGTGCCGGTAAACATCGCACTAAAAATCACACTCATGGCAACAATGCCCGGCGCCAAAAAAGTAATGTAATCGCCCTGACCGGCTTGGGCGTAAACATTTTTAAAACCAAAACCAAAAGCGACCAAAAATAATACCGGTTGAAATATCGACATAACCAACCTGGCCTTGGAGCGAAGATGCCTCTTGATTTGACGCAACCACAGAATATAAACTGCGGCTAATTCATGATTTATTTTTTCCATTTTCTTTGATTTAATAAGCGCAGCCGTTCAGCGGCGCTGATATTTTCATCGCGAAGGTCATAGCCGGTCAGCTTTAAAAAAGCCTGTTCCAAGCTATCACTGTCCGTTTGCCGCTGCAAATCTTGCGGAGTACCTCGAGCAACAATTTGACCCCGATCAATAATGGCAATTTGATCGGCATAACGCTGGGCCTCATCCATATAATGGGTGGTAAAAAATACCGTCAACTGGCGTTGTTGATTCAAATTCTTGATGTAAGCCCAGATATGATTGCGCGTTTGCGGATCCAACCCCAAGGTCGGTTCATCCAAAAACAACACTTTCGGCTCATGGAGTAAACCGCGGGCAATCTCCAGTCGCCGCTTCATGCCGCCGGAAAAATCCTTGACCAGACTTTTCTGCCGCTCGGTTAAATTGACCAACTCCAATAATTTGGCAATTTTTGCTCGACGTTCAGCTTTGGGTAAGGCGTAAATCAGCGCATGAAAATACATATTTTCATAAGCCGTCAGCTCATCATCCAGACTGTAATCTTGGAACACTACCCCAAATGAACGGCGCGCTTGGGCCGGAGCGGCCAAAACATCAAAACCGTTTATTTCCAATTGACCACTAGTTGGCTTGAGCAGGGTGACTAACATTTTTATAGTGGTGCTTTTGCCGGCGCCATTAGGACCCAAAAAAGCGAAAATACTGCCCGGCGCCACGCCAAAAGAAACGCCATCAACGGCCTTAAGACCATCAAATTGCTTGGTTAGATTGTCAACCTTAATTATCATTAAATGATTTATAATAATTAAACCAAGAAGCACCAACTAAGCAAGCTGCTTACTCCTGGTCCAAATTCTCCGGGGGCAATCTTACCGGAAGCAAAAGGAATTTGAGCAAGCCTAACTTTAAAATTATTAATTATGAAGGCTGACATCTTTATAGCATTTTTTAAAAAAAGATACAAAAAAAGAGCGGATTAGATTTTAATCTAATCCGCTAAATTTGGCGGCGCTTCTAAGGAATAACAAATTCCCAAGCGCCATTGTTGGCAATAATCTCCCTTTCCTCCTCAAACGCCTGCCAGACGTCGGTGTTGATATAATGATAATTGCCAGCTTGATCAATGGCCACTATCGTTAATCGGGCGCGGGGCGAATATTGTTTCAATTCCAGATAAGCCGGCCAGCCCTTAAACTCAATCGGCTCTTCTTCGACAATCCACGGTGCCTGGGGGTAATAATGGATCACCACTAACTGGCTGATCTGAGTCTGCTCCTCAAGCCCCCAAAACAATCCGCGCATATCCCAGTCGTCAGCGTCTATAACCGCATACGGCTGAGGACCGGTTGCAGTCGACCACCTGCCAAATCTCAATTGGGCCATTGGCGCCTGATAATCGGCCAAAGAAAATTCAATAATGCTGTTGCCACTGCCGTCATCTTTAATCAGTTGACGATTGGCGCCAAAACTGAATTCCCAATCAGGATTGTCGGGCGGGCCAAGATTGAAATAAACCACCCGCGCCAAATTGGTGATCACAAACGGCGTGCCGCGAAAATGGTAATTGGCGTCAAAGCCGGTCACCAGATTGGTAATCGGCAAGCCTTCAAATGGATAAACATCCGCCGAATCCTCGCCCCAACCATGAGGACCGCCAACGCCAACTTCGTAAATCGTCTCGTACAGCAAAAAATCAAATCCCGGCACCAGAAACTCGGCCACTTGGCGGTCCGGCGGCAGTTCCAAAATCAATCTCAACTGTCCCGAATCATCAGGGTACAAGAATCGGCCGCGGGGCTTATTTGCCTCAGGTGTTACCAGCGACGAATGGTTGCCGGCCTTATCTCGGCCTTGAACGGCAAAATCATATCCCCCGTTCTCAACCGGCAGAACAAATTGAAACACTCCGCTACTGGCGGCAATCTCCTGGCTGGTTGGCTGCCAAACTTCGCCAGTCGGCTTAACCCACAGCCGAACTGTCTCTAACCCGCTGCCTTCAATCAAAGAACCACTGGGCGCATCCTGGGCCTGACTATAACCAATCATTGAAGTCCGGTCATCAGACATCACGCTGGCCGCCTTAACTTGCGGCTGACTGTTGTCAACAATGACGGCGCCGGCATTGGGCACTTTGATTCGCCAATCCGGCCCAACCACTATCGGCTCAACTGGTAACGAAACTGATTGGTTATTGCTAATATCAACGCCAATTTCCGGTTCACCTGAATCTTCCGGCCAATAAAATTGTTCCGGCTGACTGATTGGCTGATAAGAATTGCCAATCGGTTGGGGCAAGTAATCGGATATTGGCTCTTGACCGCCTAAAAAAGAATCATTAGGTTGATAATAACTCTCTTCCATGGACGACTCAGGGCATCCGCTTAAGCAGATCACTATGCCCGCCATTAACCAATATTTCTTCATCATCATCTCCCTTTCTTTGTGTTTTAGGAGCCCAAAAGCTCCGCCACTAAAGAAAGGGAGCTAATCGACTCCTGAGGCTGACTTGTTTTTAAAGTACTAAATTAACCATATATTTTAGCAAAATATCCTATAATTGTCAAACTTAAATCTGCTTAAACCCTTAAAGCCACCAACATCAACAACAAAAATAAAAAAATAAATATTTAATTTACCTAAACTTAGCGACAATTTAGCTTATAGACAACCACTAATATAAAAGATAAAATACAAATAGCCAAGGGTCGGCATTGTTCTTTATGTTTCCTTTAAAAAATAACTGAAACATATGAAAAAAACAATTATCGCTGTTGCCGGTTTAATTGTCTTATTGGGCTTGGCCGACGGAGTCGGCGCTGAAGTCAATTCTGTCACCCCCAGCACCAATGACCTTAACCGCACCAGGGGCTGGGCCCATGTCAACCAGCTAAGCGCCGGCATTGGCACGACCAATTTGCAATTTGTCAGCACCAGAGGCTTTCTAAGCTGTTTTGAATACCGTACTGACGGCGACACCGGCCAGAAAATCAGCGACACTAATTACAATACCAATATTACCGACGGCCTTTATCCTTATTACTGCGAGAATAACAGCTCCAGCACCCACACCTTTACTGCCAACCATTATGTGGAAGTCAGAATGGTGTTTGGCGCTGAGACTGATGAGCGCTTTGACTGGACCAGATTTGACGTGATTTATCCACGCAGCGCTTCAATTACTGCCCCCACCTCCAGCGCCGAAGTCTACGACTTGGTCGATTTTACCGCCTATCTTAACGACGATAACATCGACCCGATTCAATGGACGATTAGGCAGGGCACTTGCGCTGCCGGCACCAACACTGTCTTGGGCAATGTAGACGGTCACAATGATGTCGCCATTATTGATACCAGCGATTTATCACATCAGACTTTTTCCTTTACCGCCGATGTCAGCGGTTTGGCGCTAGGCGATTACTGCTTTATCTATAACCCGACTGAAGACAGTGGTGAAACCAATATCCGAAAAACTGTTGAATTCAAAGTAATTGACGAGCCGACTCCACCGCCGGTCGGACCAACCAGCAAAGACGACTGCAAGCAAGACGGCTGGAAAAGCTTTACTAATCCGTCATTTAAGAATCAAGGCCAATGCATCAGCTACTTAATGAGTAACTACCACGCCGGCAAAAGGGATTAATTTCCCAATGATAAAAATAAAATTCTCCGGAGATAGCTCAATAGATATCTTCGGAAATTTTTGTTTGATTCTAATAAAAAAACTGCCGGCCGACAATAAACTGAGTTATCAAATATTTCAATTTAATTGCCCTTGACGGGGCTTCTTTTTTACTTTCTTACTAAATCAATTATCAATACTCCCTTGTCTAATGTTGGTTTTATCCACCTATACCCCTCTTCTTTGATTGTTTTTATCATATAGGTACTCATTCCCTCATTTTAGAGAAAACCGCCATATGTGTGTGCACATCATCCTTTAAATTTGACTTTCTATCAAGCAAGAGGTATGATTAAATTAGTGTTCTTTGTAAATTGACCAATAAACACAACCAAAAAGGAGTCAGAAAGATGAGACAGTCTGTTTTGCAGGGGAGTTTAATGAAATTAGTGGTTATTTCCTTGGGAGTGATGTTGATAGGATGTCCTCCCCCCCTGGGTCCAATCAATGGCCCCGGCGATCCGACAATTGAGTTTACTCATGTGCCGAAAATCGGTAGTGCTGAGGATTTGGAAGGTCAAGTCTGGCATGTTACTGCGGCTGATCACGGTGTAGCTGTTTATATCAAAGTTGGGGTTGGTTGGTGGACAAAACCCTACTGGGATCAACCAGTCTCTTTGATCTATCCCGACGGCAGCTGGCGGTGTGATATCACTACCGGCGGCTATGATCAACAGGCTACTGAAATAATTGCTTTCTTGATCGAAAGTGATTATGATCCACCTTTGGCCCAAAATATCCAATCCTTGCCCGAAGAGATCTTTAATCAAGCTCTGAATTGGGTGAAAGTCAACAGAGAACAGAAACCACCGGCTACAGTGGTCGTACCAAATGTAGTCGATTTGACCGAATCCGAAGCTCGGCAACTGATCGAGGCCGCCGAGTTGGCAGTCGGTCAGGTTAGCACCGAGTATCACGAAACAGCTTCGGTTAATCAGGTAATCTCCCAATCGCCTCAGGCCGGAGTGGAACTGGAAATCAATTCTCAAGTTAACTTAACTGTTTCTCTGGGTTCGAAACCACCGGCATATCAAGTTTACGGATTAAACTTCGGTCCGTACACCAAGGAAGGCCAAAATCCGGAGCACGGGACAGTGATCCCGAAAGAACAGATCAGGGAATTGTTGGAGATAATCGCTCCTTATACTCAGTGGGTACGAACCTTTGGAACTACTCACGGTTTGGAGCATGTTGGACCAATAGCCAATGAGCTTGGCTTGAAGGTGGCAGTCGGTGCTTGGCTGGACTCTAATTCGGAGACTAACCAAGAACAGATCGACGGAATGATTGAAATAGCTAATGCCGGTTATGCCGATCTTCTGATCGTTGGCAGCGAAACTCTACTACGTGGGGATCTGTCTGCCTCTGAGCTGATAGGTTATATCAATCAAGTTAAATCTCTGGCTCCCGGACTGCCAGTGACTACCGCCGATATCTATGGTAATTTACTGAACGAACCGGAAGTAATTGAGGCCGTAGACATAGTCCTAGTCAACTACTATCCGGTTTGGGAAGGGATATCAATAGACTACGCCGTAGCTCACCTTCACCAACAGCATCAAATGATGCAAGAAGTAGCTGGTGACAAGCAGGTTATAGTCTCAGAGACCGGCTGGCCTAGCCAAGGTGAACCGTTAGGTCAAGCCGTGCCGTCTAAAGAAAATGCCGCTTTCTACTTTTTGAATTTTGTCTCCTGGGCTCGAGCCGAAAAAGTGGACTACTTCTACTTCGCTGCCTTTAATGAACCCTGGAAACAAGAATGGGATTGGGGCCCCTACTGGGGCGTCTGGGATCAATTCGGTCAGATGAAACCTGGCATGGAAGCGGTGTTTGAAGACATGACCATACTGGATAACTGGAGCGGTCAGGAAATTATCGGTGGTTGCGGTGATCCAGTGATCGAATTCACTTTTGTACCGGATTGTGGCAGCTACGATGACCTCGTCGGTCAAGTCTGGCATGTTGCTGCGGCTGATCACGGTGTAGCTGTTTATATCAAAGTTGGGGTTGGTTGGTGGACAAAACCCTACTGGAATCAACCAGTCTCTTTGATCTATCCCGACGGCAGCTGGCGGTGTGATATCACTACCGGCGGCTATGATCAACAGGCCACTGAAATAATTGCTTTCTTGATCGAAAGTGATTATGATCCACCTTTGGCCAATGGCGATCAAAATCTGCCGGCCGAGCTAGAACAAAATGCTTTGGTCTGGGTCGAGGTCAAACGAGATCCAGATTCATAATAGAAAAAATTGGTTTGTTTACTCAAGCGGCTTCTCCGGAAGTCGCTTTTTTAGTTGGAGTGATCAAATCGAACAAAAATGGTGATTAACTCCATTTTCACAGAAACAAGGTTTAGCCCTTTTATTTTTTAAAACAAACAAAATAGGACTTGTCGATTGGCAAATCCGAAACAAACTGAATGAAGAAACAATTACAACCATCTATCTTCCCCTTTCTCGCAATCTTCTCAGAATCTTCTTTCTTCTTCTTCCTGGCAGGTACCCCTTTTTTAAGACAAAGTTTCTACATTTCTGTTAATAAACTTTTATATTTCATATTGCCCGGCGAAAGCATTAGGCGCCATATTAAGCGAAGTGTGAATTCGCTCTTGATTGTAGTAATAGATTTGTTGATAAATTAAGACCATCAGTTCCCCTAGTAATTGAAGGCGACCAGGATCACCTAATTCAACCTTAAATTGAGAACAGAATGATTCTTGGTAGCCATTCTCTCAAGGGCAACCTTTACCGGCCATGGAGGGAGTAATACCAACCTGTTTGAGTAGATTTTGATAATCTCGGGAGCAATACTCTCTACCATGATCGGAGTGAATAATTTCAAGACGACCGTAATGAGCCAAAGCCGATAGTAGGGAGGTAATAACTAGATGTCGATCATGATTTTTGGAAATAGCCAGACCAACAATACGTCTAGTGAATAGATCAATAATGGTGGCTACATACAACCAAGCTCCATCAAACCAAAGAATAGGTAAAGTCTGAAGCCCAGATGTGATTAGGGTAGCTTGGAGTATTGGTAAGTGGTAGATTAGGATGGTCTACTGCTCCCACGGCTTTGTTTGGCTGTTTTCTGCCTCTTCGGCGATAGGGTTTAAGGTTGTAGAGTTTCATTACTCGAAGAACTCTCTTTTTGTTTAACTTTTAATGTCCGGCTAATCATTTGTGACCATAGGCCGGATGTTTACGGAGAGCTTCTTCGATCATGATCTTAACCTTCTCGTCTTTTTGGGGTTGTTTAGCTTGATAGTAGAGATTGGAACGGGATAGACTCAACAGACCAACCTGATTGGTTTTATTGCCCTGATACCTCATGATTAACTGTTTTTTGGGGCTCGTTTGAGTTCCATGGTAACTTCACCGAGCATTTCCTTGAGAGTCTGATTTTCTTTCTTTAAACGAGAATATTCCAATAGGCTGGGTTGATTACTAATACCTTTAGAAAACCAAGGGTAGATAGTGCGATTACTGATTCCGTGATCAGAAGCGGCCTGACTAATACTTACTCCTTCATTTTTAATACGATTGATAATTTGTTCTTTAACTTCTTTAGAGATTTTATTTGTCTTTTTCATATGCCCCTATTTTAACTTAATTGACATAGAATGTTTGTCTTACATTTGGGGTACCTTGCAATAGGATTTTGGAAATCTTGAAAATCACTTATGTCAAGTTTGTTTTGTACAGAGTAACTATTTAATATTAGATAGTTTATTACCTCCAATAAAGTTGTTTTTCCATTCCCATTTTCACCAATCAAAATATTTAAACCGCTTCCTTTTTCTCCATTTGGAATCGCTAAATCTTCAAAGGTTTTATCTCCGAAACATTTGAAATTTTTTATTTGTAAAGTTTTTATAAACATATTTAAAAATTCAAAATTTCCCAACCTTTGAAAGATTGATCAATAGAAGAAAATTATTAAGAGACAGAGCTCTATCATATAAAGGCGGGAAATGCGAGCTTTGTGGATACGATAAATGTCAACAGGCATTAGAATTTCATCACCTAGAATTAACCAGGAAAGACTTCGGTATTTCGGCAAAGGGATTTGCCAGATCCTGGAAAAAATCATAAAGGAATTGGATAAATGCATATTGGTTTGCGCCAACTGCCATCGGGAAATCCACAGTAAAGCCCAAACAATAAAAAAAGAGGCCTAAACCTCTTTTTTTATCTAGCTCCGCGAACTGGATATTTATCCTTCACCGCTCCGACGGTGAAGGTCGCCTTCCAGTCAAGACGGCTTCCGCCGTCTTGCCTTCAGGCCGGCCCTCGCGGTCCGTCTCGTCAAATTACTCGCCGGACATCGCTCCGGGCTTCGAATCCAGACGCAAGCCAAGCAGTTGGCTTGCTTTCGCTTTTCAAATAAAAAATACGCCAAAAGGCGTATTTTTTATTTGCTCTCGGCCATACGCGAGTTTAGAACCGCCATTAAAGAGCATCGCGGATATTGGAAATTCAAGATCGTGAGAGAATGGCAGATGCAATAAGCCCTCACAGAAACAAAAAACTCCTAACCAACAGGAGTTTTTTGTTGGAATAGCACTCTCGGTATGTCCGTAAACCAGTATTGCTTTTCACCGCACCCTCTGCCCTTTCGGACAAATCCACCGCACAAAGGCGGATGGCGGACTTATTGCGCAAAGTCTGTTTCCAGCCGAAGCCGAAAAATACCGACTCTCACTATTCCACCTTTATTATATCATCCTACATTTAGTTTTTGAACCCCATTTGTGCCACCTGTTTGCCCCTGAGGCGAGCGATTGGGAGGAAATAAGAAATTGATACCCCTAAAACGAATTTGAGAGAATTTGAACGATTTGTGAGAGTTATAATTTTATGCAAAATCCTTTAAAATTATCCTGTTTAGTAAAACTAAACCTTTCGAATAAGTGAATAAGAACCCTCTCTTTAAGATGATCCTTTTGATCCTCTTCGGTGCCAATATCCGTTAACCATTGGGGAGGATTTTGCTTTACAAAATTATTCAATAAATTGTCATCTTCTGAAAATGACTGAATGTTTATATAAAATACATCTCTTATAAGATTATTATTCTCTCCCTCATTTAATGGCGAATGTTGGATTAATGATCCGAGTTTTGTTTTATCTAAGATCAATATTTCCTTTTTTCTTTCTTTACCACGATAAAATGTTTCAAAAACGGGTATCTGAATGTTATCAATTTGTCCCCAGCCAACAAATCCTTTTACATCTAAACGATTTTTGCTTTGGTAATGTGGTAAAAAGTTAATTATTTTTTGAAAATTACCATCCCACAAAACAAGACCGTCGGTGATTAATATAAATACATTTTTTAAATTATCAAATTCTTTTATTTTGTCACCGAACTCATCAATATTTATGTCAGTGCAATTTTTAGATATCTCATTAAGCAAATTGGAGTTTTCGCCCAGAGCCATATCTTGCCCATAATTATCGCCCCAGCCACTATAATGAACATACCAATTTTCAAAAAACGCCGCCTTATTATCGACTATATTAATTCCAAAACGACTCTTCTCTCCTGTCCATTTTTCATTAATCTTATTTTTATATCTCTTCAAATAGTCAACGAATATATTTCTAACGCTGGCCGCCTCGTAAAAAGCCTCTACCACTTTAACTTTAAACTCCTCTACTTTTTTGATAGATATCGGGTTCGTCTTTATTGTTTCTGTTTCTGCTTTTTCTTGATCAACCTTAGCTTTAGCTAAAAGATTTTTAAAATCATCTACTTTTTGAACCGCATTACTGTTTAATACAAATTCCCATTTGTTTGGATTATTTTTTATGTCATCAAGTATCTTTATCAATTCTCTCGTCCCTTCCGCCAGAAAAGCTAAATCACGACTCGGTGGTAACTGTATTTTTTCTATTTCTTCTTGCGATTTGCCGGCTATCGAAGTCAAAGATTTGACAGCATACAATTTTTCCAATTTTTCTAAAATTTGAACACAATGAACTTCGCCCTCTTCTTTCTCCTGTAATTCCCAGTTATCCCAGCCCCAAAAATCTTCTGTTTTGAAATCGTGACAATCAATAAATGACTCGGTCAATTCCGGCAAGCTTGTAGGCAATTTATTACTAACATCATTATAAAAAGACTTTAAGGTAGGATTATCTTTGTGGCTCTCAAGTTTATGTAATACCCAGCTTGCCAAACCGAAAATCATTTGTTTTTTTCTCTGATTTAAATAATCAAAAACTTTTTTATTTTTATCTCTATTCGAATTACGGCCATAATATGGTTGATCTAAGTGTCTAAATAATTTTTGAGCTATTGATAAAAATTTATTGAAATTTTCTAAATCCTCATTTTTAAAAGCCTCTCGGAGTAAATTTTGAAATATCTTTAAAATATAGATCGCAAAACCCTTAAAGTTTTCTTCGTCAAAATCACCATCTTTCATTTTAGGCTCTAAGTGATAATCTGAAAGCTCTTTAAGGTAGCGCCATGTTCTGTCAAACATAAACCCTGATAATTTGTCGTTTCCAGCTGATTTCTCTTCACAAGCGAAAGAATAAAGCAACTGCGGAAAATATATAAATTCCTGAAAAATTAAATGATCCTTATTGTCTATGGCATAGCGCGCCAGAATGATAGGTAGATAAGCAACTTCCCTTATAATTTCTCTGTCCTTAGATTCCATTGCTCGTTCAAATATTTCTCTAATATCTCTCGAAAGCCATTCCACGGGCTTTAATCTCTCAACAGGAAAAGAGCCTCTTTCTTTTTCGGCTTGTTCTTGAGAAAATCCTCCGCCATATAATTCAATATAACTAAAAAATTCTTTTGCTAAATCAATATAAAGACGGATTATTTTTTCCAATTCACCCGTTTGCCTGTTTGCTATAGCAAGAATGCACCGATCCTTTAATTTTGATATTTCATTTCTGGCCTCATTTTCAGGATCAACTACTTCTTTTATATTAAAAACACTATTAGCCAAGTGAGATAAATCTCTTAATAATTTATCTTTTTCCTCTTGAGCTTTATTATCAAATAAGTTTTTTCTTATCCAAATTATTGTGTCGCCGGCTTTTATTTCATTACGAAATAATGGGGTCAAAATAAATAATGGGTCTTTTTCTAAATCTGTAGTTTTTTCTTTCGTTGTTTCTGAGTTAAAATCACTTTCTGCTGATTGTTGTTTTCCAAAAAGACTACTTAATTCCGTAATTAACCTTTCAAGTTTTAGAAAAGATAAATCATAAAAAATACCGCTTTTATTTGATTCAATCGGAATATATTTATTTTTATCGTAAGGGCCAAATGGCGTAATATCTAATTTCTTATCATCCTTAAATTTTTCATATAGTTTATTACTGCCTATTCTTTTTGTTATTTCCCAGTCTAAAATTCTAATAAATCCGTCGCGAATTATCTTAAAAAACATTTCTCTCTTAGCCTTTTCCATTTCAAAATCCTTAATCAAAATAGTGATAACTCTGGCTAAAGCGTATATGGTAAAAATAGCCACAACAAAAACAGGAATGAGGCTTAAAATATTAGTATCTCCCCACAGAAAAAAGCAAAAAATTAAAACCTCGGCTGTTAGCAGAGGGAAAAAGAAACTTTTATAAAGTAGAACCCTACCCCTTTCAGGATCATTTTTATCCGTTAAACTTTGGGCAACAAAAAAGGCTAAACCAATAAGCACGGCCCCTATGCCAGCATGTATCGCAATTAAATTTTGATAATGATTAGCTTCAAGCACGAGTGATTCAATCTGCCAAGCCGGGATTTGGCTGATCAGCCAGTCAAAAAAGGACAATAATGAATAACAACCACTTAATAAAAATCTTATTAATTTAGCTAATGGATTGATTATCCAACTATTCAAATATTGAGGGTGTGCGACAAACCACGAAGCCAATACTAATAAGAATATTTTTAAAAACGAACTAAATGACGGAATCCATAGAGGTTCAGTTTTTCTTTTTAAAATTTCTTGAACTTTTGCATTGGTTTTCTTTTCTTTATTAACAACCTTTAGTAAAGATGATTTATTCTGGATAAGGTATTTTTTTGCTAAGTTCAATATTGTTTTTTTAAATTTTTCTATATTCATTTTTAAAATTAAAATTGAGTATTTGATTCCAATAATCTGAATTCGTAATAATTCAACAATTCAGATAATGTATTTTGCTTTATTGACTCCTCTCCTTCGGTAGAAAAATTGCCAAGCAGTAAATAATTTATCAGGTGATTTCTAACTTCATTCTTTGAGGTCTCGTTTAATCCGATTGAAGTAATTTGCCCTGTTTGATTATCCAATAAAGAATAATAAATATCTTTTTTCATATTCATAATTATTTTTTTGAAATTGTCTTCGCACAATACATTTCTATAATTTTATCTCCTCTGTTTAATAAATCATCATATGTTAAAATTTCAATCCCGTGTAAAGAATAATTTAACTTTCTTAATGCTCGCTTTTTTTCTGGTTTCCAATCTTTATTCCTTCCGATTAAAATGAACGCGCGTGGTTTAATGACAAAAACTTTCTGTTCATTAAATAATTCCCCGTAATTTTCTTCTATCTTCTGTTGAATTTCAAACTGATGTATTTCAATCTCATGTAAATAAGTTACCACTTGACCAATAGCTTCGCTTGCCTTGCCTGACCACTTAAACGAATGTGCATGAGAGGTGTCATCTAAAATAACGTCATGGTTTGGCAATTTAATTTCCAGGATATCAAGAAAACCGTCTATGGTAGGAAAGAGATAGTCTGGTATTGAATCAAAACCTATTTTTTCTTTTTCTATTGGAGTTTGGTAATTACTACCAAACATCCAATTATTTTTATAAACCCACGATTGCCAAGAATTCTTCCCTTTTGTTTCGGGGTATTGTTTATCCGAATCAAGACGCTTTTTTAAATCTCCTATCCTATTTTGAAAAAGAGCAATATTTGAACTTTTTTGCAATTCTTCCAATTGCTCTATTTCGGACTTCAAAAGCTTTTTTTGCTCTTTTAAACTTTTCACTGCTTCTGTCGTGTGCTCAAGCAAAATCTTTTTATTCTTTGTCTTTTTCGAAAGATCTTGTAAGACTTGAGGTAAATTTTTATCAATTTTTCGTAGCTGTGTTTCTGAAACCCTTCCTTTGTCATATTCAAAATCATTCGGAAAGCAAGAATTTAAAAAATAACTAGCCGCGTCTAATCCCGTCTCTCTATAAAAAGCATAGAATTTACTCTGTGTAACTTCTCGATAATTTTCGAAGCTTATATAATAATCATTTTTATCTTTTTTATTATCCTGATCAGTAAAAATTATCTTTGCTTTAGAATCTTTATTCTTAATAACTTCTATTAAGTGTTTAAAACCACGCAATGCCCTTCCATTTTTTAATAAATCCAAAAAATTACCATCTCGAGTTTTTTGTTTTTTTAACGAACCTTCTAATCCTTTGGTAAGGAAAACCTCCACCCCGTTTAATTTACCCAGTGCTCTTGGATTAATGACTTTAATTTTTATCAAATCATTTTTCATATTCATTTTTAAACTTATCCCCAAACTTCGCCTATTTCGTCTTGGATCTGTTGCTCAAAAACTTTAATTAACTGCTTGTTGGCCCGAACGGCTTCTGATTGTTTTTCAAATAAGCCGGCGACTTGTTTTTGAATTTCAAGAGATGGGAGTGGAATTTTAGTTTTTTTAGCATTTGTAATTGTATATGTTCCCACCGTTCCACCAGCGGAAAAACTTTTAATTTGATCCTGTATCAGCTCTGTATCGAATAAAAGCTTAATGAATTTTGAACTTATATTTTTGCTAAAATTTTTAAACCAAATTATATTACCATCTTTAAAATAGAATTTATCCTTTTTTCTGACCAAATATGCAATTCCTAAAGTTCCTACACCCGTAACCATTAAATCGCCTTCTTTGGGAATACCATATTTTTTAGAATATTTATCAAACATTTCTTCAGATATAAAAAGATCGTTATCTACAAAGCCTTGCTGAGATAGCTTTACAATCTCTCTCGCGCGATAAAAAGGAACGCCTTCTTTTTCCCATTCAGATTGAAAAACTCTTTTACTTGAGCCAATTTCACAAATATCTCCCAATTTAACCCACTCACAATCTAACCTTTCAAAAATTTGTCCAGAATTTGCTCTCTCTCTCTCTGTTTTAGCAATAAGCTCTCTGGCATCATTTATGATTTCCTGTTTATTTTTAATTCTTTGTAAAATTTCTTTTTGAACCTTTAACGGTGGGAGTGGTATTTTAATCTTTGAATATTCGGAAATCCAGTATCGTTTATGCTGTTCGTGTCTGAATTTTATTGTTTTCATCAGCTCAAATAAAAACCTAACATCCGCCTTATCTTTTTTAGCATGCAAAATTTTCATTGCCGATGATTTTACTTTAAAAGGAAAATCAACGAACTTAATGGCAGTAGTAAAATCATCAAATATAATTACAGGTAATTTATTTGCCGGGAAAACACCCTCTTTCTCGTTTGTATGTCCTAATACAAAAGTCTTACCAGCAGTTAAAACTGGGGTTTTATAACTATCATCATAATTAACTGATTTAACGATATATTTCGTTGGCTGTTCATAGTCCAAAACTTCGCCCAACTCTACCATTGGCCACTTTTGTTTTTTATATTCCTCTTTCTCTTTGTATCTTTCACCTAACAAACTATAATCACCACTCTCAATAATTTTCTCTTTGGGAGTAAGCCAAGCAATATAATCTAAACTTTTATCAAGTTTGAATTTTTTGCCGATACCTTTTTCAAAGCCCTCTCTATAAGTCCTCAAAACCTGTAAGGCAATCGGCAACTCGCCGGCATTATCCAGTTTTCGCCTTTGCGCGCCAAGATCAAAGCCGTCATTGGTAATTTTTATAAACAAAATATTATCGGCCTGCTTGGCTATTTTATTATCAAAGAATAAAATGCTGGTTTTAACGCCCGAATAAGGATTAAAGACTCCAGCTGGCAAAGATACAACCGCAAAAAGCCCGTCCTCAATTAGCAAACGGCGAAGCTCTTTATAAGCGTTAGCTGTTTGAAAAATAATGCCCTCTGGCACGATAATACCGGCCCGGCCTTTTTGGTTTAAGTGCTCTAAAATATAATCAACAAATAAAACTTCACTGCGGTTGGCCTGCACGGAAAATCTTTTGTGTGGCCTGATTCCGCCTTTTGGCGTCATAAACGGCGGATTGGCCATAATTACGTCATACGTTTCATCCCACCTGTCCTCGCTGGAAAGCGTGTCATATTCAAAAATCTTTGGCTCGGGAAAACCATGCAAATACATATTCACCAAAGACAACTTCACCATATCCGGCGAAATGTCATAGCCGACAAAATTGTGCATTAGCTTTTTTCTTTCTTCGGGAGTAAGTAGCTCGCCTCTAAATTTCTCACCACCAATAATCGTCTCTTCCACAGTTTCGCCTTTTTTAACAACTGATTCATCTTTTACTTTTTTCAAATTAGAAGAATTATTTTTAAGAATATGCTTATAAGCGGAAATCAAGAAGCCGGCCGTGCCACAAGCAGGATCTAAAACCGACTCGTTTTTCTGCGGATCAACCACTTCAACAATAAAATCAATGATATGTCTGGGAGTCCTAAACATGCCCGCATCCCCCTGTGATCCCATAATAGAAAGCAAATATTCAAAAGTATCACCCAAATCCTCGCTGTGATTATATTCAAAAGAATTAATTTCTTTTAAAAATAAGTTAAGAGTTTCAGGGCTTCTGAACGGCAGAAAAGCGTCTTTAAAAATATCCCTGAAAAGCTGGGGCAAGTGAGGATTACGACTCATCTTGGTAATCGCTTCAACATAAAGATTAAGCCGTTCATGGCCGCTTAATTTCGGGTCCATAAGTTTGCCCCAAGAATACTTTTCAAATCCGTTGGCAAAAAATCTCGCTTTACCGCCAATCTCTTCGGCCTCTCTATCCATGTCATCCATAAACTTATAAATCAAAGCAGTAGTGATTTGATCAACTTGAGCTTTGGGATCAGGAACTTTGCCAACCAGAATCTGCCGGGCATTGTCTATTTTTCTTTTGGTTTCTTGATTAAGCATATTTAAAATTACATAAACTTATTTATCGGCACATAATCTTTAACATATTCCGGGACTTTTTCCCGATAGCCGTTCAACGCCTTAAATTCTTCAAAATTTACTTTTGGATTAGTATGGAAACGACCATAATCTTTTGATTCCACGATATCCCGAATTTCCGAGTCAGTAATATACGCCTTTAAAAAGTTTCTGATATAAGGCGCGTATTTGCTTTCTGGCTTGTAAATAGACACAAACTTATCAAATTCTTCATTTAATAACTCGTCTTTGGTTTTAAATCTACTAATACCGCCAAAAATCTTCTCAACAAATTCTCTAAGAGATATTCGTCTATCGGCTTTAATTGATTTGCGAAGTTTTTCCAGATTAAAAAATTCTTCCGGCTTATCTAAAATATTCTCTTTAATATGTTCTTCCACGGCGTCAATATCGCCCTCTTTGTATTTTTCTTTAACCACCGGGTCATTTTTAATTGTTTCCTCAAATTTTTCAAATAACTTGCGGTCAATCTTCATTCCTTTAGCGCCGACGGCGATTTCGGTCAAGGTTTTTAACGGATCCGGCTTAAATACTTTTATCTCATCAATTTTAACCGGCTCGCCGCCTTCGCCGCCTATACCGGCTTTGCGTGGGAGTTTCAGAATCTCATCATAATTATATTTTTCCTCGAAATATTCGCAGTTAGCGAAAAAATCAAAAAGTTTAAAATTTTCTTTTTCAGCTGAAAAATTTTCTACCTCTCCAGCCTCTTTTTTAGAATACGTAAAGACAAACTTTCTCGTGCCTCGTCCTTTCATCTGAATAAAATCGGTTGGCGAAAAAATCGGCCTCATCATACAAAGATTAAGAACATCTTGGCAGTCATAGCCAGTCGTCATCATTCCAACGGTAACACACACTCTGGTTTTACTTGACTTATAACCGTCTAAAAACTTGGTGTGTCCGTTAAGCTTATTATTCGTAAAATTAATAGTCATCTGTTGAGAGTCAGGAATGCTGGAAGTAACCTGCACCGCAAAATCAGAATTATATTTGCCGGGCCAAAGTTTGTCCGCGAATTGATTTAAAATTTGGGTTATTTTTGAAGCGTGAGTCTGACTGACACAAAAAACAATTGACTTGCCAATCTCGCCACTAATTGGATCTTTAAAAGCATTTTCTAAAAATATCTTGCAAAACATCTGATTGGTCTTCACCGAAAAAAACTTTTTCTCAAAGTCTCGCTGAAAAAATGTCTGCTCTTCCTCAATGCCTTCTTCGTTTTTAACCAAAAGCGAATAACCCTTCTCGGATAACAATTCTGTTGTTATCTCGGTTCGGGCATCAGCCACGACTGGATTAATAAGATAACCTTCCTTTACGCCATCAAGCAAACTATATCTGAAAGTCGGTTCGCCGCTGGAACAGCCAAAGGTTATATAAGTGTCTAAAAGCTGGCGTCTTTCCCATTGGCGAGGATCTTGCATGCTGACTTTGCTTGGATCTAAATTCTTTAAATAGTCCTTGGGAGTAGCGGTTAAACCAAGCTTAAAGCCAATAAAATACTCAAAGACCGCACGGCTGTTACCACCAATTGAACGATGGGCTTCATCGGAAATCACCAAATCAAAATCAGTCGGTGAAAACAATTTGCTGTATTTATTGTTAAAGGATAAACTCTGAACAGTAGAAACTACAATTTCGGCTTTTCGCCAGTCATCTTTATTTTCTTTATAAATAATCGTGGTAAAATCTTTTTTTAAATATCTGACAAAACTTTTGAACGCCTGATCCTCAAGCTCTAAACGATCAACTAAAAACAAAACTCTCTTAGCGTTGGCTGTTCTTAAAAATAATTTTATAACAGCGGCCGAAACCAATGTCTTGCCCGTGCCTGTGGCCATTTCAAAAAGATAGCGTTCTTCGCCTCTTTTGGCCGCTTCCTGCAAAGAATGGACGGCCTCCAGCTGATAGGGACGCAAGAACTTTAAATCTTCTTTTTGAATTAAGTCGTTCCTTTCTTTCTCGTCTTTCCAGCGAGGATCTTTGGCATAATCCGGCTTTTGGGTGAGAACGATATAATCGGAATCAATTTTTTCCTCGGCCAGAATTTTATGATCAGGCTTAAACTGCTCTCTATGCTTTAATGAATCTTGGCTTGAAAACTCGGTAATAATCTCCGGGTTGCCTTTTTCTAAATCCCAAAAATAATGTAAATTGCCGTTTGACAAAATAATAAAACGGACGTTCTGCGATTTGGCATAACGTCTGGCCTGTTCTTTACCGTCTAAAGGATTCTTGTCCTCTGACTTAGCTTCCAGGATTACCAAAGGATAGCCGTCTTTGTCTAAAAGCAAAAAATCAATAAAACCGTTTTTGGTCTTTTCGTAATTCTCTCCAAAAGCATCAATATCTTTCTGGGTCATTTTAGCATTTGACTCAAGAACGATATTGGCTTTGCCTTCTTTATCGTCAAAAAACCTCCAACCAGCATCTTGGAGTAATTGATTTATTTTAATTCTTGCTTTAGCTTCTTTTTGCATATTACATTTTCATTATTCTAATCGATTATTTCTCGTCCCCCATGCGAGCTTTTAATAAAAAGATGGTTTCTGATCTTAACTTTGCCCGGGCCCAGTCCTTTTGCGGATCGGTCAACGACTCTCCCAAGCCGACCAATAAATTACGGTCTTTTATTTTCTCCATTTCTTGAACGCACTTTTGTAAAGCTTCTTTGAACGAAACGCCCGAACGTTTTTCCACAATCTCTTTGTTGATCGGCCAGTTATTCTTTAAAAAATACCAAACATCGTAAATATCCCGGCTGGTCTTGCCGACTCTTTCCAACATGGCCATTAATTTATGAGCGAACATGTCTTCCTGAACCATAACCAACATAGAGATGCCCAACAATGTCTTTACTTCATATCTTGAGCCAAAATCACGTCTGTTAATTTCAATCTTAATATTCTGCGATTTGGTATCGTAGGAAATAACGTTCAACAAATTAAACTTCTTGATTCGGGAGTCAATCACTTTACCGTAGCCCTCGGCTATCTTTTGAATTTTATCAAACACCGCTTGCTGTTTGCTTTCGTCCAACAAGTCAAAATCCAAATCAAAAGAATCCCTATTCAAGCCATAAAACAAGTGGGCGGCAGTTCCGCCCTTAAAACCCAAATGGGGCGAAATAGAAGTATCGGAATAGATGTCCTTTAATATCTGCAATAAGATATTTTTGTGCTTGGCGTAATTTACTGTCATAAATTTGATTTCTTATACTCTTTAAAATAAACGTTAACTTTTTTCTCCATTCGTTTGTTATTATAAATCGGCAAAATCTCAAAAACTTTGTCCCAATCCAAAGCGTCCAAATTATCAAAATGATAATCTTTGCTAATATAGATTCTGTCTAAGAAAGCCCGCTCTTTTGTGGCTATGGCCACATTGCCGTCTTGCTCAACGCCTGTCGTATTGCTCAAGACATAATCTTTCATACGAATATAAGATATATTTTGCCCATCCACTTTAATCTCTCTGCTAACATACGAAGCAACAAAAATGCTATCGTATTTTTGAAAGTTTATGCCGGCCCGAGTCAAAACCGTCTCAAAACTGATGTAAGAGGGAGTATAGATTCTGGTGGCCAATTCCAAACGATCGTAGTTTTTGTCTTTGGCGTAGAAGCCCCGACGCAATCTGACTAACTTCCCAACCCTAACATATCTTTTTAATCTATCGGTCACGACTAAATTATCATTTTCATTCCATAACAAAGCCACATCTTTAATAGAAAAGATGGTTTTGGGAGATCTTAATAAGACCTCTAAATATTCGCCTTTTGTCGGTTTTTTATCCATATATTTACTATTGAGGGTTATTAAATCCCTTTCCAGTAGAATTATAACAAAGATATAATTTTATTGCAAATAGTTTCAGTTATCCACATTGTTGCTTTTTCAAAACTTTGCTATACTAAAAATAACAAGTTAATACTTTCTACCTCAAGGGGTAGACCTGAACGGTATTCCTTGCCCAAGAGCTCGTAATTGATTATCACAATCATCGTGGTAACCAGTTACGAGCTCTTTTTCATCAGAGCCGGGAAACCAACAATTTATATTAATTACTCTTTGTGAGGTCTGAGTAATTAAAGGGAAATGGACAAACTTTTTCTTTTAATTATTTTGGCCTCTTTTTTATTGGGAGGCGATGAAAATGGAATATGTTGCCTAAAAAAGCGGTTGACCAATTCAAAGAGTTATACCACAAACGCTACGGCGTAAAACTTGACGACAAAGAAGCCGAGTTCCGGGCCAACAATCTTTTTAATCTGTATAAAGCGGTGTATATCGGTCCGATCTCCAACAACGATCAGGTGGAACTCAAAAATCAATATGGATATGGAAAATCAAAACTTTCAAACAAGTGATTTTTACACGGCCGTGTTTCTCTTGGCCAAAGGATTTAAGCTGGTGGAAATAGACAAAACCAATCCCAGGCGTTTTTGCTTTGTTTTTGAGGATCAAGACAAGAGAACAAAACTGCTTGAGGAATTTTTCAACGGAAGCGCCAAAGTAGAACCCCGACAATTTGTGTCGTCTATCAAAGAGCTGAAAACTCTGATGTATAACGACGCTCTATAGTCCAGGGCAAAAGCCAATGAATATGCAAAATGAAAAACCACAATTTAACAATGAAAGCAAAAAGTATTTTACCATTGTGCCGAATTACGTCGTTGACCATTCCAGCTCGCACGAAAAAAGTCTGTATCTGACAATGAAGCGTCTGGCCGGCGAAACCGGCACCTGTTGGGCGTCGCCCATTACTTTGGGCAATATGTTGGGAGTCTCGCCCAATACTATCAGAAAATACAGAAAAATACTGACCGACAAAGGCTGGATAAGGAAAGTCGGCCAGCGAGGCAAAACCAAACCGACCGATGAATACAAAATAATGGATATTTGGGAGTTAAACCAGCGATTTTATTCTAAAAAAGAAAGTTCAACCATTGAACAATCTCAAAGAAAGCTCAATCATTGCCCGAACAAAGTTCAACCATTGCACTTACTAAGTTCAACTATTGGCAACAAAGAAGATAACGATAAGAAAATGAATTATAAAAAACGATCGAATATAAATAATTTTAATCCTAAAAACAGAGAGGAATGTATGTGCCATGAAATGGCCAAAGATTTAAACGAGGAATCAATGGATTTTATTTTATCCGCCCTTAGAAAATACGGATTTAACGCGGTGGAAAGAGCCTATAACGACGTCAAAGAACTGGCACGAACCAAAGAGATTAAAAACAAAGGGGCGTATTTTAACGAAATATTAAAGAGGTCAAAACCAACAAACTAACCCATACTTTTATATAACCAAAATATGAGCTTAGACATTAATTCTCTAAAATGCCGAGAGGCCATAAGAATGAAATATGAAGGCGAGAAGTATAAAGATATTTCTCAAAAACTGGGAGTGGCCGTGGCCACGCTCAAAGGCTGGTTTATGCAGGGCGGTCCGCTGTTTGACGCTTATCAAAATTACAGCCAAGAAATGAGCGATTACATGCAAAGCGACGCCGCCAAGAAAATCAGCCAAAATGTGGACGTGGCCGCCGAGATGATTGTGGCTTTAATGGGAAGCGAAAAAGACGAGGTTAAATTCAAAGCGGCGGTTCACATTTTGGATCGCTGTTTGGGAAAACCGACTCAAGTGGTGGAAAGCTTCAACAACGTTAATCTTAACGAGCTGGACTACGAACACATTTTGAAAAAAGCCAGAGCCAAAAAGACCGATAAGTAGCTGTGGGCAAGTTCAGCTTGGCTTGTTCTGGTTATAAGCAGATAATGGGGGCTGTAAAGGTCTAAAAATCAAGATTAAAATTAATATGCAAAATGAAATCAACCTAAAATATTTCATCTACGCCCGAAAGTCCTCTGAAGCCGAGGACAGACAAGTGGCGTCCATTGATTCGCAAATCTCCGTCTTGACCGATCTGGCCAAACGGGAAGGGTTTGAGATTATAGACACTCTATGCGAATCGCAATCAGCCAAAGCCCCGGGACGGCCGATATTCAGCAAAATGCTGGAAAAGATATACAATGGCCAGGCCCAGGGCATTATTTGTTGGAAGCTGGACAGACTGGCTCGTAATCCCGTTGACGGTGGCCAAATAAACTGGATGCTTCAACAAGGAGTTATCAGGCACATTCAAACCTATGATAGAAGCTACTTTCCGACTGATAATGTTTTAATGATGTCTGTTGAATTTGGCATGGCCAACCAGTTTATTCGGGATTTGTCAGTCAATGTCAAAAGAGGCTTAAAACAAAAAGCTGAACAGGGCTGGTATCCCTGCCCGGCCCCTGTGGGATATTTAAACACTCCTGACCGACAGAAAGGATTTAAAATAATTAAAAAAGACCCGAAACGATTTGATCTGGTCAGAAAAATGTTTGATATGGTTTTGAGCGGAAACTATTCTGTGCCTCAAACTCAAACAATAGCGGTGACCGAGTGGGGCTTTAGAATGCCCAATGGCACCAAAATGTCTCGTAGCACTTTTTACGCGGTGGTAACCAACCCTTTCTACTATGGATATTACGAATATCCCAAAAAGTCGGGTATTTGGCATAAAGGCAAACACGAACCAATGATAACCAAAGACGAACACGACCGAATATTATCTATGATCCGGCCAGACAACATCAAGCCAATGAAGCACACCTTCGCTTTTACTGGTTTAATGAAATGCGGCGAATGCGGGGCCACTATAACAGCCGAACACAAAACCAAAAGACAAAAGAACGGAACCAAGCATTACTACACTTACTATCACTGCACCAAGCGAAAAAACAAAAACTGCTCGCAAAGAGTGATTGAAATAAAAGACTTGGAAAAACAGATTACCGATATTTTGGGAGATTTGAGAATTCCGCCAGAATTTGACGAGTGGGCAATGGACTGGTTAAAAAGCGAAAACCACAAAGAAGCCGACAGTCGGGACGATATTTTAAAAAACCAACAACAAGAATATCAGGAATGTTTGAAAAAGATAGACAACCTGATTGATATGCGAGCCGGCAATGAAATAACCGAACAGCAATTCAAAGACAAAAAATCAAAATTAATTCAAGATAAGATAAAACTGCAGGAACTGTTAAAAGACACGGACAAGCGAGTGGATGACTGGCTGGAACGAGCCGAGGAGGCCTTAATCTTTGCCAAGAACGCCAAACTGGCCTTTGAAAATGGCAACCTGCAGAGGAAAAGAGAGATATTAAACACCTTAGGTTCGAACCTCTTGTTAATTGACCGAAAACTGCGTATTAACTTAGAAAACTGCCTTCTGCCGATGAAAAAAGTCAGTCTGGAGTCGGGCGACAAAAAAAGCGGGTTCGAACCGCTTGATTTGCCCTGTAATAAACGGAAAAACACCGCTTTAGGCGGTGCTCGTCCAGTTTGGCTCCGCGAACTGGATTCGAACCAGTAACCTACCGGTTACACTTGTCTTTAATTTTCATTAAAGTGTGGACTATATCATTACCATAACCCCTGCTTCCCGAAAAAATCGAGAATGACAGATGCCTTAGGTATCGGGCGCTTCGCCCCGATCCCGAGTACTCGGGATCGGGACTACTCCCATATGGGATAGTCTCTGCACGTTTCTCCGCCGAGGCGGAGACTTCGCTCAGGATCACCATTTTAAAGGCTTCCCTGAATTCACCCGATTTACATTCCGAGGTTTCCCCCGAAAGCTGCGTATTTGTTCACAGCCGGTTGCTCTACCATTGAGCTATCGCGGAATATTGTTGAGTTGTGAAAAAGAACGTTGCCGGTTGCTCTTCCTGGGCAGCGCTGAATGCTCCCAGAGGTTGCATCCATCGTCGTCTCGCCTGCTCCGCCTATCGGCGGATTGGCTCACTCCTGCCCGTTGGTCGCTATCGCTACCAACCCATTGAGCTATCGCGGAATATATTTTTTACAAGGACCTAAAAATAATAACACCCTAAACATTTTAGCAAATTTTAGAGACAAAGTCAACAAGTGTCCGTAACTCGCAACTCGTAACTCGCAACTCGAAAAAACAAAAATTATTCCATTATATCTGCCGTTGCCCTGATGAGTCCGTTCAATATTTGCATCACCTGTTTAGCTCTTTGGCCCATGTTTTTATAATCATCAAAAGTAATAAATCCCAGATCTCTGGATAAAATCAAAAAATTCTGCACCTCGGCGGCCGACCCTCTCGATTGATAATAAAACTTTATTTTATCCTTGAAATGATAACGCTCGAAACCCTCCGCGATATTGGCCGTAATTGAACTCGCCGCTCTTCTTAATTGACTTACCAGACCAAAAATCTCGGTTTGGAGAAATTGCTCCGTAATTTTATAAACATCCAAAACCAACTGATGGGCGACCTACCAAGCATCCAATTCATAAAAATTTTGAATCTTGCCGTCCATTTGTAATTTTAATTCCGAATTACGAATTACGAGTTATCCCCCTTAAAAATCCCTCAGCTTCTCAATTCCTCTGATCTTCTCGATTTTCTCCAGTGCCTTAGCTTCAATCTGACGGATGCGCTCACGAGTGACATCAAATTCCTGCCCCACCTCTTCCAGGGTGTGGGCCACGCCATCTCTAAGCCCGAAACGCATTTCCAAGACTTTTTGTTCTCGCGGCGTTAGTTCGGAAATCACTTGTTGGACATAATCACGCAACACTTCCAAGGCCGCCGCCCGGTCCGGACTGATTGTTTTCCTGTCTTCGATAAAATCCTCCAAGACACTGTCATCGCTGTCGTCGCCGACCGGCGTACCCAAAGAGATGGTCTCCTGGGAAATTTTGATAATATGATTGACCTTGTTCAATTCCTCGCCCATTTCGGCAGCAACTTCTTCCGGCATTGGCTCCCGTCCCAAATCCTGAACCAAGCGCCGCTCCACCTGCTGAAATTTGTTGATATTTTCCACCATGTGAACCGGAATACGAATCGTCCGTGACTGATCGGCCAAAGAGCGGGTAATCGCCTGTCTGATCCACCAAGTGGCGTAAGTGGAAAATTTATAACCCTTGTGATAATCAAACTTATCGACCGCTCGAAACAAACCAATATTACCCTCTTGGATTAAATCCAACAGGGATAAGCTTTTACCGGTAAATTTTTTGGCAATCGACACCACCAGGCGCAAGTTGGCCTTGATTAATTGCTGACGCGCTTCAATATCACCCCGTTCAATCCGCTTGGCCAACGCTACTTCCTCATCCGATTTTAGGAGCGGCACCCGGCCAATTTCCCTAAGATACATCTGAATGGAATCGGCGGAAATGTCACCCAAATTAATATCGCCAGTAGCTAAGGCTTTGACTTTCTTTTTGTCCTTATCCGGTTCTGGTTTGGGCGCCTCTTTTTTAATCACCGAAGCGAAAAATCCGTCCCCTTCGACCAAGGCAATATTCTGCCGATCCAGGATTTCCAATAATTCTTCATAACGCTCGACATACTCTTCCAATTCCGGCAAGGCCATTAAAATTTCTTGTTCAGTAATAAAACCACGCGATCGGCCCTTTTTGATTAAGTTTTCGATCGCTTGTTCGTCAGCCTGAATTTTGGTTTTAGAAATTTTTCTTTTTCGCTTCTCCGAAGAGCTGGTCCCCTTGGCGTGTTTGGTGGCTTTCTTCTTAGTGCCAGCGTTTTTAGTTTTTCGCCGAAGGGGTGACTTGGTTTTTTTGGTTTTCGGAGAACTGGATTTTTTTCTTACCTTTTTCCTGCTCACTTTTTTACCGGTAGTGGGTTTGCCTTTATTTTTCTTAGCAGGCATTGTTTATCTAAAATTATTTTATAGAGTTAAGAGTTAGTTATTTTTTTCCATAATCAACTGCTGGAGCTTGATATAAAGACGTTCACTTTCCGCCTGCTCCCCGCGTTTCTCCGCCGCTATCAACTGCAGTTTCAAATCGTTAATCAGTTGATCGAGCGACAAATTTTTTATTTTTTTCACAAGACCAGAAAATTCTTTCTGGGCCGAATCAAAATCAATCTCAACAAAAGAATTCTGGCCGACTAAAAAGGCCTCCTTGACCAGTTTGTTATCGTCAGCTTCGCCCAGCCAAGTTAACATTGAATCCAGCAAATCACCTTGGCTGACGGAGTTATCCACATCCAATTTGGTAATTGAGTCAACATTTTTAGTATAAAATAATATTATTTTTTTGTAAAGGTCGAGGGTGGCCGGATCAGTCAAATAATCAATCAGCCCGGCCTGAGCCAGCTTGCTATATAGCCGGGGGAAAATAAAGCCCAAACCCAATAATTTTTGGAGTAAATCCAACTGCGGGTTGACCGGCGGAGCAACTGGTGGCTGGCTAACCGGCTGACGAGACAAAGCGGCTCCGGCTGATTTGGGTTTGACAATCAATTCGCGCAAAATCGCTTCGGAGATTGACAACCGCTGAGCCAATTCCTTGAGCCAATAGTCCCGTTCAATCGGATTGCCAATGGCGCTGATTTTGGCCAACAAAAATTGGCCGATTTTTTTCTTAGCTTCCGGCTTGGCCGCTGGCCATTGACCAAACGCTAGGTCAAAAAAATAATCCAATGCCGGTTGAGCTTGCTCAATGGCCCGGCGCCAATCGTCCGGATTGGTTTTGATGCATTCGCCCGGATCTTTGCCCTGGGCCAAGGTAAGAACCCGAACATTCATCTCCTGGCTCAAAGCCAAATCAATGCTCCGTTCGGCGGCCTGACGGCCAGCCGCATCCATATCCAAGGCAATCGCCAAATTGTTGGAATAACGCTTAAGAAGTTTTATTTGCTCCAGCGTCAGAGCAGTGCCGGAAATCGCTACCACATTCTTGACGCCGATCTGATAAGACGGAATCACATCCATATACCCCTCGACCAAAATCGCCAAGTCCTTTTCCTTGATCGCCGCTCTGGCTTGGTAAAGGCCATATAATACCGCGCTCTTGTTGTAAATGACGGTCTGGGGCGTGTTGATATATTTGGCCAGGTCATCAACCTTTAGGGCCCGCGCGCCAAAGCCGACCGTTCGGCCATGTAAATCAATAATCGGAAAAGTAATCCGATCGCGAAAACGATCATAAAAGCCAATGCCCTGATTTTTTTTGACACTCAAGCCGGCGGCAAATATTTCCGCCTGACTAAATCCCCGCCCGGTTAAAAATTTCAACAAGTTGTCCCAGGAATCAACCGCATAACCAAGATTAAAATCTTCAATTGTTTCTTCTGACAAGCCCCGCTGCTGCAGGTACGCTCGAGCGTTCTGTCCTTTGGGCGACTCCCGAAGCACCTTGTGCCAATAACGGGCGGCTAACCGGCAAATATCATAGTGACGATTGCCCTTGTCCTGTTTCGCTTGATTCATCCCAGACAGCTTGACCCCCGCTTTATCGGCCAATAGCTTCAGAGCCTCACCGAATTCCACCCGTTCAATGCCCATTAAAAAATCAAAAATATCGCCGCCGGCGCCGCAACCGAAACACTTCCAAATCTGCTTGGACCGGCTGATCATCAAGGATGGCGTTTTTTCATTATGAAACGGACACAACGCCCGATAGTTCATTCCGGCCGGCGTTAACCTTATGTATTCGCTCATCAAATCCACCAGATCCAATTTAGCTTTTATTTCTTCAGTTTCCCGACTCATAATGTTTGAACTTAATAATCTGCCTGACTGCTAAACGCAAAACTGCCAGCCCCACCAAAACCAACAGCAACGAATATTTTATATAAGAATTATATTCACTCAGTCTATTCCAGGAAAAACCCAGCAAATAGCCGAGAGAAACAACTATAATTATCCAAATTATAATACTTAATAAATTGTAATAAAAAAATTTTCGGTAAGGCACTTTTTTGTAACCGGAAGTAATCATCGTGACAATCCGGGTGCCGTAAACAAACTTGCTTAGAATGATCAGCTTGCCGTAATGGCTATTAAAATAACGATCCAGCAACCGGTTGTGATAATTTTTCAAGCACAGCCAATTTTTGCAGGTGAGGATAAAATTTTTTCCCTTTCGACCCAACAAATACCACAAACTATCCGAGAGGATAATGCCAGCCAAGCTGATCAGCACTACGGCGTAAATATTGAAATAACCCAAAGAAGCCATAAAAGAGGCGGCTAGAATAAAAATCTCACCGCCGGCCACCGCGCCAAAAAAGACAATTAGATAACCGTACTGCTCCAAAAAATGAAGCGCCATCGGAATTAATTCTTCCATGCTTTAAATTATTCGGACTGCCATAAGCCGTGGAGATTGCAATACTCCCTAGCAATAATAGTCTGACCGCTGATAGTAAACTCGGCTTCCGGCAACTCACCCGGCTTGAGCCAGTGACGATAACTCCGGCCATCAACAATCGCCTCGATCCATTCAATATAATGACTAACCTCCATCGGATGGGCCACGGCGCCAATTTTAATTTTGATGCCACTAGCAGTCTTGGTAATGACCGGCACATGTTTTTCGGCCGCCGCGTCAACCGTCCCGGCCGCCAGTTGCTCCATCTCTTTACTACAGCAAACCAGGGTACCACCGCCAACTCGAACTACCGCCACCATATTCCCGCAGACCGAGCAACGATAAATTTCATTGAGCTTTTTAACCATAAAAAATTTAATTATTATAAACCGCCTCTAGCCTTAATAGGTCTCGCACTTCAATTGATAAAAAGCCTGAGCGTGGTCGCAAGACGGGCATCGTAAGGGCGCTTCTTTACCAAAATGCTGATAACCGCATTCGCGGCAAACCCACCATGTCTCCTCGTCTTTTTTAAAAATCATATTGGCTTCCACTTCTTTGAGCAGCTTTAAATAGCGCTCCTCATGATGTTCCTCGGCTTTGGCAATAGCCCGAAAACGAATAGCGATTTCCCGCAACCCCTCTTTTTCGGCAATGTCGGCAAAGACCGGATACATTTCTCTATATTCATACTTCTCACCGGCCGCCGCCGCCCGCAAATTGGTTGCCGTATCGCCATAAGCGATCGGCGCAGTCGCGCTAACCGTAATTTCCGGCATCGATTCGCCGGATTTATCTTTCAAATCCTGGATATGGACAAATAATTTTTTAGCATGCTGACGTTCCTGTTCAGCCACCTCTTCAAAGATGGCCGCAATTTGCTCAAAACCCTCTTTGCGAGCCACGGAAGCATAAAAACTATAACGATTTCTAGCCTGAGATTCGCCAATAAAGGCTTTGGCTAGATTTTCCAAAGTTTCTTTCATAATTTTTTATTTGATTAATGATTAAAACTGGCTATTGTGCTATTTTAACATCAATAAAAATAAAGGGCAAATCACTAAATCGCCCCTTCTTGTTTCAGTTTGGCCAGCTTTTGGGCTGAGCCCCGATTATAACCGCCCGGCCGGCCGTCGCTCCTAATGACCCGATGACAGGGTATAGCCGAATCATAGTTCCGACTGAGAATATTACCCACTGCCCGGTACGCCCGGGGCCAACCGGCTTGACACGCCACCGCCTGATAGGTCCTGGTCTGGCCGGCGGGAATCTGAGAGACAATTTTTAAAACTCGCTGAGAAAAATCTTTCATAATCAAATATCGGGGCAATTGTTGGATTTTTTCCAGCCAGCTTGAAGGGCTTCCGCTTCGGAACAGAACCAACTATCGCCGTTATCCAAATTGATTGTTACATTGTCGTAATTCAAGCACTGGGGCAAATGATAAATCTTGTCGCCTTGGCCGTTGATATTGCCTTTAATCTGGCAGCCATTTTCTGAAGGACAATTATTGGACTTTCTAAAACCGGCTTGCTGAGCCTCAGCTTCGGTGCAAAAATATCTTTCCCGCTGCTTCTGACTGATACCAATCTGGTCATAGCCAAAACACTCCGGCAAATGATAGACTTTCTCCCCCTCAGTGTTGATATTACCCTTGATTTGGCAGCCGGCCAGATAATTACGAGAAAAATCAGCCTGACAGCCAGCCAAAGCCAAAACGGCAAGCACCGCCAAAGAAAGCCAAATTTTTTTCATTCTTTTAATAATAATTATTACAATGACAGTATAATCCAAAAAAAGCATTTAAACAAGACCTCGTCTTTGACCGCTTAATCAAAAATAAATAATTTATCAATAGTAGTTTGAAGCGCCTTAGCCACATCATGAGCCAATTTTAACGATGGATTATACTTGCCCTGTTCCAAAAAAACAATTGTCTCCCGCCGCACCCGAGCCAACTCCGCCAACTCCTCTTGAGTGATGGCCAATTTGGTTCTGAATTCCTTGATTCGATTTTTCATAAAAATTTATTGACTGGTTTAGGGCCGGAATTTATTTATGCCGGCGCAAATATTGAAAGATAAAACTATAAGTCAGCATTATACCGCAGAGCATCAGCGACAAAGTCATGCCAATCGCTTCATAGAGCGGGTCAACCTCCCGCCGAGCATAAAAAACAAACATTACCACCACGGCCAACCAGGAACAAATTTGAATGGACAAGAACGCGGCGCGGCCAGCCAAAGCCCAATCGCGCTCGTCAGCCAACACTCCGGTCACTTGCCGCCGCAAATAAAATAACAACAAAAAACCGACGACTAAAACGGCAATCGGTACAAAATAATTTTTCAAAACCAGCGCCTGGCTAAAAATTAGCGCTAATACCGCCACCACCACTAATTTGGCCCCTTGATACTGTTTGAGAGTCATAAACTTATGTTGGAATTAATTAACATAAATTTATGTTATATTATTCTAACATTATTGTCAAGAGCGATTATCGCCGCTTGGGGCTCCTGTCGATGGCTCGGCCGACCGGTTGTGTTTTTTATCTATTGGAGTAAAATAGAATCACCCCAATCAACAATTGGCTTCGCACCTTAACAAAAAGGAGGTTTTTCCATGGCCCCACCCCGAAAAATTCTGAAAAGTTTGCCCCTGGTCGGTTTCGGCCAAACCCCAATGGAACTGGACCGGCGCGCCGACTGGGAAAATTTCGCCTTGAAAATCATTAACCATTTTCGCTCCGGCAATGTCGCTTTGGTGGCGGAAACCGGGGCTGGCAAAACCGTCATCGCCCTGATGGCGATTATCGCCAAAGATTGGCGGACGCTGTTTCTAGCGCCGCAACGCTATTTGGCCGGCCAACACCAAAAATTGCTAGATCGGATTTCCGGCGAAAGGGTGCCCAGCCAAATGTACACCGGCCTGACCAAAAAACGAGACTGGAACAGTTTGGCCGACCGGATTATTTTTGCCACGCCCCATATCGCCCTCAATGATTACCGGCGGCAATTAATCGACCTGTCTCAATTTGACCTGGTCGTCATTGATGAATTTCACAAAGCGATCGGCGATTATCCTTATGTGTCGCTCGCCCAAGTCGCCAGCTCAAAACGGCTAAAAATTCTCGCCCTGTCCGCCTCACCGGGCGGCGATTTGGAAAAAATTGAAACAGTCCGAAAAAATTGCCGTATCAGCCACTGGCTCAAAGCGGAAATCAAAACTCCGACAAAAAACGAATACCTCGAAATGGTCAAGCTGGACGACAATCTGAAAAAAATCGAGCAACTGTTTTTGTCCCTGCTAAGAGATACTGCTCTGGACCTGACTTGTTACGGTTTGACCGTTAATGAAAAAAAACTGCCGACCATCAAAGAGCTGAATCGGCTCAAGGAATGCGTCGACAGTCTTAAAGGCGAAGAAGTATTCTACCCGGCGATTTCCGCCTATGCTCGTTACGCCAAATTGCGCCACGCTTATGCGATTACCATTTCTGAGGGCTATGGTTCGTTTTTGGCCTATTTGGAAAAACTGCGTAAGGATCAAAGCCGGGCGGTCCATGATATTTTCCAGAAAAACGACTTCCACGAAATTGTCGCCTTGGCGCGACAAAACCAGCTCAACCACCCCAAAGTCTATCAGCTGCTGCAACTGGCCAGCAATTTGAAAGAACGGGGCAAAACTGCGCTGGTATTTGTCGGTCTTAAAGACACCGCCGAAATGCTGCTTGATTTTATGGAGCGCTATAAAATCAAAGCCGACATCGTTTTTGGCGGCGCTGACAAAAATCTTAGTCACCAAGAAAAAGTCTTGGACCAATTGGCCGACCGCCAATTGGACTGTCTAATTTGCACCTCCGTCATGGAAGAGGGGGTATCAATCGGCGAAGTGGATAGCGTTATCCACTACTCAATGCCGCCGACGGAAATCTCCCGCCTGCAACGAAGCGGCCGAACCGGTCGGCTGCGTAGCGGCGAAGTGATTTATTTGGCGATTGACCATGCGCTGGACACCAATCGCTACTTTGCCACCAAAAGAAAGCTAGAGCGAATGAAAGAGGCCTTGCGCCAAAATTCGTTCGACCCGGCCGATTCAGAAACTATCCGCTACCACAAGCGGAAAATCGACCGGACTCTGCCACTTATTTAAAAGACTATCCCGTCCCGAATCCTCGGGGCGGGATATTTTAATTCCATATTTGTTAAAAAAAATCGAAACGATATTAGCAGTTGAAGCCAAACCGCAAGCCCAACAGAAAAAACACGCCGAGCGAGGCCGCTTTCCCGGGGTGGCACCGATTGGCTATCTCAACGACCGGAAAAATAAGACGCTTCTTGTTGATGAAGTAAAAGCACCATACATTAAAATGGCTTTTGAGTTTTATGCTACCGGCAAGCATTCGTATAAGTCGTTGGCAAAGGAAATGGCCAAGCGAGGACTAAAAACCAGAAATCGCAAGGTAGTTGGTAAAAAAGCGATTGAACGAATTTTACAAAATTCAATCTACTACGGCTTGATCAAGCGGCAGGGTGTAACCTCACAGGCCAACTTTCCACCGCTGATTACCAAAAAACTATTTGACGATGTTAATGAAGTTATCGCTCAGCATAATCGGTACGCCGACCGTTCACGCAAACATCTTTATTCGTTGTCTGGATTTATCCGTTGTGCCGACTGCGGTTCGATGCTTTGCGGCGATGTTAAAAAAGGCCACCTCTATTATTTTTGCTCGCACGGCAAAGACCATTCCTGCAAAGAAAAAAAGTATATCCGCAGCGAGAATGCCGAAGCTGACGTGGTTAAATACTTATGTTACGTTGAGCTGCCCGAAAAATTCAAAAGGACTTTAGACACTTATTTCGAGCACTACGCTAAAGAAAGAGTCGATCAGGAGGAGAAGGAACGAAAAAGTATCAAGCGAGAATTATCCCGGGTTCAACAGCAACTCCATAATTTAGTAGTTGACCGATCTAAGCGCATTATTGATGCCGACGCTTTTTTGAAGGTGCAGGATGATTTATTAAGAGAAAAGGAAACCTATCAAGACAGGCTGGGTGAATTAGAAACCCGGGCAGATAAATTCGTGCAAAAACTCAATGAAATTATGGACTTTACCAATCATGCCGACAAGCTGTTTTCACAAAGCGGTCTTTACCAACAGCGCACAATCTTAAAGCTCTGCTTTGAAGGTTTTACGGCTAAAAACCAAAAACTGATGCCGATTTGGACACCAGTTTTTGACATTATTTTGAACTTGAATAATTTGGTATGCCAGAAGCCCAATCAAGTTCAGACCGAGGAAAAACCCTCGGTTCGAAATTGGACGTCTGGCGGAGAGGGAGGGATTCGAACCCTCGGTCCCTTGCGGGACACGGCTTTTCGAGAGCCGCACTTTCGACCACTCAGACACCTCTCCAGATTGTTTTTGGCAGTTAGGCTATTTCAGTTGGTTGATGAATTATTTTATCATTTATTACATAAAAAGCAAGGATCAGCCAGAATAGCATTGATAGGTCGTTTTTCAAATAGGGCGCGTCCACCAGTCCATGAATAAAAAACTGGACCATTATTGCCAACAAAAATAAATTAAAGATGTAATTTTGGTTCCGTTTGATGACCGCTCGAAGATTGTTCCAGCAAAACTTCAGATTTAGCCAGCCAAAAACCAGCAGACCGATTAGGCCGAGCTCGCTCCAGAAATTGAGAAAAATATTGTGCGGGTAAAGAAAGATTTCAAAAGTCGGCAAGTGGTAATTGGCGATTTTGGTTTGGTAACCGGCCAGACCGGCGCCGAACAGCCAATTATCTTTGAGCATTTGCCAGCTTTCCTGCCAGATTAATCGCCGGATAAATCCCGAATAGTCTTTTAATAATAATTTAGCGCTCAGATATTGATTGATGTCCGGATTCAGAAAGAATAGCGCCACCGCCAATAATAGCAGCATGGTTGCCGGTAGGCGGGTTTTTTTGTTGATTAATAACAGTAGCAGCCAGACGGCGACAATAGAAATAATGGCCGCTTCCGATTGGGCCAGAATAATGATTATTAGTCCAACAACAATAATCGCCAGCTTAGCCGCCTGAAGGATTGTTTTTTTATCACCCCAAAACAGAAAACCGGAAAACAAAATAATCAGCGGGCCAAAATAAAGGCCAAGAGCATTGGGGTAGCCGAATAGCGACACGACGCGGTCAACTTGCCCGGTTGGTTTTAAAAAAGCGGCCGGCACCGTTTCTGCCAGCCAGCCGATTTTTTGGGCCAAAGCGACAGCGCTTAAATACAACAGGGACAATCCCAGCGCCCAGATTATTTTTTTTATTTTGGCAGTTGAGTTGATGGTATTGGTCACCACTATAAAAAACATTATCGGCTCAATGAAATAGGCTTTCCAGATGCCGGCGCCGGCTCGGAGCTGGGGAGACAAAAACATTGCCAGAGTAGCGAAAAACAGCAGGCTAATGGTCGGCCCAAAAAACGGCTGGCGATAGAAATTTTTCAGCCAGCTTAATTTATTTTTTATCAGAAAGACGCCAAACAAAATAATGACCATTGCCTCCAGAAGAGTGAGCGGAATTGAGAGCAATTCAAAACGAATTAAATAACTGGGCAGACTGGCGGCAATAATATAAATCGCCCAGTCGGTTTTTCGGTTTGCCAAATAGGTGAAGAGCAGGCAGTAGATTGTGACCAGGAGGCCAGTAAACATAGATTAATTTTTTGGCGCGTTGATTGAACGCAGGTTGGTAATTTCGGCGATAGTTTTTCGGGAGAAGCCGCGCAAGAGATAGAGGGCCCAGAAATAAACAACCAAGCCGATCGCGATTAATAAGAGCAGGTGTTGTTTCAACAGTAATAATAACACCAAAGACATTATTAGACTGGCTAAGGTCGCCTTGGCGGCCACTTTTAGATTGGGTGAAAAATTAGTATATTTTTTAATAACGCCGAAAGCCGCGATAGCAATGAACGCCTCAGTAAAAATAGTCAGATAAGCGGCCGCCCAGTACGAATAAATTGGAATCAGGGTTAAATACAGAACCAGCGAAACAAGGGCATCAGTCAAATAAAACTTAATCATTTTTTTCTGGAGCTCGCAGGCGACAATGGCGTAGCCGAACAGGGCGCTCAGATAAATGGCGGCGACAGCAAAAATTAATATTTTGAACAATTCGCCGGAAACAGCGAATTCCGGACCGGCAATTAGAATCATTATTTTAGGACCGAGAATAATTGAGGCAAAAATCATTGGTATTGTTAATATCACCAAAAAATCAAAAGCTTTTTGCAGGATAAGATTAAATAAATTTTTGTTAAGGGTGAAAAATTTTGTTAACAGCGGTAGCAGTAATCCCAAAAACAAGTAAGGAAACTGAATCAGGACCTCCAAAACTCGATAAACGGCGCCATAAATACCCACCTCGTTTTGGGGTCGGGTCAGCGACATAATAATGGTATCGGCGCGAAAGTAAACCAAAGTCAGAGCGATGGTGATTGCTAAGGGCCAGGCGACGTGCCAAATTTTTTTCCAAACCAACCAATCAATTTCTGGGGCAACTTTTATGTAGCGGCGACTTTGTTCAATTAAAATAACCAAATTGATCAAATTGCCGATCACGACCGCTCCCAGAATTCCCAATAGTCCCCACTGGTAGCCAACGGCCAGCGCCACTCCCGCCAACAAGGCGATTCGTCCCCAAATTTCTGCCAGCGCCACTTGGGCCATAGCTAAGTTTTTTTGAAATACGCTGATGAAGATTGATTGCAGGGCAATAAATAAAAAAGATAAACTGGCTAGGCTAATGCCCTGCTTGATGATCAGCGGGTAGGGCGCCAGCCAGCCGATTAAGGTCGCTAGACCCAGAGTCAGGATTATGGAGATTAGTCTTAAAGCCAAAATGTTGCCGAAGATTTTTTTCTGATTGGCCATTGGTCGGGACAGCATTTGAGTGGTCGCCATTTGCAAACCAAAATCAGCTAGAACGCCGAAAAATTGGAGGAAAGATATGACCGTAGTGTAATGGCCATAACCGGTTTGACCCAAATAGCGAGTCATCAGGCCGACGGTGATTAAGCCGAAGATGGTGCCAAAAAATTTACCAACAAGTTGGTAGAGAGTGTTTTTGGCGATTTGACCGGCAAGAGAAATGGGATTGTCCATGGTTTTGACTGATTATTTTTAGCTTATCATTTTGGCAGCCAATTTTCAATATTCTTGACTTTATAATTAAGATAGTCTAAAATAGCAAGTTGTGTACATACAATTAGAACCGTAGGAGCCAAGAGATGGAACACAGCTTTAATTTCGCTTGCCAGGAATTGTGTTTTTCTCGAAAAGCCGAAGAAAGATTTAGTTTGTATTTATATGGTCGAGAGCAGTTGAACGACGAAGAAGTGGAGTCGATGGAGGAAGAATTTTTGCTTTTACGAGAAGCTTTCTACGAAATTTCTTTGTCGGGTAATGTGGTGCTGTTCGAGTACCTTTTCGCCGGGGAAGAAGTGGTGTTCGTGTGGATGACCCTGAAGGCTTCGGGAATTACTTTGTCGGCGTCGTCAGTGGCGATTTTGGGAACGATTAAGACGATTTATCGTTCTTTGGTACCGTTGGTCACTCGGGCGCTAGTTGACAACATCGAACAGATCCGGCTCCACAGGAAACAGTTCGAAGAAACAAACAGCGCTGGTGGGGGCATGGCTCCAGCCGACGAGATAATCGCCGCCATGGAAATGGAACAGGAAAGGAAAAAAAAGCGGCTAAATTAGCTTGCCGCTACCAAAAAGCTCTGCGTTAGATTAACGCAGAGCTTATTTTATTCCTCGTTGGTTGTTGGTAGTGGTTGGGGCCACAGAGTCTTGGCTGCTTGCCAAAAGCTGTCATCCTGTCTGTCTTTTTTCAAATAATACCACCATTCCACCCCCCAAAGATAAATGCTTTTGGCGCCGCTTCTCCGGGCAAAGAGAAGATTTTTTTTAAATTGTCTCAGACTGAGTGACTGGTCGGTTTCTTCCTTGGCCATGTCTTTGAGGGTTTTGCCCTCCACGTGCCAGGCCTCAGCTTGCAGTTCGGCAATGATTACTTCTTGAGTTTTGAAGAGTTTGGCAATCAAGTCTCCTTTGCCGCGATAAAAAGCCGGTGGTAGAACATAGGGAATGTAGCCGACATATTTGTTGTAAACCATTCGATAAAGGGTGGTACCAACAATATCCGCTTTGGTTTTGGCTGCTTCCACCCACCAGTTTAATTCGCCACTGTCAGTAACCATAATTGGTTTTTGGGTCAATTTTTTGGCTAGCGCTATTTCTTGGTATAGAAAATTTTTATCAAAGGGTGGACATTGGCCAAATAATTTTAGAAATGGTTCGTTCTCGATTTGCCAGATAATAATATTGGGATTATTGTTATAGCGTTTGATAACGGCTTCCAGATAAGAAAGCTGTTTCTGCTGAGCTTCTTTGTCAGTTAGAGACTTAAGCCAACTTGGGTCGTGACATTCGGGCCACCGGGGCAATTTTCGGCCGACCGCCAGAATGATTTTGACCTGGCGTTTGGCCGCCTCATTGATTTGCCAATCCAAATCGGAAAAATCGTATTTATCTGGTTGCGGTTCAATTCGGTTCCAATAAGCCGACAGCCGAAGATGATCAATTTTTAAATCGTCTAAAATGGCTAAATAAGTTTCGCGCCAATCAAGGCCCAGTTCGTCTTGGGCGTAGTATGGGCTAAAGGTTACCCCCCAATTAATATCCGTTTGGGAAAAATCCAAAAAATACATTGGAATAGCCACAATAAAACCGCTCACAATTAAAATTATTAGAACCGAAATCATTTTTTTGAGCATAATTAAACAATTAATATAATCAGGCCGGCAATAATTAAACCAGTGGCGATAATTTTTTGCGCTAGAATGGCTGGCGTGATTTTTTCTTCCAGTAATTGAGGAAATTTACGATGCAACCCCAAAACAATCAAGAGGAGAAAAACGTATTCTAGGCCCCGCAAGGCATTGACGAGGGCAATACTCTGAGCCAAATCCATGGCTTTGTTAACCAGGATAAAGCTAATTGCGCCGGCCGTTTGACCAACTAAAAAAAGAAGGCTGGTATTTTTTTGCGGTTTTTTAATTTCTTTGATGATGTCCTGGCGGTTTTGAGCAATCAATAAAAGGAACAGCGCGCCTAAAAAGGCGCCGACTCTAGTCCAGACAAAACCGGACACAAAGCCTTGCTGAATATAGGCATATTTACTAATAGTGTAAGAAATGGCAAAAAGAATTGTCGAAATTAGCGCCAGGAGATAGCCGGTCCGTTGGGAATTTTTTGATGATTTTGATTGATTGTCGTCTCGGTGCCAAGCAATGACGATTGTTCCGAAAATAATAACCACAAAGGCGACAAACAGTTTGGCGGAGAAGGTTTCTTGGAGAAAGAACCAGGCCAAGATAAAAATAAAAATTGGCTGGAGGCCGCCGATAAACGGGGTAATACGCGAAGCTTCGTTTTGGCGGAGCGCCTTAAACATAAACAATAAAGCATAAGCAAAAAAGATACCGCCAACAACGGCGACGATAATTTGATCCAGGGGGTAAAACTTAAAACCAAGGGGAATAAGAACTAGGGCGGCCAGACTGAGAGCGGAAATAAAAAAGGTGTAGACGGCCGGATTGGAAATTTTTTTTGATAGCAGGAATTTATCTACAACAACGGCGCCGGCATTTAAGAGATAGGCAATAATACAAATAATTAACCAGTCCATAAAGTAAAAAGTTATAATGATTGTTATAATTATAGCAATTTTTTTGGTAAAACAAAAGGCCCGGCCAGGCGGCGGCGTAGCGCAACAAAAGAAACAGGTCGGTTCAGTGCTGGTCGAATTGGCTAGCTTATCAGCATAGCATCGCCAAAGGAATAGAAGCGATATTTCTTTCTGATCGCTTCAGTATAGGCGCTTTTAATTAGTAGCGCGCCTTTGTTTTTTGTTGTGCCGATTGGGGCTTGTTCAATAAAAGCGGCCACTAACATTAACAAGGTGGATTTTGGCAAATGGAAATTGGTAATCATCGCATCGACGAATTTGAAATCATAGCCGGGATAAATAAAAATATTGATCCAATCTGATTTTGGTTTTAAGAATGATTCGGCTTTGTCGCAACCGGCTTCCAGAGCGCGAACCGTGGTGGTGCCGACAGCGATAATCCGGCGGCCGGCTTGCTTGGCTTGATTCAGGCGGCGAGCCGTTGCTGGGCTGATGGTAACAAACTCCGGGTGCATGGGATGCTCTTGGATATAATCGGTTTTAACCGGAGCAAAGGTGCCCCAACCGACATGAAGAGTGAGATATTCTAGTTGTATTCCTCGGCGTTTTAATTTGTTAAGCAATCGGTTGGTAAAATGGAGTCCGGCTGTGGGGGCGGCAACCGAACCGGCAGTAGCGGCATAAACAGTCTGATAATCGGCGGCCGTCCAGTTCTGATTGGTTTTAATATATGGCGGCACCGGTGTTTGGCCATAAGAAAAGATTTTTTCATCAGTCGCATTGAAAGCAATCAGCCAGGTTTGCTCAGCCAGTTTTTTTAGCGGGGTGGCGGTTATGGCAAGGGTGGCGTTTTTTTTCCGGGATACGGAATTGGATGCAGTGGGCCGATCCAAAATAATCGCTTGGCCGGGTTTGATTTTGCCACCCAGTAGACATTGCCAGTGATTAGTCGGGTGCTTGTTTTTAGGAGAAGCGGCTAAAGGTTTTTGCTGATAATGGGACAACAGAAAAATTTCCATTCGACCGTCGGTAATCTTGTGGCCCAACAGCCGGGCCGGTATGACCCGGGAATTATTAAGCACCAAAACGTCTCCAGCTGTTAGATAATGATCCAATTCAAAAAAGTGGCGGTGTTCCAGCCGCTCCGTGTTTCGATCCAAAACTAATAGCCGCGCTTGGTCTCGCGGCTTGGCTGGCTGTTGGGCAATGAGCTCTGGCGGCAGATAGTAGTCGAAATCAGCGGTCAAGATTTTTTTGTTTTTTGGCGCGCTCATCAAGTTGTTGAATTATTTTAGCGATACGGTAAGGGTCGGAAATTTGTTCAAAAACAAAGCGTTCTTTGGCGCCGGCCGATTGGATATAGACATGGCCATAGCCTAGAATAGTGGCGAAAAAACCTTTTTGTTCGGCAGTAACATCCTGAACGCGGTATAAATCCAATTCAGAGACCACCCGATTGAAGAGGCCGTTTTGTTCTCGGTTGATAATACGATAAGTAGTGATAGTCCAGACGTCCAAATAGGTCTCGGTCCACATAGTAAAAATGAAAGCCAGCATAGCCAGGTAGTAAATTAAAAGGGCCACTGTAAAAATAGCTTCGTTGGTTGGGTTGGTGAGAAAGGTCGGCGTAGTGAGGCGAACTAGGATATAAAGAGCGATCGGAGCGGCCATTAATACTATAAATAAGACAGCGATTTTGAAAAAAATAAACCAATGCCGCCGCAAATGAAAGATAATTTCTTCCCCTCGCTGTTTGTTGGGGAGGCTGTTTTTATTGATCATAAGCCAAAGGAATTATTGGCTGAAACAGAAAAATCAATTAAGACCGTGTTCCAGTTGACGTTGTTTAAAAGATTAAGCGACCACAAAAGAAAACCGGCGGAAATTAAAATATAAACAAGAATGATGGAAATATTAACCCAACTTAAAAAACCAAAACGCAATAAATGGTAGATATTGAACAGTCCCCAAATAAAGAAAAGTAAAATCGCGCCTAGATAGAGATAATAGAAAATCGCCAGAGTGATTACCATAAAATTAAAGCAATTTATTTTGCCAATCGGCCGGCGGCGTAAGTTTGAAGTGCTGGTAGGCCGATGCGGTGGCGACGCGACCGCGGGGTGTGCGGTTGATCATGCCAATTTGTAATAAAAAAGGCTCGATGACATCTTCAATCGTATCCATTTCTTCGGCCAGTGAAGAGGCAATGGTATTGAGTCCAACCGGGCCGCCATTGAATTTTTTGATGATAGTTTCTAAAAATTGTCGGTCAATATTATCGAGGCCGTATTCATCGACTTCCAATAAAGTGAGCGCCTCTTGGGCGGCGTTCTTGTCTATTTTACCATTTTTTTTAACTTGAGCGAAGTCACGGACTCGTTTGAGCAGGCGATTGGCGATGCGGGGTGTTTGGCGGGCGCGTTTGGCGATTTCCTCAGTGGCCGATTCGTCAATTTCTATTTTAAGTATTCTGGCCGCTCGTTTAATAATCTGGTTTATTTCTTCGGACTGATAAAAATTTAAGCGATAGACATTGCCAAAGCGATCCCGCAATGGCGATGATAAGCCACTCATTTTGGTGGTGGCGCCGATGATGGTAAATTTAGGCAGGTCGAGCCGCAAGGTCCGAGCCGATGGTCCTTTGCCAATAATAATATCCAGAACATAATCTTCCATTGCCGGATACAAGATTTCTTCAACGGTTTTATTCAGGCGGTGGATTTCGTCGATAAACAAAACATCGCCATCGGTCATATTGGTCAAAATAGCGGCCAAATCTCCGGCCCGTTCAATGGCCGGCCCCGAGGTAATCTTGAGATTGTTGCCCATTTCGTTGGCGATAATGTGGGCCAAAGTAGTTTTGCCCAATCCGGGGGGGCCGAATACTAGGACATGCTCCAGCGCTTCGCCGCGGTTCTTGGCGGCTTCAATAAAAATACGCAGATTGTTTTTGACTACGCTTTGGCCGATATAATCATCAAGTTTTTGCGGTCTTAAAGTCGAGTCCAGCAGTTTGTCGCCGCTTTCTTCTTGGGCGGAAGTAATATGATGGGGAGTTGCATTTTCCATGTCATTATCTTATCATTTGAGTAGTAAAAAGGCAATTTAAGCGGTTTTATTTATGGCGAAGATAATTTATGGTGTTTCCGGTCAAGGCTTTGGTCATTCGACTCGCAGCCAGGAAGTGTTGCGACACTTGACTCAAGCCGGTCATCAGGTGTTGGTGTTCACATATGGTCAGGCAATATTTTTTTTGGCGGATGAATTTGAGGTTTTCGAGGTGCCCGGTTTGGGCTTGAGTTATAAAAATAATAAATTGGTATATTGGCGGACAATTTTTGTCGGTCTGCGTCAATTAATTAACCAATCTCGTCACGCTCATCAGATTTGGAAAAAGTTTCGACAATTTAATCCGGATTTGGTGATCACCGATTTTGAACCCCTGTCAGCTTATTTGGCCAAGCTTAACCGTCGGCCCCTGATTTCTCTTGATAACCAGCACCAATTAACCAATACTGTTATTGATGTGCCCAAAAAGTACCAGAAAGATTTTTTAATGGATCGGTTGATTATCCGTTCACTGGTTTGGGGGGCGAATAAATATTTGGTTACCAGTTTTTTTACCACACCGATTAAGAAAAAAAACACTTTTTTATTTTCGCCGATTGTTCGTCAAGAGGTGCGAGCCTTGCAGGCCAGCATTGGCGAATACATCTTGGTTTATCAAAATTCCAATTTTAAATATTTAGTGCCCGTGCTAAAAACACTGAATTATCAATTTGTGGTTTTTGGCATGAATCTTGATAAGCCAGAAGGCAATATAATTTTTAAAAACTATGACTCTCGCGATTGGTTGAATTATTTGGCCGGTTGTCGAGCGATTATTGGCACCGCCGGCTTGAGTTTGATTTCGGAAGCGCTTTATTTGGGCAAGCCTTATTTGGCTGTCCCGATAAAGAAGCAGGTTGAGCAAGTAATTAATGCTGTTTATTTGCGAAAAATGGGTTTTGGTGATTATACTTATAAACTAACGCGGGAAATTTTTGCTGATTTTATTGATCAGGAAGCGACCTTTAGGGAGAATTTATCGATTTTAAAACAAGCAGATAATCAAGAGATTTTAGCTAAATTAGATGAGGTAATTACCGAGTTGGTGGTTGACTAGTTAGTCTTTACAAAAACTTATTTTTTGTTTATACTAGAGGTTAGTGAGTTATTTATGCGGCGGTAGTTCAGTTGGCTAGAACGCTTCCTTGCCAAGGAAGAGGGTCCCGAGTATTCGGGACGGGCAGAAATGAGCCAGGAGTCCGCCGGGGCGGACGACGCAGCGAATTTCGACAAAAGCGAGCTGGCGCAACTTTTGGCGCTGCCCAGGAACGCAGACCTCTGTTCTTTATTTTAAAAATAAAAATTGTTAATTATGCGGCGGTAGTTCAGTTGGCTAGAACGCTTCCTTGCCAAGGAAGAGGTCGCCGGTTCGAATCCGGTTCGCCGCTCAGTTTGTCTATTTATCCTAGCCCGGATGGTGGAATTGGTAGACACGCAAGACTTAAAATCTTGTGGCTGAATAAGCCGTGCCGGTTCGACCCCGGCTCTGGGCACTGATTGGTACTGGGCGTGGCCCAGTTTTTTATTCTTGACTTTTTGTTTAAAATAGGTTATTCTTTTTAAAGAAATATTAAATTTTTTTAACAATCATATGACGGAAAAAAAAGAGAAGAAAGTAGTTGCAGTAAATTGGCAGGAAACGGTTTTACCATTAATTAAGCCGGGTTCAACCATTAAGGTACACCAAAAAATTAAAGAAAAAAACACCAAAGGCGAAGAGAAGGAAAGAATCCAAATCTTTGAAGGCATAGTGTTGGCCAGACGCGGAGGCAGCGGCCGAAGCGCTACCATTACTGTTAGAAAAGTGGCGGCCGGTGGCATCGGGGTGGAAAGAATTTTTCCGATTTATTCCCCCGCTATTGCTAAAATAGAATTGGTCAAACAGGCCAAAGTTCGACAAGCTAAGTTGTTTTATTTGAGAGATTATAAAAAACGATTAAAAGAACAAAAAGTCTAAATTAATATTTTCGCCCCGATTAAATATCGGGGCGAAAAGTTGAAGGGATTATTTTTTGATTTTATAATATAAGAGGAAAGAATCGAGCCCAGGTGGTGGAATTGGCATACACACCAGCTTGAGGGGCTGGCCGCGCAAGCGGGTGCGGGTTCAAGTCCCGCCCTGGGCACTGATTTAAATATCAAAATTAATATTTTGATATTTAAATCAGTATCTCCAAGGGAGAGGGGGCTTGAACGGGTTGGAAGCGAATCAAGCCACCAAAGGCGGAGCAGATGAGTGTCAAAAATTGCGAGCTGGCGCAGCATTTTTTGCCAACCCAGGACGAGACTCTTCGAGCAGAGCGAGAAGAGTATGAGCGGTCCCGCTCTGGGCACTGGAATTAATTTAAAATTTTAAATTTAAAATTGTTTGTGCACTCTTAGCTTCCGCCCAAGGCGGAGTTAGAGTCCGCCGTGGCGGATTTACACCAAGAAGTCTTAATTAGCACGCTTAGCTCAGTTGGTTAGAGCATCTCGTTTACACCGAGGGGGTCGGGGGTTCGAATCCCTCAGCGTGCATAAAAATATGTTCTATGTCTATGTTTTAATTAATAAGGATGGTAAATTGTATATTAGTCAAACTAGTGATATTAATAGGAGAATAGAAGAACATAATTTTACAGGAAATGGATATACGTCAAAGTATCGTCCTTGGAAATTGGTTTGTAAAAAAGAGTTTTTAAAAAGAAAAGACGCAATGAAAGAGGAAAGAAGATTGAAATCAGGCGTTGGTAGAGATTGGATAAAGAATTTTATTGATTTGAACGATGTTGGTTAGAGTCCGCCGCGGCGGATTTACACCGAGGGGGTCGGGGGTTCGACTCCTCTAGTGCCCACGAGAGAGTCAAAAGTCTTTAAATTTTGTAAAGTCTATAAGGTTCATAAAATTAAATTGTTACATTGTTAAATTGTTTTTGACTGCTAAACTTAGAGAAAGGAGAAAGGACATAATAATCAGCCGCGGCGGAAAATGAGACAATTTATTAATTATTCCTTTAAAAATTAGAAATTGTTTTTAAATTTTAAATTAAAAATTAAAAATTTCTAACCACATGTTTTTAAGAATTATCATTGGTTTGGCCGGTATGATCCTTGGTTTTTTTATGGTTTGGCGTCCAGCCGCTTTTTTAAGTATGATTGGTCCCCAAATTTGGATGGAAAAAATATTTGGTCCTGGTCGAGAAGTTTCCGGCTATAAATTGCTGGGCGTGGTCATTATTATTGTTTCCATTATGATTATGTTGGGCTTAATTGAAGGAGTACTGATGTGGTTTTTTAGTCCAATTATACCCAAACAATAGTTATATTCGTAGAGACAGGGCATGCCTATGGGCCCGTAGCTTAGTTGGTAGAGCGCCGCATTTGCACTGCGGAGGTCAGGAGTTCGAATCTCCTCGGGTCCACCAAAGTTTATTTACAGCGTAATTTGCCTCGCTCGGGGCGGAGTTTACCCCGTATACAGCTTGCTGTTGTGCGGGGCCCCTCGCTTCGGCGGCGGGGCTATTATAATTTATAGTCGTCCTTGTCCCACTCCACCCATACGCGGGCGACACAAAGAAAATCCCTCGACTTATTTTAACACATTCATTCACTCCTTAAAGAATTTTAAATATTTCTTAAAGCTAAAGCCCTTACTTTTATCTAATTTTCTACCTTTTGAAAAACTCCAAATACTTCTTCAAACCGCCTTTGCTTTTTTGATATACCATTTCTTTCAGTTTCGGTAATACTTCTTTAGTCGCTTTTTCACCAGTTAAAATTTTATTTTGACCGTTAGTAAATTGATACCAATAATTTTTACCAACATTTATCTCAATAACTATGTCGGCGTTTGCCACATTTGAAAGTGCCAGATGGTGGCGCAAAATATTTAATGAATCATTGGCGATGTCGTACCACCCAGTCTCCCGTTCCTCGTCGCAATAATGTTTATCTAAATTAACAGCAATGACTATATCAGCCCCCATATTTCTGGCAATTTCTACCGGAACAGGCGCGGACAATCCACCGTCGGCTAATATTCTTCCGTTTATTTTCACTGGCTTGAAAACCAAGGGAATAGAAACGCTAGCTCTGATGGCCTGCGCCATCTCGCCTTTATTTAAGACTACAACCTCTCCTGTTTTTAAATCCGTAGCCACGGCAACAAAAGGGATTTTACAATCCTCAAATTTCTTTCCATTGATATAATCCTCAATAAATGTTTTTAGTTTTTCTCCGCCAATCAACCCTTGTTTTAAATGCGGGTCAAATAAAACAGAAAATACTCGGCGCCAAGTAGTGCTTAACGCGATTTTCTCAATTTCTTTTATGCTCAAACCAGCCGCATAAAAACCGCCAACCATTGTGCCAATACTTGAACCAGCGACAAAATCAATCGGGATATTATTTTCTTCCAAGGCTTTAATAACCCCAATATGAGCCAGTCCTCTTGAGCCGCCACTTCCTAATGCTAAGCCGATTTTTGGTCTTTTTAGTTCTGTCATAATTTTAATTCTGTCCGGCTATTCTTTTCTTAAAATTATCGGTTAAATTAAAGGCCTTATTTTTCGCAATTGAGATAAACCGGTTTGCTGTTTTTCCTATCTCGTCTCTAATATATTTCACATTATTATACTGCGATGGATAGCCGACTAATTCCATAAAACCGACGCCTTTTACTTTTTCTCCGCCGAAATCGCCATCCACCCGAAGAGGCCCCTCCCAGTAATTGATTGAACCGAATAGCATTTCCTGATTATCAACTTTTGCCGTTAAGTTTAATTCAATGTTTTTTGTCGGTATTTTAATTTTCCATGACAATGGATAAACCGCTTTGCTTTTTGGACTTATCCATTGCTGATTAGAAGAAATTATTTCGATTTCTTTATAATGTTCTTGGTGATTATCCGCATAAGAAATATCAGCAAAATAAGTTTTTACCTTACCATCATCATACACGCAGCAAACCATTTCCGTATTGTTATCCAACTGCGCCGAAAACCAATTCCACTTATCCTTGGAATAGCTTGCGTCTGCCCATTGATGATCCATCCAAGATTTTCCGATAACATCTATCCACTTGTTTTTAATTTTTATCCTGCCTTCAGCTTTTAAGTTGGTTAGAGAATAGTAGTAAGTGGTTTTGGAATGAAGATCCAAATATCCTTCCCCGCCTTCAAGCACCGGCTTTTTAATTGAAGTCAACTTCAAATCAATATCCTCGTTTTTTAGGTGATAGGTTGATTCGCCGGTTTTTTTAATAACGCAATTAGTGTAACCATTTTTGATTTCGGGATTGATATAATTTATATAAAGCAGGGATTTGGAGAAACTATCGTCAGAAATAATAGAAAACGGAGCTATTCTGTGATGAAAATTTTTATGCTTTAAATCCGAAACAAGGGAATGAGAAAAGTAAGACGTTTTAAGCGGTATTTTGTTTAAAAAAGGTATTTTTACTTTTTTGACATCCACTTTAAAAAGGCAATCCATAAAAGAATATTCGTTGTCGTCCTTGTCTTTTAGATGGCCGTTAAAATACCACCATTCAACTATGCAATCATGAGCTGATTCATCTTTGGGGAATTTTATTGGTTTATATTCTTTATACATAAAAATTGATCTTTAAAATAATAGAAGATCGTCTTTAATTATCCGTAGCTAAATCTCCGCCCTTTAGGGCGGAGATTTAGCTTCCCCGGAGCTCTGCCGCAGGCAGAGCGGAGGTGTATTTATCTTTATTTCTTTGATTTTTGATAAAATATGGTAAAATGAGCCACTTATCTGGGAAAATAGATAAAATATTTTTTTGGAAAGTAGCTTACACTTATCATAAAATTGTTGCTCATTTTGCTTTTATTCCCAAATATCGCAGACGGCTATTGCAAGGAAAAATAGCTTTGCGAATCAGACAACCATTCTTCGAATGCAGTGAAGTGAATTCTTGGTTTATTTATGAAATGGAAGTCATGCCCGACCATGTCCATGTCTTGATTCAAATTGACCAAAAAACCTCCTTGTCTCAAGTGGCTATGTTTCTCAAGGGAGGTTTTTCGAAGGTATTAAGAAAAGAATTTTCTGAAATTAAAGAATTTTTCTGGGGTGACAGTTTCTGGGCCGATGGATACTTTGTTGAGACATCAGGACGAGCCAATGAGATTACAATTAGGGAATATATCAAAAATCAAAGAAACAAAGAGATCGGAAGAAGCTCCGGCCTTTAGGCCGGAGCAGTTAACAATAATAATAGGAGATCGTTTTTAAAATTATTTTTCGCATTTTTTACATCTTTGGCAATATTCTTTTTCCCAAATAGGGTCAGTAGCCTCGGCCAGCTGATCGTGATATTTTATTAATCCTTTTTTATACTCCGAATCTTTTAAGGCTTGACTAGCTGTTTCATCCATTGGCTCTGGATGATATTTATCTATCAGTCCTCTTAGCATTTCATAATGGTCTTTAATCGGGCAGGTCATAATCATGTTGCCTTTTTCCTCTGGTCCTTTTTCCAAATAATATTCTTTCTGCCAACTTCTAATCGCTTTAAAAAAGGGAGCATTTATAACATCATTAAGTGTTCTGCCCTGTTTATAAACTTCATTAATATTTAGAGGAGAATATGGATTAAAAACACAAGGTGAAATTTTGCCATTCCAGTCAATATATAGATAACCTCCTTCTCTTCCCGCCGAAATACAACCATCAACAACTGTTCCAGAATTCCAAAAATCAGCTACAAATAGTTTTTTATTTTTGACTAGATATTGATGTTGTCTAAACATTTTTACTCTTTGTTTTGGCGTAACCATTAACTTTAAAGAAGTACTTCTGCCAATGGGCATAAATTGAAAAACCCAGCAATAAATCGCTCCCTGTTTATTAAAATAATAATCAAAAGTTTTATCATCAAGAATCCAATCAGCATTATTTTTGGTGGCGGTGATAGAAATACCAAAAGGTACTCCTGCTTCTCGTAAATTTTCCATTGCCTGTAAAATTTTTTTATGGACACCCTTACCCCGACGTTCATCGGTCTCTTTTTCAAATCCTTCTACTGAAATAGCTGGAGTAATATTACCCACCTCAGCTAATTTTTTCGCCATTGCATTATTAATTAAAGTGCCGTTGGTGTATATTAAAAAATAATTATCTTGATGCTTTTTGGCTAAATCTATAATAGTTTTACCTTGACTTTCATAAAGAAACGGTTCGCCTCCGGTAATAACAGTAAAATAAGACCCCCAAAGATTGGTTTTTTCCATTACGATTCTATCTAAAATATCCCAATCTAATTTTTCTGCAGAAGCAGAAGAACTATTGGCGTAACAACCAATACATCTTAAATTACAAAATTTACCAGGAGCAATTGTTAAAAAACCAGGAGGGCAAAAACCAAATTGCTTTTTAAATTCTTCAACTTGTGGTTTCTTTTTTAAAAAATTATTTTGAATAAACGAATTGACTAACGCTTTACGTACCATCGGCGCATTTTTAGCTTTCCGGAAAGCTTCATCCATAGCCAAAATCATACTTCTCCCCATATAGTATTTATCTTCCCGAACTTTATAAGGGTAGTTTTTATCTTTTAAAAGATCTGCCCGAATTTTTTTATCAGCGAATTTGATTATATTTTTTCTAATTATTGCATTGGAAAGAAGTAAATCTAAGGGTTTGTTTGCGTATTTCTGTGAAATATCCCCTAATAAATTATCTGAATTTATTTTTTTTGATGTAGTTTTTTTTGGCATAGCTTTAAGTTTAATAATTATTAAAAATTAGTTTTTATTTATTGCATAATCCTCTAACCGAAATGTCCAAATTTATAATTAAAGACATCTGAATATATTGGTCCTAAAAAAATGAGGTGCGCTTCAACAGCCAAATATTTCACAGAAATATTAAGACGGCCGTCTTTATCTAATCTTCGAACAGACACAGGAATGCGAACGCTTTAAAGAAAACCAAAATGAGCAATTTTACTTATTCTTAAAACATAATTATGATCTTCTGCTAATTTAATTTTTTCATTAAAGCCACCGACTAATTGGTGAATTTCCTTTTTAGCAAAGATGCAAAAACCGGGCGCATAAGGAAAGCTTTTTTAGTTGCTTGAAAATAGAGATTGACTACGCCATGTAAAAATTTATCAATTTTTCTGTCGCCCAAAGGATCAATTAGACATGAAGCGGAAGCAAAAGTTAATCCTTTAATTTCCCCCATAGCTTTTTCTAAAAAATCGGGAGGCAGAATTACATCAGCATCTAAAAACAATAGCCATTCACCGCGAGCAATTTTTGCGCCATTATTACGGCCGTGAGCAGGCAATCCTCCATTAACTAATTTTACGCCACCTTTTAAAGCAATTGAACGCGTGGCGTCAGTTGAATTATTGTCAGCCACGATAATCTCAAAATCTTTGAAAGTCTGCTTTTTAAGAGATTTCAAAAGGTTAGGCAAGATTTTTTCATTAAAAGTCGGGATGATAATGCTTAGCATAAAATTTTCCGATCGTTAAAATAAAACGGCGATAATTTGGTCTGATATTTTTGCCGAATTTATTTTTTTATTAAGGAATGAATATTCCAAAAGCAATCCGTCAATCATACCGGTAAGTAAAGAAATTAATAATCCGACATCAATTTTTTCGGCCAATTTTTTGCTTATGAACACTTCCTTAATTACCGGTTGGATTAGATTAGCGATCCGCTCCCTTAATTGAGTAACGCGTTTTATTATTTGATCGTCAGCCGGCGACGACTTCAGTATTAAAGCTTTGATAAGATTTTTTTCTTTAAAACCGAAGTCCAAGTAATTCTTAATTAGTTTATGCAGTTTTTTATCAATCGTAGCCTCGTTTGACGCTTGGGTAATAGACAGACTCAAGTCATTAAATACATTATCAAGCACTTTCTCATAGATTTCCTTTTTGCCGGTAAAATGATAATAAAGCGCCGCCTTGGTAATATTCAGCTTTTTGGCGATGTCATTCATAGAGACACCGAGATAACTAAAGTCCGAAAATAAATGACGCGCCGTGTCAATGACATATTTTTTAGTGTCGTGGTCGTGGATGATGTCTTCGGATTGGTTTGCGATTGTTTTCATCTTTTTTGGCTTACCTTTAATTTACTTATCACTCGGTAAGTAAATTTAGTATATCAAAATGGGTAAATATCTGTCAAGCAAACAAATTTATAAAGACGATAATATTTGTTAAACTTATTATTAAGAAATAAGGTTAGAGAGTTTTTAAATCCACCAGCCACCCTTTTTAATTTGTGGCCCCGCTGCCGAAAAAAATCGGGCGAAGTCCGAAAGCAAGCGGGCAAAAAGAAAAAGGGGTGTGGGGAAAATGCTTTTTTGCCCGCTTGCCAGTCCGGCGGAAGGCAGACAATGGAGTGGGAGCGTTTCCGCACCTCCTCTCGCAAGAGGAAGGCAAAACAGAAAAAATTTGTTTTCTTAATTGAAAAAAATTTTTGGGGGCAGGTGATTAAAAAAATGTAGAGAAAATTTTTCTGTTTTGCTAGCCGAAGCGAAGCGGAGGCGGGCGGAAACACTGGGCGGGAATCAATCCGTAAAATCCTCTGGATTTTGTTCAAAAAAAGTTCGGATTTCGTCCAACAAACACCACTATCAGAGTTAAATACTTGTCTATTTAGCTCTTTTTTGTTAGAATTAAATTTGTCTTTTTACTAAATTTTATTATGTCGGAAAAAAATAAGAAATTGTGCGCTGGCTGTGATATTTGTTGCCGCTATGTGGCTATAGAAATAGACAAGCCAACATGCAAAAAGGATTATGATCAGATTATTTGGCAGTTACTTCATAAAAACGTCCGGATTTTCGTTGATTGGGATAATGATTGGTATGTGGAGTTCATTACTCCCTGTATGGCTTTGGATTTGAAAACTAAGCTATGCCGGATTTATAATGATCGACCGATGATTTGTCGCGAGCACTCGCAAGACGAGTGTGTTAAATACGGCGATGGCCCGGCAGAAAAATATTATTTCAAATCAGCTGATGATTTTATTAAATATTTGAAAAAGAAGAGGATTGATCATAGGTTTAAAAAATAATTTTTTTAAACTGTGGACAACTATTGTTGACTTGTTTTTTTTGTGGTATAATAATGATAACGATTGGAATGATTTTTATTTATTAAAAAACATTTCAGTTGAAGATAAATCTAACCGGTAAAGGAGGTGATCAAATGAAAAAAAGAAAAGCTACCAAAAAGAAAGCAGCCAAGAAGAAAACCACTAAGAAGAAAGTAGCGAAAAAGAAAACTTCTAAGAAGAAAGCTGCTAAGAAGAGGAAGAGATAAAAATTTTCTCAAAGACAAAATCCCCATCTGCAGAGGGGATTTTGTTTTTGTTTTAAAATTTTTTCGGGACAATTATTTGTTGTTAAACAAAAGATACTAGACTGGCCAATGATGGTTAATTATTTTATTTTTGTCTAAAATAAGCTATTTTGATTTGATTTTTGATGGTCGTTATTAATACTAATTTTGCCATAGATGCCATCATAGCCCGGTTCGATTTTTATTTTCCCTTGACGCATCCGAATAATTTTGTTAGCGATTTCATGGTCGGTGATTTTTTTTAACCGTTCAATATCAAGATCCAATAGTATTTCAAATTCAGGATCATTTTTTACCAATTTAAAATATTCGGTCTGGACTTTTTTGGAATTTTTGCCGACGCCGAATGTATCAGAGATTATTTCTTGTAGGGGAATCAGATTTTTGTAGGGAATGTGTTTGTTTTGATCAGCAGTCTTTTCTTGGCGGTCGGCCAAATCATTGACGCGATGCATTACGCCCAAAGTCAATTCTTTTTTGCAAATTGGACAAATGTTTTTATTTTTTCTGCTTTCATTGGGATGGCTGGAATATTTACAATTGGCATGGCCATCAAAATGGTACTTACCTTCTTCGGGAAAAAATTCAATAGTGGATAAAAATTTTTTTTTATTTTTATTTTTAATAATGTTGTAGATTTCATCATAACTTAGTTTTTCCGGTTCAATATCAAAGACATTGGCTTCCCGGCCGAGATTGGCCGGCGAGTGAGCATCGGAATTGGAAACCAAAGTAATGTTGTCGAGCGCTGATAATTGCCAATTCATCTGCGGGTCGGATGATAAGCCGGTTTCAACGGCATAAATATAGGGCGTCATTTCTTCAAAACATTCTTCCAAAGAATCAAAGCCGGATTTAGAGCCGAAAACCGCAAACCAGGGCGTCCAAATATGGGCGGGAATTATTAAGCATTTTGGCTCAATTTGGAGAATTATTTTGGCTAAATTTTTTGCTGATAGGCCAATAATCGGTCGGCCGTCGGCCTTAAGATTAAAACCGCGTTTAGTAAAATCAGTGCTGATTTTATCAACTGTCTCAAAATTGGGCGCTAGAACACAAAGATGCAATCGTCTCGTCTTACCACCTTGGGAATAAATACAACTGATTTCTGTCGTTAGGATGAAGCGGGTATGATGGTCTGCCCCCTTTAACTGATATAATCCGTTTTCCGCCTCTTCTAAGGCGGTTTTTAATTCCGCCAACCAGCGCGGATGAGTGAAATCGCCGGTGCCGACGATATCAATACCCTTGTATTGGCACCATTGGCCAATATTTTGGGGGGTCAACTGTTGGGAGCAGGCGCGGGAATATTTTGAGTGGATATGAAGGTCGGCGATTAGACGCATAATTGTTGGCGCTTAGATTTTAGTGGTTGGAATCAATGAGGTGATTTTAACATTTTGAAAATATTTTTTCAAAAGATGAGTTTGGGCTGGCCTTTTGTTTTTAACCAAAAAAACGCCAGTTAAGGCGTTTAGTTTGTTTTGGATGCAAGGTTCCCGCGGCGACCTACTTTCCCCAATAAAGAGTATCATCGGCGCTGAGAGGCTTAACTGCCGAGTTCGAGATGGGATCGGGTGTGACCCTCTCGCCAAAGCCACGGAAACTCTGCATCCAAAAATATTATTTGCGTTGATAATAACGCATAAATTTATAAAATGATTCTTGTGATTAAACAATGACCGATTAGTACTCCTCGGCTGAATCCGTTACCGGACTTACACCTGGAGCCTATCACCTTATCGTCTATAAGGGGTCAAAAAAATCTAATCTTGAGGGCGGCTTCACGCTTAGATGCTTTCAGCGTTTATCCTAACCGAACTTAGCTACCCAGCGATGCCCTTGGCAGGACAGCTGGTGCACTAGAGGTTCGTCGTTTCCGGTCCTCTCGTACTAGGAAACGATCCTCGCAAATTTTGGCGACCATGGTAGATAGGAGACCGAACTGTCTCACGACGTTCTGAACCCAGCTCGCGTGCCCTTTTAATTGGCGAACAGCCAAACCCTTGGGACCTTCTTCAGCCCCAGGATAGGACGAGCCGACATCGAGGTGCCGAACCTCCCCGTCGATGTGGACTCTTGGGGGAGACCAGCCTGTTATCCCCGGAGTAGCTTTTATCCGATGAGCTTCCGCCGTCCTATATCGCACGGTCGGATCACTAAGTTCTGCTTTCGCAACTGCTCGGCTTGCAGGCCTTGCAGTAAAGCTGGCTTGTGCCTTTACACTATCACTCCGATTTCCATCCGGAGCTAGCCAACCTTTGTAAACGCCTCCGTTACATTTTAGGAGGCAACCGCCCCAGTTAAACTACCCACCAGACACTGTCCTTCTCCCGGATTCACGGGAGTAAGTTAGGATTGCAATATAACAAGGGTGGTATTTCACTGGTGTCCGCCTTGCGGCGGACTCCCACCTATGCTAAACATGCAATACCGCAACCCAGTACCAAGTTGTAGTAAAGCTTCACGGGGTCTTTTCGTCTAACCACGGTAATGTCGCATCTTCACGACACTTGCAATTTCGCCGAGTACATTGTCAAGACAGTTGCCAAGTCGTTATGCCATTCGTGCGGGTCGGAACTTACCCGACAAGGAATTTCGCTCTAGCTTCCTTATAATTGAGCTTTGGACTATATCTTCATCCGCCGCAGCGGAGCTTAGCGTTTAGTCTCTGAGGATTCATAAATAATTAAAATTTTAATTTTTTATTTTTAAATTTTAAGTTACTTATGTCTTTCCTGCTGATTGTTTGGCATATTTTATAATTAATCTATGGTAATATTTTATACCTTAGTATTTAGATTATGCCAACTTTCCAGCATATAGCTAAGTGTTTTAGGACCAATTTTACATTACTGTAAAAAGAGGCAGCGTTTCTTTAGTAACGGTCCTAGTCCTTTTGCGTTTATTAATCAATAAGCGCAAAACCTTAGGACCGTTATAGTTACGGCCGGCGTTCATCAGCGCTTCAGTTCAAAGCTTCTCCCGATTGCTCGGAATAACCTCTCCCCTTAACGTTCTGACACTGGCCAGGCATCAGCCCCTATACATCACCTTGCGGTTTAGCAGGGACCTGTGTTTTTGATAAACAGTCGCTTGGCATCTTTAGCTGCGCCCGCCTTGCGGCGGGAGGCCTTATCCCGAAGTTACGGCCGCTATTTTGCCGAGTTCCTGAACAATGTTTCTCTCGTACACCTTAGGCTACTCGCCTCACCCACCTGTGTCGGTTTACGGTACGGTTGCCTTGGTCTTAGCCCTAGAGGTTTTTCTTGGCACCAGTTTTGATTGAATCGGGTCTGCCTTGCGGCTTTCCCTTTTGCCAGCCTTGGCGTTTAATGACAGACGGATTTGCCTATCTGTCACGCCATTGGCTAGCAACGTCATAAGCCAAATAACGATCAATCTCCACTAATGCGTCACCCCATTGGAAAACCAAGGTAGTGCTGGAATATTAACCAGCTCTTCCATCGACTACGCCTTTCGGCCTCGCCTTAGGATCGACTAACCCTGGGTCGATTCGCGTTGCCCAGGAAACCTTAGGTTTACGGTGTCAGGGATTCTCACCCTGATTTTTGCTACTTATGCCAACATTCTTACTTCCAACCAGTCCACCGGCCCTCGCGGGTCCGACTTCATCCCGATTGGAATACTCCTCTACCACCTCAGCGCTAAGCGCTGAGATTCGCATCTTCGGTACCATATTTAGCCCCGGTACATTTTGGGCGCAAAACAACTTGACCAGTGAGCTGTTACGCTATCTTTAAAGGGTGGCTGCTTCTAAGCCAACCTCCTGGTTGTAAAAGTCGTAATACCGCCTTTTACACTTAATATGGATTTAGGGACCTTAGATGGCGATCTGGGCTGTTTCCCTTTTGACTGATGGAGCTTAGCCCCCATAGTCTGACTTTTGAGATACGGATACCTAGTATTCGGAGTTTGGTTGAAGACAGTAACCTTGCGGACCCGCCCTCAGTCAGTGCTCTACCCCTAGGTCTAATCTCAAAGCTAGCCCTAAAGCTATTTCGAGGAGAACCAGCTATTACCGAGTTCGATTGGAATTTCTCCCCTAACCACAGCTCATCCCCTCGTGTTGTACGGCGAGTGGGTTCGGGCCTCCTCCTGATGTTACTCAGGATTCACCCTGGCCATGGTTAGCTCACCCGGTTTCGGGTCTTATCCACGCTGCATTTGGTGTAAACACCAAACGGGCTATTAACCCTCGCTTTCACTGTGCCTTCTCCCTGTCGGGATTAAACAGGCAACGTAGATAAACTCGTTGGCTCATTCTTCAATAGGAACGCCGTTATCCAGTAATTCCCGACAAGTCGGGACACTTGGACTTCGACTCTTTGTAAGCAAATGGTTTCAGATACTATTTCATCGCCCTCACCGGGCTGCTTTTCACCTTTCCCTCACGGTACTAGTTCACTATCGATCATCAAAAGTATTTAGCCTTACCGCATAGTCACGGTTGGTTCCCTCAGGATTTCACGTGTCCCAAGGTACTCTAGATAAAAACCGTAAAGAAATAACCCCTTTCGCGTACGGGACTTTCACCCTCTGTGGTTGGCCTTTCCAGACCATTCTACTAGGGAAGCTATTTAGCCTTACCTTGCCTGTGTATGCAGGCAAACATTTCTATCATCACACCTATTTAGCAACGACATACATCTTTAACCGCCGGCTTAGCTTTGTCCCGAAGGACTCGGCCTTACCGACAGAACACTAAAAGGGTTTGGGCTGCTCCGCGTTCGCTCGCCACTACTAACGGAATACAGGCCTACAGATTAATTGTCCACCGTTGGCGGACCATTAATCTATAGACGCTTAACTTTTTTCTTTTCCTCCAGCTACTGAGATGTTTCACTTCGCTGGGTTGTCTTCCATACCCTATGGATTCAGGCATGGATTTTCCGTCTTCAACGGAAAGGGTTTCCCCATTCGGATATCCCCGGGTCAAAGGTTGCTTGCCACCTCACCGAGGCTTTTCGCAGGCTGCGACGTCCTTCATCGTCTTTTGATGTCTAGGCATCCACCATTTGCTCTTGTTTGTTTAATCACAAGAATCAGATTATAAATGATTCTTAATATTTTTTGTATTTCGGCGAATTATAATTGTAATTTTTTAATTCGTTTTTAATTGATATTCAATTGTCAAAGTTCGGGGATAATTGTCTCCCAAAGAGCGATTAACATTTTGCTTAATATTAGCCGAATCTTCGGGGGGCAAAAAAACCGCCTTTCTCCAAGCGGTTTATCCCAGGGGCGCGGAAAAACTGTCCTCTTAGCTTGGAGAATGATTATTAGTTTGATTGATAGTGTATCTCATATATTTGTCACTTAATGATTTTAGCGGATTTTTAATTCTTTGTCCATACTTTAATAGGGATTGAGTGTGGATAAAGAGTTGGTTACATTGAAAATTATATCTTTTTTCAAAATTCTTGTCAAGCTTCCGGTTGGTTTTTTTTGTCTTTTTCCAGCTGTTTTTTGGCAAAATCGGTAATTTTACCCAATCTTAATGTAATTATAACAATAAAAACCGTGATAACAGCCGCATAAATAAACTGGGCAATAATATTGCCGGCCTGGGGGAAAATGGCGGAAAACAAGGACTTAATAGCATCATTCCAGGCTAAGGCGGCAACTAAACCGAAGCCGGCGGTAGCCAAATCAGTCATTTTTTCCAAAATTTCAATATGTAATGATTTTTGTTCAGTGGTTTTTTGTTCGGACATAGATTTTTAATTAATTATTAATAAAATTAAAAAAGCCCGCACTCGTATTGGATTTTTCTAGATTATTAAAATTATAATTCGTTTACTGGGGGTTGTCAATAACTTGGTTGTTTCTGAGTTGTTTCTAAGTTATTCGCTCATTGGGAAAATTGGGTGAAACAACATGGGCGGCACAAAGTGCCGCCCATGATCTCGCTCTCAAAAAGCCGAAAAGTTTTGTGATGGTGCCGGAGAGAGGACTCGAACCTCCAAGCCCGAAGGCACTTGCTCCTAAGGCAAGCGTGTCTACCAGTTTCACCACTCCGGCTGATTATTTCGTTAATAAAGTCTCGGCTAATAAAAATAGGTTCTTATTTTTTAAAAATACAAGAAATATAGCTTGTTGTCAATTAGTAGTGTATAATAAATATAATAAAATTTCTTCATTATTAATAAAATTATTAGCCATGAAGAAAATCATCGCAATCCCTTTCTTGCTGATAGGGATTTTTTTGTCTATTTTTTCGACTGTGGCCGCCGCTGATCCGAGTGTTGTCATTAATGAAATCGCCTGGATGGGCACTTTAATTTCCACTGACGACGAGTGGCTTGAGCTTAAGAACAACACTGGCCAGTCCATTGATTTGACCGGTTGGCATTTGACGGCTGCTGACGGCGCGCCGGATATTGAATTAGTCGGCGTTATTCCCGCCCAAGGTTATTTTTTATTGGAGCGAACCGACGACGACAGTGTGGCGGCGATTACCGCCAATCAGCTTTACACCGGCGCCTTGTCCAATAGCGGCGAGTTTTTGTCGCTTTATGATGGAGAGGGTAATGTTGTTGATGGGGTTTTTGTTTCTGGCGGTTGGCCGGCTGGCGACAATTCAGCCAAAGCGACTATGGAAAGAATCAATTCTTTATTGCCGGCTGATAGCAATAATTGGCAAACCGGTTTTACTGTCGGCGGCACTCCGGCGGCCGATAATAGCCGGCTTGGTATGCCACCATCTGATGAGCAGCCGACAGATGAACAACCAGTGGATGACATTGACGAAAATATTAATGACAGCCAGCCAGCCAATTGGTCGGCTGGCGTTTCAGATATTGTCATCAATGAATTTATGCCCGATCCTCTAGTTGGTCAGTCGGAATGGATTGAGCTTTATAATAATAGCGATTTTTCCATTGATTTGTCCGGCTGGAATATTGAGGATGGTAAGGGAAAGGTTTTGTCTTTGATGGGTGTTATTCAGCCGGGGCAAATTATGGCTTTTGATTTGTCGGCCAGCAAATTGAATAATGACGGTGACTTATTGATTATTAAAAGCAATCAGGGGGTATTAATTGATCGAGTCAGTTATGGTAATTGGGCTGATGAAAATATTGCCGACAACGCTCCTCGGGCAAAAACCGGCGAGACAATCGCTCGCAATCTCAATGGTTATGATACTGATATTGATAAGAACGATTTTTCTTTGACCATCCAAGCGACCCGCGGTTTGTCCAATATAATAATCTTGCCGCTTAAAGAGCAAACCGAGGCAGTGGAGGCTGAAGTTATTCGGCCGCTGGGTCATCAGTCGGCAACCGGACGGATAATAATAAATGAATTATTGCCCAATCCGGCCGACGACGAAACAGCTGAATTCATTGAGCTTAAAAATATTGATAATAAAGAAGTTGATATTACCGGTTGGATTCTACAGGATAATAGTCGTCGTCAATATGTGATTGATTGTGATTATTATGAGGATTGTCTATTGGCGCCGCTGGAGTTATTGGCTATTTATCGTTTTCAGTCCGGCCTGGCTTTGAATAATATCGGTGGCGACAGCGTCAAGTTGTTTTTTGCTGACGGCCGATTGGCCGATGAGGTGATTTATAAGGATAAAGCTGATGATGATAAATCATATAGCCGCGATGATGATGGCAATTGGCAGTGGACTATATTGGCGACGCCCGGCGAAGAAAATATTTTATTGTCTGTAGATGAATCCGAAGCGCTTGAAGATAATGATGCGGCCGTCGGACCAATAATTGAAAAAGAAATATTTTTACCCATTAAGATAAATGAGATTTTGCCCAATCCGGTCGGTTCGGATACGGTTGGAGAGTTTATTGAATTATACAATCCCAACAAAGAGGATATTGATTTAGCCGGCTGGCAGATTGATGATGACGAAGGAGGCAGCCGGCCCCATCAAATAAAAGACGGAAAAATTAAAGCCGGTAAATATTTGCTTTTACCGCGGACTGAAACTAAGTTGTCACTTAATAATGATTTTGATGCGGTTAGGATTTTTTCACCGGATGGATTATTACAAGATGAGATTGATTATGAGGACGCCAAAGAGGGCCGGAGTTATTCGTTATCAGGTGGTGATTGGTTTTGGAGCGAGCGGCCTACCCCCCAAGCCGATAACCTTATTATTTCGGCGCCGGCCATAAGCGGAACTAGGTCTGGCCAAAGCGCCAAGGGGTTGATAGACATTGAATTGGAATCAATCAGAGAGCTGGCGGTTGGTGACCAGGTATGCACCAGGGGCGTGGTGGCAGTGGAGCCGGGTGTTTTGGGTAGTCAGATTTTTTATTTGGCCGGGTCGGGTATTCAAGTTTATTCTTATAAAAAAGATTTTCCCCAATTGGCAGTCGGCGATTATGTGGAAGTGATTGGCGAAATATCCGAGGCTGGCGGTGAACGCCGGATCAAGACCGCTTCGGCCGCTGATATCAGGGTTTTGGATCGTCAACACCAATTCGAGTCGCAATCGTTGGATATTGCCGAGGTCGGTGAGTCCTGCGAAGGCTTCTTAGTGAAATTAATTGGAACGGTGGTTGAGAAAAACGGCAATAATCTTTATCTTGATGATGGCACCGGCGAAATCAGGGTCTACCTCAATAAAAACACTGGCATCAATACGGCCGATATTGGGGAGGGCGAGTCCTGGTCGGTGACAGGAATCGTGTCGGAAACAAAATCCGGCTATCGGATTTTGCCCCGTCAACAAAGTGATTTGCAGTTGGTCGGCGAAGTTAAGGGCGCGGCAGAAGAAATCGCTGCTCACACTAATTGGTCGCAACTGGAAAAATATTTTTTGGCGCTAATGATTTTTTTGGGTGTGACAAATGTTTGGTTGATGTGGCACAATTGGCAATTAAAAAAATCCGGCTGGCGGATTATTGAAGAGGAAAAATAATCAAATTACAAACTTAGAATCGCCCCTCTCGGCTTGTTTGTGGCAGGTAAACTGGTAGGCGGGAATAACAAATAAATCACAAATTCAAATTTGAATTTGTGATTTTTAGATTTAAATATTTTTTCCGGTCTATTAAGTTCAGCCTCGCCATAATAGGAATAAAATATAAATCAGATAAGCGCCAAATAAACCGGCGCCCTCTCGGCGGACAATGTGTCGTTCTTTTTTG